>CXWK01011944.1_pt1 | contig 46860 bp, 38 predicted proteins | sample 590851 | NCBI WGS metagenome assembly CXWK01 (sample SAMEA3498364, study PRJEB10139) | wastewater metagenome | biome: wastewater treatment plant; material: activated sludge | place: Denmark | collected 2014-08-01 | reverse complement strand
TGGTCGCATAAATAAACCATCCTTTAATTGGATAAGGTTTTCCTGTGATTGTTGCTTCCCGGATACCTGTGGAGATTTGTTCACCAGAGGCAAATGGATATTTACCATTTGGATTGTCCAGTGGTACTTTTTTTAATTCGGGGTACGGAGCATATGGATATTTTGGAATTGAATATGAATACGGAACATAAAATCCACCTTTTCTTCCCCAACTTCCAAGTAGAGCATTTAAAAGAGCAATTGCTCGGCTTCTTTGTGCATCATCACCATACCAGGTTGCATGTCTTCCGGGATGAACTAGTGTTGCGGGTTTATACCTCGCCATCTCTCTTGCTGTTTCTCTGATCGCTTCTGGATCAATTCCAGTCTCTATGTAAGCCCATTCTGGTGTGTATTGGGAAACTTCTTCGGCAAATTGTTCAAAACCAGTTCCATATTTAGAAATGTAATCAACATCATAAAGTTTCTCGTTCACAATCACCGACATCCATGCTAACAATAACGCAATATCAGTCCCTGGTTTTATTGGTAAGTAATGTTTTGCTTTGCTGGCTGCAACAGAAAATCTTGGATCAACAACTATGATTGAAGCATGATTTTCTACTGCACGAGAAAATTCTTGCACTTGAGTGTTATGCATATTCTCACCAAGATGAGAGCCAATCAATACAATACATTTAGCATTTTCAATATCAGTTCTCTCTGGAGAACCAACAACATCTCCAAACGTTAATTCAAATCCGACTTCTCTTGGACCGCGGCATTGTGCAAAACTTGGAGCGGTTTCATTTGGTGATCCATAAGCTCTCATCATATGTTTAAAAAAGCTTCCACCAATTCCGTGTGAGAATAACGCCATCGACTCAGGACCATAATCTGCTTTTAGTTTATTCATCTTTATTGTGATGTAATCAAACGCTTCATCCCAGGTTACTTCAACCCACTTCTCTTCTCCGCGCTCACTTTTTCTTATCAGCGGAGATTTTAGTCTTTCTTTATCGTAATGTGCACCAACTCCGCCTGTTCCTCTTGGACAAAGTCTTCCATTGCTTAAAGGATCTTTTGGATTGCCTTCAACTTTCCATAATTCTCCATCTTTTACATAAGCTAATAATCCACATTTCCAGAAACATAAATCACAATAACTCGGAATTATTTCTAATCCTTTTTTATTTGAAAAACTTTCTGCCGCATTAACAATTGTTTTTGCTGATCCAACAAGAGCAGCAGCAGTTACAACTGTAGCACCTGATATCTTAAGAAACTTTCTTCTAGATAATGAATTCATTATAAGCTCGTTAATTTATTTCTTATAAAGTTTTTTATACTTCCGCATTCACCATAATCCTGATAGACCGAACAATTTCTGCAATCTTTATTTGCACAAATTGTGTCATCACCTTTTACTGCCCAGCAAGGACCGCTATGTCTTAAAAATGCACTACACCTGCTTCTATCTTCCTTACTGCAATTCATAACTTCCCAGCAAGGCATCATTGCGTAAATTGTTTTAATACCATTTATGCTGATTTTTGAATCATTTATCGCAGAACGAATACAATTAATTCTATCAATATCATTTATGGAATAGAGCCGATGACTTGAGGATTTTTTGTAAGGGAGAATAAGATTTTCTTTTTCATACATTCTTAGAGTATGAACTGAAATGTTTAAAAGCTTAGCAGCTATTCTTATCGGGTAAATTGGTTCTTCTTTTGAAACTTCGTTGAGCATTTAGAACACAGCATTTAAAAATTGATATTTATAAATACCAACTTTTTTGCCAACTATATTGCTCGTTTTTATCGATTTTTCAATGTTTAAGAGATAAGGGATTTTCAATTGTTAGAGATAAACAGTTTGATTTTCTAAACTTTTAGAATTGTTTAAATGATTTTAATTATCAATAGTCTTGATTTTATCATTACATAAATAATTTAGCGCTAACAATTAATATGAGGGCATAACACAATTATCAGTTACTTTGCTTAGTACAACATCGAATTCTATAAAACTTCTTTTCATTACACTTGAGTTTTCATCGTGACAATTTAAACAGGCACCAACGAGTAAAATTCTTTTTTGTTCTTCAATTGTAAATGGTCTGGTGATAGTTCTTGTTGTAGAAGTTTCATCTCTTGTCTTCAGAAATCCAATCCACGCATCTTTAGGTAGCTTATCTTCTGTACGATTTTCAAAGTGTGGTGTGAATATCCAGTTACCATTTTTTGAATACTCTAACTTCCCTTTTCCATAGCCGATAGCAAGTGGATCATTATGGCAGGATTTACAACTTCTACCCTCTTTATTAATTGTATGAGAAAATGTTGGAGCAAATAATCTTTTAAATATTTTCTTCTGAGGATTTTTAAATTTATCAATCGTTAAAATCATTCCAGGAATAAATATTTCAATAACTTCTTTCCCTGATTTTTCCTTTCTGATTCCTAATACCGGATAATCAATATAAAAATCACTTGGAGTTTCATTCCAGCTTCCGGTAATATCTTTATTATCTAATAAATCATACCCTTCTAAATTCGGATCATATTCTGTATGACATCCAACGCAATGAGAGACCCATTCTGTATGGCAAGTATTGCAACTAAGTCTTTGATGAGATTTTCCTTCAATACAAATTTGTTTTGGTTGATTTAGCGATAATTTTTTGTTTGAGGATTTTGTTAACAAATATTTTTCATTTCTTCGATTCACAATAGTATTGATTAAAGGAATTTTATTCTTTTCTGTAACTAAAAATTCTTCATTGTCTTTTCTTGATTTCCTAAGATCAACGATTTTTTTTGATTCAAATTCCAATCGATCATAACTGATTGAGTTAATTTCTTTAGAATGACAATCAACACATTGAACTTTTAATTGTTCATCCATATGCTGATATAAGTTTCCATCACCCATTATTTCCATCGAAACATGGCAATCAATACATTCCATTCCAGCTTTATGGTGAACATCATCTTCAGTCTTTTGAAAAACTCGTCCATCCATTAAAAGTCTGTAATCCTTATTCTGTTTTACCTCATCCCAATTAAGTAAAGTCTCAAACCAACCTTCGTAATTCGTAGAAATTCTTCCGGATCGACTGTGACAACCAAAACAATGATTGTTTGTAATTTCTAAAGTTAATTGTGGATGAAGTTTCGGAAATTCGGAACTGAAGTCTTTTCTTTTTTTTGAATTTTTAATTTTTAATTTTTCCCGATCGGATCGGGATGAGGCAGAATTTTGATATTTTTCTAATTGCTTCATTGCTTCATTGCTATAATTTAAATGACAAGCATTACACCCACCACCACGGGATAATTCATTGATTGGTCCAAATTCAGTTTTTTCATTTCCAAGATGACACGATGCACAAAGATTTCTATTATGATTATCTGCGTTCGATTGAGTTAAATCTTTTACTTTAAATAATCCTTCAGGTTTTTCAATTTCATCAAAAGTAAAACGATTTACAGAAATAACTCCGCTCATCGTATTCATTAAAGAGTTGTTAATTCGTTCAGGAATTCCAGGATGACAACCGACAACTCCACAAGTTTTTGAAGCATCAGAAAGATTACCAGGAATTAAAATCATTCCTTTGTGAGCAAAGTTTTTATTTGTTGTATTTGGATTTCCTAAATGGCAAGCATCACATCCAACTTTATCCGGGGTGTGAGATTCCTCAAAACCAGTCATTTCATCATGGCAATCAACACAGCCATTAAAATTAGTTTTGATAAAATAATTTTGGCTAAACCAATCAGCAATAAAATATGTAACAAAAAATGCAAATGCAGTTAATACAGAATATTTAAAAAATGTTTTCACAATACCCGGTAAATGCTTTTTACTTTTTCGTAGTCTTCAGGAGTGTTCATATTCATAAATAAAAATTCATTGTAGAAACTGAGATGACTTATTTCAACACTTTCAACTTCCGCTTTCTGATGTAAATCAAAAACACTCGCTTTTACATTATTATCGTTTTCAGAAGCTGCAAATATTTCATCAATAATGTTGAGCGCTGATTTTTTATAAACTCCAAATAGTCTTTCTGGTTTAGAATTTATTGTTGGAATAATAATATCTTTTTCGGAATCTATGTTTAATAAGTACTCAATCATATCGGATTTTATCAATGGAAGATCACAAGTTGTAATAAAGTTTCTTTGAGTTTTTGAAAATTGTAAAGCCGAGTAGATGCCTGCTAAAGGTCCGCGATTGGAGTATAAATCTTTAATAATTGGTATGTCCATGAATGAAAAATCATCACATTCATTTGCACTAATTATTACCTCATCAAAAACTTTTTTCATTTCTTCAAGAATAATTTCTATAACGGTTTTTTCACCAAGCTTTAATAATGCTTTATTAGTTTGCATCCTGGAACTTTTACCACCGCATAGAATTATACCTGTAATATCATTAATCATGGTTGTTCGATGATTTTAAAAACAAAAAAGGTAGCCGCAACTATCAAGTTGCGTGTTGTGCATTACAAACGCAAGTTGAAGCTTGCGACTACCTTAATAAATTGGATTTAAGATTATCAATAAATAAATTTATTCAACAGGTCTTCCTGCAGCTGAAAGATTTTTACTTCTTTCAATGGATTGAAGTGCAAGATATCTATCACCAAACTTTTTAAGATTGTCAGCCTCGGTATCATATTGATCATAATGTCTTTCTTCATCTGCAACTAATCCTTCAAAGATTTGTTTTGTTGCTGAATCAGCATTAGCTGAGGATTGATTAGCCCAAAGGTTATAATCACGCGCACTTTCCTGTTCCATGTTTGCAGCTTTCTCAAGCATCTTGGCAACATCTTTAATTTTTTCTACTTCTCCACCGACTTTCATTTCAACTTCACCTTTTAAGAATAAAATTCTTTCTGCAAGTTTTTCAACGTGAAGCATTTCATCAATTGCAGTTCTTTTAAAAAGTCCGGCAAGTAAATCATAACCTTGATCATCACATAAAAAATGAAAGTACATATATTGATGAACAGCAAATAGTTCATCAGCAATAGCTTTATTTAAAAGTTCTATACTTTTTTCGTGCATTTTATTTCTCCTAAAATTTATTTTTAATTTTTGTTTATAAAAATAAGCAATATATATCTGGATTCTAGCTGTAACTATGCCAATTTATTTTTTTAAGTAGTACCTATTACTAATAAAATATAATCAGAATCTAAGAAAGTGCAACAAAATTATATATCAATATAAAATGCGAGAAGCCGCCCAGTAAAACAAAGATGTGAAATATTTCGTGAAAGCCTAAAAGACCGGGATATGGATTGGGTTTTTTTAGTGCATAGATAATCGCACCGATTGTATAAAATACTGCTTCTAATATTAACCAGATCAACGCTTCTGTTTGCAAAGCTTGTATTAAAGGATAAATTACAATTACTACTAACCAGCCCATCAGTAAATAAATAAATGTTGATAACCATCGTGGTGCATTCATCCAGAATATTTTTATTATACTGCCTGTAACAGCAACTAACCAGACTAATATCAGCAAGCTCCAGCCTAAAGTACCGCGCAGAACCAGAACACATATTGGTGTATAAGAAGATGCGATTGAAATGAAGATCATTATATGATCAGCCTTTCTTAGTTTTTTAATTCCTTCTTCCGATAGTCTTAACCAATGATAAAGTGTGCTGGTGCTGTATAAAAGTATTGTTGCCACACCAAAAACTAAAAACGAATAAAATTGTTCAGGTATATAAGGGTTAATTGATTTGATTATTAAAAGTACCGTTCCAAATATTGACAACAGAATCCCTATAAAATGAGTAAAACCATTCATAGGTTCTCTTAGTTTACTAATAAAATTCATAGAGTACACTTAAATGTTAGAAAATCAGAACTTAATTTTACCAATTATCTTTCTAGTAAAAAATATTTTTCAATATGATTAAAAAGTAAAATAATTATTGTAGATGAATCGTATGGTTTACAAATTGAAGATTATTTGAAGAGATTTGTGCTGACTAAGTATCAGTTACTTTAATGGAGGTAAATTGATCAAGTGATTCAGGATTAGCTAATGCTTCCCTGTTATCTACTTTTTCACCGTTAAGAATTCTGGTAACTGCAAGTTCTACTTTTTTTCCACTTACTGTATGCGGAATTTGATCGACCTGTTTGATAATTGAAGGTACATGCCTTGGTGTGGCACCTGTTCTAATTTTTAATTTTATTTTTTCAATTAGATTAGGATTCAGTTCTAAATCATTCTTTAATACAACAAAGAGAACCACTCTTACATCGTTGTTCCAATTTTGCCCAACAACAAGGCTATCAACAACCTCATCAATTGATTCCACAATTCTGTATATCTCAGCTGTACCAATTCGCACACCACCAGGATTTAATGTTGCATCAGACCTTCCATAAACTACAACGCCACCATTCTTGGTAATTTTTATAAAATCTCCATGATGCCAAACTCCAGTAAATCTTGTAAAATATGCTTTCTTGTATTTTTCATTTCCAGCATCATTCCAAAAATAAATTGGACTAGATGGAAATGGCTCTGTACAAACAAGTTCTCCTTTTTTATCTATTACCGTAGTACCATCATCTTCATACGCTTCCACTTTCATTCCCAATCCTCTGCATTGAATTTCACCAGGATATACAGGAAGAATTGGACAGCATAACATAAAACAAGAAATAATATCCGTACCTCCGGAGATAGATGAAAGTTGTATATCTGATTTTACATTTTTGTAAACCCATCTAAAATTCTCATCACTTAAAGGTGAACCTGTAGAAAGAATTGTCTTTAGTTTGGATAAATCAAACTTCTCTTTGGGGATTAACCCTGATTTATCAATGCTTGTTAAATATTTTGGACTTGTACCAAAAATTGTAATCTCTTCTTCTTCTATTTTCTTCCAAAGAATTTCATTGTCCGGGTATACCGGACTTCCATCAATCAAGACTATGCTTGCTCCCAATTGCAAACCACTTACAAGCCAATTCCACATCATCCAGCCACAAGTTGTATAATAGGAAATTTTATCTTCTCTTTTCACATCAGTATGTAGATGTAATTCCTTAAAATGTTGCAATAAAGTTCCGCCTGCTCCATGAACTATGCACTTCGGTTTTCCGGTAGTGCCTGAAGAAAACATAATATAAATTGGATGATCGAATGGAACTTGCTCAAAAGCAATTTCTGTTGAAGTGTTATTCAGTAATTCATTAAATTTTATATAGTTAGATGATTTTAGATCTTTTGGATTGGTCTTTTTGTTTTTTAAATCATCAAACTCATCGATTAGAATTACTTTTTCAATTGATGGAATTTGCGCATACAGTTTTTCTATCTTTTCCAAACAATTTATTTTTTTACCGGCGTAATTATATGATTCAATTGCAAAAAGTATTTTTGGTTTAATTTGGCCAAATCGATCATATACGCCATCAAATCCAAAGTCTGGAGAAGTCGAACTCCATATTGCTCCCAAACTTGTTGCTGCTAACATCGCAATCACTGATTCAGGATAATTAGTTACAAAACCTGCAACTCTATCTCCCTTTTTCACTCCAAGATTTTTCAATCCCGCTGCACATTGAGCAACTAAATTGTAAAGTTCGTTATATGTTAATTTTATTGTAGGATGTTTTTCTCGAATTGAAATTATAGCAATTCTATCATCATTATACCGAAAAAGATTTTCTGCAAAGTTCAATTCAGAATCCTTAAACCAAACTGCACCCGGCAGAATTCTTTTTGATAGTACCAATGAATAAGTCTTAGAATGGACTATCTTTGAATATTCCCAAATCGTTTTCCAGAATTCTTCGATTTCGTTGACCGACCAATTGTATAGTTCAGAATAATTTGAAAAGTTTTTTTTATAGTTAGATGAAAGGAATGATAAATATTTTTTTAAGTTGCTTCTGTTAATTCGATCATCTGCAGGAATCCATATCGATAGTTTTTCATCACTCATTTTTCTCTTCCTGCAAATAAAGCAATTTTCCAGGCTGCTTCCGTTTGATTTGATTCCAACGCAATCTTCGCTGTTTCCTCAAATAAGTGTCGTTTTAGATTTGGTTTTATTTCCGAATCTTCCAGTAAAAATCTTAACATAAAAACATAATTTTTATCTCTTTTGTATCGATTAAAAGAAGAATAGGAATGCTCATAATCATGTAAGGTTAAATCTTTAATTTCTTTTATATAGTCACTTACAGAATTCTCTGAAGGTATAATTTCACTATTTCCAAACTTACCAAGATTATTCGCAGAGAACACAAATGAGTTTTTAATAAACTCCGGAATTTGATCATATCCAATACCCTTTTTAATGATGGGTTTTTCAATTTCAAAAATTGCCTCACCAAAAGCACGACAATAAAAATTTCCGGACATACGAGCTACAAGATCGATCTTGTTTGGGTGAATCAACCCATTCTCAAAAATATCTTCATCAACATGTATTTTGATCACTTCACAAATCGCAATGTTGGCGGCAGTACCGCCATTTCCATAACTCATCATATCAAGTAGTGTACACTCCATTTGGAATGGGGATTCCTTAACTCGTTTAGGTTTTACTAGATCAGAATCAATCGGAGTCAGACCGCTTTTTAGAAATTCATCCACTCCAGATCCATATTCAGTTGATGCAAGACTAACCTGTTCCACCATCGCAAAAGTTACTGCTTGTACAACACATTCTTTGGTTTCTACAAGATTTAAATAAGTATCTTTAAACGATGCATCTTTACCTCTTCTGGATGGCGAGAAAGCAATGATTGGAGGATTTGCTCCAAAAAGATTGAAAAATGAAAAAGGAGATAAATTGTTTATTCCCTCTTTCGAAATTGTAGATGCAAGTGCGATTGGGCGAGGACCGATTCCGCCTTGTAACAATCTTTGAACTTCAGGAATTGATAAATCTTGGGGTAGTAAATGCTTCATAAAAATTTCCTGGCAATCAGTACAACAAACCTGCAGTAATTTCAGGCAATTCTGATTCGTGTAAAATTGTAATTAAATATTTTTTTTCTTTGAAAGAATCGAACGACTTGTCTTAGATTTTTTAATTCTATTTTTCAATACACCTAAGCCGGTTATCTCCAATTCTATTTCGTCACCATCATCTAACCAAATTGGTTTATGCGCCTGTCCTTTTTCTTTAGCCTCGATTGCCCAGGTACCGTTCAATTCTAAATAACACCCTGTTCCAACAGTACCAGAACCTATTACATCACCGGGATACAAAGTAACGCCATAACTTGCACGTTCTATAATTTCAGCAAAAGTCCAATCCATTTGATTTACATTTCCACTTGAGATTTTTTTTCCATTATGTCTGGCTGTCATTTCAAGATTGAACTTATTTCCAAACTTAGTTTTCACTTTGTATTTTTCTAACTCATCAGGTGTCACTAACCATGGACCAATTGTAGTAGCAAAATCTTTTCCCTTGGCCGGTCCAAGATTAAGTTTCATTTCTTCCATTTGTAAAACTCTTGCAGAGAGATCATTCATAATCATATAGCCTGCAACATAATCATCCGCTTTGCTCGCTGAAATATTCTTTCCCTTTTTTCCAATTACAATTGCACACTCAAGTTCAAAGTCACAACCTTTTAAGTGATCATCTTCTACTTTTACATTTCCCGGTCCAAAAACTGTATTGTGATTGCCAAAATAAAAAATTGGATATTGGTCAAACTCGGGAATCATATCAACTCCCCTATTTCTTCGAGCAGTTGCAACGTGCTGTCGAAACGCGTAACCATCACGCAATGAAGTTGGATCTGGAACAGGCGCTAAAAGTTTGAGGCTACTATACTTGGTTCCTGATTTTATTTTACCTTTTTTTATTTCATCAAAAATCTTCTTCGCTAATTTCATGTTAGGTATTTCACCATCAAGAAATTTTTTCATTGTAGAAGGTAATTTTACTTTTAATGATGATGCAGATTTTTGTAAATCAAATACTTTGTCTTGATAATATATTCCAACACGTTCCTCATTTTTATTAAGATACGAAACGAACTTCATATGTATTTCCCTATTTCAATTTATTTTACTTTATCTTTTTTAAGCCAGGATTGACTGTAATCATTTACCATGGTTTCTTTGACATTTTTTGTTACGTATAGCGGAGTGAAGGTATCAATCATAACAGCATATTCATCCGTTTGTTTTTTGCCTATTGATGCTTCTGTTTTACCTGGCTGTGGTCCGTGCGGAATTCCCATTGGATGCAATGTAACCGAACCTTCTTGGACACCACTTCTGCTCATAAAATCGCCATGAACATAGTACAAAACTTCATCACTATCCACATTTGAATGGTAATAAGGTGCAGGAATTGCTTGAGGGTGAAAATCATATAAACGAGGAACAAAATTACAAATAACAAAATGTTGAGTAGTAAATACCAAATGGATTGGCGGCGGTAAATGTATCTTACCAACCTTGGGCGCGTACTCTTTAATATTAAATGCATATGGATAAAGAAATCCGTCCCATCCAACAACATCAAAAGGATGATGTGGAAGTTTGTATTCGAACATTCGATCTCTAACTTTTAATATCAGTCTGAAATCTCCAATTTTATCGATTGGTTTTGTAAACTCGGGAACGCGAAAATCCCGTTCGTAATATGGAGCTTCCTCAGTTAGCTGGCCATATTCATTTCTAAAATGTTTTGGAATATCAAATGGTGTGTCGGATTCAATAATAAATAATTTATTCTTTTTATAATCATTAAACTTTATCTGATATGTTGTTCCTTTGGGTACGATTAAGTAATCCCATTCAGTAAAATTTATTTTTCCATATTCTGAAAGCAGAACACCATTACCATGATGAACAAAAAGCATTTCGTGCATCTGGCTGTTTCGATAAAAGTATTTTGTATCTTCTGTTAGATGAGCAGTTGAAATAACACAATGTTCATTTTTCAGAAATTCATTTCGTGCAGTTATAATATTACCCCGGGATTTTACAATATCTGTAATAAAATGATAGTACTCTAATGGAGCATCATTCCAATCATTTAAAGATGAATCGATTTGAACTTCTTCAATCTTTTCAACCTCGGTAGGCATATAAAGATGATACTTATTAGAATAGATTCCGGAAAAACCTTTTGTACTAAAAAGTTCTTCGCGATATAAGGACTTTCCATCTTCTTTGTAAAACGTTGTATGTCTTTTCGGCGGAACTTTTCCAACTTTAACATAAAATGGCATATTAAACTCCTAAATAATTTATCTCTTCAGTTTCAATTTCTTAAACCTGAACTTGAACTTAATTAATCTTTATCCAGATTCCCTCTAACTGCCTGGTCTCTTTCAATAGATTCAAACAGTGCTTGAAAATTCCCTTGTCCAAATCCTTCCGCTCCATCACAACGTTGAATTATCTCATAGAAAAAAGTTGGCCTATCACCTATCGGTTTTGTAAAAAGCTGCAACAAATATCCTTTTCCTTCAAGATCACATAAAATACCATGTTTTTGTAATTCATCCACATTTTCTTTTATGTTCCAACCTTTTTCTTTTAACATTTTATAATAAGTATCAGGAGGAGTACTTAAAAATTCTATGCCATTTGTACGCATAGCTTTTATTGTTGAGATAATATCTTTAGTTGTGATTGCAACATGCTGAATACCTGAACCAAAATATTCATCGATATATTCTTCTATCTGTGATTTTTTTAATCCTTCAAATGGTTCATTAATTGGATTCTTGATTGGTGCGCCTTCACGAGACCGCACAACCTTCGATAGTAAAGCGGAATATTTTGTAGAGATATCTCCTTCACCAAATTCTATAAAAGTTTCAAAGTCCAAACTCTTATTTAAATAATTTGCCCATAGATTCATCTCGTTAGTTCTAACATTACCAACTATGTGATCAACACTCTCCAAGCCCGTATCTTCGCCTTCAATCATTATGTTTTGAACAGGTTTACCATATCCAGGTTTAAATAATCCTTTATAGTTCTCACGGTTGATAAAAACTATTTCTGCATCATCATAAAGTTTTATAGCTGCTTCTTCAATAAATCCGTTTTCATCTTCTATCTTTTTTGGATATCGGACAGGAATCCCGCCATTTTTTAAAGATGTTTCGAAAGATTTTTTTACTTCACTTACGCGTACAGACCATCTTTTAACACCATCACCGTGACGCTCAACGAAAGATGCTATTTCATAACTTGAAGGTTTAACAGCGGAAGTTAGAGCGATTCTAATATTATTTTTTTCCATAAAGTATGAAACTCTATCCCGGTGACCAGTCTCTGGTCCTAAATATGCAGTAACTTTTAAGCCCATCGCCTTGGCGTGCCAGTATGCCCACATTTTGGCTGAGCCGACATAAAATTCAACAAAATCGTATCCAATCAATCCTAAATTGTTCGCCATTTAAAAACTCCGATAAGTAATTGAGGGTAAATAATTATTATAAAGTTAAAACATTTAGTTGTTATATAAAAGTAGATTTTAATTGGAAGTTTTAAAGGTTGTCCAACAGCATAAAATCTCTTTTTATATTGTTTTTTACAGGTTTCAGATTTTTTTCTTTAAACTTACATATTTTTATTAAAGAACAAACCGAACAAATTGGATTTTTTGGTTTACAGACTTCACGCCCCAGCCGTATTAGATTTGTATGTAATGAATGCGCGAATCCATCAGGAATTTTATCTAATATTTCGTAGAAAGTTTTTTCCGGATTTTTAGTATTTACAATTCCAACTCTGTTAAGTGTACGGTGGACGTGTGTATCAACAGGACAAATATTTCTTCCAAGAGAAAATAACAAGACACAACTAGCAGTTTTTACTCCAACTCCATTGTAAGATATTAATTTTTCTAAAATAAATTCATTTGATTTTGTTTTAATAAAATCCAAAGAGATAGTTTTATCATTTTTCTTTAATGATTGAAGAAGGTCATAAATCGCAATTGATTTTTGTTTTCCCAATCCTGCAACTTTAATATATCCTTCAATTTGAGCAGGTGTCAGTTCAGCAAGTTTATTCCAGTTACTAAAATTATTCTTTAAGTTTTTATATGCTTTATATGAATTCGCATCATTTGTATTTTGTGAAAGTATTGTACCTATAATGGTATCCAAAGGATTTGGCAATTTCTCAGGTCTTGGCGGAATTCCAAATTGATTTATTAATAATAAATTAATTTTTTCGATTTTCTTTTTCATAACATTTTTTTAACAAAGATATTCAATTAAATCATTATTTTTATAACAAATTTAAAAAGGAAAATTAATGTCAACTCTTATGGTAAGTATTTCCGGTATTCGTGGTATTGTTGGTTCTGGTTTAGATCCTGAAGTGATTGTAAAATATGTTAATGCTTACGCTGATTTTGTTGGGACGGGAAAAATTGTTGTTGGCCGTGATGCAAGAATTACCGGTGAAATGGTAAATCAAATTGTTACAGGAACCCTACTTGCAAAAGGATTAGATGTAATTGATATTGGAATTTGTCCAACACCAACGGTTCAGTTTAACGTAAAAACTCTTGATGCTCAAGGTGGAATTGCAATCTCTGCAAGTCATAACCCAAATGAATGGAACGCTCTAAAACTATTAAATAGTACCGGTCAATTCATGTCTCCCAATGAACATCAGAAAATGAAAAAGTATCTTGATGTAGAGTCTAGTTTTGTTGATTGGACAAAGATTGGTAAAAGAACTATCTATTCAGAAGGATTAACAAATCATATAAATGCTGTTTTAAAGTTACCAATAATCAATCTGGAAAAAATAAAATCGAAAAAAATTAAAGTACTTGTGGACTGTGTAAATGGAGCTGGGGCGTATTGCGTTCCCGATTTACTTCGTTTATTCGGTTGTGAAGTCATCGAATTAAATTGTGAAAAGAATGGAATTTTTCCCCGATTACCTGAACCATTACCGGAAAACTTAATGGAAACAATGCAAGCAGTTAAAACCAACCATGCTGATCTTGGAGTGGTTGTAGATCCTGATGTTGATAGATTAGTTTTGATTACAGATAAAGGAGAACCATTCAGTGAAGAAAATACAATTACCCTTTCTGCAGATTTTGTTGTGAGTAAAACCAAGGGGAATGTTGTTGTTAATCTTTCAACAAGCAGATCTGTTGAAGATATTGCAACGAAAAATAACTCAACTTGTTATCGCTCGCCTGTGGGTGAAGCCAATGTTGTACAAAAAATGAAAGAAGTTGGTGCTGTAATTGGTGGTGAAGGAAGTGGTGGTGTTATTTACCCAGCATTACATTATGGAAGAGATGCATTGGTTGGAATTGCTTTTACTTTACAATACTTAGCGGATTCTGGTAAGAAACTATCAGCAATAAAAGATGAATTGCCAAACTATTTTATTTCAAAAAAGAAGATCGATCTAAAAAGTGTTTCACCTGATGAAGTAATCAAAAAACTTGTAAGTAATTATTCAAAAGAAAAGATCAACATAGAAGATGGACTAAGAATTGATTTTGAAGATCATTGGGTACATTTCAGAAAGTCTAATACCGAACCGATTGTAAGAATAATTACCGAATCAAAAAAACAAAATTATTCTGAAGAACTCTCTAAAAAGTATTATGATGAGATAAATAAATTAATGAAGGCGTGATCGTTTTTGGATATAGCTGAATAAAGCTTTATCAAATGGAGTTGATGTATCAAGTAGATTGTAATCAAAATTAGAGTTTAAACATTCGCGTTTTATTTTATTTGTAAATTCATTCATCGCTTGCTGATATGCTTTTTGTATTTGATAAGGTTGAGTGGTTAATTCTTCATCGTTTTCGAGATCCTTAAAAATAGCATCCTTACCAAATCCAAAAGTTCTCTCCATTGGATCCAGAATTTGAAAAATTATCACTTCATTTTTTTTATGAGCAAAATGTTTGATTGCATTTAAAGTTTTATCAATATCATCAAAGAAATCAGAAATGATAATTACGAGTCCACGTCTCTTTATCTTTTCAGCAATTTTGTTTAACGAATCTGAAGTATTTGTTTTTGAAGAAGCTTTTAATTCAACTAATTCTTTTAACACCAGTTGTAAATAACTATTTGATGATTTTGGGGGTAGATGTTTTTTTATTTCATCAGAATATATTGTTAAACTGATTGCATCCTGTTGTTTTATCATCATATAAGAAAGTGCGGCAACCAAAGTAGAAGCGTAATCAAGTTTTGATATTTTATTATTAGAAGAGTACCCCATCGATTTGCTGCTATCTAAAATAATATAACTTCGTAAATTTGTTTCTTCTTCATATTGTTTTATATAATATTTTTCAGTCTTCCCAAATACCCGCCAATCCACATTTCTTAAATTATCTCCTTGCATATATGGCCGATGCTGAGAAAACTCCACGCTAAAACCGTGATATGGACTTTTGTGCAGGCCCACCATAAATCCTTCAACAACTAATCTAGCACGTAAGTCTAGATTATTAATTCTGGAAATTATTTGTGGATTTAAATATTCACGATAATCGGATATAGACTCCTTCACTTTTTGGCTGCTTCACTTTTACTTATAATATCTAATGGGTCAATTCCCATTATGTCTAGTGCTTGTTTTACAACAATTGCATGTTTATGATTTGGATATTCTGAAAGAAAAATATTGTAAATTCTTGTAGCTTCATCATAATTTTTTAATGCATCATCCTGTAAAAAACCAGCTTGAAATAAGGCGATTGGTGCTTCTTCACTTTTCGGATATTTTTCATACACTTTGTAATAGTAACTACTAGCCTGCTCATAAGAATTTCTGCTACTTAAACTATCTATTAGTCTAGATTCATAAATTGTTGCTAGTCCAACCAATGCTTTTGGCGCAAATTTACTTTCTGGATACTCTTTTAAAACAGTTTCATATGATTTTACAGCCTCAATTATTTTTTTTTCTTTGATAAAATCATTTGCTTGATTCATATATTCTTGATCTGAAGTTTTTGAACAAGATATATAAATAAACGAGATTAAGAATAATAAAGAAATCTTTTTCATCTAAATTCCTGAATGAATAATATATGTTATTAAAGTTATTAAAAAGTGGCTGAAGTATCAATTCAAGTCACGATCATAAAAAAGCCTCGTATTTCTACGAGGCTTATTAAATGCTATAAGAATCTGACTATTTTGTTAGAATCATTTTCTTTGTTGAACTGAATTTCTGTCCATCAACACCATCTGCATCTATTCTATAGAAATAAACACCACTATTTAATGAACTAGCATTAAAAGAAACTTTTTGGCTTCCTGCAGCTAATTGTCCATTTAACAATGTTGCAACTTCCTGACCTAAAACATCAAATATCTTTAAGCTTACTTTACTATCAACAGCTAAGCTAAAGTTTATTGTTGTGCTTGGATTGAATGGGTTTGGATAGTTTTGATTTAAAGCAAATTCTTTTACGCCTAAAACTTCAACTTCAATTGTATTTGAATATTCAAATCGTCCATCAAAATCAACTTGTTTTAGTCTGTAATTGTATGATCCAGCAACAACATTCTGATCTACAAAATTATAATTTTGAACATCAGTTGTTGTTCCGTGACCAGCAACAAAACCAACTACTTCATAAGCACTTCCATTACTTCTTTCAACCTGGAAGCCGCTATTATTTAATTCAGTAGCTGTTGACCAGCTTAGACTAACATTAGTTTCGTTAACTGAAGCGACGAATGATGTTAATTCTACTGGAACTACATCAGTAGCGATAACTTTAATGTTATCAACTGCCCACCACCAATCCCATCCTGGTTGAATGGTTCTTAATCTTAAATTAAAACTACTAAGTGCAACGACTGAACTTATGTCTAAAACTTCGTGGGTATTTCTAACATCTGTAACGTCAAAAGTTCTAACAGCTGTCCAGGTTGTACCGCCATCAATACTAACTTCAACATAACTGAAATCTGCAGTACCAATTGCTTGCCAGTCATTGTCAAATTCTAAAGTTACTGTTTCATAAAGTGAAGCATCTATTGGACTATTTAATGTAGCAGTAGAAAGTAAAGTTGAACCGCTTCCGCAGAAATCAGCGTCAGCTGATAAAACGCTGCCAAAAGCAGTTGCAGGAAGTGTATATCCATTTTGAGTTATAGGTGCAACAGTGAATACGCATGTTCCACCATCATTTGTGATTGTCCAATCACCAGCACCAGCTTCAAAATCTTCATCAAACAATGTAACTAAATTTGGATTATCTTCAGTAGTAAAAGACCAAACTGCTACTGGAGCACCACTACAAGTATCATTTTTACAAACAACTCTCCATTGATAAGTTGTTGAGTATTCTAATGGAGAAGGAATAGCTAAAGATGTGATTGGAGTTCCGCTATACACAGAAACTACATTACCTGCTGGGCCAAAAAATACTTCTACTTGTGTTGTTCCAGCGCCGTTTGTCCATGTTGCGGATCCAGGACTGTTTATACTAACACCTGTTGTTCCACTAGCAGGACTTGGGTTGGTAGCAGGTTGAACCGGGCAAGGAGCACCAGTTGATGCTAATTCATAAGCAAAAAGTCTATTAGGAGTTCCCTGAAGCATACCACCGATTGAAGCAAAACCTGAAACTAGATCTTCAGTAATAAATAATCCTCCAGCAATTCCATCTGTAATTCCAAGACCAACATCTGTCATAACATCGTGTTGTAATCCAGTTGGTAAACCAGTAGCAGGATCAACTTGAACTATAAATTGAGGGCCAGTTCCAGCACCTTGTCCCCAGAACCATACAAATGGTCCGCCGGGTGAATAACCATCATATGCTGCACCGTAAATACTTGTTACACCTAAATTTGCATATGTTAAAGTGGCAAGAACAGCACCAGTCATACTAATAAGTTGTGGGTTGGTTGAAAAGTTACCAATCCAGAAACCACCATTACCACCATCAGCTGCTGGATCATAAGTAATATATCTAACAGTTTGAGGAGCAGTAATAGTACCAACAAGTGTTTTTGTTGCTGGATCTATTATTGCAATAGATGTTGTATTTTGACCAGCATATAAGAATGTTCCATCATAAGTAAGCGCTCTTACGCCTGTAACTCCTGCAACAGAAAATTCTTCAATTAACGCACCTGCAGCGGTCCATCTATGTAAAAGGGCACTTGCCCATCGTGAGGTCCAAAATTCACCAACAGATGGTAAATAAATAGCAGCAGCATTACCAGCAAGACCTGTAACAGTTGTTGCATCATAATTTACCTGAATATCCCAAATTGCTTCTGTAGTAGGATAACCTGGTTTAACTTCTTCAGAAGCTAAGTTTGGGCTAATATCACGGCTACGAAGTGATTGCGAGAACATTGTGTTCCCAAAGAACAGAACAAAAAGAATTGAAATAGTTAGAATTCTTTTTAACATAAACACCTCCGAATGTTTGAAATAGTATTAGTTAAAATAATATTGGATTGACAGAATGATTTTAATCAAAATATTAGTTTGACGCAAGGATCGTTATGATTTTTTTTTCAAAAAAAATCGAAATAAATATTATGCCAAAGATTTTCAGTATTACGGAAATACATCATGTTTTTTTTGAACTGGTTATTTATTCCAACATCATACAATCTTTTCATTCTTCTTTATAGATTCTACTGACAATTTAGTTTTATAGGCTAATATTTTTTCCATCATTTGGTCATCCGATGCAGCTAGAATTTGTGCTGCAAGAATTCCTGCATTTTTTGCTCCATTTATCGCAACTGTAGCTACAGGAACTCCCGAAGGCATTTGAACTATTGAGAGCAAAGAATCTAATCCATCCAATGACCTAGATTTAATAGGTACACCTATAATTGGCAGCGGAGTAAAAGCGGCTGTAACTCCTGGTAAATGTGCAGCTGCACCAGCACCTGCGATTATTACTTTCATCCCATTCATATGAGCATTGCTGGCGTATTCTGAAAGTAAATGTGGGCTGCGATGTGCTGATATTATTTTCATTTCGTTTGATATACCAAATTCATTTAACACATCCGAAGCTTCTTTCATTATTGAAAGATCTGAATCACTTCCCATTAATATTCCAACTTGAATGTTATTTTTCATTAAGATATCCTTTTAAATTTATAATTATTTTTTCCAACTAATATGATTAATATTCTTACCATCTGATTGAAGTAACACGGCACCTGATACATCAGTTCTATAAATTGTTGAGTTCAATTTTTGCAACGAGTTTATAACAATATCAGATGGATGCGAAAACTTATTTTTTATTCCCGCGCTAACCAAAGATATTTGAGGTGAAACTAAATTCAAAAAATATTCTGAAGACCCTGTAGCACTTCCGTGATGCCCCACTTTTAAAACATCGGAATCTAACATTTCATTAAAGTTTGATGCAAGATAAAATTCTGCAGGATGTTCGCAATCGCCAACAAATAAAAATGATGTATTTCCGTATACGATCTTCAAAACGCCACTTTTATCATTGTTTGATAGGTTTGAATAATATTTATTCCTTGGCAAATTGAGTATATAAATTTTTGCGTTACCTATATTTAAAACAGATTTATCATATATATTAGTTTTAATTTTCTTCTGCTTCAGAAATTTTTCTAATCGTATAGATTTTAAATTTGAATCAGGTAATGGTCTATAGATTTCTTTAATCCTATTATTATAAATTAGTGAAACAAATCCGCCATAATGGTCCAAATCAAGATGCGATATAAATCCATAATCAATTTTATCGATACCCAGAATATCTAGTAATGGCATTATAATTCGTTCACCATTATCTATAAAAGGATTTGCTTCACCAGCATCTATTAAAGCTGTTTTTCCATTTGGAAATTTTATCAGGAATGAATCACCTTGATCAACGTCTATCATTAAAACGTTTAGTTTTTCATCATTTAAAAATTTTTGATCATCTAAGGATGAATAAATCAAAAGAGTAGCAAAAGACAAAATTCCTAATGATATTTTTAAAAGTATGTTTTGCATTCTGCTAGTGGCAAGAATTAAGAATGTTAATAACAAATAAAATACAATTGAATCATAAAAAGAATAATTTCGTATCCATAAAAAAGAAATGTCCAGGTTTCCGAAAAGTTTAATAAAATTAATCATAAAGTTTGACAACAATGAATTTGCTGCTGCAAAATAAATTGCTAAGGAATATGATATTAATCCAAAGATAACAGTAATAAATCCAATTCCCAGAATAACACCAACCATTGGAATTACTATTAAGTTAGTGAATAATGAAATGATGGATATTTTACTAAAATATGTAATCGTAAATGGTAAAGTGCCTATTTGAACGCTTAAGGAAACCCCTATAAATAATAAGATATTTTCGACCCACTTCCGTGAGATTTTGAGTTTATAAATTCTTTTTTGCCAATATGGATAAATCAACCCAATAGACAGCACTGCTGAAAACGAGAGTTGAAATCCGGGGTTATACAACTCATTTGGATTACCAACCAAGATTACAAGACCCGCAATGCATATCGAATTTATTAGATTTGTGCTTCTATTTGATAAATAAGCTATTATAATTAGTGTTGCCATAAGTGTAGCTCGAATTACTGACGGAGAACCACCTGTTAGAAGCATAAAAAGCAATAAGCCTGCTAAAGTAAGTACTGAGCGAGTGAAAATTGAAAATCTTCCAAATATGAAAATAAAGATTATCAAAATATATCCCACATGTAATCCTGATACTGCAAGAACATGAACAACACCAGAGTTAACGAATGCATTTTTGGTCTCGTTGTCTATCCCACTTCGATCTGCAAGTATTAAACCTCTTAATAAATCAGAAGTTTCTTTGTCGTGAAGATTTACAAATATTTCATCTATAGATTTTCTTAAAGAAAATAATGATGAACTAATTAAATCATATTTTGCATTTGTGATTGAAATGCTGTCCGTATCATATGCAATAAATAATCCTGTAATTCCTTTGGATGACAAGTAGGCGTTGTAGTCAAATTCTCCAGGATTTCTTTGTTCTCTTCCCTTTTGAAATGTTCCGGTTAAAAATATTTTGTTACCGGGTTTAATTTCAGAATATAATTTTACTCTTTTAGCAGAATCACCTCTGAATTTACAGATCAGATAATCTGGATTATAAAACGTTTTGTTATCTATTATCATTGAATCAGTTTTAACAGTAAAAAGCACTTCGTAGCTTTTTATAAGTTCGACACTTTTCACTTCTCCATATAGAGTTGAGTTTTTTTCTTTATAATATGAAGATAAAGGAGATTTTATTTCACCTGAATTTTGAATAGCCACAAATAAACCAACCGAAATAATTGCAAATGAAAGTGACATCTTGTGCAGATATTGAAACTTTTTGTGTTTGATAAGTACTTTTAGTAATAATGTAGTTAATACCGAAGCAATGAATACTATTATCAGTAAGATAAAATCTGGTTGGAGAATTCTTTGAATAAGAATTCCAAAAACAAAAAGTAAAGTAAACTTAATAAATGGGTAATCTTTCAAGTACAGTACTTAATTATTGTTGATTTAATTTGAGTTAAATCGCGAATCTCCTCAGCAAAGTTTTTGGCATATTTTCCTGCTGTAATTGTTAGGGCAGGATTTAAAGTGTGTGTCTTTACAGAAAGATCTTCAAAATTACCGTGATCAGAACAAATAATTAATGTTAATTGATCTTTATCCATGTCGTTAAGAATTGAAAGTAAAAATCCATCAAGATTACTATATATTTGCTCAAACTCATCTGCAATTCTGCCATGACCTAAATGATCAGTTAAATAAAATTCAAACATTGTGAAATCATGTTTATAAGCTACTTTTAATAATCGACGAGCGGCAGTTTCTGGTGTGATAACTTTTAATTGATACTTAAGTTTTTTATTCCATCTTTCATTTGTTATTTCAGCGGTGATGGCAGTTTTTCTTCTGATTTCTTTTATAGTATTTAATTTTATTCCTGTTAACCTGCAGCTTAACGAAGTTGTACTTAATCTTGTTTTACCTGATTTTATATAATCAAAAAATACTTTGGGATATGCATTAGCAAAGCAAGCTGATTTACCGGAATCCTTATAGGCTTTAAATATGTTTTCTGATTCGATGATTGGAATTGTAGTTGAATACGGAAATGGACCAAAATGTTTACCCACAAACTTAGGAGCATTTATACCGCAAAATATTGAAACCTGACCAGTGCCACTTTGGGGTAAACCTTCCACACCAAGATTTGCATCTGTGGGAAATAAATAAACATCATCTTTGTTTAAGATTTTTTTTTCTAAATGTGGTATTTCACCAAATACATTTTCAAATGTTTTAAAACCATATTTGAAAAAAGGATTATATTCATAATCTTTTTTGCCAATCCCAACGCCATCTATAAATATCATTAAAACAGGATTCAATTTTTAACCTGCTTTTTGGATTCAACCATGATTGTTACAGGACCATCATTGAATATTTTAACATTCATCATCTTCCCAAATATGCCTGTTTTAATCTTATTAGTACCTAAATTACTTTTCATTCTTTCAATAAACTTTTCATATAATGGCACAGCGATTTCCGGTATTGCAGCTTCAGTAAAACTCGGTCTATTGCCCTTTTGAGCATCACCATAAAGTGTGAACTGAGAGATAATTAAAACTTCTCCGTTTACATCTTTAACGGATAAATTCATTTTATCATTTTCATCTTCAAATATTCTTAAGTTACTGCATTTATCAGCAACAAAATTTACATCTATTTCATCATCATCAGATCTAATCCCAAGCAGTATAACCAAACCTTTACCAATTTCAGCTAAGTAATTATCTTTTTGAATAAAGACGCTGCCTTTACTAACTCTTTGGACAAGGGCTTTCAAATCATTTCTCCGCTAATGATTCTTTCGATACCTGCATAATCTTTTGAAATATTTATTTTGCTAAAATTATAATCTTTAAAGAATTTTTGCACAGGTTTAAATTGATTAACTCCAATTTCAAAATAAATTTTTCCAGGAAGATTTAGAATAATATTTGAGATATGAATAATATGTTTATAAAAAGAAATTCCGTTTGAATTATCAGAGAGAGCAAACTTAGGTTCGTAATATTTTAATTCAGGTTCTAATAATTCAAAATCTTCAATAGAAACATAAGGTGGATTAGAAACGATAATATCAAATTTACCAAGTGTATGTATGTCAGAATTCAAAATATCAAAATGTTTAAATTCAATATTCCCATTTACTAAATTCAAATCTGCATTTTGCTTAGCTACTTCTATAGCCTTTTCACTTATATCTATGGCAACAACATTGGCATTTGGCAGATTTTTAAGCAGTGAAAGAGAAATGTTACCACTACCAACTCCGATATCCAGAATTTTAATATTTAATGATTTATCAGTCTCATTAATAATCTGTTCGACTAGTAACTCAGTTTCTGGTCGCGGAATAAGCACATTTTCATTTACTATAAATTTCAAACCAAAGAATTCTACATTACCAACAATATATTGTAATGGAATTCTCAATCCCCTTTTTCTAATTGCTTCACGATAATTTTTAACTTCGTTATCAGCTAAAGGTTTATCGAAACTTAAATAAAGATCTAGTCGCTTACAATTTAGAATATCTGCTAAAAGTATTTCTGCATTAGCTCTGGGAGATTCAACTCCTTTATTTTGAAGATATTCTGTAGAAAGTTTTATAACTTCTAAAACTGTAATCATAAACTTAAAAAATCAATAATATTTTAAACAGAATAATTTCCAAAAATTATTTTAGTCTATCTTTAAGAGTATAAATATTGTCAATTTCACTCGGATCATATCCTCGCAAAACTCCAACGTAATAAGAAATCCAGTCACCTAAATATATTAAGTCTAACAATCTAACTTTGTATGATTCTTCATTACTTTGAAGAGTTAAAGTTTCAACTCCACTTTTTGAAAATATATCCTTGAGTATATCAAACCTTTTTTGGATCTGAGGATGATATTTTTTTTCAATGATGTTGATTATCTTGGAATGAAAAACTTTTTCCTGATAAGATTCCCATCCAATAATTTCATTATGATTCATTTCAGGTATTTCACCATGAAAAGCATGTAATTTAGAATTTTCATTTAACTGACATTTAAATCTATATCCCACTGCACTTGTTGAATCTGCAACAGAATAAATCACAGGAATAAATCCGACCAAAGACTCAGCAAAAGAATATGCAAAGTTTCCATCTATGGAGTATTCTTTTCCTTTTGATTTCCAAAGAGAGACTATTTTAATTACCACTTCAGATTGATCTTGAATAAACTTTAACTCTTGAAAAACTTTAAGTAATGAAAAAAAACTTAATCCAAGTGAATATCTTGGCTGAAATCCAGGTTGAACTTTTATACAACTAAGTTGATTAAATTTTGCAATTGTTTCAACTTCGCCGCCTGTTGTAATACAAACAATTTTACAACCTATATCTATTGCTTGTTTTAATGATGAAATAGTTTCTTCAGTGTTTCCAGAATAAGATGAAGCTATAAATAGAGTATTTACTGAAGCAAATTTTGGAAGGTTATAATTTCTGTTTACAACGATTGGGACAGCAATTTCATCACTTAAAAAATTCTTTATTAAATCCGCGCTTATTGCTGAGCCTCCTAGACCGCTAATTACAATATTCGAAATAGATGATAAATCAATCTGTGATACTTTAACTTCATTTTGCCAGGCAAATTCAATTTGCTTATATGAGTTAATCAAAACATCAAATTGATTTTGAGGATCGTATTTTTGAACGTAGTCTTTTATTTCCATACTAAATTATATTCCTTGTTCTAATTATATTATTGTCGTCAAAAAACTTTTTAACTTTTTTCTGAATTTCTACTTCAGTTTTACATTCAAGGCATTCTTCAGCCAATAATTTTGCTTTTTTATATTCAAAATTTCTAATTATCCTTTTAGCATAAAGAATTGTGGTTGGACTCATACTTAATGAATCTAATCCTAATCCAACCAATAAAGGAATTGCAAGAGTGTCCGCGGCCATTTCGCCACAAATACTTACCGGAGTTTTGCTATGTTTAGCAGCTTTAACTATATGATCAATAGTTCTTATAACAACAGGACTAAATTCTTGATAAAGATTTGACACTAAATCATTACCTCTATCAACTGCCATCATATATTGTATCAGATCATTTGTTCCTATACTTATAAAATCAATTTCTTCAGCATAATCTTTTGCCATTACAGCAGCAGATGGAACTTCAATCATTATTCCAACTTTAATGTTATTATCAAACTTTATTTTTTCTTTTTTAAGTTCAGATTTACATTCCTGAATAATTTTTAATGATCGCCTTACTTCATCCAATGTAGAAATCATTGGAATCATAAATCGTATATTTTTATTTTCACTTGCTCTTAAAACAGAACGTATTTGAGTTCTAAATAATTTTTCATTTTCCAATAAAAATCGTATCCCACGTAATCCTAAAAACGGATTTGGTTCTTTGTACTCACTAAATCTGTACTTATCTCCACCGATATCGAAAGCACGAATAGTAATTAACTTCGGATACATTCTTGAAGAAAGCTTAGAATATATTTCTGTTTGCTCTTCTTCATCAGGAAAAGTTCCTAACTCATTTAATATTTGTTCGGATCTGTAAAGTCCAATACCGGCAGCACCGCTGGTAATTACAACATCTATTTCACCGGTTACATCAACATTTGCGTCTAACTTTATTTCTTTTCCATCAATTGTAACAGATGGTAATTCTTTTAATTCTTCTAACCCTTTTTGTATTTCAACAAGTTTTTTTTGTTTTTCACTAAAAAACTTTAATTGATCTTCAGAAGGATTAATAATTATATAGCCGTGGAATCCATCAACAACAATTGTATCGCCATCCTTTATCAGTTGTGTTGCATTATGTGTTCCTACAACAGCAGGAATATTTAATGATCTAGAAATAATTGCCGCGTGAGAAGTTAAACCGCCATGATCTGTAACAAATGCTAAAGATTCTCTTCTGGAAAAAAGCAAAGTATCTGCTGGTGTAAGTGCTTCACTAACCACAATCAGGTTCTTATCTATTTTAGATTGCCATCTTTTATTTTGCAAATTTCTAATTATTCGATACTTAATATCTTCGATATCATGGGCTCGCTCTTTCATATAAGATTCGTGTGAAATAATCATTAATTCCTGATACTTTGATATTTCATCTGCCACAATAAATTCAGGTTGAACTTTTTCTGTTCTAATTCGTTTTTCAATATTGTCTAATAAGATTGGATCATCAAGAATCATTAGTTGAGCTTCAAATATTGCAGCTCGTACTTCATCCATTTTTTCTCTAGCAATACCAAAGATTTTGTTTAATTCTTTTTTAGATTGTCTTAAGCCCTCTTCAAAGTTTTTTATTGCCTCTTCAATATCGGTTATCGGGGCTTTGCTTATCTCTAACTTTTCTTTAGAAAACAAATAAACTTGACCAATAACTATGCCTGGTGCGGCAGCTATACCAATAATCTTGTTCTCAGAATTCTTATAAATATCTTTAAATGACTTCATAGTTCATCAAATCCCCTTTCAAAATAAGAAACAATTTCATCACAAGCTTGCTGTTCATCATTTCCATCAAAAGTTAATTTCAGCTCAGAACCCATTTCTGCGGCCAAAGTCATGACACCAATTATACTTTTCCCATTAATGCTCATTCCATCTCTATAAATAAAAAATTCACATTTAAACTTTGCAGCAAGTTTAACAATTGTTGCAGCCGGACGTGTATGCAATCCTGCTTTGTTAACTATCTTAACGGTTTTTTCAATCATTATTTGTTTCTTTTTATTAAAGAATCTGCAAGCCAATAAAAAATATTTATTTCACTTTTATTTGACAATTTATCAATTGATCTTAATGCTTTACTTGAATAATTACGAATTGCAATTTTAGCATCTTCCAGTACACCAAGTTTTTCATATAATAATTTGTATTTGCCAATTTGATTAGGCTTTATACCTTTATTTTTTATAACTTTTAAAAAATCTTCTCTAACAGTTCCTTTAGCTTTCTCCAGTGCTTTAATAAACAAAAAGGTTTTCTTTCCTTCTAATAAATCACCACCGATTCTCTTACCAAACTCGGCTTTGTCTGCAATTATATCTAAAAGATCATCCTGAATTTGAAAAGCTATTCCTAAATATTTTCCATAATCAGACAGAGCCTTAATATCATTGTTATTTCCATTACCGAGATAAGCTCCAAGTTCACAACACATTTTTGCAAGTGCTGCAGTCTTTTTCTCAATCATTAAAATATATTCTTGCAATAAAACAATTTTTCTTGTCTCAAATTCTGTATCCAGACTTTGCCCCTCACAAACTTCTACTAATCCATGTGTAAAAGCGGCTAAAGCTTGTCTGGCATTAACTTTACAATCCTTCAAAAGGAATTCATATGCAACTGCAAGTAATGAATCACCTGCAAGTATGGCAGTATTTAGATTATATTTTTTATGTAACGTTAAATTACCTCTTCTAAGATCAGCATTATCCATAATATCATCATGAACAAGCGTAAAGTTATGTAACATTTCAACCGCAAGCGCTGCGTTGTATACTTTATTAGAATTTCCACCAACTGCTTTTGCAGAAAGAATAACTAATAATGGTCTTAATCTTTTGCCGCTGCTTTCTAAAATGTATGAAGCTGGATTATATAATTGTTCGGGTTTACGATTTTTAATTGCAGAAGCTAATTTTTTATCAATTGCTTTTCTTTCCCGTTCGTATACTGTTTCATATTTTTTTAATTGAACAGATTTCAAAATAATTCTTCTTTCTTTATAAGCTTACATTTTTTTAGTTCTATAAGATTCTGAGATCCGGTTAAGTACATAATTTTTTTAAGATGTTCGAACCAATTTACAATTATTTTAACTACTGCATCTTCCCCATCCTTCATTAATGACTGTAAAATAATTCTTGCTGATGCAACAATATCCGAACCCAAAGCAAATGCAATAGCTAAATCATTTGCAGAATTAATTCCACCAGAACCAATTAAAGTAAATTTGTATTTTTTCTTTAATGGATAAAGTTCTTTTAAACAAAATGATGTAGGTAAACCCCAATCCCAAAACTCCTTTTTGTTGGATTTATTTCTTAGCTGCTCCACTCCGGCCCAACTTGTGCCGCCCGAGCCAGCAACATCAATTCCTTGTACTCCAATATCTAAAAGCTTTTTTGCAACATCTTTGCTTATTCCTGATCCAACTTCTTTTGCAATTATTGGAACATTAGAAATCTTAGCTAATTTATCGATCTTTTTAAGCAAGCCAACAAAATTAGGTTCACCATTTTGTTGGAGTAATTCCTGTAATGGATTTAAGTGAACTACAAAAGCATCTGCTTCAAGCATATCTATCAAAGCCAAAATGTCTTTAAGATTTTTTGATTGGACTAATTGTGCTGCCCCAATATTTCCAAGCACTGAAACACTTTTAGCCGTTTTACGAATTACCTTATAACTATTATGAAACTTTTTATTTTCTAGGGCTTGTCTCTGACTTCCAACTCCAATTGGGATTTTTATTTCTTCAGCAATAGAGGCCAGTCTTTCATTGATTCGTTCAGCTTCAGAAGTTCCTCCGGTCATACAGGAAATTAAAAACGGATAATTAATTTTGTGAGAAAGAAATTTAGTTTGAAAGGAAATTTTCGAAACATCAACTTCAGTAATTGCGTAATGGATAAAATCATAGTTATCAAATCCATTTGTTTTTGATTTAAAGGCAACATCATCTGTAAGGCACAACTCAATGTGCTCTTTCTTTCGCTTTGATGTTTCCGATATGGATTTAGACATTCTGATTTGATTATAATTTTGATTGCAAAATATAGAAAATTGTAATTATTTGCTTAGTTGTGTTTATTCCTTTGTGAAATTCTTTGGGATTGTTGTGGTTTATTTTTTTAACCACAAAGCACACAAAGTTTTTTCATGAAGAACCCAAAGAAATTATTTGTCCTTTTACGATTAATTCAGTGACATAAATTTCTCGTCTAACAGAATTTGTTAAGAAAATTTTATCTGCATTTTTTAAGTCATCTAAGTATAGATTTTTTTTAGTTACTTTAAGATTTTTCTGGATGTAAAAATTCCTATAAACACCATTTAATATTCCTGTACTTAATGGCGTAGTATAGACTATTCCATCTTTTTCAATAAACACATTAGTAATTGAACCTTCAGCTAATTCATCTTTTTCATTAAAGAACAAAACATCATAATAACCAAGCTTAGAATATTTTTTGTACTCAAGATCATAAATTTTTCTGTTTGTTGTCTTAAAGTATTGAAATCTATTTTGTGAGTTTATTCTTCTCTGAGAAACAACAACTTTAACTTTACCAACAGTTTCAACAATTTCAGAAACTGAATAGTTCATTCTTCCCCATTTGTTTAGAGTAATTCTTAGTTTGTATTTTAGATTATTTGGATTAGAAATAATTTTTTTTAACTGCCTCAATACTTTTTTCTCATCAGATATAAACAAGAAATATTTTGATGTTTCTCTTAATCGACTTAAATGTTCTTCAAGTAAATAAACTTTCTTATTTTCAACGAACATTGTATCTATAATCTCAAACTGCTTTGTTGGCTCCGCAAGAAATTTCCCTTTTAATTTTGTCTCTTCAAATTCTTCAGATGCAATACTATCCCAAACAATTCCACTTCCTAAGCCAATCTCACCTCTATTACTATTTTTTTCTATCGCTAACGTTCTGATAGCAACATTAAACGTAAGTTTATCTTTTGTGATAAGCCCGATTGAACCCGTATAAATTCCGCGTTTCTCTTTTTCTAATTCATTAATAATTTCCATTGTACGAATTTTTGGAGCGCCGGTAATTGATCCGCAAGGGTAAATATTTTTTAATATATCAGAAAGTTTAACATTCTTTTTTAGTTTCGATTCAACTGTACTAACCATCTGATAAACAGACTCATATTTTTCAACATCAAAAATATTTTTCACTTTAACAGATCCGAATTCACTTATTCTTCCCAAATCATTACGAATCAAATCAACAATCATTACATTTTCAGCGCGATTCTTTTCACTTCGCTCTAACTCATATTTAATAAACTCATCATTTGAATGATCAATTCCTCTTTTTGCTGTACCCTTCATTGGTTTAGATCTGATTTTTCTTCCCTTAACTTCAAAGAACAATTCTGGAGAAAGCGAAATTATTATTCTACCATCATTATTAATTGCAGTAATGTACTGCGCCGATTGATTGAAAACGAGATTGCTGAATAGCGATGAGTATGAGCCTTCAAGATCAAACTTACCTTTTATTGTGTAATTAACCTGGTAAGTATCTCCTTCTTCAATATAGGATTTTATTTTTCTGATTGACTTTGTGAATTCATTTTTTGATGTGTTTAGTTTGAAATTCTTAATCTTATACTTTTCTGAACTAACAAAATCTATCTCAGAAGATTTAATTAGCTGCACATTATTTTTATCATAAAAAAAGAATTGAATTAGGTTTTCATTCTTTGGTAAAAGTTTATGTAAAGATTTTTCAAATAAATATCCCGCTTCATAATTCATCAACGAGTATCCAACAAAACCATCATTAATAATATCATCTATTCGATTTAATTTTTCATTTAGATTTTTTAAAGATTTTATCGTAACAATTTCTTTTGGTTTTAAGAAAAGATATGAATCACTCTTTCCATATATGGGCGGAGTGTAAAAGAATGCAGCGTTTGGAGTTGCTAAAACTTTACTAATAATTTCTGTGATATTCATTTGACTAAATACTTTTGTGGTATTTTGTGATTCCGTGATTTAGTGGCGATCTTTTTATGCCACCAAAACACTAAAACACAAAAGGAGCACCAATAAAGAAAAAGTTGTTTGTTTGTATTATCTAAATTATAAACCATTTACTATTTTTCGATGTCGTTAATTTAATCATACTCAGGAATAAATATGAGCAAACCGCGTCTTTCCTTCTGGCAAATCTGGAATATGAGTTTCGGATTTCTTGGCATTCAATTCGGATTCGCACTTCAAAATGCAAATGTAAGCAGAATATTTGAAACGCTCGGCGCAAGTATTGATTCAATTCCAATTCTTTGGATAGCCGCACCTGTTACAGGATTAATTGTTCAGCCTATCATCGGACATTGGAGTGACAAAACCTGGAACAAACTTGGACGAAGACGACCATTCTTTTTAGTTGGAGCTTTGCTTGCTTCAGCGGCAATTATTTTTATGCCAAACTCTCCAACACTTTGGGTAGCGGCTGGAATGTTGTGGATAATGGACGCATCAATCAATATTTCTATGGAACCATTCAGAGCTTTTGTCGGTGATATGCTTCCTTCTGAACAACGAACAGTTGGATTCTCAATGCAGAGTTTCTTTATTGGGATTGGAGCTATAGTTGCTTCTGCTTTACCTTATATGATGACAAATTGGTTTGGGATTGCTAACACTGCTGCTGCTGGGGAAATTCCTGATTCAGTTAAATTCTCCTTCTACATCGGTGGAGCAGTTTTTTTGTTAGCGGTTCTTTACACAGTTTTTTCCACAAAAGAATATTCACCGGAAGAGTTAAAAAAGTTTAGTGATGAAGAAAAGAAATTATCTAACTCAAAAACTTCTGTTAGCAATTTAATTTCTGAATCATCATTTAACAAAAACGGATTGATTTGGATTTTTGTTGGTTTACTCGGTTCTGCAATTCTTCGCTTTGTTTTGCACGAAAATGATTTTGGACTTTACGTTTTATTTATTGGCTCAATCATTTTTGGATTGTTACAATTAGTTGCTGGATTTTTTACAAACCATAATAAAACTTCCGGTGGTTTGGTTTCCATCTTAAACGATCTTTACAATATGCCAAAAACAATGAAGCAACTTGCGGTTGTTCAATTCTTTTCCTGGTTTGCTTTATTTGCAATGTGGATTTACACAACTCCCGCAGTAACACATCATATTTATGGTGCCACTGATCCTTCCTCTGAATTATATAATCAAGGTGCTGATTGGGTTGGAGTTTTGATGGCCGTTTACAATGGTTTTGCCGCTGTTATGGCTTTTTTCATTATGTGGATTGCAAAACTAACAAACCGTAAAACTGTTCATATGATTTCATTAATAATTGGCGGTATTTCATTTGCATCTTTCTATTTTATCAAAGATCCAAATTTACTTTTAGTTTCTGAACTTGGAATTGGTTTAGCGTGGGCTTCTATTCTTGCAATGCCTTATGCAATTCTTGCGGGTTCACTTCCTGCAGAAAAAATGGGAGTGTATATGGGAATATTTAATTTCTTTATTGTAATTCCCCAAATAACAGCCGCAGCGATACTTGGTTTCTTTGTAAAAAACATCGTTGGCGGTGAAGCAATCTATGCATTACTTCTTGGCGGTGCTTCAATGATAATTGCCGGACTATTTACTCTAATTGTGGATGATGTGGATTGAGTCGATTTTATTTGATAAAAGATGTTGTCTAAATAACCAACCTAACAGAATTGTCATTCCCACGAAAGTGGGAATCCACTTTATTTAGAAGTTATGGATTCCCGTTTTCACGGGAATGACAAATAAAAATCGAATTATGATATGATCTCTTGTTGAAATTCCGTCACTTTAATAGAATCATTTTCTTCGTCTGCATAAAATCTCTAGCTTGCAATCTGTAGAAGTATACTCCACTTGGCAGATTAGCTGCATTCCAGTTTAGCTCATATTTACCCGCTGACTTTTCTTCATTAACTAATGTTTCTATTTCAATTCCAAGTACATCGTAAACTTTTAATTGTACAAATTGTCTACTGCTTATTGTATACTGAATTGTGGTTGTTGGATTGAATGGATTTGGAAAGTTATTTGATAAGCTATAAGAATTTACGAAACTTAAATCCTCATTTACTGCAGTTATAGGAATGTATGCGTATGAGCGCTTAAGGGTATTTACCCAAGTAGAACCATTCCAGTCTTGCCCAAGCTCTTCAGATAGATTATTGTTTGCATCAAAAGTGTATGAATACTTATAACTATTCCCCCAGGTAAAACCATTCCAAGATTGCATAAGGCATGTAATCTGATTATTGTTATCATCATATGTGTACAAATCTTTATTACTGTTAGCCCAGGTAGAACCATTCCAAATTTGAGCAAGGCATTCAGTTTGGTTATTATATCTATTATATGTGAAAGAAAACTTACTACTGTTGATCCAGGTGAAACCATTCCAGTTTTGCCTTAGCTCTTCAGTTAGGTTATTGCTTGTATCATAAGTGCATGTATATTTATAACCATTCACCCAAACAGAACCATTCCAAGATTGACCGAGTTCTTCAATCAAGTTATTATTCTCGTCATATATGTCCAAATACTTACCCGAATTCAGCCAGACAGAATCATTCCAAAGTTTTAGAAGCCCTTCAATCTTGTTATTGTTTACATCATATGTGTATATATGCTTAGCCCCATTTACCCAGGCAGAATCATTCCAGAAACGTAAAAGCCATTCAATCTGGTTATTGTTTACATCATATATGAATGAATATTTGTGTCTGTTGATCCAGGTGAAACCATTCCAGTATTGTTTGAGCTCTACGGTCAAATTAAGGCTTTCATTATATGTGAATGAATACATTTCACTTTTGTCCCAAGAAGAATCACCCCAGGAATGATATAGTTTTTCAGTCAGTTTATTGCTTCCATCATAAGTGTACGAATCCTTAGACTCGTTCACCCAGGCAGAACCGTTCCAAGATTGGCGAATATAATCTATTAGTAAAAAACCATTTTCAAGTTGTGTTTTGTTTATTATTGTTCTTGAATCCTTTGCATTAAACGCTTCTATACTATCCGGATTTGTTTTATAAATTTCATAATTATTTTCAGTAGTGAATCTATTGGGCAAAACTTTTAGGTGATTTTTATTTTGAGAAAAATTATGAAGTGAGAATAATAAGATAAATGCTATTATTGCAAGGATAGATTTCATTTTACTCTCCTATTGACACTCAAAACTAACAATTGGAAATACGAATATCAAGAAATAATGATATTAATAGTTGCTACAACTTCAACAACAATATCGCAGCAATACCAAATGCTAAAGCAATTTTTCCATGCAGATTTATTTCTTCTTTCCAGATTAAATAAGCTGCTACTGCTGTAATAACTATTACTCCAATATTCATAACGGGAAAGACAACTATTGCAGGCAATTCATTCAATGCAGCAAGTAGAAAATTAATAGCGAGTACATTAGGAACTCCGAGCATTAAGCCTAAATTAAAAGTACCTTTATCAAACTTTATTTTTTTAATTATCAGGTAAAGAGAAGTGTAAATAAAAGCAGAAAAGAAAATTGTAAAAACAAATATTCCCTTTTCAGAAATAGGAAAATTCTGTTCAAACATTTTCATAGATAAATCAACAAGACCAATTCCAACTAAAAGTGAAAGTAAATAAATATACTTTCCTTTTCTTCCTTCAACGGTTCCGTGATTCTTAAGAGAGAGATAGAACAAATACAAAGTTATAAGTGCAAGACCAAATCCCAAAAGCATTTTAATGTTTGGGGATTCGCCATAAAATATTATTGCAGCTAAAACAGGAATTAGTACAGATAATCGGGCACTTACTGTTGCTAAAGCAGTTCCGGCTAAACTTATAGCTTTTGAATATATAACAAAAGTACCCGCAAATAGAACTCCAAGTAATGCTCCAAATACAATAACTTCAATCGAAAAATTGTATCCATATTTAAATATTATAAATGCTAAAGAGAATAACGATGCTGTGGCATAATTTCCGTTTATCAATAAAACAGTGTTGTTATTTTTTACATGTCCGTGTTTAAGAATCAGTGCCAGGCTGCTTGAGCATAACATCGCTAGAATTAAAAAAAGCATAATTTATTTTTCTGATTGACTTATTGAAATTAAAATGTAAAGTCTAAAAACAACATATCTTGATGTCATTCCCGTGAAAACGGGAATCCAAAACCTTTAGTAAAGTATAGATTCCCACTTTCGTGGGAATGACAATTCCATGTTTTTACTTTTGAGATACTCTTACAAAAAATTATTGATTTAAAAAACTTATCTAATTAATGTCTACCTTTTGGTGGAGTTGCGCTTTCCAAAGCGGTTGATCTTGGTTCTTTAACATAGAACCAGAAGAAAACTGAGAAACTAATAAACACTCCGCAAAGAATATAAAGCAATTGAAAGTTCTGAGTTTCGGAAATAATATTTGCAACACCCTGACTCATCATTTGGGGGAGTACAACTGCGAGATTAAATATTCCCATAAATAACCCCATCTTTGCTTGGTTTATTCTTTCAGTCATAATTGAAAATACAATTGAGATTACTGCAGACCAGCCAATTCCGGTTAAAAACATTCCCAGGTAAAAATTAAACTCATGCTTTCCTAAAAATGCAATATAGAAATATCCGATTGCACTAAAAGCTAAAGCTGCTGTGTAAGTTCTTACTCTTCCTATTTTTTTTGCTATGAGAGAAAGTACAAATGGGAAAACAGCACCAACCGCATTTAATATTAAAAATCCAAGCGAAACAATATTACCTGTTGTAGCATCTTTACTTTGAATTGTTGAGGTTAAAAACTCTGCGAATTTATTTGCGAAGACATTTGAGAGATCAAGATTTGGTACGATCTGTTTATCGATAAAAAATCCAGACATTACGAACATACTTTGGAATGCTATCCACGTAAATGTATGAGCAAGCATAATTTTTTGAAATTCATTTGTGTCTGATTCAGCTTTACGTCCCTGAACAATTATCCAAAAACCAATGATGATTGTGTATGCTAGACTTAATATCAATAATGGATTGTGCATAAAACGTAATTCATTTTGGTAGAAATGGAATATCAAACTGAAAACACCAAATACTAAAAATCCGTACAAAGGAAAAATTGATTTAAAGATATCAAGCACAGTATGTGTTTTAGCATTCTCCTCTAAGTCCGCTTTTAAGTCTTTTGGTTCTTCAATAAATAAAATTGGACCAACAGAACAAACAAAAACAAATATTGCAGCGATTAATAAAAGTGTTTCATTTCCAAAAACCATTGAAAGAAAATATGCTAACACACCAAACGTTCCGGAAATAACTTGCATCCAAACATAACCTGTAGTTCGCTTTTTGCCTTCAGGAGTAAGATCTGCAATGATTGATCTTGCCGGATTAAATGTAACGTTAACCGATAAATCTAAAAGCAGCGCAATTACAGAAGCAATCAGGATTATACTTGTTATTCCTGTGGCTTCTGAGATAACTCCAATTTGCGGAAGAGCTAAAAACATAAGTGCGCCAACAATTCCGCCAATCATAATAAACGGTCTTCTTCTTCCTCCTAAAAACCAAACGTTATCGCTTATCATTCCAACTATTACCTGTCCGAATATTCCAGCAAGCGGACCAGCAAGCCAAACGAATGAAACTTCGTGAATATTTAATCCAAATTTTTTATTTAGTATCCAGCTTAATGCGGCAATTTGTGTGGATAGTGCAAAGCCCACAGCAGTTGCAGGTAAAGCAAGCATCGCATAAAATGAGTTTGAAAGTTTTTTCTGAATTTCTAACATAAATTTTGCCTTAGTTAGTGTGCTATTTTATCAACAAAAATATTTCTGCTGATTTTTTCTTTATTATTATTTTTTTGTTTTGAGTTATATCAGTCACTTCATTCGTTCTGATATTCTCAATCTTTAAAATCTTAGCTAAAGTTTCTTTGTACTTATTTAAATCAACTTCAGATTCTTTATCACTGCCATTTACAATTATCATTGCTGATTCATCATTAGTTTCCCTGAAATAAACGTAAACATTATCGAAGGGATAAAAATGAGTTAACTTTCCTTCAGAAAGTGATTTATGATTTTTTCGTATTTCCAAAAGATTTTGTGTGAAGTTAAAAATGTCTTTCTGATAATCTGTTCTATCGCAACTTAAAAATGCATCAAGTGAATCATTTTCAAATCCGCCAGGAAATGGTGAACGTATTGTTCCGTGATGTTCTTCTCCAACAATTCCAATTTCCGATCCATAAAATATTTTTGGTATGCCACGAGTTGTTAACAGAATTGTAAGTGCAATTTTGTATTTCTCAATATCATTATTGGAGATAAACAATCCTCGAGAAATATCATGATTATCAAAAAATGTTAAGAGATTATTTGGATCGTAGTAAAGAAAATCCTGAGCAAGAGTGTTAAAAATTCCTTCTAATCCTTTTTTTCCACTAAGGTAATTTCGGAACGCATCAGACAAAGCAAAATCAGTAACACACGGTAGATGAGTATCTAAATGAACACCAAATTTATTTTTCTGTTGATACGCTGCAAGATAAGGTGGTTCACCTGTCCAGATTTCGCCAACAATATTAAAGTCTGGATATTCATCTAATATCGCTTTATTCCAATCAGCCATTGCATACTGGTTACAATACGGATAAGTGTCTTCACGAATTCCATCTATTCCTAAATACTCAATCCACCAAATTGTGTTTTGGATTAAGTATGTTTTTAGAAATGGATTTGCCTGATTCAGATCAACCATATAATTTGTAAACCATCCATCCCAGGATAAATCAATTGATTCACCCGGACTGTATGGATCAGGAAAAGTCATTTTGTTATGATTTGCCGGAAGATGATTTTCAACCGTGCCATTTATCCAACTTGCAAATGGTAAATCTTTCATCCACCAATGATTTATTCCGATATGATTTGAAACGTGATCCATAATTATTTTCAAACCTTTATCGTGTGCTTGATTCACCAACTCTTTGTAAAGTTCATTACTCCCAAAGCGCGAATCAATCTTATACAAATCTGTTGCAGCATAACCGTGGTAGCTCATGTACATGTTATTTTCTAACATTGGAGTTATCCAGATTGATGTAACACCAAGATCTTTTATGTAATCAAGTTTGGAAGTAATTCCTTCAATGTCTCCGCCTTTTCTTCCATTCAAATCTTTAACTGTAAACTGATCTAAACTATCTCCAATTTTATTGTTAGATGGATTTCCATCACAGAATCTATCGGCCATAATCAAATACATAACATCAGATTGATTAAAACCTTGAAATTTATTTTTAGAATTTTCACGGTAAAGAATTGGATACTCAATTACAGTATCTTGATTATTTTTAGAAAATAAAATTGGGAAGTAATAGGGTGTATGAATACTTGATTTATTACTCACATCCAGATCAATAAAAATATAATTTGGATTATCAGCTTTCTGAACTTTAATTACCTTAATTGGCGAATGATCAAATGAAACTTCAATATCATTTAAATTTTGTCCATAAATCATAACCTGAACAGTGTCGTGCTTCATTCCAGTCCACCAATTTGGCGGTTCAATTCGTTCAATTGAAAACTGTTGAGCAAACAGTTGTTGTAATGCAAAGAATATAATGATTAAAGATGTCCTATTCATTCGGAAAATCAATCTATTTTTTGTTTCAAAGATAGATAAATAATTTATTTCTTCAGCAGGCAAATTTATGCGAATTCTCAGTCATTATTATGATTCCATTTCTTGCATTTTATCTCATTTAAGTTGATTTTTGTTTTCCAATTTGAATAAAATGAAACAGCAAACGGACGAAAAAAATATTGCAGTTAATCGTAAAGCAAGACACGAATTTACCATTCTACAAACCTATGAAACAGGAATTGTTTTAGTCGGAACCGAAGTAAAGGCATTACGTGAAGGGAAAGCTAATCTTGTTGATAGTTATGCTTTGATTCAGAACAATGAAGTTTGGCTGCTAAGTTTGCACATAAGTGAATACAAGCAAGGCAACATCAACAATCACGTTCCAACTCGTGATAGAAAATTATTGATGAACCGATCAGAAATAAGAAAACTGATTGGTAAAACAAAAGAAAAAGGATTGACTTTAGTTCCGCTTAGACTTTACTTTAAAAACGGAAGAATTAAAGTTGAAATTGCTCTTGCTAAAGGTAAAAAGGTTTATGATAAAAGAGCAGATATAGCTAAAAGAGATTTTCAAAGAGATCAGGAACGAAAAATCAAGTATTAAAAGATTTAAAAATTGAAAGACTAAAATTACAAAATGAGTGCAGTAAAATTCCCATCACTAAATGAGCAAATGGATGTTATCAAACGTGGTGTTGTTGAGATAATTCCAGAAGATGAACTTGTAAAGAAAATTGAAAAATCATTAAAGACTTCTAAACCATTAAACATTAAACTTGGCTGCGATCCAAGCAGACCTGATTTGCATATAGGACATTCTGTTGTGATCAGAAAACTTGCACAGTTTCAGGAGCTTGGTCATCAAGCTATTTTAATCATTGGTGATTTTACAGGAATGATTGGCGATCCATCCGGAAGAAATGCAACTCGCCCTGCCCTAACACTTGAAGCAACAAGAATTAATGGTAACAGCTATTTTGAACAGGCTTCAAAAATTTTACATAAAGAAAAAACTAAAATTGTTTACAACTCAGAGTGGCTCGGCAAAATGTCTTTTGAAGATGTTATAAAACTTGCCTCCAAATACACAGTTGCAAGAATGATTGAACGAGATGATTTTACAAAAAGATTTAAAGCTGGTGAACCAATTAGTGTTCACGAGTTTTTATATCCACTTGCGCAGGCAATGGATTCCGTTGCGATTGAAAGTGATGTTGAACTTGGTGGAACGGATCAAAAATTTAATTTACTTGTTGGCAGAGATATACAACGCGAATATGGAATTGAACCGCAGGTGATTTTGACAATGCCTCTATTAGTTGGAATTGATGGCGTTGAAAAGATGAGTAAATCTTATGATAACTATATTGGAATTTCTGATGAACCATCACAGATTTTTGGAAGAACATTATCAATCCCTGATAATCTCATCTACCAGTATTTTGAATTAGCAACAAATGTATCTAATCAAAAACTTGCAGAAGTAAAATCACAATTAACTAATGGAAATACCAATCCAAGAGATATTAAACGTGAACTTGCAAGAACTCTTGTTACGATGTATCATAATCAAGAAGCAGCAGAAACCGCACAGCAGGAATTTGATAATATTTTTATCAACAAAGGTTTGCCTGATGAAATTGAAGAATTTAATATTGGTGATAAAAAAGAAATCAATATTTTAGATTTAATAATTTTAGTAAATTTCGCTCCATCAAAAGGTGAAGCACGCAGATTGTTAACTCAAGGCGGCGTTTCTATCGATGGAGAAAAAATAAGCGATGTTAAAAGTAGTATTTCTGTACAATCAGGAATGATTCTTAAAGTTGGCAAACGTAAATTCATTAAACTCATTTAACTTAGTATCAGAAAGGGACGCAATTGTATCTACCAACCAAAATATTTTTCACCAAAGGTGTTGGAAGACACAAAGAGTATTTAAGCTCTTTTGAACTTGCATTAAGAAATGCAAGAATCGAAATCTGCAATCTTGTAACTGTCAGCAGTATTTTTCCAATCGGTTGTAAACGTGTTTCTATTGATGAAGGTGTAAAATTAATTACTCCAGGTCAAATTACACATTGTGTAATGGCGCGTAACTCCACAAATGAACCTAACAGATTAATTGCTGCAAGTCTTGGTGTTGCTATTCCTGCAGACACAAGTGCCTATGGTTATTTGTCTGAACATCATCCGTACGGACAGCCTGAAAAAATCTGCGGTGAATACGCAGAAGATTTAGCTGCTACAATGTTAGCATCTACTTTGGGTGTTGAATTCGACCCTGAAAAAGATTGGAGCGAAAGAGAAGACATTTATAAGATGTCAGGAAAAATTGTTCGTACTTTCAATGTTACTCAATCAGCAGAAGGCGATAAGAACGGATTGTGGACAACAGTAATTGCTGTTGGTGTTTTTCTTCCATAGTAATAGAAAGCTTGATTGATAACTGAATATTCATTTTGGTTTATATTTTCCGCAGTAATCGCGGTAATGCTATTTATTGATTTATATGTTACCGATCATAGACGCGGAAAAATCACTTTAAAGGCAAGTCTTATTTGGAGCGGTGTATGGATCTTCACCGCTCTCCTCTTCAACCTTTTTCTATATATCTATCTTGAAGATGGGCATCCCAAAGCAATAGAGTTTTTAACGGGTTATATAATTGAAAAATCACTTTCGGTAGATAATCTTTTTGTCTTTTTAATGATTTTCAGCGTGATGGATATTAAACCTGAAAATCAGCCACATATTCTTAAATGGGGAATTTTAAGTGCTATTGTTTTCAGGATTGTTTTCATCTTTGCAGGCGTCGCGCTCATTAATTTATTCCATCCAATTATTTATATATTTGCAATAATATTACTTTTGGCCGCTTACAAAATGGCTTTTGGTAGTGAACAAAAGATTGATGTTGAAAATAATTGGTTGATCAAACTCTCACGAAAGTATTTTAAGCTAAACACAGCCTATGAAGGTAAAAAGTTTTTTATAAAGATTGATAAGAAATCTTATATCACTACTACTTTTCTAACATTGCTACTGATAGAATCTTCGGATATTGTTTTTGCAGTTGATTCTATCCCAGCCATTATTGCGATTACAAATGATACTTTTATAATTATTTCATCAAATATATTTGCAATACTTGGTCTTCGTGCATTGTATTTTGCGTTATCCGGATTAGTTGATTTATTTGTTTATCTAAAGTTCGGCGTGTCAATTATTCTTTTTTATGTTGGGATAAAAATGTTGATTTCGGAATTTTATAAAATTCCAACTGAAATATCGCTTGTGGTAATATTAATATTTCTGGGCGGATCGATTGTGCTATCACTTATTAAGAAAAACAGGTTTTCTCAATAGTCCAATCGTATGAATTGTTATTGCAATAAGTAGCCCGATAATCATTGGTTCAATTTCGCTCAGCAATCCACTAAATGTATTTCTAAACTCAAACCACATCCAACTACCGCTTACAGCAAAAACGATTTCTGCAATTATTAGTTTTNNTATGCACTGATAACCGGTAAAATAATTCCAGGAATAAATAAAGAACCAATTGCGTACCATATCTCCACTACAGAAGGAATTAAATATGCGATAAATATTGAAATAATTCCTGAAAGTATAATTCCCACTATTGTATAAGATTTTATTTTTTCTTCTTTAGAATTTTTATTTAACCTAAAAATAAAATCTCTACCAATCGTGGTTGCACTTAAAAATAAAAAGCTGTTTAGTGTTGATATTATTGTAGCAAACATTGCAGCATAAAACATTCCTTTAAAACCTGAGCCTAAAACTTTTTCTGCAAACAGCGGATAAGCCATCATTGGTTGAGATAAATTTGGTAAAACTGCTTTTGCATATAGTCCAGTGGATGTTGTGAGAAAATCAAACAGAGCAAAAAAGATAATTGATATCAGTATTCCCTTCTTAGCAATATCTCCGGATTTAGCTGCATAACATCGTTGATGAAATCCAGGATCAGCAAACGTCCACAATGCAATCAAGAACCACACGACTATAAAAGCAGGAGATGTGTCTCCTGTTATTGATAAATGTGAAGAAGGAAGATTAGTCTGCAGGAACTCAAATCCTCCAAAAGAAGTAGCACTTACAATTACAATTACTATAAATCCTGCAAACATTACAAAAAATTGAAATGCATCTGCATAAACATTCGAACGAAATCCGCCTTTAACAAGATATGATGCAGAAAGTATAAGAGCGATTATTAAAGCAAATATTATGTTAATATTAAATACGATTGAAATAAGATTTGCTGCCATCAAAAGATATGGCGCTGGTGATACCAAAATGAAAACAATTAACGCTGAGAATAATCCGACTTTCTTGCCATAGACTTCTTCAAGTTTATCGGGGATTGTAAATAATGAAGCAGCACGAATCCGTTTAGCAAAAAATAGTGCAAATAAAAAAGCAAAGAAGTAATAAGGTAATCCCTGTGTAAACCAGCTAACTAATCCATAACGATAGGTAAACTCCCCTACTCCAATTATTCCACCGTACCATGTGGAAACATTTATCAGAACAAAAAGAAACAATCCGATTTTTCTTCCTGATAACAGATAATCTTCAGAAGATGAAGTTGTTTTTCGTGATGCGAGAATTCCAACTAACAAAAGCAATAAAAAAAATGATATAATAATTATTATATCAAGATTGCTAAAAGAGATCATGCTTTTTCATAAAATTAAAATCACGAATTACAAAAGCTATTCCGCCATTAACATTTAGCTCGACAGTATTAGATATTGAAACATTAGAAGTACTTTCCTTTACACCAAAAGGCAAAGATACTTTGCGCAATTTATACTTTAATCCTGCTGATGTAATTTTTGTCTTATTATCAAATCCATAGATAGAAATTGTTTCACCGATTTTTGATTTAAATATTGTAAACTTTTTTATTGGGATTAGATAAGAACTCTCCGCTACCAAATAGATTTTTATTTTATTAAAGAATTTGATCACGATACCAAGATTACAAATTGTATGATCTAATCTATCACCTGTAACTCCAAGGAGTATTACTTCCTTAAACCCATTTTTAATAGCAAACTTTAAACATTTTTCAACATCAGTATCATTCTGTCTATTAATTTGGATAATCTCAGACTTGGATTGAAAGAATTCTAGTGTTTTTGTTTGTGCGCTGTCTAGATCGCCAATTATAAAATCTGGAACGATCCCCAACTTCTTTGCTGAGTTTGCGCCGCCATCAGCACAAATAATTGTGTTAAATCCTTTCGTATAAAAATATTCAACCACTTTTTTGGTTGGCGATTTTCCGTTAGCGATAATTAAACACTTTTTCATACTTATAATCCTAGTTGAATTCCAGCAATAAAATTTCGTTCTGCAGCAGGAAAAAATTCTTTACCAATTGCGTATCCTGAATATAACTCATCAAAGAGATTATTAACCTGAATAAATATTTTAGAATTTGTTAAACTATTAAATAAATTCATTTCATAACTTCCGTAAAGATCAACCACAAAATACTCATCATTAACATTATCATTATAATCTAAAAATCCTGGAAACTGATCTAAGTAAGAAGAAATATTCTCATCAAAATTATCTGAATAAAACTTACCAACATATTTAGCAGTTAATTTTAAAAAGAAATTATTCGTAGATAATTGCATCCCAATGTTTGAAAGAAATTCCGGAAATCCGCTGATGCTATTGTTAGAAATATCAATCGATTCTGTATCACTAATAAAATATTTGCCCGTGGTGATTCTATTTTTACTGCAACTTGCATTACCGAAAATTTCTAATTCGTTAAATAACTTAAACACTGCAGTAACTTCAGCACCGGTGTGAGTTGTTTGATCAACATTACCAGTAATTGGCTGGCCAAAACGATCGACTTTACCATTCTTTACAATTTCATTCTCAAAAATCATATAATAAAGATTCAGATTAAGAGTAAGATTACTTGCGTTGAATGAATATCCTAATTCAAAATCATTCATTGTCTCCGGCTTAACTAAGGGCAAATTGAAATTATATCCACCATTTGGATTCAATTCAAATTGAGGAATCTCACCGGCACTCGATTCGGCGGCATCGTAATAGTTTTTCAATCTGGGTTCTCTGGTAACACGTGCATATGAAATAAAAATATTTTGATTTTCATAAAGTCGATAGTTTATTCCAACACGTGGATTTAAATATAATCCATCAATTGAAAATTCATTACCCAAATATTTCTCATTATACAATCGATATTGATGATAGGCTAATTGAAGTTCGCCTAACAGATTTATTTTATCAGTAAGATTATATGATTCATGAACAAAACCGCCAATAATATCTTTTGCTCCATTGTAAAAATAATATTGATAATCTTTTGTAACGCCTGAAGGTAAGCTTTCTGCATAATTAATATTACCCCAATGTTCAGATCTATGAATTCTAAATTCACCTCCAACAATTAATTGTCCATTATCATGCTCATAACTAATTTTTGGAATCCAGCCAGATTGTTTATTTTCTACTTGTGCTCGAATCAATGCATTTGCTGGAATCATTGTTGAGTCATAACCATTTTGCCTCAATCGAAAATAATCGTCATAAAAAACAGACCATGAACCATCATAATCAAAAAAACCTGAACCAAGAACTAAAAACAATGCTGAATTTAATTTTGTTTTTTCATTTAGTTGATATTCATTTAACAACTCAAAATGAGGCTGCGAGAAATTTTCTATCTCATCTGATCTTCTCTCTAAAGTATATGTGTAACTGTTCTGATCAGCTTCCCAATAAGAATAATTTTCTTTTCTTAGCTGTTTATCCTTAACAGCAAACTTTGCAATTCCAGTGTAAGCTAATCCATCCGAAATTGGACCACCAAAAAGATTTAGCTGTGAAGTAAGTTTATCATCATATCTAACAACAGAAAGATGATATGAATTGAACTTTGACCAGGATTTGTTTCTGTAACCAGAACTAAGTATTTGAGAAAGCTTTGTATAGATTGAATATTTATTGTACAGCAATCCGCTCGAAAAGGAAGCACTATATTTTCTTGTGCTGTAACTACCATAAGAAGCCGACAAATCAAACCTTGGCTTTTCAGAAAATGGAGATGTAATAATATTAATTGAGCCGCCAATGGCTGGATAGCCAACTACTCCAGAACCAGAACCTCGCTGAACTTGAATAAGTTCTGTACTAGCGAGCAGATCAGGAAAATCCAGCCAATAAACATTATGGTCTTCAGGATCATTTTGCGGAATACCATTTATCGAAACAGATATTCTTCTCTGATCAAATCCACGAATGCTCAAATAGTTGTAACCAATTCCATTTCCATTTTCAGAATAAAATGTTGTTGATGGAAGCTGCGATAAATAATTTGGTATATCCTGAACGATGTAGTCTTTTTGAATTTCTTCCTTTGATATTTTATCAAATGAAATTGGAGTGATACCTTTTTTACCAACAGATGCATCTATTAAAATAGTTTGAGACGGAAGGAAAATCTTATCTAGAGAGATTACAAGTTGTTCCGGATTAAACTCACTTATGTGAACCTCTAAACTTTTATATCCGATATAACTTGCAATTAAGTAATCAGAATCGCTAACATCATACTGCAATGAGAACTTGCCATTACGATCGGTAGCCGTTCCAATGGTAGTTCCTTTAATTAAAAGATTAGCGAATTGTAGCGGTTGATTTGTTTCGGAATCTATAACGACTCCTTCAATTAACTTCACCTGCGAGTAGGATGGAAATGTAAGTAATAAAAAAAGAATGATCATTTTTTTCATTGAAGTACTCCTAAAAAAAATAGCCGTTTGGAGAAACGGCTATTGAAAAAAAAATCATTCTTAGCCCGTTTTCCTACGCTGGAATTACCCAGATCAGGTTTTAGGGTATTATCTCAGATATCCCACGGGTAGCGGGATAACACCCCTAACGGCTCGTTAGTGTATAAATTATTTAGTTAATTTAGTCTTAATATTTGTCCGGTTTTAATTTTATTAGATGTTAAATTATTAATTGATTTTAATTTAGCAACCGTAGTTTTATTTTTTTCAGCTATTGAATAAAGTGAATCACCATTTCTCACTGTATAATTTTGTTGATTAGTTTTTGAGTTCTTAGTAGTCTTTGTTATTTCGTTAGGAATATCATTTACATTAGCATCTGAATATATTTTCAAAGTATTACCAGCTAAAATTTTATTGCCAGAAATATTATTCCATTTTTGAATTTCTGATATTTTAACTCCGTACTTTTCTGCAATACT
>CXWK01000460.1_pt2 | contig 46935 bp, 42 predicted proteins | sample 590851 | NCBI WGS metagenome assembly CXWK01 (sample SAMEA3498364, study PRJEB10139) | wastewater metagenome | biome: wastewater treatment plant; material: activated sludge | place: Denmark | collected 2014-08-01 | reverse complement strand
CAAGGCCGTCACCGCCACACCGCCGCCACCCCACCACCCAAAGCCGATCGGTGGATCGAGGCTTAGTCAGCCCCTGGCGAGGATCTCACCGTGGAGCACGGCGAAGAAGCCGTCGGGAGAGGCGGCCCAGTCGCGGAAGCCCGCCGCGAGGTCGGCGAGGTCGGCCGGGGTCGCCAGCCCGTAGTCCACCGCCTGGATGGCGAACGAGGAGTCGGTCACCCGGACGGCCCACAGGTCCCCCCACCAGGCACGCGTCTCGGCGTCGGCGAACGTCCACGTCGAGCTGGTGGCCGCCACCTCGGCGAAACCCGCCCGTCGTGCCCAGCCGAGCAGGTGGCGGCCGGCGTCGGCCTCGGCCCGGTTCTCGCGGGTGATCCGGTGGTACAGGTCGAGCCAGTGGTCGAGGCGGGGGTCGAGCGGCGCCCAGGCCATGGCGGCGTAGTCGCTGTCACGCGCCGCGACGAGCCCGTCGGGCCTGACGACCCGACGCATCTCCCGGAGCGCCGCCACGGGGTCGCTGAGGTGTTGGAGCACCTGATGGGCGTGGACGACGTCGAAGGAACCGTCGTCGAGGTCGAGGGCGTAGACGTCGCCCTGGCAGAACTCGACGCCGGTGGCCCCTCGTCGGTCCCGCTCGGCCGAGGCCACGTCGATCACCTCGGGTGCAGCGTCGAGACCCCTCACCCGGCCAGGCGACACGCGCGACGCGAGGTCGAGGGTGATGTTCCCGGGGCCGCAGCCCACGTCGAGCAGGTCGAGGCCGGGATGCAGGTGGGGGAGCAGGTAGGCGGCCGAGTTCTCAGCCGTGCGCCACCGGTGGCTGCGCAGCACGCTCTCGTGGTGCCCGTGGGAGTAGGTGTCCTTCATCACCGCCACTGTGTCGCACGCGGTCGGGACGCGCCGCGACTCTGCGGGTTCTCGGAGGATCCTTTCAGCCAGCCTTAAGCGTGTCCTGCGAGGCTCGGTGCTGTGACCCCCCAGAATTGCTCGTCTGCCCCGAGGCGGAAGCCTGCCCATACGGCTCGGCGGGTGGCAGTGGTTCTGAGCGCGACGGCCTTTGCCGGCATCGGCACCACCCTCGCCGTCTCGCACCAGGCCGACGCGGGTACAGCCTCACCGGCCCCCTTTGCGGCCGACTCCCCGGGGACGTCGGACCCGTCGGTCGCGCCCGACCGATACGACGGCTTCGACCCGCCGCAGGCGGACGACCAGTTCGACCCGTTCGCCGGTCAGGGCGCGACCCCGGCCCCGTTCCAGCCGACAGCACCGCCCCTCACCAGCAGCGGGGGAAGCTGAATGGCCCAGTTCTGGTGGTACGTCGCCCGTTCCGGCGGCCTGGTGGCCTGGGCGCTGCTGGCCGCGAGCGTGGTGTGGGGCCTGGCCTTGTCCACCAAGGTCTTCGGCAAGCGGCCCCGTCCCGTCTGGCTGCTCGACCTGCACCAGTGGCTCGGCACCCTCACCATGATCTTCATCGGGCTTCACGTGGCCGGCCTCGTGCTCGACAGCTACACGCACTTCGGCATCAGTGCCGTGCTGGTTCCCTTTGCGGCCACTTGGCACCCGGTGGCCGTGGCGTGGGGTGTCATCGCGCTCTACCTCCTCGCGGCAGTGGAGCTCACGGCCCTCGCCCGCCGCTGGCTGCCGAAGCGCGTGTGGCGCAGCGTCCACTACCTCAGCTTCCCGGTGTTCGTGCTCGCCACGGTGCACGGCGTTTCGGCGGGCACCGACAGTAGGGGCACCATCGCCATCTCGGCCGTCGTGGTGGTGGTCGCCGTGGTTGGAATGCTCTCGTTCGTCCGCCTCGACCAGGCCTCGCAGACTGCCGACGAGCCGCCCCGGCCGTCGTATCGTCCGTCGTCCGCCCCACCACCGCCTCCTCCTCGGTGGGCCGAACGGCCGCAGCGCTCCGGTCGGTCGGGCTTCTGACCCCGGGCCTCACCGCTTCGGCGGGTCGGCCACCTTCACCACGAGCTTCCCGAGGTTGTCGCCGGTGAACAACATGTTGAGGGCTTCCGGCGCGTGCTCGAGACCATCCACCACGTGCTCGCGGTGCGCGAGTCGGCCCGTGTCGGTCCACGCCTTGAGCTGGGCGGTGATCTCGCCGAAGCGGTCCCAGTGGTCGAAGGTGTTGAAGCCCTCCATCCGGGCCCGAGCCGTGATCAGTTCGAGGTAGTTCGACGGCCCGGGCGGCTTGTGCTCGGCGGTGTACACGGCGATCGCACCGCAGAGCACGACGCGGCTGTGCGGTGCGAGGCGGGCGAGCACGGCATCGAGCACCGGTCCGCCCACGTTGTCGAAGTACACGTCGATCCGCCGCGGGGTGGCCGCCTTCAGCTGCGCAGGGAAGTCGGGGGCGCGGTGGTTCACGCAGGCGTCGAAGCCCAGTTCGTCGACCACCCAGCGGCACTTGTCGTCGCGGCCGGCGATGCCCACCACCCGGCAACCGAGGATCTTGGCGATCTGACCGGCGATCGATCCGGTCGCCCCAGCTGCGGCCGAGACCACGACGGTGTCGCCCGCAACCGGCCGGCCCACGTCGACCAGCCCGATGTAGGCCGTGATCCCGTTGTTCCCGAACACGCCGAGGGCGGGGAGGGGGTCCGTGCCCGGTGCGAGCCTGGTGGTGAACAGGTCGTCCCGCACGATGGCGTAGTCTTGCCAGCCGGGGAGCGAGTAGACGAGGTCACCGATCGCGTACGCATCGATGGCGGTCTCGACGATCACCCCGGTGCCCGGGCATCGCACCACCTCACCGATCTCGACCGGCGGGAAGTAGCTCCGAGCGTCGGAGATCCAGGTCCGCACCGTCGGGTCGATCGAGAGGTACAGCGTGCGCATCACCGCTTCGCCGTCGCCGGGAACGGGGCGTGGGGTCTCCACCATGGTGAAGTCGTCGGCCTCGACCAGCCCCTCGGGTCGGCGAGCCAGGGTGAGCTGTCGGTTCATGCCTGAAGCTTCACCGATCGTGGCCACCGGAGACAGAGCCGATGGTCCCGAGGTCGGTCGGTGTGCGAGCCCGAGGCCGCTCAGCCGGTGCGGCAGGTGAAGAACGCCTCGGCTTGGCAGCCTTCGGGGAGGCCGGCCTCCAGCGCCGTGGCGCGGGTCCACCCGCCGATGAGACCCTCCAGGTCCACGTGGGCGGTCTGGCTGGCATGGGCCCGGAGGGCCGCCAACTTTGCGTCGATGGTGTCGGTGATGTCGACGTAGCGGTCGGTCTGGGGGTGGGCGAAGACCCAGACCTCCCGCACGGTGTGCGGGCCCAGGCCGCCGCGCGCCAGCTCCGGGTGGGCGTAGGGGTTCCGGGCGTCGGGGTAGACGGCCTGCAGGGTGGCCTCGCCTGCAGCGAGATGGTCGGGATGGCTTGCGAAGACACGGTCCCAGCGCCGCTCGGGCGACTGGCAGAGCACGACGTCGGGCTCGACCTCGCGCATGGTCCGCGACAGGTCGCGCCGCAGGTCGAGGGTGACCTCGAGCCGGCCGTCGGGGTAGCCGAGGAATCGCACGTCGTCCACGCCGACCGCTGCTGCTGCCGCCCGCTGCTCGGCCCGGCGCAGCGCGGCGACGTACGAGCGAGCTACTCCCTCGGGCGCCTCACCGGCGTCGCCGTCGGTCACGATGCAGTAGACCACCTCGGTGCCGGCGGCCCGGAGCCGGGCGACGGTGCCGGCGGCACCGAAGTCGACGTCGTCGGGATGGGCCGACACCACGAGCGCCCGGCCGGGCACCACTGGTTCGGCCGTGACGTCCATGCCCGTGATCGTGATCATCGTGAGCAGGCTACGGACGGCTCAGCCCGGTTCCGCGATGGCCCGCAGGTCCACCCGAACCTCCTTGTGGACCTTGACGAGCAGCAGGCTGGGGGGCTGCACGCCGAAGTCGGTCACGTCGATCTCGGCGCTGCCCTCCAGGCGGAGCCCGGCCCCCTCGCACTCCATGCGCAGGATGCCGGCCACCGGGCGGGTGACGCCGTGGAAGGTCAGCTCACCCTCGCCTTGCCAGGCGGCGTCCTCGTCGGCTGGGACGAGGCTGGTGAGGACGGCGGTCACCGTCGGGTGGTGCGCCACGTCGAGGCGACGCTCGGCCTCGCGGTCGATGAGCGGGTTGCCGGAGCGCATCCCGCCGAGGCTGAAGGTGACCTGGCCCGACATCGGGTGGGCGGGGTGAGGGCAGCCGTCGGCGCCGGGCGTGCAGTCGATCCAACCCGACACGCCGGTGCGGGTCTCGATGGGGTGGATGCTCGACGATGCGTGGATCTCGAGGGTCGACCGCTCGGGGTCGAGGTCGTAGCGCATGGGCGCAAGCATGCCCCGAGAGACGGGCCGGCGGTCGCCCGCCGGCCCGTCGCCCGACAGCGTCGCGGTTCAGTGCCCCCCGCCGCCGGGCAGTTCGACGTCACCGGCCTGGAAGAGGCCCAGGGCGCCCTTGCCCACGTTGGCGAACTTGTGGGTGACCATGGGGTAGAAGCCCTCCTCGGCGAAGCTGAACTCGACGAAGCCGCCCTGGGCGGGCTGGAGGTCGAGCACCTGGGAACCGCCCTGACGTGCGTCGGGCTGCAGGAGGTAGCTGCCCTCCTTCCACACGGTGTCGAAGATGGTGCCGACGATGTGGAACGCCGAGTTCTCCGAGGGGCCGTCATCGACGACCCAGACCCGGATCCGCTCGTCCGCCTCGACCCGGATGGGCGAGAACTTGTACTGGTTGTAGTACCCGTTGAACACCACGGCGTCCCAGTCGGTGTTGATCATCTTGTCGAGGTCGCCCGGCTGCCCCTGCTCGCCGAGGTAGAGCTCGGACTGCAGGACGACGTACTCGTGGTCGACCGGCGCCAGCTCGGGCGGGTCGATGATGATCGCCCCGAACATCCCGTTGCCGATGTGGTGCAGGGCCGGGGCGGTGCCGCAGTGGTACATGAAGGCGCCGGCGTATTCGGCCCGGTATTGGTAGACCAGCGACTCGCCCGGCTCGATCGTGCGCATCTCGTCGTCCCAGGCCACGCGGCTGGCGTGGAAGTCGATCGAGTGGCCGATCTCTCCGTCGTTCACCAGGGTCACCGTGAAGAGGTCGCCCACGTGGCCCCGCAGCACGGGCCCACCCATCCGTGGTGTCCCCTGGTTGTCGCCGTTGCCCTCCACGAAGGTCCAGGCCTGTTGGGTGACGCCGGGCGCGACCTCGACCTCGGCCTCGACCGCGTGCAGGGTGATCTCGTGCTCGGTCGCCCCGGGGGCGGGCTCGATCGAAGGATCGAAGGCCTCCCAGTCGGCGGCCGGCATCGCCTCGGGGTCGATGGTCGCCCCCGCGGGCGCCGCCGCGGTGTCGGCCGCAGTGCCGCCATTCGACCCCCCGCCGGTGACCGTGATCGCCATCTCCATGCCTGACTCCCGATGGCCGGGCACGGTGCACCACGCCATGGTGTCCGCGTCGACGGTGCCGAGGCTGATGCCCTCGACCGTTGCCCCGGGGTCGATCAGCTCGGTGCCCGTCTCGCCGTTCAGCTTGAGGTCGTGGGGCATGGCGCCGTCGTTCGTGACGTTCACCACGAGCTCGGTGCCCGGCGCGACCTCGAGGGTCGCCGGCTCGACGGCGAACTCGGTCAAGGTCACGTCCACGGTCTGGGTGCCGCCGCCCCCGCCGGACGAGCTCCCTGAATCGGGTTGCCGGACGAGGGCCACGATCCCCACGGCGAGCGCCAGAGTGGCGAGCACGGCCACGACGGCGAACCACCCTGCCTCGGATCGGGGTGGTCGGTCGGTGTCGGTTGGTGCGGTCATCACGGATCCTCCGGGTCAGCTAGTTCTGTAGTGCAAGACTATAGAACCAGCGGGCCGTCGACAGGGTCTTTGGTCCCTGCGTCGGTGCCACGACCGGTGGGCGGGGCCGTGAGGTGATGTCGGGCCGGTGAGGGGTGGCCCGGCTCGACAGCTCGGCGCCCGCTCACGGGTCGGGGGTCGCGGCGAAGGGGCCGACGTCACTCACCTGGCTGAGCACGTAGTCGTACCCGTCGGGATCGGTGAAGGTGATGAACGTGCCGAACGCCTCGGTGACGGGAGCGCCCACCTCGACGCCGTTCGCGACCAGTGCGGCGTGCGCGGCGACCAGGTCGTCGGTGACGAGCGTGAATCCGGCCGGCTTGCTCACGACCTCGTCGGCGAAGTCGTTCACCGCGAGCAGCACGATGCCGGTCTCCCCGACCGTCGGCCCGACCTCGACCCAACGGGCACCCGGCCACATCTCCACGTCGGTGCGGACGGTGAAACCGATCGTTCCGGTCCAGAACGCCACGGACCGATCCTGGTCCGCCACATAGCGGATGACGTTGGCGATGCGCGTGCCCATGTCGGCTCCTCCGGGAGATGCAGCCGTGCTCGACCGTAGAGCACGACCCTTGCGGTTCGGTGATCCGGGCCGATCGCCCCGAAAAGCCGCCATAGTGGGGTGACCTTCACTGCGCGAGGGGGCGCCCCGATGGAGACTTCTCACGAGCCGACCGGCCCCGCGGTATCGGTGCGCGGCCTGACCAAGCGCTACGGCGACCTCGAGGCGGTCGCCGGCATCGACTTCGAGGTGGGGGTGGGCGAGACCTTCGGCTTCCTCGGGCCGAACGGCGCGGGCAAGTCCACGACGATCAGCATCCTGTGCACCCTGGTCGAGCCGTCGGGCGGCCACGCCGCCGTGGCGGGCTACGACGTGGTGACCGAGCGTGGTGACGTGCGCCGCAACATCGGCCTGGTGTTCCAGGACACGACGCTCGACCTCTACCTCACGGCCGCACAGAACCTGCGCTTCCACGCCGAGCTCTACGGCGTCCCCCGGGCCATCGTCGCCGATCGGATGCGCCAGGTGCTCACGATGGTCGGCCTCTGGGAGCGTCGGGATGCTCGGGTCAACACCTTCTCGGGCGGCATGAAGCGCAGGCTCGAGATCGCGCGCGGCCTCCTCCACTCGCCCCGGGTGCTGTTCCTCGACGAGCCCACGGTGGGCCTCGACCCGCAGACCCGCGCCTCGATATGGGAGTACATCCACGAGCTGCGCCAGAAGGAGGACATCACGATCTTCCTCACCACCCACTACATGGACGAGGCCGAGAACTGTGACCGCATCGCCATCATGAGCCAGGGCCGGATCGTCGTCCTCGACACGCCTGAAGCCCTCAAGGCGAGCGTGGGCACCGACCGCGTGCAGATCTCCACGACCGACGACACCGCCGCGATCGCCGAGTTGGCCCGGCTCTTCGACCTCGAGGCTGCCGTGCACGACGGGCTCGTCACGTTCGGTGTCGCCGACGGCGAGCAGTTCGTCCCGCGCCTGTTCGCCGAGATGAAGGTGCCCATCTCGTCGGTGAGCGTGGCCCGCCCGTCGCTCGACGACGTCTTCCTCACCTACACCGGTCGCACGATCAGTGACGCCGAGGCGACCGGCACCGACCGGCTTCGGGCCCACCCGCTCCTCACGGCCAGGAGCAGGTGATGACCACGGTGTCCTCCCCCCAGGCGACGGACAGCCCCGGGCCCGTCCACCACATCCCTGCCATCCGGTTGCCCGATCGCGGGATCGCCCACGACCTGCGCGCGATCAAGGTGGTGTGGCAACGGGAGATGATCCGGTTCTCGCAGGACCGGGTCCGGATCGTGACGGCGCTGGTCCAACCGCTGCTGTTCATGTTCGTGCTCGGAACCGGGCTCTCCTCGCTCACCGCCGGCGCGACCGGGGACGTGAACCTCCGCACCTTCATGTTCCCGGGCGTCCTCGCCCTGTCGGTGCTGTTCACCGCCATGTTCTCGGCCATCTCGATCGTGTGGGACCGCGAGTTCGGCTTCCTCCGCGAGATGCTCGTCGCCCCGGTCCGGCGCAGCTCGATCCTGATCGGCAAGTGCTGTGGCGGCGCAACGGTGGCCACGATCCAGGGGATGATCGTGCTCCTCCTGGCCCCCCTGGTCGATGTTCCCTACGCGCCGGTGATGCTCGTCACACTCATCGCCGAGATGTTGATCCTGGGTTTCGCGGTCACGGCCTTCGGCCTCGTGCTGGCGGCTCGCGTCAAGCAGATCCAGGCGATGATGGGCCTGATGCAGATGGTGTTGCTGCCCCTGATGTTCCTGTCGGGGGCGCTCTACCCGCTCACCCACCTCCCGACGTGGTTGAACACCCTGGTGCACGTCAACCCGATCACCTATGCGGTGCATCCACTGCGCGACGCGGTGTTCGGGCACATCGATGCCGATCCGACGGCCGTCGCCGCCCTGAACCCGGCACTGACCTGGTGGGGCTGGCCCGTCCCCGACGTCCTCCAGATCGCAGTGGTGGTGACGGCCGGTCTGGCGTTCCTCGGCATCGCCGTCTGGGAGTTCGACCGCGCCGACTGATCCCCCTCGGGCGGATCAGTCGATGGCGGCCGAGCGGCGACCGGCCCGGCGCGACCGCACCGAGAATTCGAATCCGCCGACCAATCCGCTGATCTGGTTGTAGATGATCGCGGCCGCGAGCGTCAGCAGCGTGGCGGTTGCGGCCACGATCACACCGGCGAGGCTCGATGCCCGCAGAATGGTCGGGCCGTCGACCGTCGCGTCGGTGAATCCGAGATCGACCAGCAGGCTGGTCCACTGGGTCACCCAGCCGGCCCGGTCGGCGACCGTCCAGAGCACGATGCCCGCCACCAACACCACGGCGAGCATGCAGAGCGCGAAGGTGAACGTCACCTTGGCCACCGACCGAAGGCGGAGCCGACGCACGACCAGATCACCGGCGAGGGGGCGACCCGGCTCGAGCGTCTCGACCGTCTCGGTCGGTTCGCTGACCGCCAGGTGCGAATCGGGACGCCGCTCGAGGTCGACCCCGGCCGCCAATCCAAGCCGCAGGGCGGCCGATCGGTTCGCGAGGGGCTCGGCGGGAGCGTCGCGGTAGGACAGCAACAACAGGTCGGCCTCGCGGGGCACGCCCCGCATCTGGCGGCGTCGGACGGGCGGGTCCTCGCGTAGGTCGATCACCGGGGCACGGCCCCGCTCCCGTGCGCCGTCCGACCTGGGCGATGGTCCGATGTCAGCCAACGGAAGCTCCTGCCAGCGCCATGCGCGAGGTTCGTCGGTCGATGGATTCGAGGACCTCGCTCGTGAGGTCCCAGTAGTCCTGCGCGAGTCCTTCGGCGTCCGCGTCGAACGAGTCGGCGCCCGTCAGGCTCGTCGGGTCGCCGCGCGACTCCCGAGCGGCCCGCAGGTACTCGCTTGCCACCAGGCCGTGGCGGCGCATGTCGCGCGCTGCTCTCGGGCGATGGCGGACGAAGGAGTCGAGGACGGGCGCGGCACCGGCCAGCTCCCATTCCACGTCGGCACGCACCTCGCGGTACAGCCGCGGCTGGCCGGGGTCCATGCCGAACAGCACCACGCCGAGGAGCTCGAGGTCCGCGTTCAGCCCGCGACCGCGGATCACCTGATATCGCTCGGACACCAGCTCGAGGCCGTCGAGGCTGCCCGTGTCGGCGCCGACCGGCATCATCAGGAAATGGGCGGCGCAGAGTGCGACGTCGAGGGCAACGGTCGTCGCCGGTGGCGTGTCGATGAGCACGAGCTCGTAGTAGCGCCCCAACTCCTCGAGCCGTTCGGCGATGCGGGTGGGCGGCACCTCGCCGGCCAGAACCAGGGCCAGGGCCGCCCGGGTGAAGTCCCCCGCGGGCACGACGTCGAGGCCGGTGCGCACGTCTCGGAGCGGCTCGATCGGGTCGGTGTCCACGACGGACCGGTAGAGCGTGCGGCCCTCGTCCGAGTCGCCGCTCTGGCGGTAGCCCAGGTCCTGGTCGATCGAACCACCGGGGTCGAGATCGACGAGCAGCGTTCGGTGCCCGGTGGCCGCGGCGTTGGCGGCGATGCCGGCCGAGATCGATGACTTGCCGACCCCACCCTTTGCGTTGCAGACGACCAGTCCTCGATCGAGCACCCGTATCTCCTTCGTCCTGAGGTTACGGAGAGTAGCAGAAACTCTCACGGCAAGTGAAGGAAAGAATGGGCAGGCCGCCATCCCGTGGCGGTCGACGGGTGGATCGGCCACCGATGTCCGGGACGGCCGCGAAGGCCCGAGACCATCTCGTGGACCCACACGACCGCCCGGTGCGGGCGAGGGGCCGGAACGGCGGTCGCGAGCCTGGCCATCGTCCGTTGGTGAACGCGTCGCCTACGCTCGGCGCCGTGGGCCTGCCCTTCGACGCCTTCGACGCCGACAACCACTATTACGAGGCGCTCGACGCCTTCACCCGCCACCTCGATCCCAAGTGGGGGCCGCGGGTCGTGCAGTGGTGCGAGATCGACGGGCGCAGGTACCACGTCGTCGGCGGCAAGGTGAGCCGAGCGGTCACCAACCCCACCTTCGACCCCGTCGCCCCAGCCGGCGCTCTGCACGACTACTTCCGCGGCAACCCCGACGGGAAGTCGCCCATGGACTTTCTTCGCGAGCGCGGGCCCATTCCTCCCGAGTACCGCGAACGCGACGCCCGGCTCGCGGTCATGGACGAGCACGGCCTGGAGGCGATCTGGCTCTTCCCCACGCTCGGCGTGCTCTACGAGGAGCCGCTGAAGCACGACCCCGTTGCGGTCATGAAGATGGCGCAGGCGCTCAACCGCTGGCTCGACGAGGACTGGGGCTTCCACCACCAGGACCGCATCTTCGCCGCGCCCTACCTCTCGCTGGCCGTGGTCGACCAGGCCGTGGCCGAGCTGGAGTGGGCCCTCGAGCGGGGCGCCCACGTCGTCTGCATCCGCCCGGCGGCGGTCTACACGCCAGCGGGCCCGCTCTCGCCGGCCGACCCCGCCTTCGACCGCTTCTGGGGCCTCGTCAACGAGGCCGGCATCCCCGTCGTGGTCCACGCCGGCGACAGCGGCAACAGCGCCAACGGCTACGCCGAGGAGGGCTTCAGCGCCTCGTTCAGCACCACGTCGACGGGCCAGTTCCGCCCCACCATCAAGTCGTTCAACATCGAGCGGGCGGCCTTCGAGTTCCTCATCACCGTCGCCTTCGACAAGCTCTTCGACCGCTTCCCGAACGTGCGCATCGCCTCGGTGGAGAACGGCTCCGAGTTCCTCGGCGACCTGTTCAACAAGCTGCGCTCGACGGCTAGGAAGACCCCCGGCTACTTCCCCGAAGACCCGGTCGAGACCTTCCGCCGCCACGTCTGGATCAACCCCTTCTGGGAGGACGACGTGCACGAGGTCGTCGCCCTGATGGGCGCCGACCGCGTGATCTTCGGCTCGGACTGGCCCCACATCGAGGGCATGCCCCGCCCGCTGGACTACGCCGTCGAGTTGAAGGCATTCACCGACGTCGAGCGTCAGCTCATCATGCGGGACAACGCCCGCGAGCTCAACGAGCGCCGGCCGATCTGATGGCGATGCTGCATCATCGCGGGACCGGGTGCCACCGACCGGAGGAGTCGCCGTGACCGACCTCGCCGCCGATCCCGTCGACCTCTTCGACCCCGACACCTACCTCGACGGACCGCCCCACGAGTACCTGGCCCACCTCCGGGCCACGCAACCGGTGTTCCGCCAGCCGATGGCGGACGGCGGTGGGGCTTGGGTGGTCCTGCGCCACGCCGACCTCGTCCACGTCGCCCGTGAGCCGAACCTCTTCTCTGCGTCGCTCGGCGGCGTCGTGATCGAGGACCTCGACCCCGAGGCCCTGGCGATGATGCGCCACATGCTGCTGGCCATGGACCCGCCACCCCACGCCGACTACCGCGCGCCCCTGTCGCCGCACTTCGGCGCTCGGGTCATCGGTGGCCTGGAGGAGCGGGTGCGCTCGATCTGCCGGCGCATCATGGCCGAGGCCGCCGACCGTGGCGACGTCGAGTTCGTCCACGACGTGTGCGGGGCGCTGCCCTCGCAGGTGGTGGGCGAGATCATGGGCCTGCCCGAGCAGGACTGGGCCCGCATCCAGCGCTGGGCCGAGCGCCAGACGAGCGGTCAGGACCCCGAGCTCGCGGCGGTCGGCGAGGACGACGACGAGAACGCCATGGTCGCGATGGCGATGTACTTCATCGAGTTCGGGGCCCGCCGGCGGGCCGAGCCCATCCGGGAGGACCTGACCTCGCTCATCCTCGCCACCGAGTTCGGCCGGGACGACCGCGCCCCCGAGCCCATGAGCGACATCGACTTCGGCAGCTTCTGCGTGCAGCTCGTCACTGCGGGCAACGACACCACCAAGACGATGCTGTCCTCCGGGCTGCAGACAATGCTCCAGCACCCCGACCAGCTCGACGCGCTGCGCGCCGACCCCTCGCTCATCCCCGGCGCCGTCGAGGAGATCCTTCGGTGGGCCAACCCCCTGCACTACTTCCGTCGGACGGCCAGCGCCGACACCGAGCTGTCCGGTGTCCCCATCGCCGAGGGGGACAAGGTGGCGATGTACTACACGTCGGCCAACCGCGACGAGGCGGTGTTCGCCGACGCGCAGGCGTTCGACATCCACCGCAACCCCAACCCGCACCTGTCGTTCGGCATCGGCGAGCACTTCTGCCTCGGCGCCCACCTCGCCCGCCTCGAGGGCCGGGTCTTCTTCGAGGAGCTGCTGGCGGCGTTTCCCGCCATCGAGCAGACCGGCGACGCCGTGCGCGTCCGCTCGAACCTCAACAACGCCCTCAAGCGCCTCCCCGTCCGTTTGACCCCCGCCTGACGCCGACCGGACCTCGCCCGCCGGGGGCGGCTACAGCTCGCCGCCCGAGAACACCTTCCCCGGCTGGAGCAGGACCTGCAGGACGAGGATGACGAGCCCGACGAGCAGGCCGCCCGCGATCGCGCCGACGAGCTGCCAACGACGGAAGCCCGCCCGTCGGCCGGCGACCTAGCTCCAATACCCGAGCGATGCGGCGCCCGCCCACACGATGGTGTTGATGGACCACTTCAGCGACACGCCGGCGAGCTGGGTCCCGAGGAGCAGGACGAGCGGGGGCACGGCGAGCAGGAGGAACCGGGCCTCGGCGCGCATGATGGTGACCCGCTCCCGCCAGTGGAGGCGTCGCGCTTCGGCGACCTGGTGGGCGAGGCTGGCCGAGAACACGTGGGCGAGGAACATGGCGAGGATCGGGCCCACGATCACCCCGGCGACCTCGAGGAGGTGCAGGTCCTCCCAGCCGTCGTAGATGATGAGCACGCTCATCACGGTGATCGTGGCGTACACGACCCGGTCGATGGTGCCGGTCTCGCCCGGGATCCGCAGGGTCCGGACCAGGCGTCGGGAGCGCTTGCCGAGCCGCTGGTCGCCGGTCGTGATCTTCGGGGCCTCTCCGGTTGGACCGCCCGAGTGCTCCATCGTCCACCTCGCGCATGACTCGGGAACGCTTCGAGTATGCGTCATCGGGCGGCGGGCGGCCTCAGCCAGAGCGGCGGATCGCCGTCGGCTCGTGAGCCGACGACCTGCTTCACCCGGCGCCGGTCCGCACCGATCGGGTGGAGGGTCGAGGTGATGCCGCGTAGTTTGATCCCGTCGGGCGACCACGCCGTGCGCCGCCGGACCACGGAAACGGAGCGATCATGGCGAACGAGGTCAACGAGCTGACCGAACTGGCCCACGAAGGCAGCACGCGGCCGCTGACCACGACGCCGGTGGTCGGCACGCCGGCCGGGCCCTACGCCGAGGTGCTGGTACCGGGGGCCGAGTCGCTGGCCACCGACGAGATCCGGGTGACCATCCTCGGGAGCGGCGATCCCTTCGTGAAGAAGAGCCAGGCGTCTGCCTCGGTACTCATCGAGGTCGGCAACACCGAGGGTGATTTCTTCTTCTTCGACCTCGGCTCGGGATCGCTGGCCAACTTCAACGGCCTGGGGCTCCCGGTCACCTCGACCACGAAGGTCTTCCTGTCGCACCTGCACGCGGACCACGTGGGCGACATGCCGACGCTGTTGTGGAGCCTGGCCAAGGCGGGCAGGCGGGACCCCGTCGAGGTCTGGGGCCCCGGCGGCGAGGAGGAGCACCTCGGGACGTTGGCCTACGCCCACCACCTCGAGCGGGCCCACGCCTGGGACATGAAGTCCCTGTCCGGCCATCCCGGCCAGTCGGGCGCCCGGGCCATCGCCACCGAGGTCCCCTACGACCGCCCTGAGGTCGTGTACCAGCGCAACGGCGTGACGATCACGTCGTTCCCGGTGATCCACATCCACAACGGTGCGGTCGGCTACCGCCTCGACTATGCGGGACGCAGCGTCGTGTTCTCCGGCGACACGCGGCCGTGCCGCCACCTGGTCGAGGCCTGCGACGGCGCGGACCTCCTGATCCACGAGACCTTCCCGACCGCGCCGGTGCTGTCCGAGAAGGGCGGGATGCCGCTCGCCGTCGCCGAGATGATCGTCAACGGAGCCCACACGAGCCCGTCGGCCGCGGGCATGGTCTTCGATCGGGCCGGCGCTCGGATGTCGGCCATGTGGCACCTCGTGGTCGACCACCAGACCGTCGGTCCCGTCTTCGAGGAGATGCGCACGCGCCACGACGGGCCGGTCGTGATCGCCCAGGACCTCACCGTGTTCAACGTCACCAAGGAGGCGGTCGTCGCCCGTCAGCGCACCATCGACCCCTTCGGTTGGCCCGTCGTCGGTCCGTCTCTCGAGACGGGGCCACCGATGTCGGACCCGCTCCCGCCTCCGGCGTGGTGGGCGGACGCGCTGATCACCGACTGAGGGAGCGGCGGGCGGCCCGGCCCGGTCAGTGGGGGGCCAGGCCGCCGTCGACCGTGACGCACTGGCCGGTCATGAAGCTGCCGGCGTCGGAGGCCAGCAGCAGGGCCGGGCCGACCAGCTCGTCGGGGTGGGCGGCCCGGCGCAGGAGGGCGGCCTGGGCCATCCGCTCCTGGGCCTCCGGCGGGTTGGCCCGCACCATGTCGGTGTCCACGGTGCCCGGCGCGAGCGCGTTCACCCGGATGCCGTCCGGGGCGAGCTCGGCCGCCATCGACCGGGTGTACTGCAACAGGCCGGCCTTGGCGCTGGCGTACATCGACGTGTAGGTCGAGAAGAGGAACGCGCCGACGGAGATCACGTTGACGACCGACGCGTGCTCGCTGGCGCGCAGGTGGGGGAGGGCGGCCTGCACCAGCAGCACCGGGCCTCGCAGGTTCACGTCGAACACCTTCTGCCAGGCCTCGGGGGTGATGTCCTCGATCATCATGGCGAGGGCGGTGGCGGCGTTGTTGACCACGATGTCGACGCCGCCGAAGCGATCCACGGCGGCGTCGACGAGGGCCCGGAGGTCGTCCGGCTCGCCGAGGTGGGTCGGCACACCGAGGGCGTTGCCGCCCAGTGCCTCCAGGGCGGCCTGGGTCTCGGCGCAGGCGTCGGCCTTGCGGCTCGCCACGACCACATCGGCGCCGGCCAGCAGGAGCCCCTCGGCGATGGACCGGCCGATGCCACGGGTGCCGCCGGTGACGATGGCCACCCGGCCCGTGAGGTCGAAGAGGCGATCGAACCGGTCCCGTTCCATGGGCCCTGTCCTAGCAGGCAGCCCGGGGGCGCGGAGTGAGGTGGCGTGGTGTGACAGCCGCCGTCGCGCGCCGTAGCGTGGAGGGCCATGGACGATGTCGCCGCCACCCTGGACGCGACCGCGGTCACCGGGCGCTGCCCGGTCGACCACGCCGCCATCGCCGCCGAGCAGGCGCGTGGCGAGACCGCGTTCGAGCGTTCGCTGGCGGACCAGCGCATGCGCCGCTTCCTGCGCATCGACCCCCTCGCCCCCAAGGTCAGCCTCGTCCAGGCCAACCGTGCGTTCGAGCGCTCGGTCACCATCTCGGCCGTCCGGTGCATCACCACCTACCTGCTGCTGCCCTTCGTCCTGCCCCTCATCGGCCTGTCCGGTGCGGTCGGCCCGCTGGTGAGCATCGTGTTGAGCGTGGTCTCGGTCACCTTCATCACCATCTCGGCCCGGCGCTTCTTCGGCTCGGACCACCCGTGGCGCTGGGTGCACGCCACGATCGGCATCACCATCGTCACGATCCTCGCGGTCTCGGCCGTGTTCGACGTGGCGAACCTCGCCCACGCCATCTGAGCGTCGGCCCGCCGCGGCTACTGCCGGGCGATGACCTCGGCGCCGTAGCGCTCGAGGGCCTCGACGGCCGCGTCCATCGAGTCGTCGGGCACGCCGGTCGAGCACCACGTCACCCCGACCGCGGCCAGGTCGGCGACGGCGTCGAGCTGCGCTTCGGCTGAGAACGACGAGCTGCCTGCACCGGGCAGGCCGGTGGTGAACGAGATGTCGACGCCGGCCGGGTCGCGTCCGGCCGCCTCGGTCTCGCGGCGCAGGTGATGGACCATCGGTGCGAGGTCGTCGAGGGTCTCCAGTGGGGTCGTGCGGGCCGTGCGGGCGAGGGTCGCGGGCGCAGGGAAGGGGTTCCAGCCGTCGGCAGATCGGGCGACCCGGCGGCGCGTCAGGGCGCTGTTGCCGCCGATCCAGATCGGCACATGGGCGGGCTTGGGGTTGGCGGAGACGCCGCCCGCGGTGAACTCGGACCCCTCGTAGGCGAAGTCGTCGGTGGTCCAGACGGCCTTCAGCACCTCGAGGGCCTCGTCGAAGAGCTCGTTGCGACGCTCGAAGTCGACGCCGAGGGCCCGGTACTCGCTGCGCAGATAGCCGGTGGCTACCGACAGGGTGAAGCGCCCGACACGAAGGCCGGGTTGTGGGGGTGGCGGATCAGCGGGTAGGTGACTCAGTGGTGCATCGGCGTCAGGCCCCTTCGGGAGGTGCAGGGCGTGCGGGGGCCTTCGGTGGCCCGGGGAAGAAGCTGTTCGTGCGGCGGATGTACTCGTCGTAGCCGGGACGACGCTTGGCGATCGTGCGCTCGAGCATGGGCACGCCCGACACCCGCATCAAGAAGACCGACATCACGATCGGCCCGATGACGGCGAGCACGCCCACGCCGGTCGCGGCCGCCACGAGCCAGATGCCCCACCACACGCAGAAGTCCCCGAAGTAGTTGGGGTGCCGCGTGTAGCGCCACAGGCCCGTGTCCATCACCTTGCCGGCGCTCGCCGGGTCGGCCTTGAAGCGGGCGAGTTGCCAGTCACCCACCGACTCGAAGAAGAGCCCCACGGCCCAGACGAGGGCCCCGAGGGCCTCGACCGGGCCGAGGGACGTGGGCGAGTCGGGCACCGAGCCGACCTGTACCGGCAGGCTGACGGTCCACATGATCACGCCCTGGAGGCCGAAGACCATCCAGAGGCTCCGGAGGGCGAAGCGGTTGCCGGCCCTGCGGCGCATGGCCACGTAGCGGAAGTCCTCGCCGTGGCCGGCGTTGCGCCACAGCAGGTACAGCGCCAGGCGGGTGCCCCAGATCGTGACCATGAGCGCCAGCAGGAGCCGTCGGGCCGCCAGCCCGTCGCCGACGAGGAACGACACCCAGCCCACGAGGACGAAGCCCAGCCCCCACACGATGTCGACGATGCTGGCGTTTCGGAGCGGCAGTGACACCAACCAGGTGCCGAGCATCAGGACGGCGATCGCCGCGGCGCTCGCCGCGAAGACGTCGAGGTAGCCCACGAGACCCACCGTAGGTCGCCCCCTTACCAGCGCTCTCACCCGATTCTCATCTGACCCTCAGGCGGTCCTCATCGACTGTTCCTACCTTCGCGCCTGTCCGGCGAACCACAGGAGACGACGCGATGGGCCGAGCCCACCCCCACACGATGCCCGAGACCGACCAGACGAGCCGAGGCCTGAGTCGACGGTCGCTGCTGAAGGCCGGTGGGGCCGGCGCCGCCCTCGGCGCCATCGGCCTGCCGCTGGCCCGGATCGGCCCGGCCTCGGCGTCGACGGCCGCCGCGCGGGCCGACGATGCCGCTGCGGGCGACCCGACGATGAACCTCGCCAACATCCAGGGCAACATCGTGGGCGGGTTCAACAAGGACTTCCAGCGGCTCCTCTTCTTCCGTCTCGGCGACCCCCGGCGGGCCCGGCGCTGGCTGGCCGGCCTGGTGAACGAGATCGCCACCGCCCAGGAGGTCCTGGCCTTCAACGACCTGTTCCGCCAGAGTCGGGCCCGACGGGGCTCGGAGGCGGCCGCTCCCACCGCCCGGTGGGTGAACGTGGCGCTGACCCACGCGGGGATCGCCGCACTCGGGGTCGACGGGGACGAGCTCGACGCCTTCCCCGAGGCCTTTCGCCAGGGCATGGCGGCCAGGGCGTCGATCATCGGGGACGTGGACGCGAGCGCACCGGCGGGTTGGGTCGGGCCGTCCGATCGGCAGGGTCTGCACGGGGTCGTGCTGCTCGCCGCCGACAGCCCCGGGGACCTGCGCTCGTTGGCCCGCGGGCAACTCGCCGCCATGACGGCCGGTGGGGTTCGGGTGGTCCACGACCAGGAGGGTCGTACCCGTGCCGACGAGCCCGGGCACGAGCACTTCGGCTTCAAGGACGGGATCTCCCAGCCCGGGATCCGTGGCGTCACCGCACGCCAGAACCCCGACGACGACGGGCAGGGCCTGCCCGGCCAGGACCTGCTGTGGCCTGGCGAGTTCGTCCTCGGCTACCCCACGCAGGTGGGCGAGGCCGAGTCCGCCGACGAGCCCGAGAACGAGCGCCCCGGGCCCGTGGCCACGTCGGGCCCCGCCTGGACCGCCGACGGCTCATACCTGGTGTTCCGCCGCCTCCGACAGGACGTGGCCGGGTTCCGGCGGTTCGTGGCGGCTGCGGCCGCGTCCCAGGGCCTGACCGACGATCAGATGGGGGCGAAGTTCGTCGGCCGCTACAAGAGCGGCGCGCCGCTCGAGCGGACCGAGGGCCAGCCCGACGACCTCGACACGACTGCCGGCGACCCTTCGGTCGCCGACCCGTCGATCCTCGACGACACCAGGATCAACCACTTCGAGTTCGGCGACGACGTGGACGGCCTGGTGGTCCCCCGGGCCGCCCACATCCGCAAGAGCTACCCGCGGGACGACGCGACGCCCACCGGTGCCGAGGCGGACACCCAGACCCATCGTCTCCTGCGGCGCGGCATCCCCTACGGGCGGTCGTACCAGGCGCGCACACCGGACGACTCGCCCACCGGCGGCGGCGCAGACCGGGGCCTGCTCTTCCTCTGCTACCAGACCGACATCGAGCGTCAGTTCGAGTTCGTGCAGTCACAGTGGGTGAACAACCCCGATGCCCCCGGGGATGGTGACGGCCACGATCCAGTCATCTCGCAGGCATCGGCCCGGAGGACCTTCACGCTTCCGGGCGGGCGGCCCGACCACATCGAGATGATGCAGCGCTTCGTGACGACCACCGGCGGGGCGTACTTCCTCCAGCCGTCGCTCGACGCCCTACGTCGCCTCAGCCGGGTGCCGGACGAACGGGACGGTGACGACCGCGACGGTGAGGGCCCCGGCGGCCCCCGAGATCGCACACGCGGTGGCGATCGTGGGGCTCGGCGCGGACGGGACGGTCACCGGTAGCGGCGCGCCGGGCCCGGGTCGTCAGGTGACCACCGAGCAGCCGGGGACGGGCGTGCCCGGGCCGTTCAGCAACAGCCGGTCAGCAACAGTCGGTCAGCAACAGCCGGTCACGCTAGGGACCTGGGCGCTCGGCGACCCGCCGCCATCCGCCGGCGGCCCAGTTGCCGCCGTCCACGTGGACCGTGGTGCCGGTGACGAACCTCGATTGGTCGGTCGCCAGGAAGAGGGCGGCCGCCGCGACGTCGTCCGGTGTGCCGAAGTGCCCGAGGGGCGGCAGGACCGCCGGGTCGAACTCGGCGTCCCCGGTCGCGCCGAGCACGTCGGTACGGAGCCCGTCCTCGCCGCTGGTGGGCACGGCGTCGGGGGCGATGGCGTTGACACGGATGCCCCGCGGGGCGAGCTCGAGGGCCAGGGTCCGCGTGAGGCCGGCCACGGCGGCCTTCATGGCGGCATAGACGGCGAATCCGGGCGCGGCCTGGTGGGCCTCGATCGACGTCAGGTTCACGATGGCGCCGCCGTTGGCCATGAGCGGGACCACGCCCCGCACGAGGCGGGTGACCTGCGTGAAGTTCTCGGCGATGAGGGCACCCTCTCCCTTGTCGGTGACGTCGAGAAGCGGTGAGTGGAACGTGCCCCCGGCGTTGTTGACGAGCACGTCCACGCGCTCGTGCCGGGCGACCACGTCGTCCAGGAGCATCGCGACGGCCTCGCCGTCGCGCACGTCGAGCACCCGGCCGAGCACGGTCCGTCCGGCACCCGCAGCTTCGACCACGGGCACGGCGGTGGCGAGCGCCGAATCGTCGCGGTCACACACGACCACGCTCGCGCCGAAACGGGCGAAGGTCTCGGCGATGGCCAACCCGCATCCGCGGGCGGCGCCGGTGACCAGGGCGACGCGGTCGGCGAGCAGGATCGACTCGGGCCCGAATGCCATGTCCGCAACCTACCGATCCTGGTCAGGGTCGGCCGGTCCCGCGCATCGGGGTCGCGTTAACGTCGGCCCATGTCGACGGACGCCTACGACGTGCTCGTCATCGGCAGCGGCTTCGGCGGCAGTGTCACGGCGCTGCGGCTGACCGAGAAGGGCTACCGGGTCGGCGTGCTCGAGGCCGGTCGCCGATTCGGGCCCGGCGACTTCCCGAAGACGAACTGGAACCTGCGGCGGTTCCTGTGGATGCCCAGGCTCGGGCTGCGCGGCATCCAGCGGATCAGCATGCTGCGCGACGTGATGGTGCTGTCGGGTGCCGGGGTGGGCGGCGGCTCGTTGGTGTACGCCAACACCCTCTACGAGCCGCTGCCACCCTTCTACACGGACGCGCAGTGGGGTCACATCACCGACTGGAAGGCCGAGCTCGCACCCCACTACGACCAGGCCAGGCGCATGCTCGGGGTGACCGAGACACCGTTCGACACGCCGGCCGACGGGGTGATGCACGAGGTCGCCGACCGCCTCGGGGTGGGGGGGACCTATCACCGGACCCCGGTGGGCGTGTACTTCGGCGAGCAGGGCGTGACGGCACCCGACCCCTTCTTCGGCGGTGCCGGTCCCGAGCGCAGTGGGTGCCAGCACTGTGGGGGCTGCATGGTGGGCTGTCGCTTCGGCGCCAAGAACTCCCTCGACCGGAACTACCTGTACCTGGCCGAACACGGCTTCGGGGAGGCCGGTGGCGCCGAGGTCCACCCCGAGCGCCAGGTGGTGGACGTCGCCCCGCGTGCAGGTGGCGGCTACGACGTGGTCACCGAGCATCCCGGAGCGTGGGCCCGCCGTCGCCGTCGCGTGTTCAGTGCCGACCAAGTGGTGTTCTCGGCAGGTGTCCTCGGCACGCTCCGCCTCCTGCTGCGGCTTCGCGACGAGGGCCGGCTTCCCAACCTGTCCGAGCGCCTCGGTCACGTCGTGCGCACGAACTCCGAGGCGATCCTCGGCTCGGTCGCCCGCGACACCACGGTCGACTACTCCCAGGGCGTGGCCATCACCTCGTCGATCCACGTCGACGACCAGACCCACATCGAGCCGGTCCGATACCCGAAGGGCAGCAACGCCATGGGCCTGCTCGCCACGATCCTGGTCGACGGGGGAGGACGGGTGCCGCGGCAGGTCCGATTCGTCGCCGCGGTCGCTCGTCACCCGCTCGTCTTCCTGCGTTCCCTTTCGGTGCGGCGCTGGTCCGAACGGGGGATCGTGCTGCTGGTCATGCAGACGCTCGACAACAGCCTGCGGGTGTTCCGCAAGGGCAACCACCTCTCGTCGGCGCAGGGGCACGGCGATCCGAACCCCACCTACATCCCCGTCGCCAACGAGGCTGCCCGTATCGCCGCGGACGTGATGGGCGGCGACCCGGGCGGGTCGTGGAGCGAGGCCGTCCTCGATGTGCCCACCACCGCCCACATCCTCGGGGGCGCGTGCATCGGAGACTCGGAGGCGACCGGGGCGATCGACCCCTACCACCGGCTGTACGGCCACCCCGGGCTGCACGTGGCCGATGCATCGGCCATCAGCGCGAACCTGGGCGTCAACCCGTCGCTCACGATCACGGCGATGACCGAACGGGCCATGGCCGCATGGCCCAACAAGGGCGAAGCCGATCCCCGTCCGCCGGTCGGCGGTGCGTACGAGGCGGTGGCCCCCGTCGCCCCGCAGTCGCCCGCCGTGCCTGCCGACGCTCCCGGCGCCCTGTCCCCGCGGCGCTAGCGGCCCGGAGGACCCCACCGGGCCCCCGTCGCTCTGGCGACCGGCCCGGTGCCACGAGCCGGCGGGCTCAACCAGGGACGAGGATCGCGGCGAGCTCGGCGGACCGCCGGTCGAACGACGCCTCGCGGTCGGCCGAGGTCACGATGATGCCCTCGATCAACCAGGCGATGACCTGCCCGCGCAGGATCCGGGCCACGGCCTCGCTGTCGGCGGGGAGCTCGGGGACGAGGTCGGTGAGCCAGTGCTCGAAGCCGGCGTCCATGGCGTCGATCAGCATGGCGACGATCTCGAGGGCGGCCGGCTCGGCCCGCAGGCTCTCACCCAGGATGAGGCGCACCAGCGCCTCCTCCTGCAGGGTGGCCCGCCACAGCCATCGCAGGATGGCCTCGACCCTCGCTCGTGGTGCGAGCGCACGGTCGATGGGCGGCAGGTCCTCGGCAAGGCGATCGAGGTAGCGCCGGTCGTCGATGACGGCGTGCACCAGGGCGGCCTTCGACGGGAAGTAGTGGTAGAGCGTGGCCACGTTCAGCCCACAGGCGTCGGCCAGGTGGCGCATCGACGTCTCGGGGGCGCCGCGCTCGCTCATCAGGGCGAGCGCGGTGGCGAGGATGCGGCCGCGCTGGTCGGTCTCCATCGGCGGGGCAGCGGCTCCCACCGGAGCAGTCACCAGGGCCTCACGCCGGTGTGAAGATCGCGGGCAGGCTCGAGATGGCCAGCACGAGGGCTGAGTCGCCCCGACGTGGCGTCACCCCGTCGGGCACCCGGATGTCGGGGAGGCGGGCGAACAGCTCCTCGAACACCACCCGGATCTCCGCCTTGGCGAGGTTCGCGCCCATGCAGAAGTGGGTGCCGATCCCGAAGCCGAGGTGGGGGTTCGGGCTGCGGTCGATGCGGAAGGTGTCGGGATCGTCGAACGCCCGCTCGTCGCGGTTGGCTGCCTGGTAGAGCATCAGCACCTTCTGGTCCTTCAGGATCTGCTCGCCGTGGAGCTCGTGGTCCTCGGTGGCGGTGCGACAGAAGCTCATGACCGGGCTGACGTACCGCACGATCTCGTCGACCGCGGTGTCCATCAGGGACGGGTCGGCAATGAGCCGGTCGCGCTCTTCGGGGAATCGGCTGAAGGCGAGCAGGCCGCCTGACAGCGCGTTGCGGGTGGTCTCGTTGCCGGCCACGACCAACAGCACCAGGAACATCAACAGCTCGTAGTCGTCGAGGGCGGTGTTCTCGGACACGGTCTTGGCCGTGACCGCGCCCAGGTCGAGCTTGGCCAGGTCGCCGGCGTCGAGGGCGCTCGTGAGGGTGCTGATGAGATCGTCCTTCGGGATGAGGCGGCGCTCGTTGATCAGCTCCTGGCACATGGTGGTGTACTCGCCGAAGGCCTCGGCCGCGGCGAGCAGCGCCGGGTCGTCGGGCTCGCTGTGCCCGTCGCCGTGCATCATGTCGTCGGACCAGGCGTAGAGCCGCTCGCGCATGTCGGGGTCGAGGCCCATCATCTCCGCGATGACGATCAACGGCACGTGCATGGCGAACTCGGGGACGAAGTCGACCTCTCCCCGGCTGGCGATCTCGCCGACGATGCCGCGGCTGACCTCACGGATGTGATCGGCCAGGTCGGCCACCTTCCTCGGGGTGAAACCCTTCGACACGATCCGCCGTTGCACGGTGTGCTCGGGGTCGTCCATCGTGATGATCGACATGGGGGCGGCGACGGCCGGCCGCACCCCCCCGGCGGCCGAGTAGCGGGCGTTGTTGCGCGACACCAGCGACACGTCCTCGTGGCGGCTCACCACCCACAGGTCGTTGGCCGCGTCCCAGTGCACCCGGCTGTGGTCCCGCAGCCATCGGTAGGCGTCCCACGGATCGTCGTAGAAGCGGGGGTCGTTGACATCGATCTGGACCGGGGTTTCGACAGCCGTCATGGCGCCAGTATCAATCAAACGTTCGTTTGGGCGCAAGGGCCGAGTCCCCGGCGGCGGTGTACGTGATCGACGGCGACGGCGCCCGGTAGGTTGAGTCGCCCATGGCCGGGCCTGTTCGCTGGAGATCGTGCATCTGCGCCCTTGCGGTCGCGGGGTGCGTCCTGGCCTCGGTTCCCGAGGCCGCCGCGCAGCCCGTCGCACCGCAGGCGGCTGCCGAGGTGTGGCGGCTACCGCATCCGCTTCCCACGCCGGCGGTGCCCGAGGTGGCCTTCGCTGGCGATTCCATCGGACGTGACGCCGAGCGTCACGTGCGCGCCCAGGTCGAGCGGACCCACCGCATCAGCTACTACCACGCGGTGGCCGCCGGCCACATCGCCTACCACCTTCCCCGGCTGCTCCCCGTGGTCAAGGCGGCGGACGGTCCCGACATCGTGCTCGTCGAGCTGGGCACGGGCGATGCGTTCTGGGACCTCAGCACCGCGCGGTTCGAGGCCGACGTCCGACGCCTGCTCGATCGGGTCCTGCCCTACGTCACCTGCATCCGTTGGTTCGACCAGAAGCCCACGGCCAACGTGGCGTACCCCGAGGTGAACGAGCACCGCACCGCCTTCAACCGCGTTCTCGACCGCGTGCTGGCCGAGCCCCAGTACGCGTCGCGGAACGCGGCCCTCGTCAGCTACTCGGCCTGGTCCGACCTGGCCGGCAATGCGGGCTACTTCCTCGCGGACCGTCTCCATCACACCGAAAGGGGCAGACGCGAGCTCGGCCTGCTCGCGCGCCAGGCGGCCGACGGGTGCGATCCTGGGCTCACCTCGGGACCGTTCTGGGACGTGCCGGACCGAGAGGAGTCGGCGGCGGCGATCGGGTGGATGGGAACATCCGGCGTCGCCCCTCCCTACCGCAACGGCACCTACCGGGCGAGGCTGGGGAGTATCCGACCCACGGTGAACCGGGCCGAGGTCGCCGGCTTCCTCTGGCGGATGGCGGGATCACCGTCTGCCCCTGCCTCGACGTGGGCCGGCGTGCCGGCGAGCATACGCACGGCCGTCGGATGGCTCCGGCAGGAGCGCGTCCTCCGCGGCGATCCGAGCCAGGGGTTCCGACCGACGGGCGCCGTCACGAGAGGGGACATGGTCACCTACCTCTGGCGGTTGGCCGGGTCGCCGAAGGACCTTCCGGCACACCGGTGGACCGACGCCCCGCCCGAGCTCGCCAAGGTCCTGAACTGGGTCGACAGCGTCGGGCTCTTCCCGGGCTCTCCCGACGGGGCCTTCCATCCTGCGGCGTTGCTGACGAGGATCGAGGTGGCGGAGATGCTCGATGCGTACCGCCAACTCCCGGCCGAGACCAACGCTGACCCGCCGGCATCGCCCGCTGCCCCCGACCCGCCGGCGTCCCCGGCCACCGCGGTGCCGCCGGCCTCAGCCGCGCCCAGCGATCCGTCGACAAGCATCCCGCCGACGACCGGGTTGCCTCCGGCAAGCCTCCCGCCGACGAGTCTCCCGCCGACGAGTCTCCCCCCGACGAGTCTCCCCCCGACGATGGTGCCGCCCGTGACCGTGCCAGCGCCGGTTCCGACCTCGCCCCCGACATCCATCGCCGACCGCTGAGTGGCCGTTGCGACGCCGGCGGGGCGCCCTCAGCGTTCCCTGACACGGCCCCGGGCGGCGATCGAGGCCCGGGGGTACCGCCCGGAGATCGACGGCTTGCGGGCGCTGGCGGTCGTGGCGGTCGTGGCGTACCACGCGGGCCTGCCGGGGTTCGGGGGCGGCTTCGTCGGGGTGGATGTCTTCTTCGTGATCTCGGGGTTCTTGATCACGGGATTGTTGGCGAGAGAGGTCGAGGGCTCGGGGCGGCTGTCGGTCGCGGGGTTCTACGGGCGTCGGGCGCGTCGGTTGTTGCCGATGTCCGCCCTGGTCACGATCGTGACCGTGGCCGTGGGCTGGCGGGTGCTGTCACCGTTGCTGCACCGCGATCTGGTCGCCGACGCATTCGCGACGTCGACCTACACCATCAACATCCGCTTGGCGGGCCAGCAATTGGACTACCTGCGGTCCACGTTGGCGCCGTCGGCGTTCCAGCAGTTCTGGTCGTTGGCGGTGGAGGAGCAGTTCTACCTGCTGTGGCCGTTGCTGATGGTGGTGGTCCTGCGCGGGTCGTTGCCGCGGCGCCGGGCGGCCATCTGCGTGTCGGCGGTCTGTCTGGCGTCGCTCGCGGCGTCGGTGCTGCTGACCCAGTCGCAGCCGCCTTGGGCGTTCTTCCTCCTGGGGACGCGAGCCTGGCAGCTGGGGTTGGGCGGCCTGCTGGCGCTCGGGCTCTCGAGGGTCGAGACGCAGGTGGATGCTCGGCTTCGCATGATCGGTCAGGTGGCGGGGTTGGGGTTGATCGTGGTGTCCGTGGTGGCGTTCGGCGAGACCATGCCATGGCCGGGCTCGTGGGCGCTGGTGCCGACCGTCGGCACCGTGTTGGTGTTGGCGGGACCGTCGGCCGTGGCCGGCCGCGGGTCCCGGGTCTCGAGGGCGTTGTCGGCAGGGCCGGCGGTGTGGGTGGGGCAGCGGTCGTACTCGTGGCACCTCTGGCACTGGCCGGCGATGGTGTTCGCGGCGGCGGCCGCCGATCGCGGGATCGGCGGCTGGACCGCGGTGGTCGCCGGCGTCGGCACGCTCGGATTGGCGCACGTCACCTACCGGATGGTCGAGCAACCGGTTCGGCGAGCGCCCCGGTTGGTGGCCTCACCCCGGCGGAGTGTGCTGTTCGGGGTGACGGTGACCCTGTCGCTGGCGTGCCTGTTCGCGGTGCTGGGCCACAACGTGGGAGACGTCGTCGGCTCGGGCCAGGCCGCGCGCGACGTCGCGGCACGCGCCCTGAACGAGCGCCGCCTCGATCGGGCGGCGCTGGTCCAGGCCGTTCCGAGCAACCTCACCCCGAAGCTCAGCGACGCCTACGACGACCTCCCGGCGGTGTACGCCGCCGGGTGTCACCTCTCGCTCGAGCAGGTCACCCCCCTGGTGTGTCGTTACGGCGATGTCGAGGCCGAACGCACGGTCGTGCTGTTCGGCGACTCGCACGCGGCTCAGTGGGTCCCCGCCCTCGACGCCCTCGGCGTGCGGCAGGGTTTCGCGTTGGTGCCGCTCACCAAGTCGGGCTGCCCTGCCGCTGACCTCAGCGTCTACGACGGGCAGCTCCGGCGGGTGTACACGGAGTGCGCCGACTGGCGAGCCGCGGCGATCGCACGGATCGCGGAGCTCCACCCCGACCTCACGGTCGTCGCCAACTCGTCGGAGTACGTCGGCGTGGGTGAGCAGGCTCCCGACGACGACACCTGGGTGTCGGCCTTCGAACGGACCCTCGCCGGCGTCGCCCGGTCGGGACCTGTGGTCCTCCTCGCCGACACCCCCCGCCCGATTTCGAGGGTCAACGAGTGCCTGTCGGTGAACCTCGCCACGGCCGACCGCTGCGTCCTCGTGCGTCGCGAAGCGGTCGACACCCGCTTCGAGCGCATCGAGACACGGGCATCCGAGGCTTCCGACGTTCCGTTGGTGCCGACCGTCGACCTCATCTGCGGTCGTCGGCGCTGCCCCGTCATGGTGGGGAGCGCGCTCGTCTACCGCGACTCCAGCCACCTCACGACGGTCTACGCCGAGCGGCTGGCGCGCACGCTGGGCGCTCGGCTCCGGGAGGCCCAGCCCGAGGTCACCGCCCTACAAGCGGAGGGGTAGCGGCCCCCTGCCGAGTGGTGGCGCCGAGGCCGCCGCGGCGGTGATCACCCCGGTCGAACCACTCACGTCCGTCGAGCCTAGGATCTGCGGCCTCAGCACGATCGATTCGAGGGGGAGACATGTCGGGACGGATCTGGAGCGGGCGGGCCGTGGCGGTCGTGGTCTGCGCCGCGGTGTTCGCCGGTGGGTGCAGCAGCAGCGGTGGCGACGACGTGGCCGAGAGCGGCTCGGGCGACACCACCACGAGCGCGGTGGAAGCGACGACGACGGTCGCGAGCGAGGCGCTCGAGATCCTCGTGTCCAACGACGACGGGTACGACGCTCCGGGAATCGACGCGGTCGTCGAGGCCCTCCGGGCACTGCCCGACACGAACGTGACCGTGGTCGCGCCCGCCGAGAACCAGAGCGGCACGGGTGGCAACACCACCGACGGCGAGCTCACGGTCACCGACGAGCAGACCCTGAGCGGCTATCCGGTGGTCGCGGTGCAGGGCTTCCCGGCCGATGCGGTGAACTACGGCCTCGACGAGGTGCTCGACGAGACCCCCGACCTCGTGGTCACGGGAATCAACGCGGGCCAGAACATCGGCCCGCTCACCGACGTGTCGGGCACGGTGGGTGCGGCCGAGGCGGCCGCTGCCCGGGGCATCCCGGCGCTGGCGTCGAGCCAGGGCCTCGACGCCGACCCACCGGACTACCCGGCCGGCGTCGACGAGGTGCTGGCGTGGGTGGACGAGCACCGCGACGCGATCCTGGCCGGCGACGCGCCGGTGCAGGTCGACAACCTCAACATCCCGTCGTGCGCCACCGGCGAGCTGCGGGGCCAGGTGGAGGTCCCCGTTGCGACCGACGACGGCGGCCGGGCCGTCAACGATGTCGACTGCACGTCGAGCGCCGAGGATCCTGTCGACGACATCGCCGGGTTCACCACCGGCTTTGCCACCCTCAGCGTGATCGAGGCGGACGCGGCCGCGGGCTGAGCGAGCCCGCCGGGCGGAACCCGATCCACGTGCACGAGGGCGAGGGAGCCGGGAGCGGACGCTCCGGCAAGCGGTAGGTTCGGGGGGATGGACGTCGGGATCGCGCTGCCCACCATGGCCGTCGGCTACGGCCCCACGACCACGGTGGACTGGGCCCGGGCCATCGAATCGGGGCCGTTCTCGAGCGTGTCCACCGGCGAGCGCATCTCGTTCGACAACCCCGACTGGGTGGCCTCGCTCGCGGCCGCGGCCGCGGTCACCGACCGGGTGCGGATCATGGCCAACGTGGTGGTCGTGCCGCTGCACGCCGCCGCCCTCGTGGCCAAGCAGGCGGCCACCCTGGACGTCTTGTCGGCCGGTCGGATGACCCTCGGGGTGGGGGTCGGTGGGCGTGGCCACGACTTCCGCAGCCTCGGCGCGCCGTTCGATCACCGTCACGCACGGCTCGACGAGCAGGTCGCCGAGCTGCGACGGCTCTGGGCGGGCACGCCCCCCTTCGACGGCGCCGACCCGATCGGTCCGGCCCCGGTGCAGGCGGGAGGCCCGCCGATCCTCGCGGGTGCGCTCGGCCCGAAGAGCATGGCCCGCGCCGCCCGGTGGGCCGACGGGGTCACCGGGTTCAGCGTGGCGGGCGTGGCCGACGAGATGGCCGCCACGTTCCGGCTGGCCGAGCAGGCCTGGCACGAGGCCGGACGGGGCGACGCGCCCCGCAGGGTGAGTGGCTGCTTCTACCTGCTCGGCGCGGACGACGGCGTGGCCCGCGACGACCTGTGCACCTTCACGGCGCGTTACCTGGGGGTCTTCGGCGCGGCGTTCGCCGCGGCCATGGCCGCCGAGACCAGGATCTCCAGCGTCCCTGCGCTGCACGAGGTGCTCGACGGCGCCGAGTCCGCCGGTTGCGACGAGCTCGTCCTCGTGCCCGGCACCGTCGACCTCGACTGCCTGGACCGCACCGCCGCGGCGCTCGTGGATCGCTGATCCGTCGAGGCGTCGGTCCTCGCCTGCGGGCCGCCGCTCGCTGCCATCCCTCGCCGCCGAGGGCCGGGTCCTCGAGCAGCGGCCGCACGCGTGTCCGGGTGCGATGCCCGGCCCTGCCCTACGGTCGTCCGATGGGGTTGGACCGAGGGCACCGACGAGTCGCCGCACTTGTGCTCGTTGCGCTGCTGGCGCTCCTGTCGATGGCCTGTGCGGACGAGGGCGATTCGGGTCGTGCCGCGACGGGGTCGCCGCCGACGCCACGGGCCGCCGCCGGCGGCGACGGCACCTGCGACGACCTCGATCCCGAGCGCTGCCTCCTGCCCTGGCCCAACGACCGCTTCACCGTGGCCGACCCGTCCACGCCGACCGGCCTGCGTCTCGCGATTCCGGCCGACGGCACACCGCCCAACGCCGCCGGGACGCCGGTCGACGTGACCGACCAGAACCGTGCCGACGGGTTCTCGCCCGCCTCGACCATCCTCGGCTTCGTGCCGGCGGTGGACCTCGAGGCCAGCGACGTCGCCCCCAGCACCGACATCGGTGCGTCGCTCGACGAGGGCGCCCCCATTCGACTCACCGATCTGACCCGCGCCGAGCGTTGGCCCTACTGGGCCGAACTCGACGCCCAGGCCCGGAGCGGCGAACCGCTGCTGATGGTCCACCCCGCCGTCGCCCTCGCCGAGGGCCACCGTTACGAGGTGGTGCTGGACGATCTGCGCCGGGCCGACGGCTCACCGGTCGAGATCGACCTGCCCCGCACGTGGACCTTCACCGTCGCCAGCGCCGAGAGCCTGTCGGGCCGGCTGCGGTCGATGGTCGACACCGTGGGCGAGGCCGTACCGGCGTTCGAGGTGACCGCGGTGTCGGGGTCGGATCCGGTCGTGGTGGAGGGGACCTATGAGATCCCCAATTTCCTCGACAACGACGGCGGCACCGGCGGCCGCTTCGTGCTCGGCGCCGACGGGATGCCCACCGTGAACCCCGATCACCCCGTGGCCGAGGCCCCCTTCACCTGCGTCGTCGGCTCGGCGCCCGGTGCGCCCACCATCGTGTACGGCCACGGCCTGCTCGGGTCGCGCGCCGAGGTGCTCTCGCTCGGCGACGTCACCGCCCTTGCGGGGCTCAACGCCTGCGCCACCGACTGGATCGGCATGGCCGCCGAGGACCTACCCACGGTCGCGTCCATCCTGGAGGACGTCTCCGGGTTCCCCGCCCTTGCCGATCGGCTCCAGCAGGGCCAGCTCGCCTTCGTGCTCCTCGGACGGCTGCTCAACGACCCCCGCGGCTTCGCCTCGGCCCCTGCGTTCGGCACCGGTGACGGGTCGTCGCTCCTGACCAGGGACGGCGCCGTGTTCGTGGGCAACAGCCAGGGCGGTGTCCTCGGCGGGGCCGCCAGTGCGGTCAGCGACGAATGGGACAGGGTCGTGCTCGGGGTCCCCGGCATCGGGTACAACCTGCTGCTCCCCCGGTCGAGCGACTGGCCGCAGTTCCAGGCCGTGTTCGACCCGGCCTATCTCGACCCGATCGACCGGGTCCTGGTGGGCGAGCTGATGCAGTTGCTCTGGGACCGGGGCGAGAACAGCGCCTACGCCCAGCACCTCACGGCCGATCCCTACCCCGGGGTCCACGCCAAGACCGTGCTGCTCGTCGAGGCCTTCGGCGATCATCAGGTGGCCAACGCGAGCACGGAGATCCTGGCGCGCACCATCGGCGCCGTCGCGGCCCGGCCGGCGCTGGCTGGCGGCCGCAGCCTCGACGACGAGCCCCAGTGGGGCATTGCGGCCCTCGACGGCTTCCCGACGACCCGGTCGGTCTTGTCGGTGTGGGACTTCGGGACGCCGCCCCCGCCCACCGTGAACCTGCCCCCTCTTTCGCCGCGGTACGGGGAGGACCCCCACGGTGCCGGGACCGGCGAGCCCGGCGTGCTGACGCAGGTCGTCACGTTCCTCACCAGCGGCGAGGTCGTCGACGTGTGTGATGGCGCACCGTGCCAAGGGCGTCGCATCGACGGCTGACGACGACCGGTTGGCCGGCCGGCGCGTCGGCCGCTCGCGGTGGCCGATCAGGTGGGGTCGACCGGGTCGGCCGGCTCGACCGGCTCGGGTGGCGGTCGGAGGAGGCTGCCGAAGAACACGAAGTAGGGCGAGGGATCGCCGTCCCAGCCGAGGCCGCGGATCTGGTCGAGGCTCCGGCGTCCACCGAACGAGCGGAAGACGTCGTACGACGATGCCGACAGCCGCACGTGCGGCTTGCCCTCGCCGACCGGCCAGGTTCGCTGGGGGGTCGTGATCCCGAGCGCGGGGAGCCCGTGCTCGCGCACGACGCCGTCGAGCGACGTGAGCAGGAAGCCGAGGCCGGCCATGATGCCGTCGGACTCGCGTCCGCCCGGCTCGCCGAGCGCACCTCGGACGTCGTGCTCATGGGTCGTGGCGTCGAACACCACCTGCGAGGCGGGGAGTTGCGGGAAGTCCGGCATGAGACCCTCGACGGTCAGGCCGACCTCGTCCCAGTGGTCGAGGATGCCGGCGAGGGGCATCCCGGCGAAGGAAGCGACCTGGTCGGCGGTCCAGGGGTCCGTGCCGGCCTCGGCGATGTTCCCGGCCAGGATGTCGTCGCACACCCCGCAGACGTGCGCGGCCAACTGGGTCACCGTCCACTCGGGGCAGGCCGGGACGGTCAGGTCGCCGACGTCGTCGGTGCCGGCGGCGCGGAGCAGATCGGTGGTGCGTCGACGGGTGCCTCCGTAGGCCGCGGCGATGGCATCGGGCTCGAGCAGCATCGGGGGGTCCTTCGGGTCGGCGGTCGCAGTCGGCATGCGGAGGGTATTCGCCAGGCACACCGTTGCGGATCATCGGCTTCAATGTCGCGGTGACCACCACTCCGCCCACCGTCGGCACCCGACCGACCTTCGACCTGCTCGACCCCGAGTTCTACCGGCCGAACCCGCACGACGCGTACACGTGGATGCGGGCGAACGAACCGGTGTACCGCGACCGGGCGAACGGCCTGTGGGGGATCGCACGCCACGCCGACGTGCTCGACGTCGAACGCCGGTCCGGTGTGTTCCTGAGCGGGCCCGGCTACCGCGCCCTGCCGTCGCCCGACGAGTCGAACATGATCGCCCTCGACGATCCCCGCCATGCACAGCAGCGGCGCCTGGTGTCGCGCGACTTCACCCCGGCGGCCGTGCGGACGAAGGCGGGCGAGACCCGCGAGCTGGTCGTGCGCCTGCTCGACGAGGCGCTCGCACGCGGCGACGGCCGGTTCGAGGTGATCGACGACCTGGCCGCGCAACTCCCTGCTCGCCTGACGGCACGGCTGCTCGGCTTCGACGAGGAGCGGTGGCGCGACCTGAAGAGCTGGTCCGAGCGCCTCATGCGCCTCGACACGGCCGATCGCGACCCCGAGGTCGCCATGGGCGTGATCAACGCGTGCCTCGAGTTCAACACCGAGCTCGACACCCTGGTGGCCGAGCGCCAGGGCTGCCCGATGGGCGATCTGGTGTCGACGTGGTCCAACGCCGAGATCGACGGTGAGCCGCTCGACCGGATGTCGATATTCCACGAGACCGGCCTGTTCATCTCGGGTGGGTCCGAGACGACACGCACCCTGATCACCCACAGCCTGCGTGCCTTCTGTGACCACCCGGACGCGTGGGAGCTGCTCGCCGAGCGCCCCGCGCTCGTGACCACCGCGGTCGAGGAGATGATCCGCTGGGTCACGCCCCTCAACAACTTCTTCCGGACCGCGGCCACCGACACCGAGGTCGGGGGCCAGGCCGTCGCCGCCGGCGACCGCGTGATCCTGCTCTACCCGTCGGCCAACCGGGACGAAGCCGTCTTCGACGACCCGTTCCGCTTCGACATCACGCGCGACCCCAACCCGCACGTGTCCTTCGGCTACGGCACCCACTTCTGCCTCGGCGCGAACCTGGCCCGCCAGACGCTCCGTATCCTGTTCGAGGAGCTGCCGCGCCGCATCACGGCCCTCACGCCGATCACCGAGCCCGACATCGAGCCCAACATGTTCGCCCGCGCCGTCCGCAGCTTCCGCCTGGGCTACGAGGTGCGCTGAGCACCCGTTGCCGGGGCGGGGTAATCTGGTCGACAACGGACCCGGATATCGATGTCGGCCCGGCGATCGGATTGGCGAACACGACGGGGAGCGGGACCGCGTTGGACCTTGGCGGGCGGCGGCGGAGGTTCCGGCAGGCGTCATGCTCCGCCGGTGGCGCGAGCAGGTTGCGCGGTGCAGTCAAGTGAGCGCAGCACAGCAGCTCGGCGTGCCGCCGAGCCTCCGGTCGGGTTGGGAGTCCGGTCGCGAGACCGTCGGCAACGAGCGATTCGGCGATCTCGGTGGCGTGTTGGCGGCCGGCGGAACCCTGGCCGCCCTCCTCGACGCGACCGGTACGGCGAAGGGCTTCGCGGCGCGTTCGGACTGGTGGTTCAACCTGCAAGGCCGGTCATGCCCGCGGTGGACTGGATTCGTCCGGCGGTAGCCACGGGTGTTCGACAGTGGCGGTCGCGCTCCGCTACGGCCCGAGCTACATCCCGCCGCTCGAGGTCGGCCCCGCTGGTGTCGTCATCACCACACCCTTGTCGGTGCCCAACCCGCCGCTGAGCGTGTCATGACCCTGCACGGACGATCCGGGTACCGGCGTGGACGCCTGGACGGAGAGCACACGGTGGTCGATTGTCGCTGGCGTCGCCGGAAGGATCAGCTCACCGGGGTGGCTCGCTCAGCGATCGATGTGGCGAGATCCTTGAAGTGACCGTGGGCAGCACGTACGGCGCGTTGGTGAGCACCGATCGCACCATCGGCGGACCGCAGGGCGAAGATGGGCTTCCGTGCCTCCTGTGCCATCGGTATGAGGCTTTGATAGTGCTTGACCAGCCCAACGCAGTTGGGGTCATCCTTGACCGAGATGGGCACTTTGCCTTCCTTGTCGCCCAGCACACTGCGGCGGTACTCCGAAGGGACCCGTTTCACCCAGCGATCGTAGGCCCCGACAACTCGGTTCACCCGGATGGCATGCTGCAGGATCACGTAGCCCAGCGGCCTCATCGCACCGGAGGGCAGTTCGAGTTCCGGGCGAGGGTTCTTTTGGAGGCGCTGTTCCCATCCCTGCCGCCACTCGCGGAGCTGGGGACCGAGGTTGCGCAACCCCTGCAACGAGTACAGATCGGGACCGAGCGGCAGCACGACTCCGTCTGATGCGACCATTGCTGCTCGGTTGATTGCCCCGAGGTTGGGGCCCACGTCCACCAGTATGTAGTCGGGCTGCACATCGGTTGCAGCGCGTGCGATGACACGGCCGAAAGCGCTAATGACCCTGAAGGCCCTTTCTTTCCCGTCGAGGCAATCAGGCCATTGAGTCGCGAGGTCCTGCTCGATGGCGGAGAGCTTCAGGTCGCCGGGAAGGAGGCTGAGCCTCGTGTCGATCGCCTCGATATGACACGGCTCGATATCACCTACGCCGTCGATGAGTGGAGCGATGGCGCCGTACACGCTCAGGCGATCGCCGCTGTCAGGCCAGAGTCGCTCCACGCTCTCCTCATCCAGGAACGACGCGGTCAGATTCGACTGCGGGTCGAGGTCAACTGCCAAGACGGAGTGACCGAGTTCCGACAGCATCCACGCCACGTTGAAGACGAGCGTGGTCTTGCCGACGCCTCCCTTGTTGTTGAAGAACGAGATCGTCGGTGCCATCACAGGAGGGGCAGTGTCACGTTCACGTTCGCGTCGGTCGCCTCGAAGATTGGTGCCGCGTTCCCATTCTCCTGCATGCGTCGCCGCGTGACCTCGATCCCGACGCCGAAGCGTTGGACGTAGCCCAGGTCGCGGAGCACTCCTGCAATCGTAGGGTTGCGGTAGTCGGTGATGCCGGGAGTTCCGAAGGCCTCGACAGAGACCTGGCCATATGGTCCGCCGGGGGACGAGATCTCGACTCGATCGTCGAACCAGTACACCCGGACCGGCGCGTTCGTCTGCTCGTAGCTGCGGTGCATCACAGCGTTCCGCACGACCTGTTCGAGGGCGGGGAACGGCACTCGAGGCCGCTCCTCTTGGGTTGGCGTGCCTTCGAAGACCACGGCAGTGTCGTTGTTGGCGCGCAGGATCTCCTCGGCCTCCCGGATCTGGTCTGGCACCGTTCCGCTCACCTGGTGTTCACTTCGAACTGGAGAGGTGAGCTCACGCCCATCGAACCGCACGAACTGGACGTAGGCGCCAGGCAGCTGCATCATCGGCTCGACTCCAGTGAAGAGTATGCCGGCGGCGGTCGGTCGCGAATCTGGAGAGGTGAACCGCAGTGCGGACAGCTGCTGTTCGGTGCCGCGCTGGTTGGCCTCGAGCACGTCTTCTGCGACCAGCTGTGGAAGCAACTCGGAACCGAAGCGGTGCAGGTCGAGGTCCTCGAGTGTGGCGGAGGGCAGCGCTCTGGCGTCAAACGGGAGATCGCCAGCCCGGCGCCGCTCGACCAATCGGCGCTCCTCGTCGGGAGTGGCGACTGCTCGACGGCTGCCGACCCTGATCCAGGTGCGACCTCGGAACTGCACCGGCGGGGAGTACGACGGTTGCACCACGATGCAGGCCACGTCGCCATCCCGAAGGCGGCGCTTGGTGACGGACATCTCAGGGAACGGGACGATCTTGCCGTTGCTACGCAAGTCCGCCAGCTGCTGTAGGAGGAGGTCGGTGATCTCCAGACCCGTGGGATTGCCAGTCTTATTGTCGACGCCAATGAAGACGACGCCGGACTGGCCGCTCGCAGGCAGGTCGTTAGCGAAGGCGCAGATCGCCTCGCATAGCCGGTCTGGTTCTGCGAGTGAAGCCTTCCGCTCCGACCGCTCGGCCTCGCCAGCTTCCAGGATGGCTTCGAGCTCCTCCTCTGTCACGTGCACCGGTTACGAGCGTCGCCTGAACGCGTCGGCGCGGACCGCCGTCGTCTCGACAGCACTGAAGCCTCTGTGTCGAGATCGTTCGGTGGTGGGAAGCTCGGACTCGGTGGCACGGACCGACGATAGCTCCGAGTCCGCCGACCGGGTTTCGGCCAATCAGTTCTCGATAGCAATTCCGCAGCCTGGGTGCGAGGTCGAGACGGGGGCAGATGCCACGCAATCGAGCGCTGGCGCCCAGAGGGCCGAGCGCCGCCCTGCGGTATCTGGATGGACAGCAACGTGGTCCCCGACCGGAGTAGGTCGGACCCATGACCCGATCGTCGCCGATCAGCTGGCGCTGCCCAACAAGTCCGCGATCTACTGAGCCGCGGCTGCCTGAATCCCGGGTAGCACGTGCTGGTCCTGCCTCATCGTGAACTTGAGGAGGCGTGGCCAAGCCGCTCGCTCATCACCCTCACGGGGACAGCTGCTGCCAAACTGGCCGAGGGTGGCGTGGGTGTGGCGAAGGTCGACGACGGCAAGATCGAACGGTTCTTCCGCGCCGTGCGCGACCAGTTCCCCGTCGAGGTCGAGGCCCGCGGGCCCACCACCCTCGATGACCTCATCAGGGAACAGGCTTGCGGTCGGCGTCCTGCTCGAGCAGCTGCGCGTAGCAGCCGTGGCCGACGACGGTCCCGCAACCCGGCCGCACTCGACACGATCGAGGCGGCAGTGCCGGCGAGCGACGCCGAGAGGCAGGCGCTCGCCGAGGAGCTGGGCGCGCCCGAATGCGCCCCCCAGGACTGAGACACCAGGCGGGCTGTCGGCAGAGCTGACGTCGTCGCCGTAGGACGCCGCGATGGTGATCGGCCAGACTGGGCCATGGCCAACACCCTCCACACCCCCGACGAGGCGGCCGAGCTCATCGGCAACACGGACACCCTGGGCGTGCCCCTCGGTCCCGGGCAGCCGATGGGCCTCCTCCATGCGCTCGGCAAGCGTGAGCGCTTCGACGACCTCGTGGTCTTCGGCGCCCTGCTCGTCGACCTCTACGAGTTGTTCACGCGCCCCGGGGTCCACCTGCTCAGCGGCTTCTTCGGTCCGGCCGAGCGCTTCCTGCTCGAGTCGGGGGCCGACATCCAGTTCGTGCCGTCCGATTTCCGTCGCTTCACCCCCATCCTCGAACGCATCAAGCCGCGGGTCATGGCCACCGCGGTCGCCTCGCCCGACGACGACGGCTGGCTCAGCCTGTCGGTGCACGCCGGCGCGACCTTCGGCGAGCTCCGCCGGGCGGTGGCCGACCCGGACCGCCTCGTGATTGCCGAGGTCGTGTCGGACGCGCCCCACACCCGCGGCCTCGAGCCCGATCATCCCCATCGCCTGCACGTGGACGAGGTCGACATGGTGGTGCAGGGCGACCGGCCGATGTTCGTGCTGCCCGACGCCGTGCCGAGCCCGGCCGACGAGCAGATCGCCCGGCACGTGCGCCCCTTCATCACCGACGGCTGCACGTTGCAGACCGGCATCGGCGGCATCCCGTCGACCATCGCCCGACTCCTCGCCGAGGACGCCGGCGGCGATTACGGCGTCCACTCCGAGATGTTCACCACCGGGCTCATGGACCTGCACAAGGCCGGCAAGGTGACGAACGCGCACAAGGGCCAGTTCGACGGCATGTCCATCTCGACGTTCGCGGCCGGCACGACCGACCTCTACGAGTGGCTCGACGGCAACGACGACGTGCGCTTCCTTCCCGCCGACGTCGTGAACTCGCCCGAGGTGGTGGCGCGCAACCGCAAGATGGTGACGATCAATGGCGCGCTCATGATCGACCTGTGGGGCCAGGTCGTGGCCGACACCATCGGGCCGCGGCAGTTCTCGGGCATCGGCGGCCACGAGGACTTCGTCTCGGTCTCGGGCCTCGAGCTCGAGGACCGGGGCCTCATCTGCCTGCCGTCACAGGCCCAGGTCGACGGCAGCGCGGTGTCGCGGATCATGGGCTTCCTGCCGGAAGGCACGGTGGTCACCACGCCGCGCCACCAACTCGACGTGGTGGTCACCGAGTACGGCGCGGCGTCACTGCGCGGCCGAACCGTGCGCGAGCGGGCGCTGGCCCTCGCGGCGATCGCGCACCCCGACGACCGTCCCGTCCTCACGGCCAAGGCCGAGACCATGGGGTAGGCACCGCCTCGAGACGGGCACCCGCGTGGGTCCCGACCCTGGGCACGGACGTCGCCTGGGACCGGCCACGCCGCCGGCCGTAACGTCGTGGCCGATGGCCGCCGCGATATCCACCCACGCACTCACGAAGCGCTTCGGCGACCTCGAGGCCGTCGTCGACCTCGAGCTCGCGATCGACGAGGGCGAGATCTTCGGGTTCCTCGGCCCGAACGGCGCGGGGAAGACGACCACCACCCGCCTGCTCCTCGACGCCATCCGCCCGAGCTCGGGGACCGTGTCGGTGCTCGGCGGCTCTGGTTCCGACCCCGCCATCCGCTCGCGGATCGGCGTCCTGCCGGCCGACCTGCACTTCGATGCTCGTCTCACGGGCCACGACCTGCTCGCGTACCTCGGTGCACTGCGTGGCGGGTTCCCGGCCGGTGCCGTCGACTCGCTCTGCGAGCGCTTCAGGCTCGACCCGAGCCGCCGGATCGACGAGTTGAGCACGGGGAACCGGCGGAAGGTCGGCATCGTGGCCGCGTTCGCCCCTCACCCCGGCCTTCTCGTCCTCGACGAGCCCACGAGCGGGCTCGACCCGATCATGCAGGAGGAGTTCCACGAACTCGTGCGCGAGCGCAACGCACAGGGCGCCACGGTGTTCCTGAGCTCGCACCTGTTGCCCGAGGTCCAGGAGATCGCCCAGCGGGTGGGCCTGATCCGCGAGGGCCGGTTGATCGAGGTGAAGACGGTCGTCGATCTCCTGGCTCAGCACGTCCAGCACGTCGATATCGAGTTCGCGCACGCCCTGGCCTCCGACGCCTTCGACGGCGTCGACGGCGTGGTCGAGGTCGGTGTCGCCGGAAGGGTCGCCCGCGTCACCGTCGAGGGTGCCATCCACCCCGTGCTGGCCCGGGCGGCGTCGCTGCGCGCCGAGCGCATCACGAGTCACCAGCCCGACCTCGAGACCGTCTTCCTCGAGCTGTACCGCGACCAGCCGGATGCGTCGTCGTGAGCCGACGCCGCGTGACCGCGGTCACGAGACGCCTCCTGGCCGACCGCCGGCGGTCGCTCCTCTGGTGGAGCGTCGCATTCGTGTCGTTCATCGAGATCAACCTCGTCTTCTACCCGAGCGTGAAGGGCCAGGACGACTTCGACCGGATGATGGAGCAGATGCCCGAGAGCCTCCGGGTCCTCGCCGGCGTCACCGAGAACACCTCGATCACCTCGCCCGTGGGCTACCTCCAGGGCCAGGTGTTCGCCATGTGGTTCCCCCTGCTGCTGCTCATCTTCGGCGTCGGCCTCGGAGCCAACGCCATCGCCGGGGCCGAGCAGGCGGGCACGCTCGAATTCCTGCTCACCCAGCCCGTCAGCCGTCGTGAAGTGGCCCTCGGCCGCATCGGCGCCCTCCTGGTTCTGGTGACCGTCATGGCCCTGATCGGCTCGCTGTCGATGGTGGTCACGGACCCGCTCGTCGGCCTCGACGCCGGCATCGCCTACGGCAACCTCCTCGCCGCCTGCGTCGAGGGGCTCCTGTTGGCACTCGTGTTCTCGGCGCTCGCGTTCGCGGTGGGCGCGGCGACGGGCCGCAAGGCCGAGGCCATTGCCGTGGCCAGCGCCTCGGCGGCCGCTGCCTTCCTGCTCAACGGCTTCGGCGACCTCATCGACGTGCTCGGCACGCTGCGGGTGGTCTCGCCGTGGCACTGGTACATCGGGAGCGACCCCCTGACCAATGGCTTCACCGTCTTCAGCACGATTCCCCCGATCGTCACCACGGTGGTCCTCTTCGCCGTCGGCCTGTGGGCCTTCGACCGACGCGACCTCCGCTGACGTCGACGGTCGGCGGACCGCCCGGTCGCGTCCCCCGGCTCGCCACCTCGCGCGGACCCCGTCGTCGCCCGTGGTCGTCACCGTGTCCGATTCCCGCCAGTGGAGAGGCTCGAGGCGTGCGACGATGCCTCCATGGTCGAGGACTTCGAACGCTGCTACCGGGCAGTCAAGAGCCGTGACGCCCGTTTCGACGGCTGGTTCTTCACCGCCGTCACGTCCACCGGCATCTACTGCCGCCCGAGTTGCCCCGCCGTCACGCCCAGAGCCGCGAACGTCCGGTTCCACCCCAGTGCGGCCGCGGCCCAGGGCGCCGGCTTCCGTGCCTGCCTGCGGTGCCGGCCCGACGCCTCGCCCGGGTCGCCCGAGTGGAACCTGCGGGCCGATCTCGCGGGGCGCGCCATGCGGCTCATCGCTGACGGCGTCGTCGACCGGGAGGGCGTGGGCGGGCTCGCCCGACGGCTGCACTACAGCGAACGCCACCTGCACCGGCAGCTCGTGGCCGAGGTGGGGGCGGGGCCGATCGCCCTCGCCCGGGCGCAGCGGGCCAACGCCGCCCGGCTGCTGATCGAGACCACCGATCTGCCGCTCTCGCAGGTGGCGTTCGGTGCCGGGTTCGCGAGCATCCGCCAATTCAACGACACGATCCGGGCGGTGTTCGCGAAGTCCCCCACCGAGCTCCGTCGCCGACAGCGGCGGACCGACGAGGGATCGCCCGGGTCGATCACCGTCCGCCTTCCGTTCCGGGCGCCCCTCGACGGTGCGGGCCTGCTCGCGTTCCTCGGGGCCCGGGCGGTTCCCGGCGTCGAGGAGCTCACGGCCGGCGGCACGTATCGCCGCACGCTCCGCCTCCCTCGTGGTTCGGGCATCGTCGCCCTGCATCCGACCGACACCCACGTGCGCGCGGATCTGCGCCTCGCCGACCTGCGCGACCTGGCCAGCGCGGTCGAGCGGTGCCGCCGGCTCCTCGACCTCGACGCCGATCCGGTCGCGGTCTCGGCCCAGCTCGGCGCTGATCCACTGCTGGCGCCGCTCGTTGCGGCGGCGCCCGGGCGACGACTGCCGGGCGCGGTCGACGGTGGCGAGCTCGCGGTGCGGGCCGTGCTCGGACAGCAGGTGTCGGTGGCCGGCGCGCGGACGCTCGCCGGGCGTCTCGTCGAGGCGCTCGGCACGCCGCTCGACGACTCCGACGGAGCGCTCACCCACGTGTTCCCCGCTCCGGCCGCGATCGCCGGATCCGACCTGGCGTGCATCGGCATGCCCGGGTCCCGGCGTCGTGCCCTCCGGTCGCTCACTGCCTCGCTGGCTGATGACCTCGACATCGACCCGGGAGCCGACCGGGTCGATGTCGAGCGCCGGCTGTTGGCGCTTCCCGGCATCGGGCCCTGGACGGCCTCGTACGTGGCCATGCGGGCGCTCGGCGACCCCGACGCCTTCCTGCCGACCGACCTCGGGGTGCGCCACGCCCTCGACGCCCTCGGCCGGCCTTCCGACCCTGTGTCGGCCGCCGCCCGGGCCGAGCGCTGGCGGCCCTGGCGGGCGTATGCGCTCCAGCACCTGTGGGCGGGCCTCGACCCCTCGACCCGTGCCGCTCGACCACCTCCGGCTCAGTACCCGCCCGAAAGGAACACCTGATGCGCACCACCATCGTCTCGACCCCCCCCGGCCCCTTCACGATCGTGGCCGACGGTGACACCGTCCTGGCCTGTGGCTGGACCGACGACGCCCACGAACTCGTGGGCCTGATCGCGCCGGCCCTCCGTCCCGACCGAATCGAGCCCGTACGCGACCTCGGCCCGATCACCGACGCCGTCGAGGCCTATGTCCAAGGCGACCTCGGAGCGGTCGACCGGATCGACGTCCGTCAGCAGTCGGGGCCGTTCATCTCCGCGGCATGGGACGTGTTGCGAACCGTCCCACCGGGCGCCCCGGTCACCTACGCCGAGCTCGCGGCCAAGGCCGGCCGCCCCGAGGCGGTTCGGGCCGCGGCCGGTGCGTGTGCCAGGAACGCTGCCGCGCTCTTCGTGCCGTGCCACCGGGTCGTTCGCACCGGCGGCGGCCTCGGCGGCTTCCGCTGGGGACTCGAGGTCAAGCAGTGGCTCCTGACCCACGAGGGTGCTGCCTGACCGCCGCATCGTCCCCGTCGGCGTCGACCTCGGCACCGACGAGCACCGCGGCCGCACCCAGGTAGAGCCACAGCAGCACGACCGCGATGCCGGCGAGCGAGCCGTAGGTGCGGCTGTAGCTCGCAAGGTTCGCCGTGTAGAACGAGAACCCGGCCGAGCCCACGAGCCAGAGCAGGGCGCCCACCACCGGCCCGGGCACGAGCCGTACCGTGCCGTGCCCGCCGCCCACGATGCGGTACAGGGCGGCAAGGGCGCCGGTCATGAGCAGTGCCACCACCGGCCAGCGGAGCGTGTCGACGATCCACCGGACGGCATCGGCCGCACCCGAGGCACCGAGCAGGGGAGGGACGGCCACCACGAGCAGGGCGATCACCACGAGCAGGAGCAGCGCGGCCAACGTCAGCCCGAGCGAGAGCCCGCGCTGCTCCACGAAGCGGCGCGGCGACCGTCCGTGGGCGATGTCGATGCCCCGGATCAGGCCGTTCATCCCCGCCGAGGCCGTCCAGAGGGCGATCACGAGACCCGCCACGACGGTGATCGTCCTCGTGGCGCTCCCACCGGTGGCGGTGGCGCGGATCTGGGCGACGAGCAGCGCCCGCACCTCGTCGGGGACCCCGCCGGCCTGATCGGCGATCCGCTGCTCGATGTCGGCAGGGTCGGCCACCATGCCGTAGAGCGTCATGGCCACGACGATCGTGGGCACGAGGGCCAGGAACGCGTAGAACGCCACGCCGGCCGCCACGAGGGTGAGAAAATGGTCGTCCGCCCGCCGCTTGACGCGGCGGGCGGACGTGACCAGACGGTCGGCGGGGCGGACGGTCACCCGCACTCTCTACCCCAACCCGATTCCCGCTGTCAGACGGGGGCGCGGAACACGTTGGGGGCGAGGTCGGTGGGCGCCACACCGGTGTTGGCCGTGATCACCCGCCCGAGCGTCGTGCGGTAGTCGATGCCGTAGGCCGTGCGGATCGCGTCGAGGGCAGGGTCGTTGCCGTAGAAGAACCGGTCACCGTCGCGCAGGGCCGCGAACTGGCGGGCCCACATCGCCGACTGGAGGGCGCCGAACTCGCTCTCGGCCAGGTGGCGTTCGGACACCATGCCCACGAAGGCGTCGATGTTGTCGACCGATCCGTAGATGGCCCGGAGGCGCGCGGCGAGCGTGGTGCGCCGGATCGCCCGCCACGTCCCGTCGGCGGCCTCGTCGGATCCGGGTGCCAGCACCCGGCCGCCCCGTCCCCGCAGCTGCACGATGTCGAGGATGTCAGGGTCGTCGATCGGGTTGGTGGCACTGATCTCGGGGTCGTTCGGGAACCGGTCGGTCGCCTCACCGGTGATCTCGGTGAAGGAACGGACGCGGGGCAGGCCGTAGGCGGCGCGCAGGTCGTTGTACTTCGGGATGCCGTGGTCTCGGGCGCGCTGGATGTCGATGGCGGCCAGGTCGACCACCCCGTTGAAGCAACGGGTGAGGTCCGACTGGTCGTTGCACTGGGTGGCCGGGTCGGTCACGCCTGGGCCCGGGACCTGGAAGAGGACGCTCCGGAGTTGGTTGTCGAACTGCTCGTCGTTGGCGTACTGCGCCTCGTCGCCCAGCCCGGACAGGACCCCGTCGACCCCGACCAGCTCCAGCAGGTCCGGGTTGCCGAAGGCCACGTTGAGCGGGATGGACAGCGCGAGCCGGGTGCCGGCGGGGGTGACGGTCACACCGGCGGCCCGGAGCGCGGAGACTTCCGCGGAGGTGAGGTCGGCGGCGTCGACGTCCACCTCGAACTCACCGTGGATCATGCTGTGGGCGCGATAGCCGACCGTGGCGAACTCGTTGCTCACCGTGGCGCTCACCTGCGCGTTGTAGCCGCGGTAGGCCGGGAGTCGGACGCCGACCGTCGGGAGGAACTCCTGGTAGGTGATGTACTGCTGCTCGGCCATCACCACCCGGCGGGCCGTGTCGAACTTCTGCTGGGCCGTCAGCGTGGGCGGCAGCCGATCCACGATGCGGTTGTGCTCACGGGCGAAGAGCGTCTGGACGGCAGTGAGCGCGATGTTCTCGTTGGCGCGGACGTCACCGGCGACCGCGGCTTCGTTCGTGGTGCCGGTGAGGCGACCCATCAGGTCCATCGCCGGCGCGGTCGACGCGTTGCCCCGAGCGTCGACTCGGGGGAGGAATCCGCCCGCGCTGAGCAGCAGGTGGGGGCCGTTGTTGGCGAGGTTGCCGTCGACCGGCCCCTCACGGAGCCACTCGAGCCGTGCGGTGGTGCCGCCGTACACGTTCCACGCGTCGAGGTAGGAGCTGACGGTGTTGACCTGTTGGCGTGGCGACGACGTGCCGGTGCCCGCCGCGGCGGCGTCACGGGTGAAGCCGATGGCGCCGAAGTCGTTCCGGTACTGCTCGAGCGGGTCGGCGGCGTTGAAGGCGAGGTTCGCCGTGGTGGTGCCGGCCCGGGCGAGGCCCAGGGAGTGGTCCAGGAACTGGCCCCATGCCCAGCCCCACTGGCTCACGTCTCTGGACGAGAAGATGTTCTGGCCCGTGTCGTTGAAGATCCGGTTGCTCACGTAGCGCGGTGCGGGGCCGCCGACCGCGGCGGACACGCCGTCGGCGTACGCCGCCGTGGCGACCCTCGTGTAGGGCTGGTTGGCCTGGCCCTGCGTGGCCCGCTGCGTGTTGTTGCCGCTGCCGTCCAGGCTCGGGACGGTGAGTCGCACCGGGGGTGGGGGTGCCTGGGCGCTCGCCTTCAACGCGTCCGTCGTGACGGCGCTCATGGCGAGCGCGGCGGCGACGGCCAACGCGGTGACGAACTTGGCCCTCGTGTGGCGATTGCGTGGATGCCTCTGCATGTCGAACCTCTCCTGGGTGGTTGTCCTTGGCCCTTCAAGCGCCCGAGGACGGCCAGGGGATACGCCTCCTGGTCGGATTCGTTCGCTCGTCGTGGTGGACCGACCGCTCTCAGAGAAATCTCATCCTCAACCCGTATCCTTCGGAGGTCCCCCGGCGCTGAGAGAGCCATGAGCCCCACTTCCGACGTCCCGTGGCTGGTGGAGGGCGACCTCCCCGGTGATGACGATCTGTTGGCGCGGCTCGGCTGCCTCGGGTCGACTCCGGTCGACCCTTGCGTCTCGGCCGGGCACCTCCGGGCGATCGCGCGCCAGTCGTCGACGCGTCGCCGGCGACGCCGCGCCGCGCTGGCCGGCATGGCGGGTGCGGGGTTCCTCCTCACTTCGACGGGCTTGGCCGCCGCCGGCATCCTGCCTGCCCCGGCCCAGACCGCCGTGGAGCAGACGCTCGGCCACATCGGCGTCGAGCTTCCGGCAGCGCGAGGCCCGGAGGCGATCGTCCGGCCGGGTCGGGTGGCCGATCAACGCCCGGTCGCACATGACGACGGGCGACCAGGGTCCGCCGGCCACGGCCCGGGTCGCCCGGATGCGGACCGCCGTGAGGGGGCGGCCACCGCGCCTCGTCCCGGGCCCGTGCGCTCGACTCCGGCCCTCTCCGCTCCCAGCCGCTCGGGACCCGGTCGCCCTGGTGCAAACGGGCCTCTACCCGACCACCCGCCGGCAGCGTCGGGGTCGTCAGCGGGTTCGGGTGCGGCGGGTGGTTCGGGTCCGGTGTCGCATGGGCCTCCGGCGGGGTCGTCGGTGGGTTCGGGTGCGGCGGGTGGGTCGGCGCAGCAGCGCGGGCCGGCGGGCGCGGTCGCCCCATGAGCGGCCTCACCCAGATCGATCGCCCTCGCCCCGGCTCGGCTCGGCCCTCGCGCCCCGTCGAGGCCGTCCCTTGTCCCGTGGCGGTGCCGACTGCGGGCGACCCGGCCGCCTTCGAGCCCGATGCCGAGACGGCCTACCGAGAGCTGGCTCCCGCGGTCCTCGGTTACCTGCGGGCACGCCGGGCACCCGACCCCGAGGACCTGCTCGGCGAGGTGTTCCTGCAGGTGAGCCGTGACCTCGACCGGTTCGCGGGCGATGCCGCCGACCTCCGGCGATGGGTGTTCACCATCGCCCACCACCGAATGACCGATGCCTACCGGCGGCGGGCGCGTCGGCCCCGGATCGTCGACCGGCGCCTGCCCGCCACCGAGGCGCCCCCAGCGGCAGATCCGGTCGACCCGGCCCTCGTGTCGGCGTTGCACGCGCTCGGGCCCGATCAGCGCGAGGTCGTGACCCTGCGCTTCGTGGCCGACCTGTCGCTGGACGACGTGGCCGCCATCACCGGGCGCACCCCCAACGCCGTGAAGGCCATGCAACACCGCGCCCTCGGCAACCTGCGCCGCGCCCTCGCCGAATCC
>CXWK01002597.1_pt1 | contig 46947 bp, 38 predicted proteins | sample 590851 | NCBI WGS metagenome assembly CXWK01 (sample SAMEA3498364, study PRJEB10139) | wastewater metagenome | biome: wastewater treatment plant; material: activated sludge | place: Denmark | collected 2014-08-01 | reverse complement strand
AATGACAAAGCCAGAATTAGTAAACGGAAGCGCATTACAACTTCCCTTTTCAAATCATTCATTCGATTTAATAATTATCCAGGATGTTATTGAACATCTTACAGACACCGCAGATTTTTATTCCGAGGTAAAAAGAATTTTAAAGAGCAATGGAGTTATTTATTTAAGTACACCAAATAAATTATCTGTTTTTAATTTTATTACAGATCCGCATTTTGGACTTCCATTCATCTCAATTCTAAAGCGCCAATCAATAAAAAAATATTTTCTAAAACAATTCCGTAAAGATGATTATAACCGGACAGATATTGCACAGCTTTTATCGTTGAATGAACTAATAAATCTTTTCAAAAATGACTATGAGATTTCTCTCCACACAAAATTTTCTGTGCAGGAATTATTTAACGGCAACAAAGGAATTGTCTGGAGTGATTTTCATCTAAAACTAATTGCATTCTGCAAACTGATTAAACTTGATTGGTTATTAATTAGAATCGCAAATGATAAGTTTGGGTTTATAAATAAATACTTTACGCCAACTTTTTATTTCACATTAAGCAAAAAGTATAATCAAAAGGAATAAATAGTATGTCATTCCCACAAAAGTGGGAATCTATTACTTCAATAAATTTAGATTCCCGTTTTCACGGGAATGACAAACAATGTATTGTAAATAGTTGCTCCAAATTAACATTTACATATAATTTGAACTAAACCATTAAAAGAATATTTTTCCAAATAAAATTATGGATTATAAAACACTCGCACATAATGCGGTTGAAGCAAAAGCAAATGCGCTTCCTCCCTACTCCAACTTTCACGTCGGTGCAGCAATTCTAACAGCAGATAATAAAGTTTACACCGGTTGCAATGTTGAAAACAGCACGTTCGGTCTTACACTCTGTGCAGAGCGCACTGCAATATTCAAGGCTATTTCTGAAGGTGAAAGAAAATTTAAAGCGATTGCAATCGCAAGTGATTCACCTGATTATATTACTCCCTGCGGTGCATGCAGACAAATTATTTTTGATCACTGCGGCGAGATTGACATTATCTGCACAAATGGGAAAGAAGAATACAAAGTTTTTAAAACATCAGAACTATTACCATTCGCTTTTGGGGATAAGGATTTAAACAAATAATTATGGAACCAACTCCTCACGCAGTACCAAGAGAAACAGGCTGGATTGAAGTTATTGCCGGCTGTATGTTCAGCGGAAAAACAGAAGAACTTATTCGCCGTTTGCGAAGAGCTAAAATTGCAAAACAAAAAGTTGTAATCTTTAAACCAAATATCGATACGAGATATTCTACAAACTCAATCGTATCTCATAGCGAGCAATCCCTTCCTTCAATACTTATTAAAGATGTAAAAGAAATTCTGGATTTAGTTGAAGATGCACAAGTAATTGGAATTGATGAAGCACAATTTTTCTCAAGCGATCTGGTAAATGTTTGCAATCAACTTGCAAATGACGGCAAGCGAGTTATCGTTGCAGGATTGGATATGGATTATCGCGGCGTACCATTTGAGCCAATACCGCAGCTACTTTCTATCGCTGAATATATAACAAAACCTTTAGCAATTTGTGTTGAATGCGGAAATCCTGCTGATAGAACTCAGCGTAAAACTCATTCATCAGAACGTGTAATTGTTGGTGCTGCAGATGTGTATGAAGCACGTTGTCGTAAATGTCATTACATCCCAACCGAAGAGAAACATTAATGAATTTTGAATCATTCATTCGCGGCATTTTTGGTTTAGCATTATTAATCGGAATTGCATTTCTTATATCCAATAACAAGAAAAAAATAAATTGGCGTTTAGTTGGTTCAGGATTCGTACTTCAAATAATTTTTGCAATTCTCATCCTCCGTGGTGATTCGCTTCGTTCGTTCTTCGTTCCTTTCGGGTGGCCCAAAGATTTTTTTAATTCAGTTAGTTATGTTTTTGTTTTGATATTAAACTTTACGACTGAAGGTGCAAAGTTTGTTTTTGGAAATCTTGCACTCGCTCCCGGCAATGAAGGTAATCTTGGATTCTTCTTTGCATTCCAGGTTCTGCCAACAATTATTTTCTTTGCAAGCTTGATGTCGGTTTTTTATTACCTTGGTATAATGCAAAAGATTGTTCAAGGCATGGCATGGGTTATGGCAAAAGTTATGGGTACAAGTGGTGCTGAATCACTTTCCTGCACAGCAAATATTTTTGTTGGACAAACTGAAGCGCCACTAATGATTAAACCTTTTGTAAAAGGAATGACACAAAGCGAACTTCTAACAATTATGATTGGCGGAATGGCTACAATTGCCGGCGGAGTTATGGCAGCTTATATTCAAATGCTTGGCAGTGCGTATGCAACTGCTCATGGTATTCCACTTATTGAAGCACAACAAATGTTTGCAACACAATTGCTTGGCGCAAGCGTTATGGCCGCTCCCGGTGCAATGATGATCGGGAAAATTTTAATTCCTGAAACTGCTGAATCTGAAACAAAAGGAACAGTAAAAGTTTCGATTGAAAAAAATTCAAGTAATGTAATTGAAGCTGCCGCAAATGGGGCAAGTGATGGATTGCAGTTAGCTTTGAATGTTGGTGCTATGCTGCTTGCATTTATTGCTCTTATCGCATTAATAAATTTTCTCCTAAATGGTTTTGGAGATATTATCGGATTAAATTCCTATTTGATAACAAATTTTGGTCAGCCATTAAGTTTTCAGTTAATGATTGGGTTAGTGTTGCAGTTTGTTGCATTTGGAATTGGAGTTCCATGGCAAGATTCACTTACTTTTGGAAGTTTACTAGGAACCAAAGTAGTGTTAAATGAATTTGTTGCTTATTCCGATATGGGTAATCTAGTTCAGGCCGGAAAGCTTGTTAATGAAAAATCAATTTTAATGGCTACGTATGCATTATGTGGATTTGCAAACTTTTCCTCTATCGCAATTCAAATCGGCGGACTGGGACCCCTTGCACCGAATAGAAAATCTGATATTGCCGCGCTTGGAATTAAAGCAGTTATTGGCGGCGTTCTAACAACATTATTAACTGCAACTTTAGCCGGATTATTTTTTGCTTTCTAATGGTTGATTTAAATTTTAAATACAAAGCACTTATTGAGTTTCTAAAATCTGAATCTCCATTCACTCCGGAAATATCAATTATTCTTGGCAGCGGACTGGGTGATTTTGCTGAGCAGCTTCAAATTCATAAATCAATTTCTACTTCTGATATTCCCGGTTACCCTGTTTCTACGGTTGTGGGGCATAAAGGTAAAATACATTTTGCCGAGTACAAAAATAAAAAGTTAATTCTATTCCAGGGAAGAGTACATTTTTATGAAGGTTATAATATTAATGAATGTATAATTCCTGTTTTTATATCTCATAAACTTGGTGTTAAAAATCTTTTACTTACAAATGCAGCAGGCGGAATAAATAAAAATTTTACTCCCGGTGATTTGATGCTTGCAACTTCTTTAAACGGAATTCTAATTAAAAAAGAATTAACTGATTTAGTCGGGTTAACAAATCAAACCGGAAAAAATAATTTTATTAACCTTCCTGATCCTGATTTAAACTTAATCATAAAAAAATCTGCTGAGACTGAAAAAATAAATTTGAAAGAAGGAATTTACTGGTTTACAAAAGGACCAACTTACGAAACTCCTGCTGAGATTAGATTTTTTGCAAAATATGGTGCAGATGCAGTTGGGATGTCCACCGTTCACGAAGCAGTTTATTCATCCTATCTTGGAATGAAAACAGCCGCAATTTCCTGTATTACGAATTTTGCTTCAGGAATTTCAGATCAAAAACTTTCACACAGCGAAGTAACAGAAACAGCAGATAGAGTTAAAAACACTTTTGCAAGATTGGTTAAAGCAATTATAAAAAGAATTTAATTTTTCCTATAAATAATCAACCTCACTTCAAAATCACCATCTTTTTTATAGTAGTATCAAAAGCATCAAGTCTTAAAAAATAAACTCCGGATGCTAAACCGTCCGAATCAAATTCAAGTTCATAAATTCCTTTTTCCTGGTTTTCATCTTTTAGAACTCTTACCTCACTGCCAAGAATATTATATACAGAAAGTTTAACTTTATGGTAAGCCAAAAGTTCGTAAACTATTTTTGTTTTACCGTTAAATGGATTTGGATAATTGTCATATAAAAAATCACTGTTTACAGGCTTGTAATACCATTCTTCACCAAATTCAATTTGGCTTACATCGTTTGCTTTGGCCCAAATGTCACGACTTGTGCCTCCATTTTGACTGCTCTCATAAGTAAATATCATTTTATCTTCAAAAATGTCTGATGAATTCATTCCATTATAATCATCATAATAATTGTTTATGTAAGGGTAATGAAATAATTCATAATCTTCAGTCGTACGTTTATTATCATTAATATAAATTGCCTTAGCAACGTTATAGGTATTATATGTCGCAAATAATTTTTTGTTCGTAAATCTTAAAATACTAATCGGGGCTTCCTGATAACCATAATAATCCACAATGGTTACAAAACTTTTATGATTTTCTATTTCGTAAGATCTTTTAAAATTAAACTTATACTGATCTTTATATATTAATGCATAGTTATCCAATCCATCATTCTGGCATTTAATTTCAAGGATATAATTTCTTGTACTATCCAAAATTTCCACAACCGACGCAGGCACTCCATTACTATAAAAATACTGACCGAATATTTCACTTCCGGAATCCTGGAGATTGTAATCATAATTTTTCCACACTGCAAAAATATTAAGATCATCATCCACAGAGATTGTTAAAGGATAGTAACTTTGCGGGTAATTACTTTTCAGGATATACTTTTCACTAAGCGTTTGAGTTAAATTTTTATCAAATCTTTTTATGCTTGCGCCATACCTTGTATATATTACAACTAGAGTTTCATCGGTACTGTCAGTACTCATAGCTAAATCGTAAGATGTATCGTAAGCTTTATCCTTTATCTTAAGATTGCTTCCAATTTTTTCACCTGTACTGCTAATAAGCTGCAGATAGACTTCATCATCATAGTAGCCTTCTGAACCGCTGAATGCAATTATGAATGTTCCATCAGATTGAGCCTTAATAATTTTTTTGTGCAAAAACCATCGCTCAGTTGTATAATCATTAACTTTTATGTCGTTGTTTATCGGATTAAAATTTTCATCATACACCTGTGCATATAAATCCGGCCATCCATCTCGGCTGTCTTCCCACAATACTATTGATTGTCCATATTTATTAAACCCCACAACCGGACGCCGCTGTACAGAACTTAAAATATCATCATTTACCTTAATTACATTTGTAATAAGCAAAAAAGTTGAGTCCAATTCCAAGTAATAAATATCATTATCACTTTTTTTTCTAATTGTCATCGAAACATAAAGTCTATTATTTACTAAATCAGTCAGATCGTAGCTTAATTTGGAATTCTGATCCGGAAATATGATTTCAGTTATTGCGGTAACGCTTACAATAGTGCCATCGGGTTTGATTTTAAGAATATTGTTTTTTGCATAACCACCTGTTAAAACATAAAACATATTTTCTTTATTTGAAGAGATGGAATAATAACCGTACCCAAAAATGGAATCATCAAGTGTGGTTATATCATTAATAAATCCACTGTTTATGTTATAAATCCTAAATTTGGTTTCATCCTGGGAAGGATAATCATTATCTACAGACCAAATCATTAAAAACGTACCATCATTTATAGATGCTATTTCAGGAAAGAAATTAGAAAAAGTACTTGATTCTTCACTTACAAGTTTATTTCCTTCGATAAGGTTCCCAAATCTATCAAGTATTTGCAGGTAAGTTTTTGGTCTTTCACCTATGGAGTAAGCGCTAAAAGTTATACAATAATTTCCATTCCCATCAACTGCGGTATGTTTGCCGTGACCAATACTGGCAATATATTTATTAGGCTCACTAATAATTATTTCGGGAGTTATAAAATTTCCGAGTGCATCAACAAGTCTGGCGTATAATTTATATTTATTATCACCTTGTTCAGATCCCCACATTACTAAAAATGAGCCGTCATTATTTACGGCGGCAGAAGGTTCTATAGTGTTCCATCCGGAAGTTGTATTTATCGTTAAGGTGTTTCCAATTTTTTGCGCATTGCTTGAAAATCTTTGAGCCACTACAGTACTAAAATTTACTAAATACGTTACAACAAAATTTCCATTTTCATTTGCTGTTACAAATGGTGAGTTATTCCCCAAAAGTTCATGATCATTAATCTTAAAATTCGAACCAACTTTATTTCCGTTTGTATCATAAAACTGTGCATACATTTCAGTTAAATCATTTCTTTTATCTAACCACACATACATACGGTTTCCATAACCATCAATTGCAGATGAAACAGAACTTTGCTCACATCCAAAATTACCGGCAAGAGTATTCACCATAAAATCAGTTTTGATTATCGGGAAAACTGAAGTATTCTGATTGTTCTGTTTCTCTAAGAATTTTATATCAACTCTGTTCACGGAATCATTTAATAAAAAGTTCCGATATCGAACGCCATCAAAATCAAATTCCTGTGCACCAATTTCACTTATCGCGAATGAGAAAATCACTGCTATGTATAAATATCCAAGTATAATTTTCATAAGGTTCCCCTTTGGAATCAATTAAAAATAAAAATTTAATCCTAAACCAATTTTCGTATAAAAATCTCTGTATGTTTTTTCGCTTTCATATGTTCTGCTTTCTTCCTGATAAATATATCTGGAATTATATTTTGCCGTAACAGATGAATATAAAATTCTGATGTTGGATGTTAAAGAAAGTGATCTGTTAAAGAAGTACTCTGCACCAAATCCCAGATTAAAATGCCAGGGAGAATTTAATTCCTGGGTAAACTCTTCAATATTGTCTTCACTAATAATTCCGGGTACAGGATCTACAAATAAGAGTTTATAATCATCTTTAGCAAAAGCAATTTGTTTTCCAAATCCTGCCAGGACATAAATGCTAACTTGTTCACGAATCAAATCTTTAAAGTAGTATTTAACACCAAGATTAAAATCAATTAACTTTAAACCTGAGGTATAGATACTACCCTGATCATATTCATAACCGGTTGCTCGTTGATGAATTTCATACCTTGAGTCTTCATAAGTGGATGTATAGCCTGCATCAAAAAATATTTTCAAATCAGAAAGAATACTGTAAGTTAATTGCGCTTCAAAATTGGTCTGGTTTTCAACATTTGAATACACTTCCGGTTCAGTCGGATATCCGCTTTGTCTTAGAACTGTGTAAGAAGTACCGGAATAATAAGGCACATATAGAATACCGAAAGACCACTTTTTATCGTTATCAAATAAATACTTTTCTTGGAGTAAAGGATAAACACCAGGCTGAACAACATTCTGATCATTATTTTCATTCTCAAATGACAGCCTGTGTAATTCTTCATTTACTTTATGCTGCTCTGCAATTTTCAATAGTCGATTTTCAATAAAAGTATTTATTTTATTTCTATCAAAATTCTCCCAGTTTCCTTCCTGGTAAACAGTTCCAAAAGTTTCAATTGATAAACTTTTTAGTGCGGGAATAACTATTGACTCTGCCCTGTTGCGATAATTAAAATATATTTTTTCATCTTCAATAGATGTAACTAAACAAGCAGCACTTCTTCCATCAACTAAAAGAATAGTATCAGGCATTTGAATTTGTGCAAATGAAATCGTGGATAACAGTAATGCAAATATGGTTTTCATAAAAACCCCTAAAATAAGTTTATGATTTGTGGATTATATTTTTGAGAAATAAAATGAATACTCTTAGAAAACTGAAATGATATTAACATAGTCTCACCCTGAAAAATTGTTAATAATAAGATGACTTATTTTTTACATCCGCAATTATAGTACCATAACAAATATTGCAAATGCTATTTAAAAATAAAGGTCAGATTTTATAGGATGTATTTTTAATTGTCCAGCATTCTGATTTAATATACAGACATATAGCCTTTTTGTAAATTTAATGTCCTGGATAATGAAGCTTATATGTTTTGAGGCAGTTATTTATTCAATTTCTATATCATATTTATTTAACAGACCTGATAATCCAACTACTGAAAACTTAGCTTTTGCAATTTTATTATTCTCCGGATCAATCGAATAATTTAAAGCTTTTCGAAAATCACATTTGGATAGATTAGTGTTTTCAAATATTGTCTTATTAAGATCGCATTCATCAAATGTGGAACTGCTCAAATCCGATTTGCCAAAATCAGTCTCAATCATTTCACATTTACTAAATTGTGTATTTCGCAAATTCATATTGTAGAATGAAGATCTATTTAATCTGCATTGATGAAATTTAAAGGATAAAAGCAATTGATTACATTCGTTGAATTGAAGGTTAGTTAGATTACAATTTTTAAAAATTACATCTCTAAAAACTGATCCAGAAATATTACAGCCGTTTAGATTTGAGTTATTAAATTCACAATTAATAAATACACATTCAATTACTTTAAGCTTAGAAAAATTACAGTTATCAAAAATGCAATTTTCATATTCACCCGGTGAAAATGGATTTTTTGAATAGTCAATCTTAACGTATTCCTGCTCATAAAAATATCCGGTTGTTTGCATCATATTTATTTTATTAGAATCATTTTTTTTGTTTCAATATAATTTCCTGCCTGTATTTTATATAGATAAACGCCACTGGTAATTTGAGCTGCATTAAAGTTTATTTCATACTTTCCTGCAGGTTTTTCTTCGTTTACAAGAGTAGCAATTTCTTTTCCAAGAATATCATAAACTTTAATTATTACTTTACTGTTTACAGGTAATTGATATTTGATTACCGTACCTGGATTAAAAGGATTAGGATAATTCTGAGATAAATTAAAATTATCAACTATCTGGTTTTCGTTTAGTGAGATACCAGTTGCATTTGCAGGAAAAAAGTATTCCAACATTCGATCGAGACTTGCACGCCATAAACCCCAGCTATGCCCTTCAGGTCTTTCAAGCCAATCAAGCTGACAATTGTTCCCCAATAGAAAATCTCTGAATGATCTTAGTTCAGGATATAGACTTTCATAAGTCCCCCAAATAGAACTCCATTTAATTGGTTTTATTGGCCCGCTTGTAATCAATACTAAAGCTTCGTAACTATTCGGCCAGAATGCTGCTGAGTGAAGACCACACAATCCAAATACTTCGGGATGATTGTAACTAATTAAAGCTGAAATGTTACCGCCAAATGAATCACCAAGAACTAATCTTTTATCCGGACTTTCTATTGTTTTATAATTGTTATCGATATAAGGAACAAGTTCATTTACAAAAAATAATCTATACTGATTTCTTTTTGAATAAGCATATTCTTCATTGCGGTTATTTGGAGTTACAAACACACCAATTAGCGGTTTAATTTTATTACTATCAATTAGATTATCAATTACTTTTACAGCTGATGCAAGTGAGATATACTCACCACCATCCTGAAAATAAACAGCAGGATAAGTTAATGCTGATAAAGTATCATAACCCGGCGGAAGATAAATGTTTAGCTGATAAGTTACTGATGTATTTGTACTATAAATTGATTTCGATAAAACAGTTCCATGTAAAATATTTGGATTGTATTGAATCTCCCACGGTTGAATATAATCAGGCATAGCAAGTTCTGAGTTTGGACCAAAACCGCCTGAACAAGTATGAGGATTTTCGGGATCAAGTATCCATGTACTGCTATTTACTACAAACTTATAATCCAACCTTGCATCCAATTCAAAATTATGCGAGCGGTACCAGAAATTTGTTTGAGAAAGTCTGGTAAGCGGCGAGGCATTTGAACTCCAATTATTAAAATCGCCCGCAACCGTAACTGAGTTATAATTGCCAAGACAAATGAAATTTGATGTCGAATCTTCTATAAATGGAATACCAACTGTTCTTGCGTAAATAATAAAACTATCCACAGCAGCAGTTTTTTGTGCAGGATCTGTTAGAGAGTTTACATGGTTTATAAATTGAATAAACTGGCTTTGGGAATAAATTACTGTGGAGAAAAGTAAAAGCAAAAAATAAAATAATTTTTTCATGATAGAGATATTTTAATTAAAAATTGTTACATCAAAAATATTGCTTAATAAATGAGTATCAAATTGTCAGATAGTCATTTGTTTTTAAATCGAATTGAAAGAAAGATTTATGCAAATTGATAGTAGGTAAAAAAAATATTTAACACTTTCTTCCACAATTTTTATTTCTGCTTCAGCTTAATCGTAAAGCTAGTAAACAAGCTGATCTAATTTATTAAAATAATTTCACTGGTTATTTTAAAAACAATCCCCGATGACGTGGGAAGAACATCGGGGATCACTTATATTGATTGTGGATAAGGCAATCAGAATATTTTAATTCAATAAAAATAATGACGGAGAGGCTGCTGTTTCTCCGTCTTATATTGTCAGAGGTGAATCAACTCGCCATTTTCTTTGATAGCAAATTTGTGTTCAACATCTTCAATCTTAAACTGAGCAACAATTTCCTGGAGATTTAGAGTAAGTCTATTTAAATCTTCTGATGCGTGTGCAATTTGTTGAATTCCTGAAGCACTTTGTTGTGTAACACTGCTTATTGATTCAATATTTTTACTTATCTGTTCCGAAGCGGTGGATTGCTGTTCACTTGCTGCAGCAACCATGCTCACTAAATCAACAACCTGTTCCGCACCTTGAATAATTTCGTGAAGCGATGAACCAGCTTTTTCAGCAAGCCTCTTTCCTACCTCAACTTCTTTTGTTCCCTGTTTCATTGATTCAACCGCTCCACTTGTATCCTTCTGAATTTGTTTTATCATTGTTGCAATTTCTTTTGTGGCTTTAGTTGTACGCTCAGCAAGTTTTCTTACCTCATCGGCTACAACCGCAAAACCTCTTCCTTGTTCACCTGCACGAGCAGCTTCTATTGCAGCATTTAACGCTAATAAATTTGTTTGATCAGCAATATCATCTATAACCTGAACTATCTCACCAATCTGATCGCTACTTTTGCCAAGATCTTCAACGGTCTCTGCACTTTTTCTAACAACTTCTGCAATGCGGTTCATCCCAATTATAGTTTCTTCAACAACTTGTCCACCTTCTTTTGCAACTTTACCTGCATTTTTACTGGCCTGGGTTGCCTGCTCGGTATTTTTTGTAGTTTCATAAATAGTTTTTGTCATTTCTTCAACAGCGCCGGCAACTTCAGTAGCCTGTGCTGATTGCTCCTGTGCGCCCGCAGCCATTTCTTCTGTGCTTGATGAAATTTCATTTGCCGCACTTGCGGTTGCCTGAACTGCTTCTTTAACCTGGTTTAATATTTTACTAACAGATTCACCCATTTTGTTTATACTGTTCTTAAGCATTTGATGATCACCTTGATAATTTCCAGTAACTCTTGGCGTCAAATCACCCAATGCCATTGTTCCCAAAACTTTAGAACCTTCTGCAACTGGTTTTACGATAGCATCTAGAGTTTCATTAACACCTTTAACTATATCTTTATAACCGCCGCTAAATTTTTCTGTGTTGCCGCGTAAAGATAGTTTACCTTCAATTCCGGCTTTTGAAAGTAGGGTTGTTTCTATTACAAGATCTTTTAAAGTTTTAATGACTTTTATAAAACTTTTATTAAGAACATCTTCTTCTGACTTTATTTTTATTTCTACATCAAGATTTCCATCAGATATTTTTTCTGCAACTGATGCCTGAGCTTTAATATTTTCTATCATTAGCTGAAAAGAACGCTCCAGATTTCCAAGTTCATCTGTAGTTTTTGCATCAACCGAAACGTTTATATTTCCAACAGCAATACTATTTGCAGCGGATAAAAGTTTATTTACAGGTTTAGAAATCAATTTTGAGATAAATAATCCAAGTAATATTGAGAATATTCCACCGCCAATTACAAGAGCAAGCAAAATTGTAGTAGCAGAATTTACACTTGCATCAGTAGCTTTATCCAAATCTTCAGCAACTTCGATATTTATATCGATTAGTTCTTTTAAATACTTTCTCGCCTCTAGTTGGTGAGTTAGTGAAGTACCATAAATTATTTTATTTGCTTCTTCATCATTCATCTTTAACATATGTTCAACGGCTATATCACGCTGCTGTTTATAATGATCCCATTCGTTTAAAAATTTTGGAAGCGTTTCTTCTTCTGCTTTTACTAAATATGTTTTTGAATATTTAATAATTATTTCATCCAAAATATCAGTCTGTTTTTTTATTGATTCGGAATAATTTTTTCTTTTTTCCAGATTATCTGTCCCTAACATTGCAACAACATCACCTCTGGAAATTAATAAAGCGGCATTTGCATAGCCAAGATCCTGAATGGGAATAAGTCGATCCAGATACAGTGTATCTTGATTTGCTGATACTTGAACAATTCCGCTGTAACCCAAATATCCGACCAATATTGTTATTATTGAGATTGTTATAAATCCCAACAAAAGCTTATAGCTAACTTTTAAGTTGTAATACCAATTCATTTGATTCTCCTTATCCTTTAATAATTTTATAAACTTTTAAACTGTCGATTCCAATAAACTAAATTCATCAATTGAAAATATTTTTTCCAGATCAAGTAAAATCAGAAGTCTATCCTCAAGTTTGCCTATAGCTGTTATAAACTCGCTATCAACATTACCGGCCATTTTAGGAGGTGCTTCTGTAATTCCCTTAGGAATCCTCAACACTTCATTTACTTCATCTACAATAAATCCGATTGTTTGTCTTTTAAGTTCAACTACTACAATGCGGGTATTTTTTCCGTAATCAAGTTTCATCAATCCAAGCTTTACTCTTAAATCAATAACCGGAATGATTCTACCTCTAAGATTTACAACACCTTCAATAAAATCCTGTGTGTTTGGCACTTTTGTTATCGGCAGCATTTTATTAATCTCCTGCACAACTAGAATATCAACACCAAACTCTTCTTCGCCAATTTTAAAACTTACTAACTGCAATAGTTCTTGTTGTTCTGTTTTGTTTGTTTCCTGTAAGCTCATATAAAATCCTGTTAGAGTACTTTTAAAGATTTATTTAATAAAGAATCTTCTTATCAGAATAATTATCCTGGTTCTTTAATAGTATGATCGATAAAATGTCGATTTAATGCTTAGTTAGGTTTCAAGCGGTTGATTTTAGGAAATAAGCGGTAGTGATTTTGAAAGTAGAACTAATTTAAACTTAACTTTTTAAGATTCTTATAGAACCTTCTACTTACCTGAATTGGATTATTAAAATTATTTAAGAGTACCGAATATTGGTTTAAATTACTTTTTTCGATTTTAGATATCTGGTTTATATTGATAATATATGAACGATGAATTCTAATGAACAAGTTGGTCGGCAAAACTATTTCCCAGTTTTTTAATGATTTCTTTATAACAAACTTCCTTTTACCTGTTGTATACACATTTGAATACTGACGTTCAGCCATCAAATAAATAATTTCATTATAACTAAGAGGATAAGATTTATTACCAAGCTTGATTATAATTTTTTCGGATTCAGTATTTTTATTTTTTTCTGAATTTTGCTGAACAGCAAAGGATTTGATAAACTCAAACTTTTGCAGCCTGTTTTTAACTACTAATAAAAGATTTTCTGTATCGTAAGGTTTGAAAATATAATCATCAGCACCAAGATTCATGCCTTTTCTGTAGTTTGTTGTGTCTGTTAATGCAGTCAGGAATAAAAAAGGTATTTGTTTAAATTCATTTTCGCGGGAAAGTATATCAATAACCTCAAAGCCAGTTATATCCGGCATCATAATATCACAGATAACTAAATCAGGTTTAAATATGTATGCTTTGTCTATTCCCTCTTTACCGTTTTCTGCAACCTTAACATCATAATTCTGCAGCTCAAGAAGATTTTTCAAATTATCACTGATAATTTCATCATCTTCTACAACCAATATTTTTTTCTTTTGATTTTTCACAAATCGGCAAAATGTTAAGAATTATTAAATAAACCCGTTTAATTATAATCGTATATCCCAAAAACTAGTTAATAGTATCAAATCAATAAAATCTTACAAATGGTTTGATACAAATTCTATTTTACACTCACNNTGTCACAAAATTTTATTAAAGTATGAAAGAATTCAGATTTAAGATCATTCTCATCGCAGCGGCAGTTGTCTTAAGCGTTTACCTTCTATATCCTACTTTTCAGGATTATCAGAACAATAAATCATTAACAGCGGCACTCGAATCCAAAAGAAATGAGATACAAAAGCTTAACCCGGATCTATCCAAAGATCAAGTAAACAAAATGGTTACGCTTGTTGAAGATAGTATTAAAGTTGCCGATCCATCTATCCTTGATGCAAGAAAAAAGAGAGTAAAACTCGGGTTGGATCTTCAGGGCGGTATGCGTGTAGTGCTTGAGGTAAATACCGGCAAGTTATTAGAAAAAATCGCAAAAAATCCTGATGATGTATTCAAAAAAGTTTTAGCTGAAGCTCAAAAAGAGGCAGCAATTACGGATGAATCAGTTGTGGATATTATCGGAAGAAAATTTCAGGAAAGAAATATCCGCTTAACCCGTTATTACGGGACTACAAAGCAGGAAGATTCGGATGTTCTTGACGAGTTAACTAAATCTTCAGAAGATGCTGTTAACCGCGCTATGGAAATTATCAGAAACAGAGTTGATCAATACGGTGTTTCTGAACCTTCAATTTCAAGACAGGGCAGCAGAAGAATTATTGTTGAATTACCTGGTGTTGCGAAAGAAGAAGAAGCAAAACAGCTTTTACAAGGTACTGCATTATTAGAATTTAGATTAGTAAAAGATGCAGAATTAACCTTTCCGATTATGCAAAGAATTGATGATATTCTTGCAAAGAGAACTCAGTCTGGTGTAAAAGATTCTTTAGGCAATGAAGTAGCATCTTTAGATACTTCTAAAACAAATATAACTGATACAACTTCAGCAAATGATACTACAAAACAATTATCAGAGGAAGAATTTAAGGCTCAGCATCCTTTCTTTTCAGCGGCAGTATTAAATCCTCAAAGTCCTTATGCTGATGCTTATGTAAGTCAGGATGATAGAAATAAAATTGAATACTGGCTAAGTTTACCTGAAGTTCAAAAGGTTATACCTGATAACGTTGAATTTGTATTTTCTGCAAAACCAATGACTTCAGAAGACGGAAAAAAAATATTTGTACTTTATTTAGTTAACAAAACACCGGAATTAACCGGTGGAGTGATTACCGATGCACAAGCCAATCTTGATCCTTCTACTTCAACTCCTATAGTAAATATGGAAATGAATTCGGAAGGTGCGACCGAATGGGCAAGAATAACAGGTGCAAACGTAAATAAAAGAATTGCAATTATGCTTGATGGTGTTGTATTTACGGCACCAAATGTAAAAGGTAAAATTCCTGGTGGAAGATCACAAATAGAAGGATCTGAAAACCTTGATGAAGCAAAGCTGTTAGAAATTGTACTTAAAGCAGGTGCTTTACCTGCCCCGGTTGATGTAATAGAAGAAAGAATAGTTGGTCCGTCACTCGGTCAGGATTCTATTTCAAGTGGTTTTAGTTCAGCAGTAATTGGGTACATTCTTGTTGGATTGTTTATGATTTTCTATTATCGACAAGCAGGAACAATTGCAGCTGCAACTCTTGTGCTTGTTATTTTATTTATTTTAGGAGTACTTGCAGGATTTGGCGCAACATTGACATTGCCGGGTATTGCAGGTATAGTACTTACTATCGGGATGGCTGTGGATGCTAACGTTCTTATCTTTGAAAGAATAAGAGAAGAAATGGCAACCGGAAAAACTATTAAAGCATCTGTTGATAGTGGTTTTTCAAGAGCATATTCTGCTATTATCGATTCTAATATTACAACATTCTTTACCGGTATAATTCTATATCAATTTGGTACCGGACCAATTCAGGGATTTGCATTAACACTTATGATAGGTATTGCAACTTCATTATTTGGTGCTTTAGTAGTTTCTAAACTTATTATAGATTTCCTCGTGTCAAAAGGAAACAAAATCAGCGTCGGTTAATTTTTTATTAAGGAGTTAATTTAGAAATGCGTGTATTTCATAATTTAAATGTGGATTTTTTAGGTAAGAGAAAATTCTTTTATATGTTTTCTCTTGCATTATTTCTTATCGGCTTGATTAGTGTATTATTTCGCGGATTAAGTTTCGGTATCGATTTTAAGGGTGGATCTGAAATCGTACTTCAGTTTGATAAACAAATCGATATCGCTCAAATAAGAAATAACATAACAAGTATAGGCTTAGGTAATGTTGAGGTTAGAACATTTGGTGGAGAAACCGGTGCTCTTATTAGAACAGAACTTCAAGAAGTACCGTCTGATGTTTATCCAAAAGTTGTTGAAGGCGTTGAGAATGAAATTAAAAAAATTATTCCCGGCGTACCTTATAGTGTAGTTGAAAAAACTTCAACTTCCATTACTTATTCTTTCCCTAATCCTGATACAACCAATTTAGTGTCAGAAAAATTATTTGCAGCAGGATTTCAATCCGGCAAAGTATCTGAAGAGCCAGATAACACTCAATTAGATGTGAGTATCGGTATTGCCGATTGGATAAAAGAGAATTTAAGAGATAAAGTTAAAGACAATAATTTTATTGTTGTTAAAGAAGATAGAGTTGGGCCAAAAGTTGGAGATGAATTAAAAAGAGATGCTGTTATTGCAGTAGCTTTATCATTGCTGGTAATTTTGATCTATCTTGGATTCAGATTTAAGTTTGTGTTTGCTGTAGGTGCAGTTGCCGCATTATTCCACGATGTGCTTATTACATTGGGTCTTTATTCATTATTATATGGTTTAATACCAGGATTAAATTTAGATATAGATCTTTCCATAGTTGCAGCGTTTTTAACTTTGGTTGGATATTCAATCAATGATACAGTTATTGTGTTTGACCGTGTAAGAGAAAATATGAAAATTCATAAAACTGTTCCACTTGCCGAGGTAATAAACAAAAGTATAAACCAAACCATGAGCAGAACGATAATTACAGCTTTTACTACATTGCTTGCTGTGTTTGTACTTATGCTTTTGGGTGGAGATGTACTTAGAGCTTTTGCATTTACATTGTTATTTGGAATTGTAATCGGAACTTATTCTTCAATATTTGTTGCAAGTGCATTTGTTCTTGAATATGCAGAAAAGACAAAGAAGAAAGTTCAGTTTTCATAAACACAATTTTTGTTAAGTTTATAAAAAAGCCGATGAAATATTCATCGGCTTTTTTGTTTTGAATATTACAAAATAACTAATCGGTATCTTTTTTAATAAGAACAAGACAATTTCCAATCTCTCTTTCACCTGTAAAATCAGATGGACTATTAACAATTTTATTTTGTATAATCATTGTGGTTGATCCGCCGCCATCAAGATTTAATCCTTGATAAATTCCTTCATCAATCATGAAATCAGCAAACTCTAAAAGAGTCATTCCCCTGCTGCTTTTTTGTCTTCCGTCTACCGTAATAAAATACACAGTAGTACTATCACTCGAGAATCCAATTCCGGATCTGGGATGTCTATTTTCAGAAAATCTCTGCATAACACCTTCTATTTTAGAATCCCTTGCAATAAGATTCTTTCCATCTTTTACTAATCGCGGCCAGCCGCCAGTAAGACTTCGGATATTTTTTATATCTGGGTTTAATTTAAGCAGAAGTTTAATTGTATCTCCAATTGTTATTTCTCTTGAAAGATAGTGTTTGTATTTATTGTTCGCGGAGACTACAAATCCATTTCCGGGAATTTCTGTGCCTCCACTATTCTTTAAGGAATCACTCACAACAAAAATAATAGTGTCACCAGATTGTCCTGTAGGAATTAATAATGCTTCACTTACTGCCCATTTTTCATTTAAAGTTGGAGTGTGCGTCCCTTGAAATGAATTATAAATTGTAATTGAATTGCTATCCGGTTTAGAATTGATTCGTTTGATCTCCTCAATTGTGCCATCAGGGAAAACTATGTTGCCCGAAAAGACAAATTGTTCTAGAAATAATTTATTATCATAAGTTACAGCAAATTGGGAATTAACAAATAGGTTAAAAGGTGAGTCTGTGAATTTTACAGCCTTAACAAATTTCCCTTCTGAGATCATATTGTTAATTACTTCACCATCCTGCTCAAAAAAGTCAGCATTTATTGCTGCTAAAACCACATAACCCGAATCTGAAAAGCGTTGTGAAATACTGCTTGTTGTTTCTCTTTCATTCAATAAGTTTTTTGCTTTAACAGAACTTACATAATAATTCCCATGAGATAAATCAATTTTAAGAATATCTATAGAGAGAGTATCATTAACATTAATTATTTTTTTATGAACAACACCTGGTGCTATAATTTGTTCATCAATTGTTATTTGAGAAATTATTGTTGATTGGATGAGGAAGAGTGAGAGGATAAACTTTTTCATTTTAATTAAAACTGAATGAAAGTAATAAGATTATTATTTACTAACTTTTACTATTACCATTGTCATATCGTCATTAGGCTGAGCAGTCCCCTTAAAGTATTTTATTTCATTCCAGACTTCTGCCATAACATCTGATGAACTGCTTTGGGATTTACCTTTTAGAATTTCTGCCAGTTTTGCCTCACCAAATAATTCATTATTTTCATTCATTGCTTCGGTTATTCCATCCGAGAAAAAAGCAAATACTTGGTCAGATTTAATTTTTAATTCAACTTCCTTTAATGTTTTATTAAATACATCACCTTTTTCTAAACCCAGTCCAATACCTTCAGTAATTATTGATTCAACTGATCCATTATTTGCTGTAATCAGCGGCATATGACCAGCCCTGCAAAACTTTACAGTATTGCTTTCAGTATCAAACAATGCTAATGTCATTGTTATAAACCAGTTTCTTTCAATTGAATCATACAAGCGTTTATTAATTTCTATCAGAATTTCTTTTGGACTTAGACTATTCTTAGTAGATATCTGTATCATTGTTTGAAGTTTAGTCATATACAAAGACGCAGAAAGACCTTTTCCGGAAACATCACCAACTGCTACAAATAATTTTGTATCAGAAATGGGAATGACGTCAAAATAATCACCACCTACTTGCATAGCAGGAATCATTGCTCCGCAAATATCCAATCCCTTTAAACTAGGGATTACTTTCGGCAACAATCCTTGCTGAATTTTTCTAGCAAGATCAAGATCACGTTCAATTTTTATTTTTTCAGACTCAGTTTTATAAAGCCTAGCGTTCTCTAATGCAATTGCAATTTGATTTGCAGCAGCCGTTAATAATTCCAAATCTTTACCGCCAAATTTTGAACCTGAATACTTTAAACCAAACAAAAGTGCTCCAACAATCTTGGATTTAACTATCATCGGAATAATTGAGTAAACATCTTCAATAATAAGTTGTTCTGACTTACCAGGAAAAGCGGATTCAAAATCCTGTTGCTCTATCACCGGAAACTTTGTGGTAATACTTTTTTCACTATAGACTGCTATAAGGTTTGATTTTTCAATTATACAGTTAGAATTTGAAAATCCTTTTGCACGTGCAAGTGTTAGAATGTCTTTTTCATAATCATGCAGCAAAATGCCAAACTTATTAATCTTGAGCGCATCAATAAATGTTTCGATTGTCAGATCCAGAATTTTATCAGTTCCAACTACGGTTGAAACATCGTTGCTGAATTGAATCAAAACTTTTTGATATGCAAATTGTTCAGGATAAAATTTCCTTGTAAGAAAATCCTGAAAACGATCTTTTGTAGATTGAAAAATAAAAGCAAAAATCAAAAAGAAAATTGCTGCAACAAATCCTTGATTCTCTGCTCCAACAAAACTGCCTATGCCCTGCCCGAGTAAATAGATAACAACAAAATAAATTCCTGCAACGGTTGCCATAGCAGCGCCATAAATAATTGTATTTCTTACTACAATACTAACATCAAGCATATGATACTTGAATATCGCATAAGCAAATATTATCGGGACAAATACAATTAATATTATCGGCATATAATATTCAGGCGAATTAAAAACTGTATCCGATATAGCTGGAGCAATAGTGCTAACGTACAATTGGATTAGCACGCCGAAAGTAAACGCTATTACAAATAATAATAATGGCTTTTTATTATCAGGATTTTTTTCTTGTGTATATTGAATGATCAATGATACCAATGAAGTAAAATAAATTACAACAAATGCTATTCGCACAATTGTTTGCCAAAGATTATACCATTTTAATGATTTAAAGTTTGTAAAATTAAGTGAGCCTGCAAGAATAATTCCCGATACTATAAAAATAACTGCAATAGCGATAAATGTATTCTTAACAGATTTTTTTGCTGCAAATTTAAATTGAACCGGAAAAGACCAAACAAAGTACAAGAGAATAATGGGTACTAAAACCTGGCTTATCATTACAACACTACCTGCAAAAAATGCAGTCAATGGATTTTGACGAAGGAAATCAGCAAAGTTTACTCCATCAAATGGAAATAGAACATTTGCCGCTGCTAAAACAACAAATACTCCCAATGCAAAAAATAATTTTTGTGCTAGTCCATCTGGTTTTGCACTATAAACTATGAAACCAATTAATAAATATAACAGTGCGCTTATAGATTGCGCTAATGCGCCAAATTGTATCAGTTTTTTAACAAAAACTTTTGTGTGAACAATTTTTCCATCAGGTTTTTGTATTGTGTAATCAGCAAACTCACCGGAGTTAAATTCATTCAGAATACGCTGAGCTTCAAAAGTGGTTTTAAGATTTTTATTATCAATTTGTAAAAGTAAATCTCCATCTCTAATTCCAGCATTGTATGTAACACCTTCAATCTTAACATTTTTAAACACCATTTTTATAGAATCCTTAGTTACCTTTATTGGATCCCAGATACATTCATCATTTGAAGTGACTCTTATCTCTAAAGAAAAGTATATGGATAGCACAGCTAAAAAAGCAAGAAACAAGGTTATGCCTGAGGCTATGTTTAACCTGTATTTTAGGAAATATCTCTTTAAGCTGTTCATTTATATTAATCTTTAAACATAATTAAAGTAATTATTTAACTTTTACAATAACCAAAGTAATATCATCGGATTGATTGGCGCCATCTGTAAATTTTTGTACTTCAGATTGAATCTTGTTTAGAATATTATTAACAGATTCACCAACAAGTTCTTTTGTCAACTTCTCCAGTCTTTCATCTGAAAACTCTTCACTTTTTCTGTTCATTGCTTCAGAAATCCCATCAGTAAACATAACCAAGACATCATCTTTTTGTAATTGTATCATTTCCGATTTATAGGGCATAAAAGTTTTCATTACGCCCAATATCATTCCACCAATCTCAAGCTTGGTAATTTCTCCACCTCTTATTAACAGTGGCGGGTTATGACCAGCATTAACGTAATTAAAAGTTTTTGTAACGTCATTTAATATTCCCCAAAAGAACGTAATGAATCTTCCATCAGAAGTATTGCTGGAAATAAGATCATTTATTAATCCGGTTGCTATATCCAAAGGTGTATTCTGCCTGCAAATAACCTGTAAGAAAGCCTGCATATTAGCCATCAATAAAGAGGCTGGAACTCCTTTGCCCGAAACATCTGCAATAGCTACTACACAATCATCCTTATCAAGTTCAATCAAATCATAATAATCTCCGCCAACTTGTTTTGACGAAATATTTACTGCAGCAATATCAAAACTACTATAAGCCGGAATTTTTTGCGGTAATAAATTTCTCTGTATTTCTCTTGCAAGATCAAGTTCTTCTTCAAGCTTTTGTTTTTCTAAAGCTTCTCTAAATAATCTCCTGTTCTCCAAAGAAATAATTGCTAGACTGCCAACCGAAAAGATAAATTCAATATCAGCGTCTGTATATTCTATACTGTTAATTCGCTGACCAAGAATAATTAACCCCTTTGTTTTACCCTGCATTTGCATTGGAACAATAACTTCTATACCCATAGAAAACAATCCGGGTGATAATAAAGCTATTTGTTCCTTCTTTAATGAGATTTCGATTTTTTGGTAGTCTATTTTTCTAATGTTGCTTAAAAGTTCTTCAACAGGAATTTTAGGCTCAATAACCTCTATATCTGTACCTTCAAATCTTAACAAAGCATATTTCTGAACAATAAACTGGCCAATGAGTGAAAATATTAACAAGCGTGTTACACGGGTTGATTCTGAGAATAAACCAAACTCTTTACTCAATTCGAACAAAGAACTTAATCTTTGTATTCTTGAGTCAAGTTCACGATTTACAAATTTTAACTCTTCAACGATCAGTGAATTTTGAATGGCGGAAGCAGCTATATTTAATATAGTCTTAAGAAAATCAAGATCATCTTTTGAATAATTTTGTTTATTCAGTTTTTCACCTAAAGCAACAATTCCAACACAATCGTTTGATGAACTTATTTTTTCAGCAGCAAGTAAAACATTCTCAGAAAAATAATTAATTAAATCAGGATGGTTAATACAGCTTTCATTTGCATCAAGATCAGGAAACATTTTTACATTTTCTTCAGCTACTCCTTTAAAAGACTTAACTATTAATTTTCCCTTAATATTAAGTGCAATCAAACCCTTGGTAGCTAAAAATTTTCCAAGACAGGTTAATAAAACATTGTTAAGAATAAAGGTAAGATCCAGGCTTGAGTTGATAACCCGACTGAATTCAACAAGAGCAGTAAGATTACGTTTAACTTTTAAATTTTCATTATCCTGCATTGCTTTGCGCTACTTTAATATTTTTTGATAGCAGCACTTCATTATATTTACCGGGTTTTGAAACATATTTCACATCATCCATAAGTGTTTTCATAAGATACATCCCCAATCCACCAACTCTTCTTTGTCTGTAATATTTTTGTAAATCTGGTTCTGGAATAGAATCAGGTTCAAATGAGCTGCCATAATCAGTGATACTAACCGTAAAACGAGATGAGGTTGATTTAGTTTTAATGATCAACTCACCTTCAGGAAAAGACTTATACGCATGTTTTATAATGTTAGTGCAAGCTTCATCAACTGCCAAAATAATATTCTCAATCACATCTGCATTAATACCAGCTTCTGTGGCAGATTTACTTACAAAATCCCTGATAATTGAGAGATTATCAGTTTTACTTTTTACAGCTAACTTTTTTGTCTTCACGATATTATTTTTCTGTAAATTTATTAACTGCTTCTTCTTCTGATTTAAAAATTTCGTACAATAAAGGAAAGCCTAAAAGATCAAAAATGTTGTAGACTTTTTCATTCATTCCTGCAAGTTTGATATCTCCTTTACTCTCTCTTATTTTTTCAATATATGCCATAAATACTCCTAACCCGGCACTGCTTATATAAGCTAGATCCTTAAAACCAACTACAATTTGATAACGGTTCTTTTCAATGAGATCCACAAAATTGTTCTCAAGAATTGGTGCAGTATGTGCATCAAGATAACCTTTAAGATTTATAATACTTACAGCACCTTGCTCTTTAATTGAGGTGTTGAATTCAGCCATTCTTTAACTCCATCTATATTATTTTTTTTATGCCACTTTAATATAACTAAAGTTATATCATCATACTGAGAGTGGTTTTGAGAAAATAATGTTACATTTTTTATTACTTCATTTGCTATTTTTTCTACGGAATTTTCTGCAACGGAGACAAGAATTTCAGCAAATCGTTTATCTCCAAAGTCTTCAAGTTCTTTGTTTTTTGCTTCAGTTATTCCATCGGTATAAAATACTAAGGTATCATCATTTTTAAGATCAAGAGTAATTTCATCAAGGTTTTCCTTAAATGTTAAATTGTCAGTTAATCCTAGCGCAATTCCGGATGGTCTAAACGTTTGAACATAATTATCTCTAACTAAAAGTGCCGGACAGTGACCAGCCCGTGCAAATCTTACCCTGCCTTTATCAAAATCAAAAACACCATAAAGTACGCTTACAAAGTATTTTTTATTCAATGTTCGTTGTAAAACTTCATTAGCTTTAATTAAAATATCTTTAGGATTTTCTATAATCTGACTTAGAGAAGAAAATATTCCTTTTACTTCTGCCATTATAAATGAAGCAGAGATACCTTTGCCTGAAACATCAGCAATGATAAAGCCAAATTTATTTTTTGATATTTCAAAATAATCATAGTAATCACCACCAACTTCAAAAGCAGGAATAAAGACTGAGGTTATATCTAAATTATAAAATTTTGGATCCTTTGCAGGAAGTATTTTTTGCTGAATATCCCTTGCTACATCTAATTCTTTTTCAAGTCTTTCTTTTTCAATTGATTTTTCTAGTAAGATAGAATTTTCAAATGCAACTGAAGCATAATCCGCAAACGTGTTTATTGCAGTTTTGTCTTCATCATAAAAAATCAATTCGTTTTTCTTTGCCGCAATCAAATATCCTTTTGTTTCATTTAAACTTTTTAACGGAGAGACAGCAACATTTCCAAATTTTTCAGAAAGATTTAATTGATATTTATACTTATCCAGTGAACAGATTTTTGTATCATTGATATTTTCACATAGTCCACTTTTNNNNTTTTCAAAACAATCCAGGCTGCATCTGCACTGCTTACTTTAGTTGCAATATCTGTAATAGTTTCAGCCAATTCTTCAAAGTCTAAAACCTGAGTAATCAGTTTACTAAAATATTGTAATGAGGAAACTTCTTTTGCTTTTCTGTCATAAGCTTCAGCTGTTGGAATATGGAATAGCGTTGTGAAGAACAGAACAGCAAAATAAATTCCACCATAAAGAAGAACGAATTTATAAAATGTATGAAAGACAGGTGAAAAGTTTGCTAATATTTTTCCATTAAAATCATATTGACTGCTATTAGCAAAGTTTATAATAAATAAAGCAGAAATTATTATTGATAAAATAAGTAATGATACTTTATCTTTTTTAGATATAAATGCAATCCAAGAAATTTTTAATGAATTAAAACATATTAGAAATACTGTTATTATTTCAAAAGCGTTATTGATATAATCATAATTTTCACCTCGGAATACAAGACTTGAAATTGAGGCTGCGATCATAAATGCAACCATCAAATAGAAGTACGAGCTTTTTGAACTATATCTTTTATAAAAGTAAAGTTCTTTAAGTGTAGCAAACCAATAACTGGTTATAATCAGAAACATTAATGAATAAAAGCTTAAGATTATATTTTGAAACAAATCCGGGTTTGTGCTAATCGATTCCGAATTTTGAAATAGTGCATTTAAAAATTGTTCGGCGAATAATATTACAAGAAAAATAAAGGCAACAATTATCCCTGAATTTAATACTAAACCAGATGGAAGTGGATTAGTAAGTTTAATTTTTTTTATAATTACTAAAACAGTTATTGCAACTAAAGTAAAAACAACTAGATCATTAATAATGAAAAAGAAGTGAGAGTTACTTGAAAAAAATAGAATTCTATAAAAGATAATTGAGAAGATCAATACTCCAATTAGCCACCAGCTAAAATTTTCATTTATTTTATTTTTGCTAATATCCAAAAACTATGCTTTTATTTGTTTAATGCAGTCTTAAAAGCTAAAATACAAGAAATTATTATTCATTTAAAGAAAAGAATTACAGAAGGATTATACGTTGAAATGCGGTAAAATGAGTTGATTGGCGGTTATAAAAATATCCTGCTCGTCTTGAAGTAACGAGCAGCATTCTTAATAACTTACTTTATTCGATAATTAAGTCCAACACCAAGACTGTTTATGCCTGAAATAAACTTATATGAAATATTTAACTTAATTTGATTACTGACTGGAACCAAAACCCCTACACCCAATCCCATATGGAATGGTCCAAAACCATTGGACATTCCGTTAATAATTTCTGATGAAGATTCAATTAATTGGTTTGTTGATTCGTATTTTTTCTCACTTAAGTGAGTAGAATTTCCGGAGAAGTGATAATCATAGCCGAATATCATCGAAGCATACGGCTGTACCCCAAAAACATCAAACTTATAATTAATTGATAGATTGAAAGGCATGAATTTGTGATCCATTCTTCCAAGAGTATAACTTGATACGATATAATCTTGACTGCTTTCATCAAAAGATCTTTCCTGCAAATAATAATGTGGATCAGTAAAGCTAGTCATATAACCAGTGGAAAAATCAACAGACAAATTATCTGTAATATTATAACCGAGTAAAACTTTTAAACCCACACCCAAATTTTTTGAACTTGTAATATTAGAATGAAAACTAGTACCAAAATAAAATTTACTACCTGAATCATTTAGTGAATTATCCTGAGCAAAAGAACTTGAAACTATGAGAAGTGAAAAAAACAACACTATGGTTTTCATTTTGAACCTCCGACCATTTTCGACATGTCTAAGCAATTCAGATTATTGAAACTCAAAAAGACAATCAGCCAATAAATTTAGATAGAAACCGAAAAAGTGATTATTCTATCAACAGTTAGTTATTTATTTCTCAAATCAAGTATAATTCTATACTATTTTTTTAGAGATCATCTAAATTTCTATTTCATTAGTATCAACAGGATTCATTTTTTGCTTACTTTTCTTACTTCTTCCGGAATCACTTTCATTTGGTTTATTTAAATCGTTTCTAAATTTTTGCAATTCCTGTCTTAGATTATCCATTTCTTTTTTTAATTCATTATTCTGTAAAATTATTACACTGTCTTTGAAATATGGATTCACATTTTTATTATTTGGAATATCAGAATCAGATTTATTAATTTGCAAATTTTGAATATGCATCAGCGAATCTAAATTAACCTCTGTTTTTCTTTTATTCTTTGGATTAACTTTTCTGTAATCATAATTATAGTTTTTGCTTCCAACAGTAACTGGCGGAGAAGGTGGACGCACAGAACGAATATTTTGTGTTGCTTCTTGAATAACAATTGCTATACTGTCAAAATTGGGTAAATCAATCTTTGGTATATCCACTGCAAAATTTTGCACACTAACTTTAATGATGTTTGTATCAACAAATACTTTAAACTGTTCTGTCCAATCAGAATTTTTCTTATTCTTTTTGTTTAATTGATCTACTTTAAAATGATACTCACGCAGTACATTTTTTTCATCTTCCAGCTTAACGAGTTCGTTTGTCATTTTTTGCATATTAACTTTAAACTCGTTCATATCAAAAACAAAAAACTCCTTAAAGATTGAATCCGGTGTACAAAAAATATACTGATCATCTTTACTGGTTTTCGACTCGCTAACCCATTGTGCAATTGTATGATCATCAATTTTAGACACTTCTTCAGGAATTAATTTATAAAAACTGTTGGAAGCATGTTTTTCTGCAAATGCAAGAATATCAGCTAATATCAGTTTTCTTGTATTCCATATATCTGGATTGATTGCAACAGCATTTTTATCATTAACTAAAACCAGTGCAGATATTCGTTCTGAATAAGAAGCAATTATTGAATCAATTTTATCAACTTCATTTTTATTTAAATCCAGTGCCGTAATAAATTGTTTAAGATTCTCTGCTTTATTTACATTTGAGAGTTCAGCAACCTTTTTAATCTCAAAATACTCAGATCCTTTGGCATCATATCCGATTTTTAATATTTGATTATTTGTATTATCGAGTGGCAGTTCATGGTATAATGCAAAATTAAAAATATCTTCATTTTTTAGATCAGCTGCATAAAGTAATGGTTGCAAGTTTTCTTTATAAAATCCAGCTAGATTAGATTTTTGCTGTTTTACAATATTATCTATTAAATCGGGATTGAATTTAAGAATAGCCATTAAAGCAAGCGTAAGCAAAGTAAGCGCAGAGATTGGAATCCATTTATTTAAATTAAATTTTGATGGTTTTTCTGAATTTAAATTTGCAAACAACCTTGTTTCAAAAAATGGAGAATCAGAAATTCTTTCTACCGAAGCGTTAGTTAGTTCTTTCAATCGCTTTAATTCGGATAAATCTTTTTGCAGTTCTAAAGAAGATTTTATCTTTTCTTCTATATATTTTTTTTCGGATGGAGATAATTCACCATCAATATAAACAGAAAGTAATTCCTTATCTTTACTGTAACTTTTCATAACATCAATTCTTTTTCAATCGGTTTTAAAATGTTTTTAAGAGCTTCTCTCGCTCTGAATATTCTTGATTTTACTGTCCCAATTTCACAATCCATAGTATCGGCAATTTCCTGATAACTGAACCCTTCAAGATCCTTAAGAACAAGAGGTATCCTTAACTTATCGGGCAAAGTTGCAATCGCATTTCTCACAATATGCTTAATGTCTGTATCTTCATTTATTGATTCAAATACTGGTTCGCTTTCCTCGGCAGTTAATGGCAAAAATATTTTTCTGATACTCTTTTTTCTCAAATGATCTTTACACTTGTTAATAGTAATTCTATAAAGCCAGGTAGTAAACTGAGATTCAAAACGAAAGTTATTCAAATGTCTATAGACAGTTATAAAAACCTCCTGGGCAATATCATCAACTGAATCTGTATTAGAAAGTGTTAGATAGATAATATTCCGCACTTTTTCTTTATGTCTTTTTACTAATTCACTAAAGATAGTTTCATCACCATCTATAAATCTTTTAATCAGTGAAAAATCATCATCAAGACTTAGAATTTTTGGTTGCTCCATATTTTCTTTTTGTTCGTAATCCATAGTTTAGACGTTAAGTTGTTATTTTGGTTCCTAAAAATAATTAATATTTTTCTACTGTAAAGTTGTATATGGATAATCGGTAAAAAGACGTTATAATTTGCCAAAAGTTGCTTGCATGAGTAAATAAGCTTACTTAAATTCACTACGAAATTTTTGGAGATTCAGATGAAAACTAAACTTTTAGAAAAGTATAACGCCGTTATAGTAGAACTTAAAGGTAATGTAATGGGCGGCGATGATACTAAAGAATTTAACGAACTATTACACAAACTTATTGATGAAGGAAAGAAGAATGTAATTGTAGATCTTTCTGACGTTAAATTTATGAATAGCTCTGGACTTGGAATGTTAATTAGTGGTCTAACTACTATGAAAAGAGAAAACGGAAGCTTAAAATTAGCTAACGTTACGGAAAAAATTGAAAGCCTGTTAATTATTACTAAGCTTATTACAATTTTTGAATCCTACGAATCAGTTGATGAGGCTGTTAAAAGTTTCGGTTAGTTATTTTTTAGAAATTAATTTTAATAAACTCCGGGTTGAAAAACGCGGAGTTTTTATTTTGCTTATTCTACAATTAATATTTTACATTTAGGAAGATCAAATGGGCGCAACCGTTCTAGTTGGTTCTCAATGGGGTGATGAAGGAAAAGGAAAAATTGTTGATTTAATCAGCAAAGAATTTGAAATTGTTGTAAGATATCAAGGCGGCGCTAATGCTGGACATACAGTTGAAATTGGTGATAAAAAATACATTCTTCATCTTATTCCTTCCGGAATTTTAAGAGAAAATGTTATTTGTGTTATCGGCAATGGAGTTGTGATTGATCCCACCGCACTGCTTGATGAAATTGAACTTCTTAAAAAAAATAATATTAATGTTGATGGAAGATTGTTCATCAGTCAAAATGCTCATCTAATAATGCCTTATCATAAACTTCTGGATTCAATTAATGAAAGTGGAAATAATAAAATAGGAACCACCGGCAGAGGTATTGGGCCTTGTTACATTGATAAATATGCGCGCAAAGGAATCAGAATAATTGATCTTTTAGATAGGGTTGAATTAGAAAAAAAAATTCGAGCAAATCTTAAAGAAAAAAATGAAATACTTCAAAAGATACACAGCCATGAAGGTCTGGATGTAGATTCTATCGTTAAAGAATATCTTGAGTTTGATCTGGCAATAGATAAATATATAAAAGATGCCCCTGCATTTTTAAATCGTTCGTTGGATGAAGGAAAATCAGTTCTTCTTGAGGGAGCACAAGGTACATTTCTAGATATCGATCATGGTACTTACCCATATGTTACATCAAGCAGCCCAACATCCGGTGGAGCTTGTACCGGAAGCGGAATTCCGCCAACAAGAATAGACAGTGTTATTGGAATTGTAAAAGCTTATACAACAAGAGTAGGCAATGGCCCATTCCCAACTGAACTCCTTGATGATGAAGGTGAAAAATTAAGAAAGATTGGTGCTGAATTTGGTGCAACGACAGGGAGACCAAGACGATGCGGATGGTTTGATGCTTTTTTGGTCAATTACTCAAAAATGATAAATGGAATTACTTCAGTAGCATTAACCAAACTTGATGTTTTAAGCGGATTTGAAAAAATTAAAGTTTGCGTAGGTTATGAGTTAAATGGCAAGCGTTTAAAAACTTTTCCAACAAATGTTGATCATCTAAATAATATAACTCCTATTTACGAAACTCTTGATGGATGGAACGTTGATATATCGAATTGTGAAAGGTACGAGGATCTGCCTTCAAAGACTTTGGACTATTTAGACTTTATTTCAAAACATTCTGGAATTAAGATCGATATTGTTTCTGTTGGACCAAAACGTAAACAGACTTTTTATGTTGATAAATAGATTTAGCGATTTTTTTTAAGCTGGAATTTACTTTCAGATTACATAATCTTTACTTTAACAATAACATCAGTTTGATTATTATATGAAAATGTCCGGCGGGCCTGCATCAGTAAACTTTAAAATAATCCTTTTAATAATAGCACTTGCAATAGCAGGTGGTACACTCTATTATACCCAAAATTTAGTATCAAAATTACAAGAACGAGAACGAAGCATTGTCGAGCTATATGCTAAAGGATTTGAATACATTGCTAATACCACCAGCCCAGAAGTTGATTTAACTTTTCTTTTTGACAACATTATCAAACCAATAGATTTCCCGATTGTCTTAACTGATAGAGATAATATTGTTAATGTAGAGAGTAAATCGGATATAAAAAACGTTGAAATAGATTCAACACTTTCAAAAGAAGAGCTTAAAATATTCTTAAGCAATATTGTTAAAGAGATGGATCAAATACATCAACCAATAAATATAACATATGCTGATACAATTGTTTTGCAACGAATTCATTACGGAGATTCTGAGCTTATTAAGAGATTAAAATTTTATCCATACTTACAAATAATCATTGCGGCGCTATTTATTATAATCGGTTATATAGGTTTTAGTCAAATCAAAAGAAGTGAGCAAAGTAATATTTGGGTGGGAATGGCTAAGGAAACTGCTCATCAATTCGGTACTCCAATTTCCAGTTTAATGGGTTGGATAGAAATGATGAAAATGAATTATAATAAACCTGATGCTGTTTTAGATATAACCGAAGAAATTTCTAGCGATGTAGATAAACTCAATAAGATAACTTACCGTTTTTCTAAAATCGGTTCAAAGCCTGAAATAAAAAATCACATTGTTTACCAGGAAGTAAAAAAAGTTACGGAATACTTTAACCGAAGACTTCCTCAAACCGGTAAAACTGTAGAACTTATTGTCGAAGGAAGCCAAACTTCTTGTGCACAAATGAACGGAGAATTATTTGAATGGGTATTAGAAAATCTGATCAAAAATGCTTTGGATGCCATAGAAAATAAACACGGAAAAATTAAAATCGAGATTCTTGAGGATAGAAAGAATGTAGAAATTGAAGTTTCTGATAATGGAAAAGGAATAGATCTTAGAAGACGTAAAGATGTTTTTAGACCTGGTTACAGTACAAAAAAAAGAGGCTGGGGTTTGGGTTTAAGCCTTTCGAAAAGAATAGTTGAAGGATATCACGGTGGAAAAATTTTTGTTAAAAATTCTGCACCGGGTGAAGGCACAACATTTAAAATTGTTTTAAAAAAATGTTAACTCATTTCTAACATTCGTTCAATAGGTTTGAGTGCTTTTAATATTGTAACTTCATCCATAATAATTTGTGGAAAACTGTTTTTCATGCACGAGTACAATTTTTCCATTGTATTTAATTTCATATGCGGGCAATCATTGCATGAACAAGCATCATTTTCTGGTGGAGCCGGAATAAATGTTTTATCTGGTCTTGCTTTTTTCATCTGATGAATAATTCCGGTTTCAGTTGCAATAATATATTGATCGGAATTGTCATCTTGTATAAAACTTAAAAGTTTACTTGTTGATCCGATAAAATCTGAATGCATTAAAATAGGTTCTTCACATTCGGGATGTGAAATAAGTTTCGCTTTCGGATATTTTACTTTTAAGTCTAAAATTTTTTTTTCACTAAAAGTTTCATGAACAATACAACTTCCATCCCACAATAGCATTTCTCTTCCAGTTTTTTTAACTAAGTACTTTCCAAGATTTCTATCCGGTGAGAATAATATAGGCTGATCGATTGGAATTTGATTAATAATTTTTTCTGCACTACTCGATGTACAAATAATATCACTTAATGCTTTCACTTCAGCAGTACAATTAATATAAGTGATTGCTAAATGATCGGGATGTTGTTCACGAAAAATTTTAAACTCATTTGATGGGCATCCTTCTGCTAAAGAACAACTTGCTTCAAGATCAGGAATTAAAACTAACTTTTCTGGATTAAGAATTTTAGCAGTTTCTGCCATAAAATGTACACCTGCAAAAACAATTACATCAGCCTTTGTAGATTTAGCTTTTTTTGCTAGCTCTAAGCTATCACCTACAAAATCTGAAATATCCTGTATTTCAGATTCCTGATAATAATGTGCAAGAATTATGGCATTTAATTCATTTTTGAGTTTTAGGATTTCTGTCCTATAATCTGTTTTGTTAATAATAATATCCTTTTGCACAATATTCTCCATTTATAAAAAATCTTACCGGAAGTAAATATTTCATTAATGCATTTTTTACCGACAAAAATGAGGTCAGATGTGTCTTTTCTCAAAAAAACTAAATGGCATTGATCTTGTAAAGTATTATCCGAAATAGTTTAAGCATAGCATCCCTCCAAAAATGACACACAAACTGTCAGATTTCGCCCTCAAAATCTGACAGTTTTCCTCTTTTAAAGCGATACTGATTGTCAACAAACCATTTTAGTCTTTCGAGTGATTCCATTATTGTCGGCTTTTCTGAAATAACATCAACGACAATATTCCCAACATCTGCTAACAATACAAGTCGAATTTTATCTCCAATATTTTTTTTGTCACTTAGCATAGATTTATAAATTTCTTCTGATGGAAGTGTTTTAAATATCTTGTTTAGTTTTATAAAATAGAAATCACTTAAATACTTAAATAACATGTTTTTTGAAATCAATCCCAAAGATTCTGAAATAAAAAGAGCACAAAAAATTCCACCAATAACTGCTTCACCGTGTTTTAATTTATAATAAGATGTAACCTCAAAAGCATGTGCAAAAGTATGACCAAGATTAAGGATTTTACGTAGCCCATTAATTTCTTTTTCATCTTGCATAACGATATTTGATTTAATTTCTATACAAGATTTGATTGTTGAATTAAGATTTATTTTCTCACCGGTGAAAAGTTTGTATAAACTTAATTTAAGTTTTTTATAATTTTTGGCATCAGTCAGAAACGCATATTTAAATATTTCTCCTGCACCAGAAATTAACTCCCTTTGAGGTAGAGTAGACAAAAAATCTGGATTTATAAAAACTGAATCTGGTTGATGAAATGTGCCAATAAGATTTTTTTTCTTATCAAAATTTACTCCAGTTTTGCCACCAACAGAACTATCAACCATTGCAAGTAATGTAGTTGGAATTTGTATAAATCTTATTCCGCGCATAAAAATACTTGCTGCAAATCCCACAACATCACCAGTCAATCCACCTCCAATCGCTACAATTACAGAATTTCTGCTAAAGTTATAATCACTTAATTGCTTTTCAATTTTCTGAACTTGAGCAAAATTTTTATTTTTTTCTGTTGCTGTGAAAATATAGACATAAGATTTACAATTTATATTTGCAAAATATTTTTTTATTAAAAGTGAGTGAAAACTGTATACATTCCTGTCTATAACCACTAAACACTTATCAATCGGTAATGCATTAATTCTATTGACTACCTCAGACAAAGGATCATTACCAAAAAAAACCGAATAAGAATTATCCGGCAACTTAATTTTTATTTGTTTTGTCATAAAACTCTTTTTGCAACAATGAAGATAATTTATCTACAGTTCTACCAACGGGAATATTATCTGTTTTTAATTTAATATCTGCCTGATTATAAAAATTAATTCTTTTATCTAAAATTGATTTTATTCGATCAATAAATTCAGCTTTTGTAGGCTCTACTTCCCCATCAAATAGTAATGCAGGTCTATCACGTTTAAATCTTAGTCTCTTGTATGTCTCCTCAGGGGATGATTCCAGGTATATAAGAAGCCCTGTTGATTTTATTATATTCAGATTCGTATCGCTTGCTATCGTTCCACCGCCCAAAGAAATAATATAAAATTCAAGTGTACTAACTTTAACAAGTGTTTCGGTTTCTAAAGTCCTAAAATAATCCTCACCATCCTCCTCAAATATGCTAAGTATTGATTTACCCGAGCTTTGTTCTATAAGTCTATCAAGATCAAAGTAATTCCAACCGATAGTATTTGCTAATATTGGTCCAATTGTACTTTTACCGGAAGCCATAAATCCCGTTAAATAAACAAGTTTTTTTTTCATTGTTAGATTAAATAAATCAATGTGAGGTAATTTAAGAAAATGAGTTAGAAAAAAAACTATGCATCTTAAAAAAGAAAACCCCCAAACTCTACTTAAACAGTAGTTGGGGGTTAAAAATTAAAAATGCTTTTTTTTATTGACCATAGAAAAGATGTCTATTATCTTCTATGTCTGCAGTTTCCTTGATTTCACTAACCCATTGGTTAAGGAACCTGCTTCTTTTTTCCTGAAGCATTGTATTTCTTAAGGTTGGGCTTTGTGATTCAAATAATGCTTTATCAAAGTTACTTCTCTTGTTGACCTTAATAAGATAATATCCTCGAATGCCTTTTACTGGTTTTGAAACTTTATTTAAATCAAGTTTCATTGCTGTATTTAAGAAAGCGTAATCTCTTCCGATACCAGGAACAGCACTTTGTGGAGTAATACTTCCGGTATTCTGAACTTTAATTGTGGTATCAATAGAGGTTATTTTATTCAAATCTCCATTAATTTTTTGAGAAAGATTTTCCGCAATTACTTTAAGCTTTTCAAATTTCTTTTCACGAATCACGGCTGGTTTAAGCTGTTCTTTAAGTTCTTCAAAAGGTCTGAATTTTTCGTTGGCAACTTCACTGATCATTACAACAACATATCCTGCAGGTACTTTAAATGGATCGCTAATTGTATTTAAACTATTTTCAAAAGCAAATTTAACTAGCCTTTTATTTTGCCCAATTGATGGAACTGATGTTGTTTGTTCTGTGAATAATGGAGTTTCCTGGATCTGGTACTTCATTAATTCAACTTCAGAATCAAATCCATGTTTCTTTGCATTAAATGCAAATCCATCAGCATCTTCAAAATTCTTATCACGGCTGCTTGCAGACTGTTTAACCTGATTAACGATTCTTTCCACAATGTACTTGCTGTCAGCTCTGTCAGTAACTTTAATTATATGATAACCATAATTAGTTTTAACCGGTTTTTGAACAACTCCAACACCACCATTAAAACAAGCATCTTCAAACTCTTTAACCATCATACCTTTTCCAAAGTACCCAAGATCCCCACCTTTGGCTCCACTACCTGGATCCATCGAAAATTCTTTGGCTAAGGCACTGAAGTCAGCTCCAGAAATCAATCTATCATAAATCTTATTTGCCTCAATTAGATTCTTTTCATCACTTCCATATTGATTTATCAGAATATGAGAAGCTTTAACTGAAACTTCATTCGATTTTACAGCACCAAAATATTTAAATAAAACATATCCTTGTGCAGTTGCGAAAGGTCCAACTATGTCACCTACTTTGGATTTATTGAAGGCGGCAACAACTTCGCCAGTAAGCATATTAACTGCTAAAGTATCTTTGGAATAAGGTGATTCTGAGTAAATACCGACTAACTGGGCAAAACCCAATGTATCACCGCCAGAAATTGTATTTTTTACATTCAAAAGATTTTTAAATACTAATTGAGAATCCTCAGCAGATGCAACATTCTTGAACATAACAAATTTCAATTTGCGTTGAGGAGGAACTTTATATGTATTGATATTTTTTTCATAATAAGCTTTCAAATCTTCATCAGTAACTTTAACATCAGCATCTTTAATCTGATTGACATCAATTACAGCAAAATCTGCTTCTATGGTTGTATTTTGATCTGTAAATCTTCTTTTTACTTCATCTTCGCCAACATTTACAGAAGCAAGAACCATACTTTGCAACTTTTGAGTTAATTTGGATTGACGGACAAGTTCCTCAGCCTGGATTAGAGCATCTTTGTTTTGTGGATCAAAGATTGCCTGCTCGTAAACTTGTCTATTAAAATTGCCCAAAGAATCGATAAAATTTTGCTTTAGAAAATCTGGTGGATTTTCACCCAAAATTGCATCCTTTACTTCCTGATCAGTAACTGAAATACCGTATTCTTTAATTAACTGAGAAAAAATTTTCTGAGTTACAACGGCATCCCAAACTTGTTCCCGAATTTGTTCAATCTGAGTTTCATCTGGTTCTTGTCCAGTTTGTCTTTTTTGATTCTCAAGCTGTTGATCTAATGCAGTCTGAAATTCTTGATAAGTTATATCCTCACCGTTAACAGTTCCAATAATCCCGGTTCTGCCACCGCCGCCTAATGCCTCAAGCACATTAGAGTCAGAAATTACCATAAAAAGAACGAACAATCCGCCAACTGTAAGAATGAAAGCAGGAGCTAAACTCCTCATTTTGGCCATCATAGCCATAATTATTTAATCTCCGTATTATTTAACTTTGAAAAATTAAGCGGGTTAAAATAGACACATCAAGCTAAAAAAACAATTAAAAATCAATGAAGTAAACATTAAATAAGGGTTATATGTTAGTTTATTATTTTAGATTTTTTCCAAATGTGGGTTCCCAATTTGACTTTAAGACACATCAAGGGTATTTTTTGATGATTTTATTTTAATAAAGAGGTAATAATTTGTTAAGCAATACTGAGTTCCTTGCCAACGTACCAATTTTTTCTGATCTTGAAAATGAAACACTAGAAAAAATTGCAAAATCTGGCATAATTCAAACGTATAAAAAAAACACAATCATTTTATCAGAAGCAGATTCAGGATCAGCTTTTTTTGTTATTGCAGAAGGCAAAGTAAAAATATCCAGATCAAGTAATGATGATAAAGAAGTAATTTTAGCTATGTTAAATGAATCAGATTTCTTCGGTGAAATGTCTATACTTGATGGGATGGCTCGATCAGCTACTGTTACAGCAGTTGAAGATTCTAGATTATTTATTATTCAAAGAGCGGAGTTCTTAGATTTGTTAACTAAATATCCCGATGTATCTGTTGCACTTCTAACAGAGTTAACAAAAAGATTGCGTGCGGCCACAATGAAAATAAAAGCTCTATCTTTAAAAGATGCAGAAGGTAAAGTTGCTACTGTTTTACTTCAATTAGCTGATGAAGTTGGAAAAATCAGACAAGGCGTTGTGGAAATTGACCATCTGCCATACCAACAGGAGCTAGCAAATATGGCAGGAACATCCAGAGAAACTATTTCAAGAACGTTACATTCTTTTGCTAAAAAGGGATTAGTTGAATTGGATGGATCAAGATTACGAATCACTGATTACGAAAAATTTAAAGAGATGTTTAATTAGTGATGGCTGAGAAAATTGATCTACATATGCACACTTACTATTCCGATGGACAGCATTCACCGGAGGAGCTAATTCTTAAGGTTAAAGAAGCAGGAATTGATTTTATAAGTATTACAGATCATGATACGGTTGATGGAATTCCAGAAGCTATTGAAGCGGGGAAAAAACATGGTGTTGAAGTTATCCCCGGATTAGAGATCAGCTCAGATATTCGTGATAGAGAAGTCCATCTACTTGCTTATTTTTTCGATCCACAAAATAAAGAACTTGAAGAATATTTAAAGTTTTTTAGAGCTGAGCGGATAAAAAGAGCAATTAGAATGATCGAAAAGTTAGAAGCGTTAGGATTATCAATAGATATTGATGATGTAATGTCAATTGCCAGAAACTCAGCCGTAGGAAGACCACATATTGCTAAAGCTTTAGTCTATAAAGGATTGGTTTCAAATTATTTTGAAGCTTTTAGTAAATATATTGGAAATGGCTGTCCTGCATATGAGAGAAAAGTTCACGTATCGCCTCGCAGTGCATTTAAAATTATTAGTGATGCAGGTGGATTGTCATTTATCGCTCATCCAGGTAATCTTCCAGATGTAATTATGGTTGAGTTAATTGAAGCTGGTTTAGATGGAATAGAAGTAGTGCATCCTTCGCATCTACCACATCAGGTTAAACATTATCGTGGAATAGTAAATGAGTATTTTCTATTAGAAAGTGGTGGTTCAGATTTTCATGGTGGCGAACGAAATGATTACCCAAATTTAGGTAAGTATACTGTTTCCTATTCTAAAATTGAAGCTATGCGTAAACAAATTTTAAGAAACTCGGCATAAATATGAAATCAATCGAAGGTAAATTAATCGGAACAGGAAAAAAAATTGCAATTGTATTTAGTCGGTTCAATGAATTTGTTGGAAATAGTTTGCTAAGTTCTTCTCTGGATTGTTTAATCAAACATGGAGTTATTGAAAGTAATATAGATGTTATAAAAGTTCCTGGTGCATTTGAAATTCCGGTTACAGCAGAAAGACTTGCATCAAAGAAAAAATACGATGCTATTATTTGTTTGGGTGTAATAATAAGAGGTGCAACTCCGCATTTTGAGTTTGTTTCATCAGCAACAAGCAACGGTATATCCCAGGTTTCTCAAAAATATTCTTTACCAGTTATTTTTGGAGTTTTAACAACAGACACGATTGAGCAGGCTATTGAAAGAGCAGGAACAAAATCTGGTAATAAAGGATGGGATTCAGCATTAACGGCAATAGAAATGGCCGATTTATTTAAGCTGATTTAATTTTTATCAGGCAAAATTTTTCTACTTTGTTTAAAACCAAATTATTCTATTTTAACAATAACAATTGAGAAGATATCGATATCATATTTACTGTCTTTAATAATCAAGGATTCCAAATGAAAAATATCATATCATTAATTGTTTTGTTATCCCTTTATTCATCAGCTTTTCCTCAGCAGCAATCCAATTGGCAGAATTATGCTGATATGAAATCAACCAAAGATCTAGCAACAACATCTGAAGGCTTTTGGACAGCAACCAGAGGCGGCGCTTTTTTTTATAATCCTTCTGATAGCAGCTACAAAACTTATAGCAAAGCAGAAGGACTAATTGGAACTGATTTGGTATCTGTTGGCATTGATCGCAATAATAAAGTTTGGTTCGGAAGTTCTAATGGAATGATTGATGTATACAAACCAGAATCAAATTCCTTTCAATCTATTTTGGATATTTTCAATTCCGATAAAACCAGTAAACGAGTAAATGATATTGTCATTTCAGGTGATAGTGTTTACATAGCAACAGATTTTGGAATATCTCTTGTTGATGCAAATAATTATTTCTTTTACGACACTTACTTTAAATTTGGAAATTTTACCTCAAATATTAAAGTAAATAGTATTTTAATAGCTGATCGAATATACGCGGCAACTGAATCTGGTGTTGCAATTCAAAAAACGGGCGCAACAAATTTATCCGCACCTGAGTCCTGGAATGTTTATGATCAGAGCAGTGGTTTACCCAGTGGTGGAATTAATAAATTAGTTTATTTGGGAACTTCATTAATCGCAGGAACAAATTCAGGGTTATACAGTTTTGATGGAAATACCTGGAGTTTGTTTTTAAATACTTCCGGAACAAAAATATTTGATATGATTTTTTCTGATGGTTTGCTCTATATTTTAACTTCCAACAAAGTGCTTTATTATGACGGGACTTCATTAGTTGATTTTTCTACATTTACAAACACTCCTTTTAAATTAGCACAATCTGCAGAAACTGGAATTTCTATTGCTACAAATAAAGGAATTTTTAATAATAATTTTTATTACTATCCAAATGGTCCAACTGCTAATCAATTTCCAAATATGATTGTAGATAAAGAGAGTAATTTTTGGTCAGCAAGTGGAAAAGATGTTACAGGCGTTGGTTTGTATATGTACAATGGAATCGACTGGACATCATACAACACGGAGCACTATCCTGATTTATTCACCAATTCTTACTACTCGGTTTTTTGTGGAACTGATAATTCGATTTACGCTGGTAGTTGGGGCCAGGGATTTTCAAAAATCAAAAATGAAAATGTTACAAGATTTCATTCCGGTAACTCACCAATGATTGGTATTGCACAAAATAATAATTTTATTGTTATCACCGGATTTGCTGAGGATACTAAAGGAAATATATGGATATTGAATCTTAACGCTGCTGATAGAAAATCATTATATATGCTGACTCCAGATAGTACTTGGTATTCTTTTGGCAACCCATTGGAGCAGCATTCATCATTTACTGAAACAAAGAATCTGGTTATAGACCAATATGGAACAAAATGGTATACAATTTCAAACGAAGGAAGTTTAGGACTGTTTTACTTTAATGAAAAAGGCACTTATTCGGATGAATCAGATGATGTTTACGGTTATATCACAACATCAAAAGGGTTAACCAGTAATGCAATTTATATTTTAGCAGTTGATCGCAGAGGTGATCTTTGGATAGGTACAAGTCTAGGAGTAAATATAATTTCAAATGTTAATGCCGTACTTACTTCATCAAATCCTCAATTAAAAATAACAAATGCATTTTCTGTAAGACAACAAACAATAAATGCTTTAGCTGTAGATCCTTTAAATCAAAAATGGCTTGGTACAAATCAAGGATTGTTTTTATTAAGTACTGATGGAACGCAGTTACTTTCGACTCTGGATTCCAAAAACAGCCCGTTATTATCAGATATTATTGAAAGTATTGCAATAGATGAAAAAAGTGGCAAAGTTTATGTTGGAACCGCAAATGGTTTAACTACATTTGATACACCTTCAATTTTACCAGTAGAAAGTTTTAATGGTTTAACTATTTATCCTAATCCTCTGGTTATTAGGGATGGAAATAAACTTGTTACAATTGATGGACTAATAAGAGATTCTGATATAAAAATTATTACAGTTGCTGGAAAACTTGTTCGTGAATTTTCTTCACCCGGTGGACGTACAGCATTTTGGGATGGCAGAGATGACAACGGAGATTTAGTAAACAGTGGAGTATATATTGTTATTGCTTTTGATCAAGAAGGCAATAGTGTTGAAACCGGTAAAATAGCAGTATTAAGAGAGTAGTATTATTTGTAATGATTGATCTAATAAATGTTTCACTTCAATTTGGCGGTAAATATCTTTTTAAAGATATTAATTATAAAATCTCTTCAGGAGACAAGATTTCTTTAGTTGGAGCAAACGGAACTGGTAAATCTTCACTTCTTAAAATTATAGCAGGAATTCTACCTCAGGAATCGGGGGTCGTATCCAAACAAAAAAGAATTTCCATCGGTTACCTGCCTCAAGATCATGTTACACACAGCGGTAAAACATTACTTGGCGAAGCTTCATCCGCTTTAAGTGATATACTTGAATTACAGAATAAAGAAATTGAATTAACCGAAGCTTTAAATAATCAGAATCTAACTGATGATGAGCAAATGGATTTAGCACATCAACTTGGTGAAGTTCATCATATGCTTGAAGGATTGGATTCTTATTCATCACAATCAAAAGTTGAAAAGATATTAATTGGATTAGGTTTTGAAGAAGATGATTTTGCTCGTTATACCGACGAATTTTCCGGCGGCTGGCAAATGCGTATTGCTCTTGCAAAGATCCTTATTTCACAAAACGATATTCTTCTTCTTGATGAACCTACAAATCATCTTGATATTGATTCACTTGAGTGGTTGATTGATTTTCTAAAAGCTTACAAAGGCGGATTGTTAATTGTATCGCACGATAAGAATTTTGTAAATCAGGTAACCAACAGAACTTTAGAAATTTTTCTTGGTAAATTTTTTACATTCAAGGGTGATTACGATTCTTATATCAAATATAAAATTGAACGTGACGAGCTTTCCATACATCAATTTGAGCAGCAGCAAAAAAAGATTAAAGAAACACAAAAGTTTATTGAGCGTTTTCGCTATAAGGCAACTAAATCACGACAAGTTCAAAGCAGAATAAAACAGCTTGATAAAGTTGAGCTTATCGAATTACCGGAAGATAAAAGTGAAATTAATATAAAATTTCCTGAACCTCCTCAAAGTGGAAGAACACCAATAAAACTTCAATCTATTTATAAATCTTATGGCGATAAAAAGGTTTTTGAAGGGATCGATTTTGAAATTGAAAAGGGCGAAAAGATTGCTTTTGTTGGCCCAAACGGTGCAGGTAAATCAACACTCGCAAAGATCATTGCAGGCGTAATTGATTTTAATTCTGGTGATAGAGTTTTAGGACACAATACTATTCTTTCTTATTATGCTCAGGATGTAGCCGATAACTTGAATCCTGATTTAGAAATTATTGAAACAGTAGATGGAATTGCTGTTGAAAAAACTGTTGGACAATTACGGTCATTGCTTGGTTCATTTTTATTTTCTGGTGATGATGTGTTTAAAAAAGTTGGCGTTCTTTCAGGTGGAGAAAAAAGTCGTATAGCACTTTGTAAAATTCTGTTAACAAAAGCTAATTTTATAATTCTTGATGAACCTACAAACCATCTTGATTACACATCAAAATTAATTCTTCAAAAAGCTTTATTGGATTTTAAAGGAACATTAATACTTGTTTCTCATGATGTTGATTTTCTTAGACCAATTGCAACAAAAGTAATTGATATAAGAAAAGGACATTTAAAAACTTATTTAGGTGGTATAGATTATTTTTTCAGTAAACGAGATTTTTCTTCATTAGAGCGCGATGGATCGATTAAAGAAAATAAACCTGTTGTAATTGCAGTTAATCGTAAAGAACAAAAACGAATTGAAGCTGAATTGAGACAACAAAAACATATTGCGACTAAAGATTTAGTAAAAGAAATATCTAAGTGGGAAGAAAAGATAAATCTGAAGGAAATTGAAATTAAAAATTTAGAAACAATGTTAGCTGATCCAGCAATTTATAATGATGGAATTGTTGCCAAAGAAACCACTAACAAATTTAATAAAGCTAAATCTGAACTCGAATCAGCTACTAAAAAATGGGAAGAATTGACAGAAAAACTTTTAGAAATTGAATCACAATTCACATAAAATTTTTGTTCATCTTAAAAAGATATTACACTTTTTAAATTTTAATCCCCAAATATTCTTCAGCTAAAGCTAGTCCTCCATAAATTGCCGCATCATCAGCAAGTTTTGATGGTACTATTTTAACACCTTTAGCCGCTGCTGCAAACACCTGACTATTAAATTGCTTTTTAATGATTGGCAGCATAAAATCACCAAGAGCCTCAATCACCCCGCCGCCAAGTACAATCATATCAAAGTTCATTAAATTACAAACACTTGCGAGCACATCACCAATTACTTCGCAGGCTTCAGTAATTCTTTTAGTTACAACTTTATCTTTTTTATCAATCGCATTTCTTAACGAACCACTTTTAACTCTTTCATTTGATTTTATCAAATCGGTAAGAATACTTTTCTTTTTTAATTTCTTAACATCGTAAATAATATTATTTACTATTGCAGATCTACTTGCAAGAGCTTCAAAACATCCTTTTTTACCGCATCCACATTTAGGACCATTTTTCTGAACAAGCATATGACCAATTTCACCTGCAACAAAATTAAATCCGCGATACATTTTTTTATCAATTACAACTCCACCCCCAATTCCGGTTCCAATAAAAACTGCAAGCATATTTGTTGCAACTTTACCAACACCATAGTTTTTAACTCCAAGCGCACCAAGGTTAACATCATTTTCTAAAAGTACGGGATATGGAATTAATTTTTCAAGTTCTGCTTTCATCTTATAATTTTTAATTCCAAGATTTGGAGCAATTCCAATAACTCCGGTTTGTGGATTTACTGAACCAGGAACGCCAAGACAAACAGCTACAATATTTTTTGAATCAAGTTTAGAACTTTTTACAACTTTATTAACAAGTTCAGCGATATCTTTAACATAAACTTTAGTACCGCTAACAATATTAGTAGGTTTTTTCTGTCGTGCAATTATTCCTTTTTTAGAATTTAGCACTGATGCAAGTATTTTGGTTCCGCCCATATCTACACTAACAATAAATTTTTCTTGCATTGTTTACTCCTGGATTTTGGTTGGAAAGTTTCATCAGAAAGCTATAAGATATTTTTTTCTTAAACAAACAGTTTTGCAAGATTGCTAAATAAAATTCTTATCTTTTCAAATATTATATAAACGATTATGAACAAAGTATTACCTTTAAAAAGATTTGGACAGAATTTTCTTCAGGATCAAAACATCATAAGAAAGATAATTACTGAAATTGATCCACAGGATAGTGATTTGATTATTGAGATTGGACCTGGCCAAGGTGCATTAACTCAATATTTGTATCAAAGTAAAGCAAGTCTAACAGCGGTAGAGATTGATAAAAGAGTGATTGAGGATTTACAATCTCGATTTTCTAAACTTCATTTAATTCAGCATGATTTTTTGGATCTGGATTTAATTCAATTTGTATCAAAATCACAAAAAATAAGAATAGTTGGAAATATCCCATACAATATTACTTCACCAATTCTCTTTAAACTTTTTGATTCCAACAAAATTATTAAAGATGCTGTTTTTATGGTTCAGTTTGAAGTTGCAAAAAGGATGACAGCTAAAATTGGTTCTAAAGATTATGGAATTTTAGGAGTATTGCTTGAATACTTTGGTAAAACGGTCTTATCATTCAAAGTTTCTAGAAATGTTTTCTTCCCAAAACCGAATGTTGATTCAGCCATAATTCATATCCATTTTAATGATTTACGAAATGATAGTGGATTTAATTCAGTTTTTAAATCGATTGTAAAAGCTGCATTTGGAAATCGCAGAAAAACTCTAAAAAATTCATTTAGCAATAGTATATTTGCAACCGTAGATTTTAGCCGGTGCGAAATTGATTTATCATTACGTGCAGAGCAACTTAAAGTTGATGACTTTATAAAACTCGCTGAGTTTGCTAACAATATAAAACCCGATTGATTACTTAATACAGATTAATGAACAAAATAAAATCCTTAATAAAAAAACTTAAAGCATTTGATGTAGTTGTAATTAGTTTTTCAATATTTCTAATTGTCCTTCATTTAGTCTTTAATTCTAAAATCGAAAATTCTTTAAACTGGATTTTTATTAATCTTGTTGTAATCAGCATAGCATTTGCAATTTCTTATCTTGAAGCTATCACTGAAAATAAATTATGGCGTATTGTTCATTACTGGTATATAGCTCCAATAATATTATTAACATTTAGACAATTATTCTTTATGGTTAAACCTATTCGTATTTATGATTACGATAATTGGTTTATTGCCGCGGATAGATTTTTATTTGGAACAGATCCTACTCACTTTTTACTCCAGTTTTCTTATCCGATTATCACTGAAGTTTTACAGATTGTTTATGGTATGTTCTATTTGCTTCCAATAATTCTTGGACTTTCCTTACTTAATAAAGATAGATTCGTTGCATTAGATTTTGCTTTATTCTCTGTGATATATGGATTCTTCCTTTCATATTTAGGATACTTCGCTCTTCCTGGAATTGGTCCGAGATTTACTTTACATGATTTTAATACTATAAACGATATTCTACCAGGGATATACTTTACAAATCACTTAAGAGAAATGACAAACACTGGTGAAGGTATTCCGTTTGGTACTTTGAATCCAGCAGAAATTGTTCAACGAGATGTTTTTCCAAGCGGACACACAATGATTACTTTAATTGTAATGTATCTTTCAGTCCGATTAAGAAGCCGCAGTAGATATTTCTTCATTCCAATCGGATCTTTATTGATCTTCTCAACCGTTTATTTATGGTATCATTACGTTATTGATTTAATTGGCGGATTAGTATTTGCCATTATTTCTATGTGGAGCGGAAAATTGTTTTTCAACTGGTGGCGAAGAAAAATTGGTAAAGAAATCTTTGAATATGAAAAGCATTGATTGATATGGACGATAAAAAAACACAAGTAAAAAAAATGTTTGATAATATTGCTGGGAAGTATGATTTTCTTAATCATTTCTTAAGTCTTGGTTTAGATTTTTATTGGAGAAAAAAAGCATTAAAACTTACTGGGTTGAATTCTGATTCTATTTTACTTGATATAGCCTGCGGAACTGGTGATGTAGCAATACAGGCAAAAAAAATGGGTGTGAAGCAAATCTATGGCGCTGATTTTTCTTACAATATGTTAAGTTTGTTTGATAAAAAATCAAAGTGGATTGATGGAAAACTTGTACAAATGGTTGCAGAAAAAATTCCATTTAAAAATAATTCTGTTACTAATATTACAGTGGCTTTTGGGGTTAGAAATTTTTATGATATTCAAGAAGGATTTAATTCTTTCTTTCGAATATTAAAACCAAATGGCAAAGCGACTGTAATTGAATTCAGAATGCCATCTAATAAAATTATAAAAGGGATCTATAGATTTTACTTCAAAAACATTTTACCGGTTTTGGGCGGAATCATTTCCGGTGATAAAGCTGCTTACACTTATTTACCGGATTCCGTTGAAGAGTTTGATCAAAAAA
>CXWK01054514.1_pt1 | contig 47033 bp, 55 predicted proteins | sample 590851 | NCBI WGS metagenome assembly CXWK01 (sample SAMEA3498364, study PRJEB10139) | wastewater metagenome | biome: wastewater treatment plant; material: activated sludge | place: Denmark | collected 2014-08-01 | reverse complement strand
CGCCACCGGCAGGTAAACCACCTCCCGCACCCCCACCCGCCGCGGCACAGGCATCGGCGCCGCACACCCACCCAGCACCACCACCAGCACCAGCACCAGCACCAGCACCAACCCCCTCACCAACCCCTTCCCCGTCCACTCCTCGTCCATGTCCGTCCGTGCTCGTCCGTGCTCGTCCGTGTCCACTCCCCGTCCACTCCTCGTCCACCTCGTCCACCCTTCCCCCGTACTTGGTGCCCAGGTGTCCGTCCGTGTCCGTCCTCGTCCCCCCCCCTAATCCCCAATCTCCAATCTCCGGTCTCCAATCCCCTCTCTCACACCAACCCCACCTCGCCCGACTTCACCACGCCGGCCGAATTCTTCACCTTGAACATCAGCTTACTCGCCCCCTCATCCACCCACGCCACCACCTGCCCGTTCCCCAGCACCACATCCGCCGGCGCCGAGGCCGGCACCGCATACTGCAACCTGGTCGTCAGGTTCGCATAAGTATCGGCGACCCGGAACCTCTCCGTCGTCGCCCCGCCCGTCCCCAACTCCACCACAAAAGCGCTGGCGCGATAGATCGTATCCACATACGCCCCATCGTTCGTCGTCCGCGCCGCCAGCACCAGGTACGCCGGATCAGCCAGCTTCACCTGGAACTGCGCGTTAGTCGCATGATCGAAAACCACATTCGTACCCGTGGTCGTCATCGTCAGATGGCCGGCGCTGCTCACCGCCATCTGCATGTAGTTGCTGCCATCGTAAGACAGCTTCAGGCCGGCGTTGTTGATACGCACTCGCTCGACCGTCGTCGCCAGTCCCGTCTCGATCACCAGCTCCTCGGCCAGGACCGACATCACCTCGAACGCGCCATCGCCGTCCGCCCGGGCCTGCCAGGAGAAGTAGCTCGCCTGCGGAATCAGCTTGATGCCGGCGTACCCAGGCTTTTTGATCTCCACCTTCCCCGTGAACATCGCCGCCCATCGGTTCGCACCCACGGCCGGCTCGTCCACGTACAACCCGTAAGCGTAGGTCGGCGCCACGGACGGCGTTACCGACTGAGCGGCCGACGAGTAGATCCCGATGGCCGTGCCGATGGCATTCCCGCCGGCGTTGGTCATACTGGGGAACACCGCCTTGATGGCGGCGGCGGTCGTGATCGTCCCGCAGTTCGCATCCGGGCTGTTGACATCACCGTAGATGCCCGTGATCGCCGGCCACACAATCCCACTCATCCCGCCGCCGCCAGGCCCCGCCGCCACTTCCATCCCGTGGATGTGCTGCGTCGGCGCATGGGTCACCCCATGCAGGGCGGTCACGATCTGGACCCCCTCCAGTGTGCCGGCGGCGTTGCTCAGGTTGCCCCAGTAGCTCGTGTAGAACGAAGCCCCATCGTAGAGGCCCGTTCCGCCTGGCGGATCATGGTTCTCGTGCGTCACCGACAGAGCGTTTTGATTGCCCGCCGCATAGCCAAACCCATCCCCGCTGGCCCCTCCGCCACGCACCTTGATGCCCGCCACTGTGCGATCCAGTGGCGTGTTGATCAGCAGCCGGATGGCGCTCGCTGCACCCACCGTGCCAACGGCCAGGTTCGAGAACTGCTGCGACCCACCCGTTCCTCCGTTGAACTGCGCGAACGTCAGCGCCGTGCTGCCCAGGTTGATCGCGCCAGTGTTGCCCAGCACGAAACCCTTGTTGGCGTTCGCCGTGCCCGCCTGGACGAAGACATACTTGCCGGCGATGAATTCCCCGGCCTCGTCCGCATCGCTTGCCCGGTTCCACGCACCGCTGGCCGCGACATAGATGCCATTGGCCGATCCGGTGGTCTGATTTTTCACCAGCACCCGGTCTCCGCCTCCCAGGCTGATCCCGTCAACCGTCTGCAATCCAGACAGCGTAATGTTGCCGGTCGTCGCCACCCTGACTTCAGGCCACACGTTCTGTCCGAAGTAGGTGCCGCCGGCGAGTAGTGGCGCCAACTGGGCGGTCAGTGCAGACTGCGTGACGAACACATTGCCGAAACTCGGACTCTGCGCATTGACCAGGGCGTCGTAGACATACCCGGGCACCGCATACTGCCCCGGCAGCGTGATTATGCTCCCCGTGTTGCCCGCAATATCACCCAACAGGTGAAACCGCCCGCGCTGCACCGTCTGCGTGCGCTGGCTGCTCGTCAGCTCAATGTCATACCACCACAGCCCGTCCGGCTTCCCATCGGTATCCGAAGCCATCAGGCGCACATACGCCGTCCCATCCCCGTTGTCCACCCACCGACTAGGATGCAACGTCTTCGCAATCGCCACCAGCAGATCACCGCCCGGCGCCTTGCGCACATAGAACTTCGCCTCGGTCACATTCCCCCAAGTGAAATCGTGCCCGAAGTCAACCTCCGCATTCGGCGCCCCACCGTCTCCCCGGTAGAACTCCACGTCCACCACCGCCGGCAATGCAACAGTCATATTGTCCCTCTCCTACATGGCGCAACGTACCAGCGTACCAACGCCGCCGCCGTCCACCTCGTCCACCCGCTTCCCCCATACTTGGGGGCCAGGGGGCCGTCCACTGCGTCCACCTCGTCCACCCACTCCCCCCGACCCCGCGCCCCTACCAAACCTCTTGCCCTGCATATTTATCCGCGTGTTTGCCCAGAATCCCAGGCCACGCCGATGCCTGTGGCCGCACCTGCGACCTAACAGGAATCTATAAACCCCTGCCTCTCCCCGATCGGCTGCACGGAATGGCCGACAGCAACGTACCAACGCTGCGCCCTAATCCCCTCTTAGCACGCGGCTTATGGGTAGACTCGAATTTCGACTGGCGTCTTAGCCATCATATAATCCAAAAAAGCAATTTCGCCGTTGACCAAATCGACTGTTTTGGTGGCTACCGCAAGGCTATTAACATCATTCCACACCACTTCAACTAAGCCGCCATTCCCCTGTCCTGTGAAAGACAGGGTTGCTTGAACCCACGTCTTTGTTTCAGGAAAGGCGCCCGTGAGCGTTGCCATATAGTTCCCTTGGGAGACATATGACCACACCACCGTTCCGCCCAGCGTGTTTTTCAGCACTGTCGCCACTGGTGCGCTTGTGCCGCTCTGCGTCAACAGGGCCACATACTCCAAATATCCTGGCCCATCCCACGCTGCGCCGCCCGCCCCATCCGCCGTCAGCACCTGGCCCGCAGGAGCATTCCCGCTGCCAATTTCAACCGCCGTAATACTCCCTGCCGCAACGTCCAGATCATCAAAATTCGTCTTTGTCATCGTTCAGTCCCCTATCTGTTGAGTTGTCTGTCGCTACCACGCCACCACGGCGCTGCGTACCGTCCCTCCGCTATCCTTCCCCACCAGCACAAACCTGCCGGCCCCCTCGTCCATCCACACCGCCATCTCTCCGTTCCCCAGGTCCCCACCCGCCGGCGCCGCCGTCCCCACATGCCAGCTCATCCATCCTGTCTTGATCTCCGTGCGTAGCGGCCCAATCTTCATCTTGCAATCCGCACCGCCCCCTGACCCAATGTTCACGATGAACTGGTTGGCATAGACCCCCAGGTCTTTCCATGCCGTGTCGTCCCCGCTCCTGGCCCACAGGCTCACCTCATACGGCGCCTCCGCCTGCAGCCGCAGTTGCGCATTGGCCCCACCGTGCTGCACATACAGCCGGCTCAGTCGCAGATGCCCGCTCTCATCAGTCTTTAGCAGCGCCTCCGCATCGCCTGGGTTGCTACTTGCTTCCACCGCGTGCGTGTGGTTCTGGTAACTGTTGTTCTGGCTGACCGCCGACACCGTTCCCGGGGTGTTCAACGACAGCCAGATGTCCGTCTCCAGGCTCCCACCGCCGACCAGCCCATGCAGCGCCAGCACCTGCACCGTTCGCTCAGCGTATGGCGGAGAGTTCAGCGGCTCCCCGAACGTCCCGTAAGCCGTCCGCCCCGTGTCCGTCCTGCTATCCCCGCCGTGCTGCTGATAGATTCGCAGCACCGTCCTGTACTTCCCGTCGGTTCGATCCGCCACAGCCTACGGCTCCTCATCCTCTATGCCCCACAGCGCATCGGTCAATTCGTATTCCATCCCCGGCCACAGGTTGCGGATCGTTCCCAGGTCATGCACCTTTTTCCCGTCTTTCGCATCGGTCAGGGTGGTCTCCTGTGCGCCGTTGGTCGTGTACTTGATCTTCGGCGTCTTCCCCTCCTCGTTGCGATAGTGCAAGTAGCGCGCCCTCCGCAGCGCCCACTGTCCGCTACCCAGCCGGCCCGTCGCACATGGATAGTTCAACCGCTGCCCCGCGGCCACCAGCACAAGCGCATCATCCCGCAGCGTCTTCACCTTCGCCGTTCCGCTGTCGCCTCGAACAAAGTTCGGGTAAACGAACTCCGACAGGCCCACCCAATCAGGCAATGTCGGCGTGGCGGCCGGCAGCACTGAAAACTGCTCCGCCAGCGCATCGTGTAAGTCATCCCAGTACGTGCTCGTGGTCACTCGCACCCGGATGCGCACATCGGTGTACGCCGTCAGCCCCAGGCCGGCCAGGTCAATCGTGCCCGTGAAGACGTGATCCAACCCGGCCCGCCCGCCGTTGTGCTGCACCGTCGGCGGCCAGCCCCCTGGCACCGGCGTGATCGTGCTCCCCGACCGCAGTCGCAGCAGCGGGGTGTCCGCATCCCCCACGTCGCCCACGTAGATGTCGGCGTGCGTCCAGCGGTTGGTTGGATTGTCCCCCAGGTCATCCGGATCCCGCCGGTTGTACGGGGCAATCACCTTCACCCGGTAGTACAGCAGCCCGCTGCCCACGTACCAGAACGATCCGTTCCAGGCATAGGGCGATAGCTCGTATCCGTCCGGGTCCGTCACCGCGGCGCCTGGCTGCGGCCCTGTGCCGCTCCCCGTCACCAGACCCCGCGCGTGCGTCGCCTGCTCCTGCAGCATCGTCACCAGGTCAGTCAGCGCCTCCCAGTCCTCCACCGCCGGCGTCGTTTCGTCCTCGAACGTCGCCAGCGCCGCGCCAAAGGGCGTCCCTTCCTCTCGCAGCAGCCAGGTGCGCATCCGCCCGTTGCCGCCCGGCGAATAGACCCTGACTGCGTAAAACTGCCCTTCCGTCAGCCCCAGGCTTCCCACGTTCGCCACCCCACTGAACGCTTGCGGCGTGGAGGTTGCGTTCGTACACAGCGTATCGGGCACCACCTGGTCGTTGATCTTGATCTGGCAGTCCCCGTTCCACAGTTCGATCTCCCAGGCCAGCTCGTTCCCGCTGTGCCGGATCATTCCCGTCCACTCGTATGACCAAGTGCGGTTGTCCATCCAGGCGTTGCCGGTGAACGTGCGCTGCAAGCCCGTGCGGTCATCGAACAGCAACTGCAACTGTCGCGCCAGCCGGCTCAAATGCCCGCCCGCACTCATCACCTGCCCCTGCACAAACCTCGGCACACCCTCGAAGTAGCTCAATCAGACCTCGCTGTTAGTGCAAAACGCAAAGTACAAAGTACAAAATGTATCTGAGGGTGCGTTGCGCCTGCATGGGCAACCAGTAGCGGCATTAAATCAGGAGCCTGCACCGATTGCTTTGTACTATGCACTTTGCACTTTGCACTTCCTCACTTCCTCACTACCACCACATCCGCCCATGTCCCCCCAGCGCCGTCTCCCCAATCACATACCAATCACTGTACTCAAACCAGTTCGCCGACTCGACCGCCGTCAACTCCTGCAAGAAGCCGGCGCTTGGATCCCACGTCAGCTTGGACCCGATCAGGAACCCGGCCACCGTCTCGCCTGTCACCTCGTGCCGATCCTGCCACGTGATGAGATCGCCTAGTTCCAGATGCGGCACACCTTCCACCCCAGTCAGCGTCCACGTGCTGCGTAGTTGCCGGCACTTGATTGCCAGCGCCTGGGCCACCCCCAGCGCCTGCGCCTCCTCCTGGTAGTACACCGATCTGGGCGCCGTGCGGATGCGCTCGAAGGCCAGCGGCGCCGGCAATACGTCCACCAACACGTGCTCCTGTGGGCGGCCACGCACTGGCATCCCGCGCAGTTGCAAAAACTCGATTACGGCCGCCTTTGTCGTGTGGTTGTTGGTGATGCGCACCGTTGCCTTCTGTGCCATCTTCTTCAGCACTGGCAGCGACACCAGCACACTATCGGTCAACCGATCACCGCCCGCCGAAAACGCTTCGTAGTCCGTCTTCTTCACCGGCTCCACCAGGCTCAGCACCGGATCGTCGAACGTCGCCTCGAACTCAATCGTCCTCCCCGGCATCACCACCTTGCGCGCCTTCAGGTCGTAGATCACATCAACCGGCTCAGCCGCGCGGCCGGCCCATTCCACCTTGATCTTCGTTGCCAGGTCATCCGGTGAGGCGTCAGGCTCATCGTTATCGTAGCGGGATTCGCTCACATCCCACACCACGACCTGGTGCGCCGGCAGCGCCCAGTGCGTTGGCTCCTCGTAGTGCAGCTTGCCCTGGCCGTCCCAATACACGCGGCCGGCCGCACCGCTGGCCGCATCCCAAATCTCGCTCATCACATCTTCGTCGAACCGCCAGGCATAGCGCAGCAGCGTCGCCGAGGGGTCGAGCACCAGGTCTTCCTCAGCGATCCCGGCGTCAATGGCGTTTTGGCGAATCCACTCATCCACAAAAATATCGGTCGCCAGCGTGGTCGAGCTTTTCCCCTGCCCATACGCCCATCCCCAGTCACGCATATCAAGCGTCACCTGCCTGGCCGTCGTGTCTGGCGCGTGCTTGTAGATCACGCCGCTGAAGATCGTCACAAGCTCGGCCTGGCCGTCCACCACAAACCCGGCGGCGATCCTGGCCGCAATTCCCGTCATCTGGCCGGCCCCGCCGATCAGCGCATACAGCGGGCTATCCACCCGCCGCACACTGTAGCGACCGCTGCCATTGTCCAGCTTCACCGTCGCCTGGCCCACCTCGCCCGGAGGCACCAGCTCTACCGATGGCGCGTTGATCTTCATGCGCACCTCGAACAATTCAAGATTCACCGACTCATCCACCCAGGTCGCGCCATCCCACCGCACCTCAAGTTTCACCGCCGGCGTGCGCACCGCCGCCCGGCACGCATCTGTAAATCCCTGGCTCACCGTCTGCATATCGCCCTTGCCCCTACCGACTGGACACTCGTCACCGCACAAATCCACAGCGAGACCCGCAGCCCATTCCCGCCCTTGCCCCTACCGACTGGACACTCGTCACCGCACAAATCCACAGCGAGACCCGCAGCCCACTCCCGCTATTCCCCTGAACCGATTGCACTCTCAATGGCCCGCCGCTGCCCGATCAGCATAGGTCGTTTCAGCGCCTTCTCCAGAATCCGCACAGCCAACCTCAAATCATCCGCCGCGCGCATCTCGCCCAACTCATAATCGAACGCCTTCAGCGCCCACACCAGCAGCCTGATCGCCCGCCTCACCGTCCACCTCGCCAACACCTCACGCATCTCACTCCTTTCCGCAATCGCACCCCCAGATGCACTTTGCCCTTTGCACTCTGTACTCTGCACTCTGCCCTTTGCCCTTTGCACTCTGCACTCTGCACTTTGCACTAACTCTACGCTTCCTCCCACACCACCGTCACATCGTAATACGGAGCATCGTTCACATCGAACCACTGATCTTCCTCGATGTCGTCCAGATTGCTCGCCGCCATCAGCGTCTGCCCGTCCGGCAAATCCAGCCGGCAGACCGCCGTGCCATTGTGGTCGAGCGCATCATAGAGCAGCGTGCGCTCGCCCGCCGACAGCGCCGTCCACGTCACCGACGTGGTTCGCTTCATGCCGACGTAATTGCCGACGAGCGCGCCATCTTTCTTACGCCGCTTGCTGCCAATGACCGCACGCGTCACCTTGATCCCGTCCTTGTCCGGCAATGGTAGCAGCAGGTCTCCCCAGCGCAGCTCCGTCGTCATGGTAGATTCGTCCTCGGCTGCTGGCTGGCCAGGATCTTCGCCACCTCAGGCGCAATGATGGATGCAATGTCCCGGCGCACATTGCCTACCCCGTCCTTCATCGCAAGCACAAACGCCCCCGCCACCGTCGTCCCCAGCGTCGTCCCAATCGTCCCAAAACCCTCCAGGCTCTTCTTCGCCGTCAGGCTCGTACTCCACGCCGTAACCACCGCCATCCCCACATCCTGCCCTGCCAGCGTCTCCGTAAACCCTGCATACAGTGACCCCGCCAGCGCCCCCCCCGCCATCGTCGTCCCCGGCGCCGTCAACGGCACCGGCGTCAACGTCGCACTTGCCGGCGTCAACGTCGCCGGCACCATCGCCACCCCGCTGGGCGGATACACCTCACTTAGGAAATTCGCCCCCGCGTTCTTATCCGCTTCGAGCAGGGCCTCCATCGTGATCTTCGGCGCCTTCAACCCCAACGCCTCCGCCACCTTGTCGCGCCGCCCCTGCTCATCCCCACCCAAACCCGCCAGCAAGCCCGCCTCATCCAGCTTGTTGACCGCAATATCCAGCGTCAACTTCTGCGCCTGCTCCTTATCCAACTGGGATTGGAAGTTGGCAATGAACGCATCCCAGTTGATCAGATCGGGCCGTGACAGGTCCTGCACCGAGGCGGATGTGCTGGACGCCCAGGCCCGCAGTTGCTCTTCCGACCCACTCAGCACCTCCGGCGGAATTTTCAATAGGCCGGCCCAGTCCGGGTGAATCCCAAGCTCTGAGAATCCGCGCTCAGCAATCGCGTTCAACCGTCGCGCCGATTCCAACGCACTATCCTGATACGCGCCGGCGTTCGTGGCAAACATATCGCCCGGAGTCACCTCCAGCCCAAACGACAACGCCGTCCGAATCTTACTGTCCAGACCCGTCAGCGCGTTTCCTAGCGCGCGCGTCGACGCAATCTTCCGCTCGTCCGCCGTTGCCGCCTTCTGAATCCCCCCGTCATACGCCCTCCAGGAATCCTCCAACTGGCGCAACCCAAACTCAATCTGCTCATTGCTCTTACCCATCGTATGAGCCAGGCGCACATAATTTTCAATCGCTGCCGCGCGATCCCGGAAAGCCTTCAACGCCCCCGCGTCCCCCAGCACCCCCACCAGGTTCAGCGCACTCGCTTTTGCCGCTCCCCGCGCCGCATTCCCAATCCCAGCCAGCGCCAGCGCCAAATCATCCGCAACCGCCTTCCCATCGCGCATCTCACGGTTGCCCTCAATTAACTTCTGCGTAAACGCCGCCAGCAAAAACGCCGCCGTATTCCCACTAATCCCCGCCTGCTCCAGCCCCGCCGCATAACGCCTGACCGCCTGCTCCTGCTGATCGAACAGGGCCGCCGCCTGCTCCCCACCCAAACCGCCGGCCGCCCCCATCAGCGCCGACCGCACCTGCGCCACTGCCGTTTCCACCGCCGTGCCGATGGCCGTCAGCCTCGTCTGCAATTGACTGCCCGCCAAACTGGGTTCCAGCACCTGAATCGCCTGCGCCACCTGGTCAACTCCAGCCGCCAGCCTAAGCGCCTGCGTCGCCGCCTGCGCCTCCAACTCGCTGAACGCCGACAAATCCGCCGCACCCGCCTGCGCACCAACATCCAACCCCCCGGCCATCTGCCTTTGCAGAATGCCGATCAGCACCTCCAGATTCTGGATACCCCGGCTGTAAACCTCCAGATCGCCCGTCTGGCTAAATTGCTCATCCAGCCGCATCTTCTCCCGAATCAGGTCTTTCGTCCCGGCGGGCAGACTTTCCACCGCCGATCGGTACTGCGCATAGGCCGTCAACCCACTGGCACCGTCCAACCCAGGTGAAAATGGCAACGGCACACTGGCGCGCGCATCCAACGCCTTCAGCGCCTCATCAATGCGCGTGGTCGCATTGATCACCTCAGCCGCATTACTCATAAACCGCGACACATCCGGCATCTCGAACGATGCCACCAAGCTTTTGCCCATCGCCTCCCGCAACGTCCCCCACGCCGTACCCAGGCGTTCGACCCGCATCTGCGCATCCTCGACCAATGGCGTCGTATCCGCCAACACCTTATTCACCAGGAACTGGCGCTTCTCCACGTCCGTCAGCTCGGCCGCCGTCTTCCCAATACTCTCCGCATACACCGCAAAAGCCCGCTCGCCACCCGTCATAATGCCGAGATTGTCCAGAATTGGCCCTGACACGCGACCGATGCCCAACGCAATATCGTTGAACGCCTCCAACGGTGAACGCCCCACCGCCTGGCCGCGCGCAATCGCCACCTCCAACAACCGCGCCATCGTAGTCGCATCCGTCGTCACCCCCAGCATCATCGTCCGGTTCGCTGCCAGCATCAGCTCCATATCCGAAATCGTACCGTGCGACGCCCGCCGCAGCGCCGTCAACATTCCATCGGCTGACGCCCCCACACTAGTCGCCATCGTGCGAAACGATGTTTCCATGCGTGCAGCCTGCGCACCCAGCTTGTACAGCTCAACAGCCTCCTGCGCGACCTTCATCGCCGCAAAAGCCGCCGCCGCCGCCGTCAACCCACCGGCCAACGGGCCCAGATTGATGCCTGCCGCCTCCGCCAACCGTTGCACCAAATTCTCACTGGCGCCAGCCGCCTCATCAAGGCCGGCCTTCAAATTCTTCGCCTCGCCGGTCAACTTGCGGAACTGACTCACATCCGCCACACTCAACCCCGCACCGCTCAGCGCCTTCTTACGCAACACATCCAGCTGCTGTTCCAGCTCTTTCAACCGCTGCCGCGCCGACGTGACCTGGGCCGTGTCCACCTTGACCGTCGTGGCCGCTTCCAGACTCTTCTTCAGCCGCTCCAACTCCGCACTCATCGTGCGGAACTGGCCCACGTCCGCCACGCTCAGCCCCGCGCCCGTCTGCCCTTTCGCACGCAGGGCATCAATCTGCTGCTCCAGCTCCCTCACCCGCTCCCGCGCCGAAGTCACCTGGGCCACGTCCACCTTCACCGTCGTGGCCGCTTCCATGGTCTTCTGTAGACGCGTCAATTCCGCACTCATCGTGCGGAATTGATTCACATCCAGCACCGACATGGTGCCGCCAGATTGAGCTTTTTGCTTCAGAGCGTCTAACGAGGCTTCCAGGTTTTGGATTTTGTTCGCTGCGGTGCCGGCTGCGGTATCCACCGTGCCACCCATCTGGCGCAGAGCAGCCTCAGCCTGCTGCGATAAGCGCGCGAGGCTGGAGAGCGGAGCACTGAACATATCTTCAAGGATAATTTGTCCGGCCAGATTGTGTGGCATCGTTCAATTCTCAGCCTCAGTGCCAGTCGGATCACCCCAGGCCAACTTCACGCCGGGGTCCTGTTGCCTGGCCAACTTGACCAGCTCAGCCCGGCTCAGTCTCGGCGCTGGGGTGGATTCCTGCGCCGGCTTCGGTTGTTCGCTCAGCGCCTCCACCAGCGCCAGCGCCTGGAAGATCGTCAGCTCGGCCGGCCCGGCCGCAAACGGCCACATCCCCCACCGTTCAGCTAATCTGAACTGGGTGCGAACCGCCGAGCCGAGTCGAAAGGGAGATTTTCAACCAAACGCAGCATCAGCCAGATCGTCGCCCGCGCACCCTCCAGGATCGGAATCGGGACCCCCTGGAAGCGCTGCACATCTCCCGGATCGTTCGGGTCAGGACGCGCGTGCGGCGCCTTCGCCAGCCGGGCCGCGTCCACCATCAGCGAACGGCCCTCCTCGTCGCACAGCAGGAAAAACGTCAGCTTGCGATCTCGCACCAGCGCAGCCTGAATGTCGGATAGCTCGTTGGCCGCATGATCCCGGTCGCGCTGGCGCTCATAACTGGCAATCCGCTCCTGCAGCGCCTTCTTCTCCAGCCCGCCGGCCGTCGCCAGCGCGGCCCTGGCCGTCTCGATCAGTTCTGCGTACATCGCCTGGCGTTCCGGCGTCACCGGCACTTTATCCAGCCCCTTCAGTCGTGGATCCGCCAGCGCGCACACCTTGGCGATGCGCTGATCCTCCATCGCCTCGTCATACTCCGCCGGCAACGGCTGGCGAATCACAAACGTCTGCCCATTCACCACAAACCGCAGCCCATTCCCCTCCAGCAAACGCGCCATCGAAGGCTCAACTGGCGTCGTCAGCACTGCCGGCGCCTCCTGTGCTGTCTTACGTGTCATGCAGCCCCCCCCCCTACGCCGGGAATGTCGCCTGCACCAGACGCACAAACGCCACCCAACGCAAGTTTGTCGCCGCCAGGCCTGTGATCTTCACGTCCAGGCAATTCGTCGTATCGTTGGCCTCCGCATCCGCATCCAGCCCCGCGTCGGACTCCCACGCCGTCTTGATGGGCGTACTCACCAACGTCACCGCACCAGAGGCGTTCTTGATGCAGCCGTCGAACGTATACCCGCCGGCCACCACCGCCCCCTGTCCAAGCACCGAAACCTTGATCGAAAACGTCCACACCGTATCTGCCGGCACAGGCAGACCCGGCTGACCGTAGCCCAGAATAGACATGTATCCCGGCGTGGCGTTGGTAGTCGTATTGTGCATCACCACCGACATAGTCTGCGCACCGCCCGTCTCGGCCGTCTGGAATCGCCCATAAGCCTGGGCCACCTCGCCCGGCATCGTGGTTTTTGCCGTCTGCCCACCCAACACCACACTGCCGTCCCCGTCGGCAATGCTGTTCGAGCCGCCCAGAATCACAGCATGACTTGCGCTCACAACGTTCTGAATGCCGCCCACAATCGCCGCGCCCGGCCCCGGGTCAATCTCATTCTCGTACCCGCCCACAATGACCGCCGCATACGTCTGGCCGCCGTCCTCGATCTTGTTGCGGTATCCGCCGCCGATCCAGTTGAAGTATTTCCCCGGATCGTTCCCCACCGCATCAGCCGTACTTTTCACAGCCGTCACATTCTTCGTCGTAATCGTACCGCTCGTCAACTTGACCGCATCGTACGCGCCGTCCGTCTCCGCAACGAGGTCCTTCAACTCCACCGTGTCGTCAGTCGTAACCAGGTTGATCCCAACCGTCGCATTCGCGCCCAGATTACTGACCTTCAGATCGCTCCACACGGTATCCACCACACTCGTGAACGACACAGCCGGCCCCGGCGCGCTGTTCGTCACCCGCAATTGCGCACCGGCCAACCCGTGGACACTCACATACGACTTCGCCGTCACCGTCGCCACCTCGGCCACGTAGCCCACCACGATGATCGTGTACGGATTCGACGCGCTCGCATCGGTGATCGCCGCCAGCGCCGCACTCAGCGTACTGTAGCTGCCCTGGCTCTTGGCATCCACCACCAGGGTATTCTTGCCCCAGGGAATGCCCGTGCGCGCGACCAGGCCATCCTTCACCGGCACCCCGTCAATCGTCACGCCCAGACCGCTCGACGATTCCGCAATCACATCCGCCTTGATCCCGTGCGTGCCAAAGTCCTGCGGCGTACTCGTCGCACCCGCCACCGCTCCGTTCTCGCGCAGATACACCGCCGGCGCGGTTGCCGGCGGGAAAACACCCGCCGCAATAATCGCCTGCAAAGTCTCTGACGAACCGGTGGCCAAATCGAACTCGAAGCTCTCGCCGTCCGGCAGATCGCACCGATAGCGCACCGTCCCCGTGTCCGGCGTCGCCAGCGTCACCGAAAAAGCACCGCTGCCGTCCGTCGTCACCGCCAGCGCATTTTTCGGATACGTTGCCGTCGTCGTGGCGAAAAACACATCCACCAGAGTGAAACGTACCTCGACGCTGGGCCACACCACATTACCGCCCGGCTTCTTGATCGTTCCTGTGATTGTCCGTGCCATATTTCCCCCTTATGACCCGGCCACCACCGGCGTCATGTAATAACGCGACGCCGTGCCCTTGATCTCGATCGTACGCGCGTCCTCCTCGGAGTCCCACCCATCGGTGATACTGGTCCCGTAGAAGTCGTCAATGTACTTGATGTGTACCGGAGTGGCCACGCCCACGACCGTCCCGCTGTAGGACTCCTCCTTGAAATCACCGATGCAAATTGACGGGTCGAGGGTGATCTGCTCAGTGCCCAGCCAGCCGCCGCCCGGGCGAATCACACCCAGCGCACGCGCCACCTCGTCCAGGTTCGATTCCGTGTACAGCGTCAACGTCACCTCAACCTTCGTCGAGCCGCCGACCGTCTTCACGTTCTTGTCACCCAAACGCTTATAATCCTTCGTGTCAGCCGTCACGCTCGTCTGGAAAGACTTCCCCTGATCCAGCAGCGTCCAGCTCACCTCACCATTCGTCTTGTGAAACAGCAGACTCAGGTACTGCTGACGTACCTGCAGGGCTGCGTTGAAATCAACTCTCGCCATCGTGTACCTCCAAAGTTCTCACCACGCCGCATCTATCACCACGGTAAACCCGTACTGTTCCGTCACCGTCTCCGCATCCGATGTGCGCCGTATGCCGCGCACCATGGCCAGCGCCACGGGCTTCCCGCCAATCGTCACGCGCGGCGTGCTATCCAGCCACGTCAGCAGCGCATCCACCAGCGTCCCCAGGTTGATCTCGTCCCGGCCGAAGATCGTTACCTCCCAAGTGTACGCCTTGCGCTTTGCCGTCTCGCCCATCCGCATCGCCTGGCCCCTGTCCACGCCGACAAACACAATCGCTGCCAACGGTGTGCGCCCGTCGGTGCGTCCCCACGCAGGATACCCCTTCGCGGCTGGCACGCCCAGGCTCGCCGTCAACTGCTGGGCCAACCAATCCAAAAACGCCGTGATCACTGGCTATTCCCTTCGCTCCAACCGAATCCGCACCACGGTTTCCGTCTCGTCCGTCCCACCCGGCGCCTGACGCACGTTGTACCGCTTCCCATTCACCTGCACCAGGTGCGACGCCCTGACCGCCGCGGCGTTCTCCGCGCGTACAGCCACCTCGATAGACCCGGCCGGCAGCACGCCGGCGATCATCAGCGCCTGCAACTCCTCGCTCGCCCGCTGCGCCACATACGGCACGGTGCTCGTATCCCAATACACCTCTTGCCCAGTGAGCACCGCACCGCTGGTTTCATGCCGAACCGCGTCTGTCGCCTCGTCATACGCATACCCGGCCGGCAGAACCCACGTGCTAACCGGGTTCACCACCGTCAGGCTGGGCCGGCTGTTGCGCACCCACGCCTTCTCGAAAAACGCGCGCAGGCCGCGCGGTTTGCTCATCACAGTCGCACCAGCATCTGCAGCGCACGTCCCCGGAAATAGGCGATCACATCCTGGTCAGCCAGCGCGTCACGCAGAACATGCTTCGGCGGCGAACCTCGCACCCAGGCGGCAAAAACCATCTTCCCGCCCGACCTCCACGCCAACGCCTTTGCACGCCGCGGTCGGATCACCTGCCCGCGCGGCCCGTAGATGCCCGTGCCCTCCTCCTGGAAGGCAGCATACGGCACGTCGCTGTACACATCCGCCTCCATCCCGTATCCGCCGCCGTGAGACCGCGCCTCACTGGCCTGGAACCCGTCAGCGTAGCGCCCACTACCCGACGTTGTTCTTTGCCGGGCGAGCAGTCGCGCCCGCCCACTGGCGTAGCGCGCCACATCCTCCACCGTCGCCCGCATCTCCCGCTGGATCACCGCCGGCGAGGTGGGCACTATGCGCACGCTGAGGATAACTGGCATCGCTCATCGCCCCCTGTTTCCGTGGGCCACCGCAAACATCGTCGGCCTGGCCGGCGTCGTGGCCGTGGCTGGCGTCAACACGGCTGTTATCTCCATATCAGCCGCAGCCGCCAACTGGGCAGACCTCGCCGCCCAGTCCACCGGCGCCGCGCCATACTGATACCCGTCGCCAAACTTCTCGCTCGTCAGGTTCGGCATCGCCGGCGCAATCAGGCTTGCACAGCGCAGGATCGCCGCGCTCACCAAGTGAGCCATCTCCGCAGCCGTCCTGGACGCCCAGGCCGGATCGCGCTGCATCACCCAGGCGCACGCGCGGCCGGCGTAGATGTCGAAGCCGATCGTCGCATCCGTCAGCGTCTCAGCGTCCAGCAGCGGCGATAGCGCCGCGCGGATCTCTGGATACCTCGCCTGCGAAAGCTCGAACGGCATGACCTACCGCCCTCGGCCGCGCCGTGGAGGCGTAGCCGGCTTTGCAGCTACTGTATCAGGATGATCGCCCCTGGCCGCCGCTGAATTGGCCCCGGCAGCAGGCTCATGAGGCGCATCCGGCGCAGGCGTCCCCGGCATATCTAAGACAAGCCGGCCATCCCGCAGCCGCGCGATCACCGCCGGCGTCACCGCCACCCGCACAGGCGCCGGCCCCGCCACGAACACCTCGCCGTCAGGATGCTCAGGCGCGCGCTCCCACAGCGCCACCGCATCGCCGGGAGTCCCACCAGAACGCACCCATATCACATCCATCGCACCCCTCCGGCCGGGTTAGTTATCTGCCTTGCTGATTTGCAGACAGTTCGTGCCGTCGCCCAACAGCGTCAGGGTGTCGTATTGGGCCAGCGCCGCATTGCCGCCCAGCATGATCGTGCTGGTGTCGGTAATTGTGATAGTTTGAGCAGCAATGTTTCGGAGGATAGTGAGTTTGCCGGCGGTCTGACATCCTGTCACCGCTGAGGTTCCCACCGTGCCTGCCGCCGTCAGCGGAATCACCGTATAGTTGGCGGTCGCAATTGTGGAACCGGCTGTCACCGTGATCTGTGTCGGAGCGGTAAAGGCAATCTGCCCGGCCAGGGTTGCGTTCCCGGTCAATGCCATAGTGCTGGCGAAAGTTGCGGCGCCGTCGCACTGTAGAGTGCCGGCCGCGCTAAACGTGCAGCCCGTGGATCCAAACCCACCGCCCACAGTCGTCGCCCCGGTCGTCGCCAGCGTCCCGTTGATAGCCAGGCTATCCAGATTCGTCAGTGCCCTGGACTCCGGCGCCGGCGTGGGGGTAGCAGCCTGTCGCGTGCATCCCCCCAACGCCAACACCAAAACAAGAAGCACCAACGCGAACACATACTTCTGAGACTTCATCGTTGTTCCCTCCGTTGTTCTGCCTCGCGTCCTAACTGCCCGCTCAGGCCGCGACGTTCATCACCTTGGCTGCACCCGGCTGGAACACACAGAACGCCTCCACCTCGGTCATGTAGATGGCCTGTGTCTGCCGGCGCACGTAGCGCTCGATCTCCGTGATGTTGCCCGCGATCTCGAACACCCGCTCGATGGCCATCCGATTGTCGAAGAGCACCAGCTTGTTCGCCGGCGCATCGCTCGTCCAACCCAGTGCCACGTTATCTCCCGTCCGGTTGATGTTGCGGAACCCGCCCAGTGACGGCGCAAAGATCAGCGGCACGTTTGCACTGCCCAGGTTGAGCAACTGCAACTGCAGCGCCATCGCCTCCTGGGCCAGCACCGTGGTCGGAATCAGCGGGCTTGCCATCTTCATCTTGAACGCCAGCCACGCCTTCAGCGTGATCGTGCCGGCCGTCGCGCCCGTGTCCAGGGTGGTCAGGTTGTAGCTGGTGGCCGCCGTGTTCGGGTTTCCGTCGCCGTTGATCAGGACATCCATGATCGCCGCGACCTTGTCATTCTCGGTCTGCGCTGCCATCATCTGAATCCAGTACGCCACCTTGTCAATCGGCGTGCGCCGAATCTGCTCATAGCTCTGCTCGAGCCCGCGACCGTACTTCTTCAGCCTGATCGGATGCTCTGAGCCAGTCAACTTCGAGAGCGGGATGTCCGTCGCTTCCGGCACCCGCAGCATACGCTCCTCAGCCGGCACCGGCGTCAGGTAAAACGCCTCATACGTCCCACCGTCCACCGGAGTCGTCAGCGCCACCAGTTCCGACACAGGGATCGCCGCGCCCACCACACTGGCCGCGCGCACCTGGGCCGCGTACGCAATCGCGCCTGCCCCCGAGATGGACAGCACATCGTCATTCGAGAGGTAGAGCCCGCGCGTGTTGAAACGCCGGCCCAACTGCGCCGTGCGCCACTGGCGGGCGAACCATTCCACAGCCAGCGCGCGCGTCTGCTCGTTGGCGTCGAACTTCTCGAACTTGTCTGCCCACACACCGTGGTCTTCCATCGTGTTGGTGCGGATTTCCGCCACCTGCAGCAGCCGGCCGAAGGCGTCAACGCCATCCTTGTACCCCTGGCTGGGGTCTTGCGTCTCCAACCAGGCCGAAAACGTCATCCCGCGCTTGTACGCGTCCCGGAACATATCGGGCGACACTTGCGGCAGAATCTCCTGCGCTCTCGCCCGCACATCACTCACAGCCATCTCGTAGCCCTCCTGTTTTCTGTCTTCCGATTTCTCGTGCAACCCCGCGCGTTTTGGCGCAGGTTAGCCCAAGAGCACCCAAACCGCCGCGGTATCTGTCGCATCCATGATGACGCCACCGCACACCCCAAGCTCGGCTGCGGTCGCCGTAGCCACCTCACGAATGTACCCCTTCGCCGACGTGTCCAGGTCCCCCACGATCGCCTTGCCCGGAGTCAGCGACGCGCTGGCGCCGGATGGCAGGGTCACGAATCCCCCGACCTGCACCGCACACAACTTGTCCTGCTCCACCGAGATCAGCTTACCGACGACTCGGCTGCCGTCCGTGGTAAGCCCCACCGTCCTCGATGCGGTCAGCGTCACCGCCAAGCCCACCTGCGCTGAACCGTTCGTCTTGGTCCCATCGTAGGTGATCGTGGAGTCGTCAATCGAAAACGCCGCGAACTCCTGTCCGCTCCCTTCCCAACTAAAGCTATCCCGTGGATTAGCCATTACCGTCCCCTCCTGTTGTTCTTCCCTTGCTTCTCACTTTGCACTGTGCACTTTGCACTGTGCACTTTGCACTGTGCACTTTGCACTTTGCACTTTGCACTCTGCACTTTGCGCTTTGCACTCTGCACTCTGCACTCTGCACTCTGCGCTTTGCACTTTGCACTTCTGCCTAGCCCTGATAGGCCCCGGCCATCGTGGTTTTCTCGCTCAGTGCCGGCTTCTGCTCATCGTCGGTCGTCAGCCGGCCGCCGGCAAAAATCCGGTCTCCCAGCGCGCGCCAATCGTCGCGCATCTGCTTGATCGTCGCCAGCGGTGCAGCCTCCAGCAACCTGCGGTACATATCCGCCTGGAAATGCGCCCCACTGGCCCGCACCCCTTCCGCCAGCGCCTCCGCTACCAGGTCGGTTCGATACGCCGTCCCGTCCGCAGCCAGCGCGCGCAGGCCCTCGACCTCATCCGCCAGCGGCCGCAATCGCGCGACCTCGGCGGTCAGCGGTCGCAGCCGCTCAACCTCATCCGTCAGTGGCCGCAGCCGCTCGACCTCATCCGCCAGTGTCCGCAGCCGCTCAACCTCACCCGCCAGCGGCCGCAATCGCTCGACCTCGACGGTCAACTCCTCAATCGTTGGGTCCATCAGTTCCGTGTTACTCCTTTTCCGTTGCAACTCAACCCCGGCTCTCACCACGCGCGCGGCCGGCAGCCGAATCCGATACCGCGCCTCCAACAACGTCGCCTGGCCCGCGCGCAACCGGCCCGCTTCCGCCTCCTGTTGCGCCTTCAGGATCGCCGCGCCTGGCGTCGCCCCGTCATAAACCGCCGACACCTCGCTGAGGTGAGCGTCTTCGACCCACGCAACCGCCATTTCCTGCCCCGTCACGTTGCCCAGCGGATCGCGCAGGTCGTACAACATACCCGGCACATGCAGGCAGTCCCAGTCGCGCAGCATATCCCGTCCACACAGCGAGCATCTGAACTTCCCGCCGTAGAAGCCAACGGACACGTCATGCAGCAGACCGCTCCGCACACCCGCAATGAAATCATCCGTCCCCACGCCGCCCAACCGCAGCCCAGGCACCGTGTAAAACTCGGTCAGCACGCGCGCCACGTCGCCTGCTTCCTCGTAGGTCCCTGTCAGTGACCGGCCCAGGCCAAGCTCCGCGTAGCGATGGCTGTTCTGAAAAGTGACACCCTCCGCCGCCTCTACGCCAAAATTGCGCAGCGTCGTAGGCGCCATCCGAGTGTAATACGCGTCCAGTCGGTTGCTGCTAATCTCGGCCAGCCAGAAGAAGGGCGGCCGTTCCGCCAGAATCGTCTCGTCGAACGCATGGCGTGCCGCAATCGCCATCAAATCAACCGCCGGCGTCATCATGGCCGGCCCCACGCGCGCCGGATGACCAAAAACCGCCTTCTCCAAATCAACCCTCATCCACACACCCCTTTCGGCGCAAAAACAAAAGCGGCGACGAGCCTGCACTCTCGTGCATGACTCATCGCCGCTGATAAAAATCGGTAGCGAAGAAAACTATGTTGGGCGCCGCCCCCAACGTCCGGCCCCTGGCGTGAAGCCAGTCACCGGCTTGGCATGCTCAACGGTCTCCCAGAGCACTGCGCATCTTGCCTCCCGTGTTCCGGGGGTGTGGGTGGTACTGGGTGGTACTGGGTGGGATAAGCGGGCCACCCCCGAAACACCGGGCATCCCAGGCCGGTCAAAAGACTGATCCTGGTGCCAGGAACTTTACCACAACCCCAAAATCTTGTCAATTCGTATTTTGCTCATCACCCCAAATCCGCCGCCGGGCCCTGTGTCACCTGCTCCCATCCTCCATTGCGCCATCCTGCTCAATCTGCAACAGCGGAAGCCGCACCGCCCCAATACGCCGCCGCGCAATGTCCAGGTAATCAGCGTCCATCTCGATCCCGATGAAGCGGAAACCTTCCAACATTGCCGCCTTGCCCGTGCTGCCACTGCCCATGAACGGATCGAGCACCACCCCGCCAGGCGGTGTCACCAACCGCACCAGGTAGCACATGAGGGCGATTGGCTTGACCGTCGGGTGATGGTTGCGGGCCGTGGTATCTGGTCTACCTTCGTCTGCATGTATGCGCTGGCTCATACTTCCGCTTGGTCGCCTATCGCCCACACTTGCATCACGCTCATCCATCCCATCCAGCCCCTCATCCCGATCCGCCTTGCTCGCCTTCGCACAGTAGAAGAAGCGCGCAGCACTGCCGGCGTCATTGTGTGGCGTTGCGCCGTTGGAACCGTGAAACATACCACTTACGACCGGCTTGTGATTTTCGCGGTTCTCGCGGTAACTGTTCCCCGTCACTGGAAACCCCGCCACCACCTCATCGCTGCCGTCGTGAATGACGTTTGCAGGCCATCTTCCCGGTGGTACCGCGCCAGTCCTGGCGCGGTATTGTCCATCCTTCCCGTTGTTATACTTCCCGCTGAACTTTGGCGCTGTGCGTCGTGAATCGTCATAGTCTGTGGGATTCAGGTCTTCAGCCGTCCCCACCCTACACCCATCCACATTGATCGCTCCCGTGCCCCATTCAAGCACATTGGCGGCCACCGTCCCCTGCAGAGGCTTCCGGGCCACAATGATCGGCTCCCACGCCGGTTTCAGCGCCGTGCCCCAACCCTGCCAGCGTGCGGCGTCGGAAGTGATCGGATTGGGCGACAACACGGAATCTTTGAACTCCTTCGACCATTCGTCTTGCGCGTAGGTTCCTCGCACGACACCGGAGCGCACGCCCCGGATCCGCTCGCGTGTTTCACCTGCCGCCTTGTCAATCGCCTTGCTCACATCGTGCGATTTCGGGAAACCCGATCCATACACCCACATGATCGTATCCCGAATCTCCCATCCCGCATCCTCAATCGTCACAGCCAGCCGGTGGAATGTCCGGGTACCGCCAAACGCCAGCAGATGCGCCCCAGGCTTGGCAACTCGCAGCGCCTCACGCCAGAACTGCACGCCCGGCACCCCGTGATCCCAATCCTTCCCCATGAACCCCAGCCCATAGGGAGGATCGGTCACAATGGCGTCAACGCTGTTTGGCTCCATTGCCCGCATAACGTCCAGGCAATCGCCGACATGTAGTATCACGCCATCAGTCACCGTTCTTTTTCCCATCCGCAATCTACGGTCTTCTTCCGCTTACGCCGCGGCATCACCGTCCTCGGCAACGCCAGGTACTCCTCAACCGCTCCCAGTTCGATCAACCTGGCCTGCCGAATCCGCAGCCACAGCTCGCGCTCGGCCGGCGACAGGGTCTGGCGTAGATACCCCGCCAACTGCGTGAGCGCCCTCAAATGTGCTCGTCGCAAAGCCAGCAAAGCCCCGTGCGCCATCGTCCCCTCTGGTAGATTGGTGGTGAATTCTTCTCTCACTGGCAACGTTGCCAGTGAGGACGTGTTGGTCCCGGCCATGTAACCCCCGACACCAGCTATCTCAAAGAGGTCTATCTCCAAACGAGATAGACGATCCCCAGCCAGGCTTCCGGCTCCAATCATTACAGCGGCTGCACTCGCCCGCGCGCCGGCCTCTGCATCCGATGATCCCTATCTGGTGGGCGATGCCGGCCGCCCTGCTCATGCAGGTACAGCCAGTAATCGCCCTCCAACGCCTCGGCCTTCTTAGCCGCTGGCGGCGTGCCCGCTGCCTCAATCCACACTTCCAGTACGCCGTTCTCCAGCCGATACGACACCGGCTTCTCTTTCTCTGCCCCACGCACCACGACAACCTGCACGTCCATGATTCACCCCGCTGTCAGACTCACTGGTATGGCCGCGGACATCGTCTTCTCCGCAACCGCCACATGCCCCACGACGGCCTGCGCCGCCTCGTCCTGCGTAATCCACCCCTCATCGCGCTTGCGCGCGGCGTTCGCAATCACCAGCGCCTCCGTCTGTGCATCCCGCATCAGCTCCGAGGCCCGCAACTCCGCAAACCGAAACTTCACCGTCGCCTGAATGCCCTGCGCCTGCAACGCCAGGCCGAGCAGCCGTTCCAGCATCGCCTCCAGCCTGTGCTGCAAGCTCTTGATGCCGGCCGCGTGAATCTCCCACTGCTGCACGGCATGGGTTTCGGTCGTGGCTTCGTTCACACCCATGAGCACTGGCATGGTCTTCAGCGCCCGGATCACCGTCCGTTCCAGCGCGCGAATGATGGGGTCAATCGCACCCAGGCTGTTGCTGTTCACCGTCCCCACACCCTGGTTGACCACGATCGCCGTGCTGTGAATGTACGCGTCGTCTGGCTCCAGGCTGGCGTACACGTTCTGCACCTCCGTGATAATCTGGCGCGCCCAGGTCTGCACCGCCGTCGGATCATCTTCCGTGTTGGCTGGCATCAGGTTCGCCAACTTGTCGAAATCAATCGCCAGGTCCAACCGCGGCCATCCCTGCTGCTGCACCACGCGCCGCAGATCGTTCATCAGACCAAGAGAGAATAGCACCGTATTGAGCGCAGACGCAGCCAGCGGCCGGCCGTAGGGGCTGCCAGGCAACGGGTCAATCGGCACATACTGAATGGTCGGCCGCGCCAAGCGCACGAAACGCCCACCTTGCATCTGCCCCAACCTCCAGACCTGTCCCAGCGCGCGATCAGTCACTTTCTCGAACCGGGCGCTGATCGGATCCACGGCAGCCAGATTCAACGGCGCGCGGCCGGCCGCATCCAGCACCATCTCAGCGAAGAAAGCCCCGCGCAGGAAGGCTCCCATGAAAAGCATTCCAAACACCACATCCGCGCCCACCGGATTATCGCCGGCATAGGGACCGGTGATCTGGGCCAGGAACGCATCGAGCGCAGACTGGGCGGTCGGGCTTGGATTGCTGCTCCCAGGCTCGAACGTCTGCGCCGTCCAACCTGGGTTACACAGCCGCAAGAAGTCCCACAGCGCGCGGCTCACATCCGGCGAAATATCCGGCAGCAGGCGCATAAGCTCTGCCGGCGACATGCGATCCAGCGTCTGCGCATCCAAATTGAGTTGGCGCCAGGTCGTCTCTGGCGATTCCGGCGCCATCATCACGCTGGCGCCCATCCCAAAAATACCCGCGTCGTCCCACGACAGCCGCCCGCCGGCCAGCGTTTGCGGCGTCACCGATCCTGTGCCCTTTGCCCGTGTCTTTGTTTCCTCTCTACCCAACAATCGCCCCAACCAACTCGCCATACCTCACCTCCTCAACCACGAAAACGTAGCAGTATTTACCGACTGATAACCGTTATCAGTCGGTAAATGCTATTACATCTCAAATCCCCCACCCCTTCGCCGTACCCTGCGCCAGCACACCCACCGCTCGCGGCCGCAGGCTGGCTGCAGCACAGTAGGTCTCCGCATGAGCATAGTGATCCGGCCCGCTTTCCACGTAACGCGCGGCCAGGTTCCCGTCGCGTTTGCGTTCAGTCACCCGTACTGACGCCTTCAAATGCTCGTAGTAGTCCACGCTGCTGCGCATGGTCGCCGGCAGCGTGTTTTTGCCATCAGTGAACCGCACCATCATCTCATCCATCGCGCGCGTCCTGTCCAATGTCACAATGCCCTCTTTGTCGTTCCACTGGCCGATGTCCTCATGCCGCGTGCCCTCGAAGCTGGAATAGTATGCCAGCCACACCGTGCCCCGCCGCCCTGCGTTCACCTCGCCTTGCAATTTACGCGCGGCGTGCGTCTCCGGCAAGGCATCCATCACGCAGACGCCCACATTGAACGCCCGAATCAACCGCCCCACCTCATCGAACGACACCGCCTCGCCGGCCCGCCGCAGCGGTCGCTCGCCCGTGGTCGCATCCGCCGGCCCTCTAATCACGTAGTGCAGCACCCGCCCCACGTCCACACCCATCACCGTGCGCTCCTTAGCCAGCGCTCCTGGCGCATACTCACGCCGGCACGCATCCAGCACCTGGTCAGTCAGCCCGCCCCCCTGCGGCGTGTATGGCTCCCCCAAGTCCTGGTTGAAGGCTTCCTTACGCTTCGACTCGTCGGCTGTCTGTAGCGCCCTGATCGTACTCATCAGGTTGGCCTGCGCGCTGAACAGCTTCGACAGATGAAAGCCCGCCACGTCACGCCCTGGGAAGGTGGGCACCCACTGCCCGACCGCCAGGCGGTTCATCTCCCGCTGGCAGCGCCGGCACGCCACAAACGCGCGTCCCTCCGCGCGGCCCCACCAGTCCACCGGCCGGCCCAGTTCATCCTGCTCGATCACCACCTGCTGGATCGTGAGCGTCTGCCACGTCCCGCAGTGGTCACAGCGCAGGTGCCACAGGCGTTGATCTGTATTGCGCCATTCCAGATCAATCCCCACGCCCGTGTAGGTTGGCGTGGAGACATCACGCTCCTCCTTGTGTGCGCTGTGCCCCAGGCGCTTGCGCGCCAGCTCCGGCGCTCGCACGTCAATCTCATCGTACTCATCGAGGATGATACCGTCGGCCGGCAACGACTTCAACTGCGGCGCGTTACCGTCCGGCTTCACGCGACCGCCACGGAAGTACAGCCAACTATTGTGAATGCGCTTCAACGTCACCCGGTCCGCGCCGCGCCGCGCATCCGCCGAGCCATCCACCACGATCTCCGCCAGGTACGTGCTCGCCTCCAACGCCGGCCCAAACCGCGTGCGGCTGAAATCCGACACATCGTCATCTGTGGGCATCACGTACAAAATATCCATGCGCCGCGCGTCCGCCGCGTGCAGCGCATAACTCACCAGGTACTCGCTGGCGCCCACCTGGCCGGCCTTCTTCACCACCATCTGCCGGGCGTCGCATTCATACAGACCCTGCAGATACGCGTGATTGGTCAGGTCAAACGGCGTCTTCGGCGACAGCATGATCCGGTACTTCATCGTCCACGTCAGCAGATCGTCGCCCCCGGTCGCCCGCCGGCGCTGCACCAGGTGCGCCTGCGCCGCCAGCGCCATCTGCAACCGCCCGGAGGTTGGCAAGGAGGGCAGCAAGCTCGTCATCGCTCAGTTTCTCCAGATCGAAGGGCCGCTTTATCTCAATTGACCCGCCGACCTCGTGTTTCTCCTTACTGGTCGCCATGTCGGCCGCCAGCCGCGCCAGCTTTGACCCCGTCTCAAAAAAAGATGCCGCATCGCGCATCGTCCAGCGCGCCGGCATCACCACCGTCGTTTGACGGCCATCCTCATCTTTCTTTTCCTGGCGCGCCAACGGCCACGCCAACATCTGCTTCGCCCTACCCACCAAATCCTGCGCCGACTTCCACTCCCTCTCGCGCAACCGTCGGCGCCGCAACTCCCATCGCTCCTCATCCCGCCGGCGCACCTCCTCGTCCCACGCCTGCGCCCGCTCCTCCCATCGCCACTGCTGCGCCGCACGTCCCCAGGAGCCGGGCACGCGCCGCGCGCGCGAACTCTCCTTCTCCTGCGCCCGCTCCGCGCGCACCGCCCGCTGCAGCGTTCGCCGCGGCCCCAACAACCGGTACGCGTCGAACCGCACGAACCACAAACTCGACTCCCCATCCAACCGATCCCACGCGTTGGCGTCGTCCATCTGCCCCAAACCTATACACAAAGAGCCAAATAAAATGACGCCCCAGAACGCCTTTTAACGCCTTTTCACCCCAAAATCACCCTCCCGGCCTATTCCCATACGCAAATCATACTACGCTACCCCCATTTGTAAAAACGCACCCTCATCACCGCGCGTCAAATCAACCACCAACAGCCCAGGCCGCAACCGCAATTGCCCATAATCAACCTTCGTCGTCACCACCAAAACCTCGCACCACCGCACCACATCCTCTATACACCCCACAACCTCCACCTGCGCCTCGTCTCTCACCGGCGCCACCGGCACCGACTCATCGAACGCCCGCACCCGCCGGCGCAGCTCCCCATTCGTCAAGCACCCAATCAACCGCAGCGCCGGACTATCCCGCAGATCACCCGTATGCTGATTGTGCGCCAAACCAATCACCCCAATCCGCTCCGCGCGCGTCTGCTTCACCACCTGCGCCGCGCGCTCCACATGCACATCGTTACTCGGCAGCACCGCCTCCAACAATGGCAACATCAGCCCGCGCTGCGCCCCCAACCCCATCAACGCCCGCACATCCTTCGGCAAACACGGCCCCCCAAACGCAAAACCAGGGCGCAGGTATGCAGCACTGATATTCAACCGCTCATCACGGCAAAAAATCTCCATCAACTCCTGCCCGTTCACCCCCAGCGAGCGACTCATCCGCCCCATCTCATTCGCAAAAGTCACCTTCAACGCGTGCCACACATTACTCACCAACTTCACCAGCTCCGCCGTCTCCACCGCCGTCTCCACCAGCGGCCCATCAACCCCAACATACAACTCCCGCAACTGTGCCCGATCCTGCGCATCGTCCCCCCCAATCACCACGAACGGAGGCCGCATAAAATCCCCCACCGCATACCCTTCACGCAGAAACTCAGGATTATAAATCACCCCAAACCCATCGCCCGCGCGTTTCCCTGCAGCCCGCTCGACTGCCGGCACCACCACCCCGCGCGTTGTTCCCGGCGTCACCGTACTCCGCACCACCACCAAGCGCCGTTCCGCCTGATTCGCCAACGCCCTCCCAACCTCCTCGCATCCCGCCCGCAGATCCCCATAATCGAACCCACCGCCCGCCACCGCAGGCGTCCCCACACACAACATCACCACATCACACCGCTCCACCGCATACCCAATTGAATCCTCCACCGTCAGCGCCCCGCCCGCCAGCGCCCTCGCCCACAAATCACCCAACCGGGGTTCTGCCGCCGCCAGCCGGCCCTCCCGCAAATCATCCGCTCGCTGCCGATCCTTCTCCACCCCCATCACCCGATGTCCTATTGCCGCCAGACACCCCGCCACCACCGTCCCCACATACCCAAGCCCAATCTCGCACACGCGCGTCATCGCCATCTCCTTTCCACATTCACCACAATCAGCGTCGTCGTCGCCGAATTCTGCACCGTAATCCATTCCCCCCACTTTCGCTGCAGATAAGCCAACTCCGCCTGATTCCGCTTCCCGCTGCGGCTCAGGCTATTTCCTCCCGGATAACTCCACCGCTTCCTGTGAATGAACGAAAATCGCCCGTCCATCACAATCACCCGCCGGCGCAACTGCGCCGTCAGACAAAAATCAATATCCGCCCGAATCCGCAACTCAGGATCGAAACGAATCTCCCGCCCAACGATCCCCATCGCCGCACCCACCCACCCGCAAAACCTCATCGGGTCCTGCGGCCTGAACTTACGCGTATCCCCGCCCGTCTGATCGAAACCAAACACAGGCGCCCCAATCCCCCGCGCAATCTCCGCCGTATTCTCCACAAACTGCCGAATCGCCTCTGGATCACGAATCACATGTGACCTGGTCGGAGAACCAACCGGCGAGCGCACCTGGTACACATCATCGTCCACGATGAACACACACTCATCATCCACATGATCCAGAATCCAATTCTTGAGCGGCCCAATCCCCCACAAGTCTTTGGGGTGCGCCAGCAGCGGCGCCCCCAGCACCTCATACTGCTGCGCCTGCTCCTCATTGACCACAACCGTGGCCCCAGGAAACAGCGCAAGCGCGGTGCGGCAATCCCCTACTCGGCTCTTACTTGGAATGACGACCCTGATTCCCATTTATCTATCGCCCTCGCGCCATCAATCACCCGGCACATCCCAACCTTGCGCCGGCCCTTCCCAATATCGAACGCCGCCCGGTCAATGCCCAGGAACGACACGGCCTTCGTCCAGTCCATCTGATTCCTGAACACCAGCATCACATAGTCGTAATGCTCGAACGGCTGCAACGCCATCGCCGGCGCCGCGTCACCGCCCGCCTTTTTGGCTTTATCCCCCTTCTCGTCCTCGATGATGCCCTCGATAAGCCGGGCCACCTCATCATCGTAGAAGTAGCCATCGAGCTGCACGCCGCTCTCGATGTCGCGCATCAACTGCTCGATGTCCCACACCAGATCAAGCTCGGCCACGCGATTATCGGCATAGGCCAGGGCGCGAGCATCGGCGTCTGTGTCCAAATCCAGGTCGGTGCGCTGCACAGCCACCAGCCGGCTCCCGTCCGTTGGCACAATGATGATCTCCTCAATCCCCACCCCGGCTGCGCTCTGCAGCGTCTTATTGCCGGCAATCACCTTCCCATTCCGATCCACCAGGATCGAACGCCCTGCCCGCAAATCGCGCAGCGACTTATCCAACATCCCGCGCCCCCGATCCGTCCCCAGATTTGCATTATGCTCATCCGGCAGCAGATCATTCGCCTTCACCACGCGCATACCCCCAAAATCAACCGACATACACCCTCCTGATCTCATACAACTACGTAACAAGCATTCGTCAATGCCAAATTATAGAACACATGTTCTATAATTTGCAAACCACCAACGCTCACACGCACTCAATCAATTTGACAGCTATAATACTTTTATGGCCAGCCGGCCGGCGAGTTGCGTGTCATCAAGACTGGCGAGCAGACCATAGATGGCGCCCGCCGTTACTACTACGCAGCCAACCCGCCGCGCCGGCTGCTCAGCGTCGCGCGCAACGGCTCCCATCTGGAGTCTGCGCGTCCCGGACAATACTGGAAGGCCCTCATCGGCTGGGACGATGGCGACAACGCTCACGTCCTCTCCGGGGACGAAGGGAAGCGGCACACCAAACTCACGATTGATCTGCTCCTTGATGTGCCAATTCATGACATAGGCGTTGCGACCCCCCTCTCGACCGTCGTTGACCGCGCCCCGCGCTCCGACCGCCCTGGCGGCGTGCGCGGCACGATGGCCGGCCGCCCGCCCGTGCAACCCGGCGATCGCGTCGAGCAGCACAACATCACATTGCCGTCACGTCTATGGCGGCGTGCCGAAACGACTGGCGCCGGCAATCGGTCGGCCGGCATCTACAGACTCATCGAAGGAGAGGAACCTATGTCAGTCTCATTACCAGTGAATGTGGCGCAGGTGCTGCGCATGTGGCCGGAGGCGACCGCCGTAGCGATGGAGGTGAACGACCAGGTCGCCATCATCGTCAAGTGCGAACGGAAAGACGCACAAAGCGCACATCGCCCCGGCGTGCCGGTGGCGTTCCAGACCATGCTTGGCCTCTACCCTGACGCCGGCGCCGTGATCCGCCTGGCGCTGGAGATCAGGGATCAGCCGGGCCATCCGCTCAAGTTCGAGACTTTTCTCAATCCAAGCCAGGCGAACCCAGACCAGGCGCACGATCTGGCCCTGTTACGCAAGTTGGCCGGGCAGACGACGCTAGACATTCATATCTTCGACATGCACATCAACTACCAATACAGCAAGCGCATTCCGTTTCGAGAAACGCCGCGCGCCGAGCTGTCCCTGCTGATCCAGCAGGCGCAGGAACTCCTCGCCGGCATCCCGGAGACCACCCTCAACTTCGGCAAAGCCCGCGACCAGATGATGGCAGAGATTCCGCTATAGAGGCCCAGATGAACGACCGCACGCTCACCCTATCCGCAGATACGGCCACCCGGCTCGACAACCTGGCTCGCCGCCTGGGCGTCCCGCTCGACGTGGCCCTGGCGCAGATCGCCGTCCGCATGGACGTGATGGATCGCATCGCGGCCATGCTGGCGGTTGAAATCACGCCCAGCCCGGCGCCGCTGCATGGGCCGCGGCCTGGTAGGGCTGGCAGCCTACCGGGCAGGCAAGCCCTTCGTGGGCACAGAATTGAATCAACGCCGGCTGGCCTGCCTGCTAGCGGCGATTGCCCACCTGGGCGGTCAGGTGGCAAGACAAGAAGAAAAATAAGGAGAAACGTCATGTACACCACATATACCGGACAAAACGTCCTCATCGAACTGGCCCGAGGGGGCGCCGTCACATCCTACCAAATGATCGGCCAGGGCATAGCAGAGCAGATCGGAACGTCCACCCAAGATCACCAGACCCTGCTCGACATCCTGCTCACCCCGGCCGGCCTTAGCGTTGGCCCCAACAACACCATCCTTGCAGCGCCCAGCGCCGCATAAACGGGCGCCCATCGCCCCCCCACAAAACCAGAAGCCTCGTGAACACCGATTCACGAGGCTTCTGGTTTTTTCGCGCACGCGCGTCGACCAAACTCGTTTCCCGTATCCCAAATCAGTCCCAAAAAACTCAGGGATAAACTCGTACCGCCCAGAGATTGACACCTCGATTGGCCTGTGAGAGAGTGAGACCGTCAGTTCAACCGAATTCACAGATCAGAAAGGAATCATTCTCATGGTCAAACCGCATGTCCTCGTCACCCCAGGCTCCTTCACGGACCACATCTGCTGGAGACTCAGCACCCTCGGCGCCAGCGTCCACATCCTCGCCCCCAACGAAAACCCGTACAAAATGTACGAAAAGGCCTCGCACATCCTCCTCCCCGGCGGCGCCGACATTCACCCATCCTACTACAATACCCGCGTGCGCTTCGCCCACCCCGTCGCATCCCGCCGCGATCCGCTCGAATACGGCCTCGCCACCCTTGCCCTGGCTGACGCCAAACCAATCATGGGCATCTGTCGCGGGCACCAGATGATTTGCGCCGTCGCCGGCGGCACCCTCCACCAGGACATCTGGCAGGATACTGGCATCGAACATCGCTCGAACATCCACGACATCGTCATCGTCTCTCGCAGCCGGCTCAGCCGCATCCTCAAGACGCGCACCTGTCAGGTCAACTCATTGCACCACCAGGCCGTCGCCGATGTCCCCGCCGGCTGGCGCATCGCCGCCACAGCCGGCGGCATCGTCGAATCCATCGAACACCCCCGCCTGCCCGTCATCTCAGTACAATGGCACCCTGAAATCTTGCAGTCCCCGACATCCACCGCCCTTTTCGCCTCCTTCCTCGCCCTTTCCTGAACCAAACAAAAACAGGCGGCGACATGTGACATGTCGCCGCCTGTCGCCTCTTATCATCGTCCCTAGTCATGGAGAATGTCAGTTCAATCACAGCCAGAAAGGACAAGAAGGCTCCCGCCAATTATACATCTAAGCCACCAAACCCCCAAACCAATTCACCGCAACGCCCTCACAAATGCCCCCAGGTGCATCCACACGCGTTCACCAAGCACATCTCCCTTCATCCCCAACGCCAACCGGCGGCTCATGGGTGCTCTCAAGTGCCATCGCCCTCACGCCATACTGTCCTATGCCCAGCACGCGCATGGCGCCTTCCGGCAGTTCCTGGGTGAGCACTTTCAGAGCGCCCGCGCGCCACATCGGCGCCCCACCTCTGCCGTATCCCAAAATCAACCTCGCCAACCTTCCAAAACTCAGGGATAAACTCGTGCCGCACAGAGATTGACCCCCCGATTTGTCGGTGAGAGAGTGAGACCGTCAGTTCAATCGAACCCAGTCAGAAAGGAATGTCACCCATGGCCGCCAATAACAAGTCCCGCTTCATCACCGTTGACGCCGAGCAAATCACCTTCGGCGTAGAGATCGAGTGTTTCCTCCCCAACTCCTATCTGTGGGAGAACGCCATCCGCATTGGTCGCTACCATCACGGGTACGCCCTTCCCGCCCCCTTCCCGCCGCTGTGGGAAACCCAGGCCGATAGTTCCCTGCGCAACTGTCCCGCCGGCTACACGCCGCTCGAAATCGTCTCCCCGGTGTTGCACGGCAGTCAGGGCATCTCAGAAATCGTCCAAATCTTCGACTTGCTCAACGCCGCAGAAGCCAAAATCAACAGCACCTGCGGCTTCCACGTACACGTAGGCATCGCCTCCCTGCTGGGCGAATCCCCGGAAACATCGCCGGTCATGGTGCGTTTCCTTCATCGCATCCTCAACCTGGTCAGCCATCACGAATTCGGCATCTACGCCACCATCAACTCTCCTGAGCGCATGCGTAACGACTACTGCAAAACCGTCAAAACCCGTGACGAAAACATGCTCATCGCCACAACCGACGATCTTGACCTGGTCAAAGAGCGCAAAATCGAAGATCGCTACCACACGCTCAACTTGTGCAACCTGTTCAACAGCAAACAGACAATCGAGTTTCGCATCTTCGCCGCCACCCTGAACAGCATCAAAGCCATCGGCTACATCACCACCGCCCTCGGCCTCTGCCACCGTGCCGCCCAGGTTCCCCAATCACCCAAATTCGATTTTCAGCTGTGCTGCCCAGAATGGCAAGAGGCCGGCGACGAGCTTCTACAAGCCCTCGGCCAGACGCAGCGAAAACCGGGCAGCGCCCGAATCCCCTACGGCTGGCCCAAAGCAACCTGGATCGCCTACGGCGAAAAAGTTACCGAACTCCAGCAACGCTGCATCAGCGTGTTCGCCAATCGTCCGCATTGATCCCCGATTCATTCTCAGTCGCCAGCAGCCCCCCGCTGCTGGCCCCATCGTTCACCATGAAAGGACCTGACCATGCCTGCCGATTCGCACACAGTCCAGCCGACCATCACCCCCATCCCCTACCACCAGATCAGCACTGGCGACAACGACCGCACCGTCTTCCGCCCCGAAGACCTCCAGACCCTCGCCGACAGCATCGCAGCCGAAGGCCTCATCCAACCCATCACCGTCCGCCCCCTCTACCACTGCCCACGCTGCCGCCAAATCACCTGCACAGGCGACCGCCCCACCGAATACTGCGACTGCGCCGGCGCCACCTGGCCCGCCGTCTACCAAATCGTCGCCGGCGAACGCCGCTGGCGCGCCATCGGCCTGCTCGCCTGGCCCACCGTCCCCGCCATCATCCGCGACCTCACCGATCAGCAAGCCAGCGCCATCATGCTCATCGAAAACGTCCATCGCGTTGACATAGACCCTATTGACGAAGCCCGCGCCTACCAAAAGCGCCTCGACCAATTCGACTGGACAATCGCCCATCTCGCCCGCACCGCCAAAGTCACCCCCAAACGCATCCAGGCCCGCCTCAGCCTCTTGCACCTCATCCCCGACGTACAACGCCTTGTCCAACAGAACATCGTCGGCGTCCAATTCGGCGAGTGCATGGCCGATCTCGACCGCAACCGCCAATTCATCGCCTTCCGTTACCTGAACACCTCCGAGCGCCCCCTCCTGCGCGAATTCCGCGCCATCTGCAACCGCCTGCGCGCCGAACAAGCCCAGGACACAATGTTCAACCTTGACTTCTTCATCACCCAAACCCTCGACGACCATGCCGCCAGCCGCACCGCCTGGCAGCAGCCCGTTTTCCCCGTGGATGGCGCCATCCCCAAAATGCGCCGCGTAGGCTCAATCGGCCTCAGCATCGAAACCTACATCCATGAGCTGCTCACCAACCCTGACCCGCACCTGCAGGCCATCGCCCCTATCATCGGCAGCTTCTACCAGGCCATACTCGAAGCCGGCTTTGCCTACCCGCCGCACGGCCCCAGCCCCCTCCGCTCCGGCAGCCAACTCCGCCCCTGACCCATTCCAACGCGGCCGGCCCTGCCCCCAGCCAGGGCCGGTCGGCGACAAAAACTGGTGGAAACCTGCGTGAAAACTCGCCCACCAAAGAGATTGACTTCTCATGCCTCTCGTGCGAGAGTCAACCTGTCAGTTCAATCAAATCTAGCCAGAAAGGACAGCAAAATCATGAACATCCCGCCCACCGCCCCCTGGACAGACGCCGATCTCATCTTCAGCTACAGCAGAGCACAAGCCATCGCCGACGGCGTTCTCGTAGATGCCTCCACCGGCCCACTCGGACAGATCAGCCGGCAAACCTACAAATACCCCATCGCCATGACCGCCGAAGTCTTCTTCATCATCGAGCAAGCCGCAGACAACCCGCTTCTCCACAACGACTTGACCGGCATTTGGAACGACATCATGTGGATGAGCCTGCGCTACATCATCGCCCGCCCCGATCCCGCCACAGTGCTATTCCAGGTCAAAATCACCGGCATCGAAGACCGTGAAATCTTCACCTTCAAGCTCGTCGTTGGCCCCGGCGACAACGCCGAACCCGTCATCACCCTCATGCTCCCGGATCAGGATTGACATATTAGAACAGGCGTGCGAAACTTTCGCACCAAAGGAGATCACACATGAACATCGTCACCCAAAACCACTACAACCTGTTCGACGTAATCTCGTCCCTGCAAAAAGAGATTCGCCGTGCCAACGAAGAAGCTGCCATGTACTGGTCGCTCGAACTCATCCCCAAGTTCGAAACGTACCTTTGGCGCCGGCTCATCATCATCGCCAACGAAGACATCGGCATCGCCAACCCCGGCCTGCTCGCCCTTGTCCCCAACCAGCGCACCCTCTACTTCGAGATGCGCAGCGAGGGCAAAGACTCCAGCGCCCGGCTCATCCTCGCCAACACCATCCTCGTCATGTGCCGATCCCCCAAATCCAGGCTGGCCGACCACTTCCAATGCGCCGTTCACCAGGACCGGCTGCACGGCAAGCGCCTTGAAGTCCCCGACTACGCCCTGGACAAACACACCGGCCGCGGCCGTTCAATGGCCCGTGGCGTCCAGCACTGGCTCGAAATCGGTTGTCAACTCAACCCGCCCTCCGAAACCCCCGATCCCTACACCGATCGCGCAGCCCACTACTGGCAGAACGACTTCATCGAAATCACCTGGGGCAAGCGCACATCCAAATCTGCCGCGTCCCCCGAATTGTTCCCTGAATTCCCCGAAAACCCCACCCTTTTCGATTGAACCTGCCCCTCTCTACCCAAACAACACAGGCGGCGACATCTGCATGTCGCCGCCTGTGTCTTCCCCGACAGATGCCCCCAGGCGCATCTGCCCGCGTTCACTGAAACCTCTCACCTTCACCCCATCGTCATTCCTCCGCCAACCGGCTACCTCCTGGGCGCTCCCAGGCATCATCGCCCTCACACCATACCGTCCTATGCCGCAGACGCTCATAGCGCCTCTCAGCAGTTCCTGGGCAAGCATTCTTTCGCGCATCCGCGCGCCACATCGGCGCCCCACCTCTGCCGTATCCCAAACCCACTCCCGTCAACCTTCCAAAACTCAGGGATAAACTCGAATCGTCAAGAGATTGACACCCCCATCTGCCTGTGAGAGAGTGAGACCGTCAGTTCAATCGAACCCAGTCAGAAAGGAATCACTCTCATGACCGCCAAGCTCTGTGTGCGTGACCTGCCAGCCACCGAAAGGCCCATCTACCGCGCCGAAACATTCGGCACTGGCGCCCTCAACGCCGGCGAATTACTCCAAATCATCCTGGGCTGTGCCACCCTCGACACCAGCAGCGCCCTCATCGCCCGAGCCGGGCACCTATCCGGTCTCATCAACATGACCCTCGAAGAACTCACCGCCATCCCCGACATCGGCCCCACGCGCGCCGCGCGCATCAAAGCCGCCCTGGAGCTTGGTCGGCGAGCCGTCCTCACCTCCCCCAACCGCAGCGACTCCCTTCTCAGCCCTGCGGATGCCGCCAACCATCTCCTCTACATGCGCACCTACGAAAAGGAGCACCTCGTCGTCATCCTGCTCAACACCCGCAACGGCCACATCGGCACCGAAACCATCTCCATCGGCAGCGTCAACTCAGCGGGGGTGCGCATTGCCGAAGTCTTCCGCCCAGCCATCCGCCGCAACGCCGCCTGCATCATCGTCGCCCACAACCACCCCTCTGGCGACCCCTCGCCCTCCCCAGAAGACGTAAACGTCACCCGCGCCATCGTCGAAGCCGGCAAACTGCTCGACATAGACGTGCTCGATCACATCATCATCGGCAACCCCGGATGGGTCTCCCTCAAAGAGCGCGGACTTGGCTTCTAATGTCCAAACGCAAAACAAAAAGAGGCTGGACGATGCGAGCGTCCAGCCTCTCTCGCCGGTCTCCGGTCAAAGATCAGAGATCATGGATCAGAGATCAGAGATCGGGTTTCGTGGAAGAAGGGAGTTCTTCCGGTCTCAGGTCTCCGGTCTCAGGTCTCACAACCCGCACCGGCAATACTCCGCCCGTCGCCGCCCAATTCTCCAGCGCACGGCGCATCACCGCCGCCGCGGGGATCCCTGTCTCCTTCACCAGCGCCATCACCGCCTCGTGCAGGTCATACTTCACCCTGACCTGAAACAGAAAACTATCCTCTCGCTTATTGTACATGTTGCCCCCTTTCCCCAACTATATCATAACGTCGCACCCCTGTCAATCGGGCGTATGACATCCAATAACTTGTCAGTATTTCGTCAGCTTCGGAGATTGACAAATCGCCTATAGTATGATATAGTATGACATAGAACGAACAAAAAACAGCCGGCAGATGTCTCACCATCCGCCGGCCAGATACTCAGGAAGGAGCGTTCCATGAGCACCCAAATTATACCCCAAGCCGTGCAGCGAAGCAACTCTCCCGCCGTCCAACAGGCGATTCTCGCCAGCAGGGCTATCGAAGCCAAGGTTGGCAACCGGTACGCCACCGCCGTTGATCTCGTGCGGGCTGATGCAGTCGTGGTCGCACCAGATGGCGCAATCACCGTCGCCGGCCGCTATCACATCACCGGCAGCGGCTGCGACTGCAACGACGCCAGGTTTGACGCCCCCCTGGTCAACGGACGCAAAGCCTGCGCCCACCAGGTCGCCGGCTGGATCGCCCTCAAAGCCGCCCGCCTCGCCGCCCAACCGCCCACCGCCCAGGCCATGACCCTCGCCCAGATCATGCAGGCCGCAACCATCGTCAACGGCGTCCCCTACGTCCTGCAGCCCACCCACATCGGCGGGCATGGCTATGCCCAGATCGTACAGGCCACCGAAGACCCCAAGGCCCACGAGATTTACCTCATCTGCGGCGACTGGCGCGAAGATGCACTCTTCGTCGCTCAGTGGGGCGCCCACTGGGGTAAAATTGACGCTGCAGCCATGGGGCAACTGCTCACCAGCTTGGTCTCGCCGAAAGTGGCGTCGCAAATTGCCGCACAACCCCTGGCGATCGCCACGCAGCCCGTGATCGCCTACTACCTTGAGACCAGCCACACGGCCGGCATCAAAATCATGGTTGCCAACGGCCGCAAACCCCCCAAATGCCTCTACATCGTTGCCGGCCCCGACCGGCTCGCACAGGCCGCCGCCTGGATCGAAGCTCGTGCCGGCGGCATGGTTGACCATTGTCGCCAGACCACCCCCGCCGTCAATTACGAGCTGCGCCGCTCCCTCCTCCCCGCCCGCTGGCGAACGCGCATGGGCGGCGACCAGATCGGCCAAGCCTGGATCATCTACGCCTCGGCCCCGACCGCCTGAAACGACAGCAAGGGAACGGTCTGGGACCGTTCCCTTGCCGAAAGGAGAACAATGCTAGGACTAGACTTAGACGGAACGATCCTCAACTACGGGGATCACACCCAACTCCGCCCCAACCGCGCGCTGTTCGACCTGCTACCTCCCCCGCAGCCGGTCGTCATCATCAGCAACCAGGGCGGCGTCGTTTTCAGCCAGGCCGATCCGGCCAAATACCCGTCTCCCCAACGGGTTGCCGAACGCCTGGCCTTCGCCGCCAGCGTCCTCGCCAAAGCCGGCTACCCCCTGGTCGCCATTCACCTCAGCGTCTATCACCCCAAAGCGTCCCCCGGCAGCATCACAGACACCGCCATAGCGCTGCGCAAAATCATCCCCCTGCGCATCACCGGCGCCTCCATGCATGTCTACATCGGCGCTGCAAGCCGCAAGCCCGGCCCCTTCATGCTCAAAGCAGCCGATGCCACCACTTATGCCGGAGACAGCCCCGAAGATCGCCAAGCAGCCGCTGCTGCTGGCATCCCCTTCATCCACATCCCCCGTTTCGAGTAGAGGAAAACAAACATGTTCAAGCCATTCAAGCAAGCTCTCCCGCGTCGCCTCTGGGCGTTAGTCGGCTTTCCCGGATCCGGAAAATCCACCTTCGCCGCCCAAATGCGCGGCCCCATTCTCGCCATTGACGCCGACCAGCGTTTCAACGAAGTAGCCAGGCTGGCCGCAGCCGGCGCCTACGAACTGTCTGACACCCCTGCCGACAACGTCGTCGTGGAGCAGATCGTGCAGCGCCTGCACGAGGGGATGCCGGGCAGCGATGTGCGCACCATCGTGGTGGACTCTCTGACGGCCATCATGGCGCCCATCGTGTCGCAGGCGATCCTGCAGAACGATGCCGAGCGTAACAAGAATCGCATGGCGGCCTGGAAGGACAAGGCGCTCGCCATGCGGTTGCTGCAGGATGCTGTCAACATGTGGGGCACCGACGTGCTCTACACCTGGCACCTGCAGACCGGCCGCGACGCCAAAGCCGCCGAAATCATCACAGAAACGGTCAGCCGCACCGAAATCGCGCGCCTGTACCGCTCGCTCAACCTCAAGCTGACCGTCCTCCAAAACGGCCGGCGAGGAGTCCGTATTGACTGGGCGCGCCGCGGGCGCAGCGGCATCGAAATCTGGGACGACAGCGACTGCTGGGCTGGAATGCCCGAAAAAATCGAGCAGGCCGTCTATGGCGGCCTCAGCCCGACCGAGCAAGACGCCATCGAAAAAACCACCCCAGCCAGCTTCGTTGGGCCAGAACAAGCCATCGCCTGGGGTTTCGAGCAAGGCTGCTTCGAAGCGCTCGTCCACGCGCGCAACGCCTATGATCGGCTCAAATCCGATCATCAACCCCAAACCGCCCACGAAATGTGGAGCCTCTGGATTGCCGATGTCACCGCGCGCAAAGCGGTGGCAGACGTTCCAGCGGCTGGCGCCACAAAACCGCCGCCGTCCTTCTAACCGACCCCAGACCCGCTGATTTTTTAACGCAGTACATGCAAAAGGGCCTATCTGGTACTCCCAGATAGGCCCTTCCTCATACCCTGAACCGATCTACCGGACTGGCGAGCTTATGTTGATTCTCCACATCCGTCTGCGCCAACCGCGCGTAGATCAGCACCGTCTCCAAACTCTCATGTCCCAACAGCCGCTGCAGCGCCAGCTCAGACCCGCCGCTGCGCAAAAACAGCACCGCAAACGTATGTCGGAACCGATGCGGAAACGCCCGATCCACATGTGCGCGTTTCCCCAACCGCGCAATCAACTTCTGCAAACTGCTGCCCAACATAAACCGCCCCTCATCGTCTCCAGATTCACTATGAAACAGCGGCATCTGTGGCTCCAACTTCTTCCGCATCATCAGGTACTCTGCCAGACTTTTCATTGTCCGCTTTCCCAAATACACCGTGCGCGCCTTATCGCCCTTCCCGTGGCGAATCGCAACATGTCCCGTGCGGCGGTTATAATCTTCCACCCTCAGCTTAACCAACTCCTCGCGGCGCATCCCCGTGTCCAACAGCGTCCTGATAATCGCTCGATTACGCACCACCAGCAGCACCGGCAGCGCCACCTGCATCCGCTGCCCTGCCAAACGATTATCCTGCTCATACGACTCGCACGCCTTCAGCATCGCCTCAACATCTGCCACCGAAAACGGCTCGATCTCTGGCCGAAAATAGCGCGGACACGGCACATGCTCGCGCACCACATGAGCAATCCCGATCTGCTTATGCGCCCACTCCCACAAACTAGAAAGTGCCACCCACGCATTGCACAGCGTTTTCTTGCTGACCGGCCCCTTCCGCCGCCCAACCAGCGTATCCCGCAGATGAGACAAAAACCGCTGCAAATCAATCGCCGTCATCTGCTCAATCTGCTTATCCTGCCCAACAAACTCCACCAACCGACGAAACGTCAGCGCATAATCGCGTCGCGTCGCCGGCGACAAATCAACCTTTGCCGTCCAATACCAATCAACCGCATCGGGCAATCGCATACCATCGCTCCTTCCACAGCAGCCCCAGCAGCCGCTGCGCATCAAACATCCACAGACCGCCTGATCGAAAGCCCCACTTGCGGCCCTCGGCCCCATTGCCGACCGCTCTTCGGGCGCCTGCGCCTCACCCTAACCCCTACAGCCGCCCCAACCGTACACCCCCAATTGGCGCATTTGCCTCCTATCCCCCAACCCTCGTCCAGCCCAAAATAGGAATTTTGCCATACATCGCCCGTCCCCACTACGCAAAACAGCCCCTGGATTAGCATCCAAAGGCTGTTTATAGGGAACTGACATACACCAGTGTCGGGGCGAGAGGATTTGAACCTCCGACCTCACGGACCCGAACCGTACACCCACCCCTAAACAGCCTACAACCTACGGTAGTGCCCAGGACAGAACCGTACTCCCACCGCCGTACCGCACCGTATGCACCACCCTGTCCAGCGTCCTTCATCCCCCCCCCCATCATGCCAAAATTAACTGCGCATACATCCACATACAACAAACTTGCAAAAAACACCCCGTAACCCCTATCGTACACGCAGCGTCCCCAACATCGTCCCCAACAGCCTCCGGTCGGCCTCCGTCACCGCCCGCCCATGGCGCAGCAAAACCCCGCGCAGCGACCGCGTACCCGTCAACGGCGCAGCCAAATCGAGCCGATAATTCACCACCTCTGACGCATAATCCTTGACCGAAGAATCCACATAATTCGCCCGTAGCGGATCCGTTACCCACCCACGGCCCAACACCCGCACCGTATCCAGCGAACTCTGCACACCCAACACCCCGCGCACCAGATCAGAGATCGCCTCCTCATCTCCAACCATCACCGACCCGGCCGCCAGCGCCACCACCACCCCAACCTGACCGGGCAACTCGAATGTCGTCGTATCCACCGTCTCACGGTTCACCCTGGCATCACCAGGCACCAACAACCAGAACGTCCCGGCCGGATGCGTATACGTCACCCACCCGGCCGGCGCCATCACCATCACTGGCGTTGGCGTCATCGTTGGCGCGCGCGTAGGACTCATCGTTGGCGTTGGCGTCATCGTCACCACGCGCGTCACCACCGCCACGCGCGTCACCACCACCGTCACCACGCGCGTCACCTCCACCACGCGCGTCACCACCACCGGCGTAGCGGGCGCAGAGAACAGCGCCAACCGCCCGCATCCCCCAAACAGCACAACCGCCATCAGCCCAACCGCGCACGCGCAGATTGCCCGCACTTTTAACACCCATCCTTTTGACATACAATCAAGAAACAGAAAGGAAAATCACCATGCAAGACCTTAACCAACACCTTGATGACTGGCTGCACGCCCGCCCGACCTCCACCGCCTCCGCCTACCGGGCCACATGCCGCCAATTCATCACACAGACCGCCACCCAAGACCTCGCCGCCATCACCCCAGGCAGCGTCCTCGACTGGAAAAACACCTTGCGCCGGCAGGGATTCAGCGACCAGACCATCATCAACTCCCTCTCCCGCATCTCCCGCTTCCTCGACTACGCCATCGCCAGCGGACTCCACCCAGGCCCCAACCCCGCGCGCGACCAACACATCAACCGTCCCCACAGCAAACACAAACCGCCCCAGACCATCACCCTCGACCAAATCAACCACATCCTACAAACAGCCGGCCACCACACCGCCAGCGGAGCGCGCGCATCCGCACTTATCCTCGTCGCCCTCGCCGGCGCCAACCCCCTCGCCCTGCGCTGGAGCAGCGTCCCCAACCTCCCGCCGGCCGCCCGCACCGCACTCCAACATTACGCCGCGCGCACCAAAAAACCCGCCGACCAGGACACCCACATTTTCATAGCCTGGAAAGCCAGCCCACTCTGGCGCGACAAAAAACACCCAGACGACCCCATCTCCCGCGCCCAAATCAGCAGCACCCTGGGCCGGCTCGGCCAACGCGCCGGCGTCCCCCACCTCTCACAGCGGACCCTCAACGCCACCGCCCGCCACATGCGACGCACCCCGCGCGGCGCTGCACTCCTTCACAACCTTCTCCACCCCGCACAATAAACGTCACCGCGGCAACCCGCGGTGACGCACAGAGCAACCCATAAATGCAGGCGCGCCCCCGACACCGGCTACCTCTTTCGCAGCTTCTCCGCCATCAACAAAAGAAAAGCCCGATCCTCCCGACTCAAATCTTTCACCACCGCCATCAACGACTCCATAAATCGCCGCTCATCAGGCGTGTCCACCTCGTAGACCACAGTATTATCCTGCACCATACTATCCTCATCACCCACACCATCATCCGATATACCCAACAAATAGGACGCACGCGTCCTCAACACCTTCGCCAACCCTAACAACACATCCGTCGAAACACTCGTCACGTACCCAGTCTCCATACGTGAAATATGCGCCCGACTCACGCCAGACAACCGCGCCAACTCCGACTGATTCATCCCCAAATCACGTCGGCACAACAACACCCGTTCACCCAAAACACTGCTCATGCCGCTATTCTACACCCGCTTGCGGCAAATGTCATAGCACAGCTACATCTGCATCAACCCTCAACACAAAACTTGACAAAAATTAGCAAAAAGGCTATCATTGTACGTGGTAGCAGCAAATGAAACCCCCTGAAACCTCCAGCAGGAGAACTATGAACATAACACCCACCACCAAGAACGTCAGCATGACGGCCTGGGAAGAAGCCGTGGTCACCAACTACAAACGAGAACGAGGATTCAGGTCATTTTCCGCAGCATGGAGTCAACTGCTGCGCGAATGGCTCCAGCTTACCGGCCGTCCTACAGACAATGACACCCCCACACCACCAAGCGTCCATCGAAATTGAATGCCTAAGCAGAACAGGGTGTGGTATGACCCGCGAAACCCAAGAGGAAACCATCGTCATCAGCGATGGCAGACAGCCAGCCTGGTACTGGATTGACAACAGCGTCAACACAGACCACGCACAACAAATCAAAGCAGCCGGCCTCGCCGTCTACACCGCGCTCGTCCTCCTCGCGCGCGGCCGCCCCGAATTCCACGCCGACATCCCCACCATCGCCACCCTGGCCGGCCTTGACAGCAAAGAGGCGGTCATCGCCGCCATCCAACGACTCGAAGAAGTCAAACTCATCGCCGTCTTCCGCGCCCGCGGGCGCGCCAGCTCCTACCGCGTCCTCAACGTTGGACTCCCAGACCCAGACATCCCCNNCCGCCCGCCCCGCCCCAAACCGGTCGGAAAAACCGACCACACCGGTCGGAAAAACCGACCACACCGGTCGGAAAAACCAACCGGTCGGAAAAACCGACCAGTCGGAAAAACCGACCGCACCAGTCGGAAAAACCGACCGGTTTGCCCCGAACCGGTCGGAAAAACCGACACTACATAGATATGTAGATATAGATACTCATCATATACAGAATCCTCCTACACATAACGATGACGCGCAGCGCTCGCAGAAACACCCACAAACTTGGGACGAGTTACGCAACCTCTACGGCGACGCCGAAGTGCTCGAAGCGCAGCGAGTTGCATCCAACCGCACCCGCAAAGACGACCTCCACTACATCGCCGGCGTCTGCCGGCGCCGTGCCTTACAAGGCCCACCCCGCCTATCCCTGCCGCCCCCCCTGCCGCCTGAACTGGCGACTGCAATCTTCACCCAAGCGAACCCGGAGCCAGCCCACGCACCGAAGGACCCCCTATGGGCAAAAGCCCTCCAATGGCTGGACGCCGGAAGCGACGGCGACAGCCTTATGCAACGTTCCACGGCCGAACTACGCGGGGATACCCTCGTAGTATCCCTCAACGAACCAGACAGTGACCGCTCTGCCTGGGTGCAAAATCGCATGGGGAGACGAATCTCCTTCGCCTGGGAGCAAGCCACCGGCACGCGCCCAACCGCCATCATCGTCCAGAGCGGAAAAGGAGCAACCTCATGAAATACGACCTCGCTCCCCTCCCGGACGGTCCGGAATGGTGGCCTGTCGCCGACGTTGCCCATCACTACAACATCAGCAGCGACGCCGTCAGGTACTGGATCTACCGCCGGCTCGTTCACGCCCGCGCCATCAAAAACAGCCGTGGGCGCGGCTGCCGGTACATCATCTCCCGCAGCTCCATCAACGCGTGGATCGCCATCACCACGCCCCACAGCCGCCAACCCGTTCCCGATACCCCCCCACACGTCCCCCAGGATGACAGCGAGGACTACGCCGCCCAACTGCGTGCCATCGCCATCATGTACGCCCGCTGGGGCGCCCCCTGGCCCGTCCCCTGGCCTGCCTGGGTCGGCCCCTTTCCCGTCGTGGAGGACACACAACCATGACAACCAGCGTCGGTTTTTTCCTCATCTTCGCAGCCGTCGCCCTCTACCTGCGACGCCTGGAAGACCCAATCGTTGCACCCCCAGCGGAGGAGCATCGCCATGGCCAACATCTTCCTGCTCGACCCCTGGATGATCTTCTGTCCCCTCCTCATCGCCCTCTGCCTCAGCGCAGCGGCGATAGCTCAAGTAAACCCCCGGCTGCGCCTGCGCCCCCCATCACCCCCCACAACATCGCACGCGCCCAACAAATCCTTGCCCTCCGCCGCATCTCCGTCAAGCGCGTGAAGGGCGCCGCCGCATCCCTCACCGTCACCGACCCCCACACCATCATCGCATGGGCCATTCGACGCACCCCCAAAAGCCGCATCGAATACATCACCACGCGCGAACTCATTGAACTCGCCGCCCAAGCCGCCGGCGAAACCGAAGGAGATTGACATCATGGCAACACAAGACTGGAACTCCGGCTACCGCGCCGCCACCCAAGACACCACCACTCCCCGGATCGAATCCCCCCCCACCCAGGAATGGAACTCCGGCTACCGCGCCGGCCTCGACGACGCCGACATCCGCCCCTCAGCGCGCTGGATTCTCGCTATCATCATCGCCGTCATCCTCCTCGCCGTCGTCCTCGCTGGCATCGGAGCACTCCCATGAGCTACACCCCCATTCCCTTCGACCAGATCGAAAGCGCGCGACGGCGCTGGACAACCGCCGGCCACACCGTCGCGCGCGCAAACATAGACATCTACGAAATCAGCCCCGACGACCCATTCACCGAGCCGTGCTGGCACATTGACGGCACAACCCTCATCCTCAGCACCCGCGACCTGGTCACCCAAACCCCAACCCCAATCGCGCCAAACGGAAAACAAAACGGCCGCCAGACCACTCCCGACAACGGCCTCGCCGCCCTCATCAACGCCACGACCGCGGCAACTCCCGCCTCCCCCCATGAAGAAAAACTCCCCCTCAAGCTCATCCGCCGCGACGGCGGCACCCAACCCCGCGCCGCCCTCGACAACGAAACGTTGGCCGAGTACGCCGAGGCGATGGCGGCCGGCGCAAAATTCCCGGCCGTGGAGGTGTTCTACGACGGGCACGACTACTGGCTGGTGGATGGCTTCCATCGGGTCAACGCGGCGCTCACCGCCGGCCGCACACAAATCAACGCAACCGTGATCGCCGGCACGCAGCGGGAGGCGATCCTCTACTCTGCCGGCGCCAATGCCAGGCACGGCCTCCGGCGCACCAACGCCGATAAGCGGCGGGCGGTCGAGCGCATCCTGAGGGATCCTGAGTGGGTGAAGTGGTCAGATCGGGAGATTTCCCAACGTTGCGCCGTCTCACATACGTTTGTCAGCAGGGTCCGCAGCGATCTCACTGGCAACGTTGCCAGTGAGAATTCTGACGAGCGCACTTATATCACCAAGTCCGGCGCCGTTGCCACCATGAACACGGCCGCCATCGGCCAGGCGGTGCAATCGGAACACATCGGCCACACCCGGGCTACAACCTCTGAACCAGACCAAGAACTGCACGACGCCACCCCAACCGCCCTCCGCGCCCTCCTCGAACACATCAACCAAACCGCCGACATCGCATCCACCGAGCGTGCCTGGATGCGCGACTACCTCATCAGCGCCGGCAAAACCCGCAACCTGCGCATCTCCCCGGAACAGGCCGCCGAAGCCGTCCAATCATTCATAGACAACCAAGCCGAAGTCTCCCGCCAAGCGCGCACAGCACTCACAGAACCCACCGCACCGACGCCAGAACGGCTCGCCCAACTCATCAGCGCCGTCAAGAACTGGCTCCACTTCTCCTTCACCTACAGCGGCGGCAACCCCATCCAACTGCTGCAGGGGATCATCGCGCGCAACACCCCCGCCCAAATCCGGGACTTCGGCGCCCTCAGCGCCAGCCGCTTCATCCCCCAATCCACCGCCACCGAGCGCCTGCTCGCCGTCCAGGCCCTCCTGCAAGAACTGCAGGCCGCCACCCCCCAGGTTCCCGATCTCCAGACGCCCGTATCCGCCCACAACATCAACATCATCTGCGCCGACGCGCGCACAGCCATCGCCGGCATCACCTCCCCCGTCAATTTAGTCATCACCTCCCCACCCTACAACACCGGCGTCATCGCCTACGACGGTCACAACGACGCCCTCGACCAATTCGACTACGACCAACTCCTCGAAACCGTCTGGGCCGCCTGCATCGCCATCCTCGCCCCCGGCGGCCGCATCTGCGTCAACGTCCCCTTCGGCATGGGCCGCTCCCCCTGGGTACCCGTCACCCCCCGCATCTACGCCCAACTCTACTCCGCCGGCCTCCAAATCGAAGGCCAGATCA
>CXWK01072471.1_pt2 | contig 47517 bp, 59 predicted proteins | sample 590851 | NCBI WGS metagenome assembly CXWK01 (sample SAMEA3498364, study PRJEB10139) | wastewater metagenome | biome: wastewater treatment plant; material: activated sludge | place: Denmark | collected 2014-08-01 | reverse complement strand
GCTGCGCGGCGTGATCAGCCTCGACGCGCAGCCGCCGCAGGGTTTCCTGCCCTGGTCGCAATTGACCGGGCTGGCGGGCAGCGTATCGGTCGAGCAATTGCATGAACGCCAAGAAAGCCTGCACTTCGATCAGGCGGTGAACATCCAGTACACCTCCGGCACGACCGGCTTCCCCAAGGGCGCGACCCTCAGCCACTACAACATTCTCAATAATGGCTACATGGTCGGCGAGAGCCTGGGCCTGAGCGCCGTCGACCGTCTGGTGATCCCGGTGCCGTTGTACCACTGCTTCGGCATGGTCATGGGTAACCTCGGTTGCATCACCCACGGCAGCACCATGATCTACCCCAGCGACGCGTTCGATCCGCTGCTGACCCTGCGCACTGTCGCCGAAGAAAAAGCCACCGCGCTCTACGGTGTGCCGACCATGTTCATCGCCATGCTCGATCAGCCACAACGCGCCGAGTTCGACCTGTCGAGCCTGCGCACCGGGATCATGGCCGGGGCGACTTGCCCGATCGAGGTCATGCGCCGGGTCATCAATGAAATGCACATGAACGAAGTGCAGATTGCCTATGGCATGACGGAAACCAGCCCGGTGTCGTTGCAGACAGGTCCCTCGGACGACCTCGAGTTGCGCGTGACCACTGTCGGCCGTACCCAGCCACAGCTGGAAAGCAAAATCATCGACGAAGCGGGCAATCTGGTGCCCCGTGGCACCATCGGTGAGCTCTGTACTCGCGGCTACAGTGTGATGCTCGGCTACTGGAACAACCCGCAAGGTACGGCGGAAGCCATCGACCAGGCCGGCTGGATGCACACCGGCGACCTGGCCAGCATGAATGAAGAGGGCTACGTGTGCATTGCCGGGCGCAACAAGGACATGATCATTCGTGGTGGCGAGAACATTTACCCGCGCGAGCTGGAAGAGTTCTTCTTCACCCACCCGGCGGTGGCCGATGTGCAGGTGATCGGCATACCGTGCTCGCGTTATGGTGAAGAGATCGTTGCCTGGATCAAGTTCCACCCCGGCCATAGCGCCACCGAGCAGGAGCTGCAAGCCTGGTGCAAGGAGCGCATCGCGCACTTCAAGACGCCGCGCTACTTCAAGTTCGTGGATGAGTTTCCAATGACCGTGACCGGCAAGATCCAGAAGTTTCGGATGCGCGAGATCAGCATCGAGGAGCTGCGTAGCAAGCAGGGCTGATGATTAACCCTGTGGGAGCGGGCTTGCCCGCGATGACGGCAGCACATCCGATTTATTTGTCGGCTGAACCACCGCCATCGCGAGCATGCTCGCTCCTACAGGGGGGGGCTGAATATTTCAGGAATCGCAGAAAGCACAAAGGGGAGCCGAAGCTCCCCTTTAATTTTCGTTGCGCGTGCTCTTTTTTTATTATTGAGGGGCGGTTTGTTTTTGTTTTTGGTAACCGTGGCCCTTTACCGCTGTTTTTGTCGATCCCCATCCGGGATCAAGAGCAAACGTATTTTTTTGAGCGCTGATCTACTTTTTCGCTTAGCGATCCAACCAGTTCGGGAGCTACCTGAAGGTAGTTTTATTGTTCTCTGCCCGGTTGCGGGTAACTCCGAAAAGCACCCTGAAAAGCACATCTTCTCCAAAAAAATCTGTTAGCTGCGTCTCTGCCGTGTTGTTTTTGTTATGTCAGAGTCGTTACGTCTTGTTTTTATTGGGTTTGCCGCAATTTTTTTATTCTTGTTATGCGATAGATATAGCAGAAGTCGTGCCAACTTTTAAAAAGTCTTTAAAAACAAGCACTTGGTTCTTTGTAGGGTTTTCGGCATCAGGGAAAACCCTACGTTTTGTTTCCGTGTTACTCGTTTGTGGCCACGCTTTTGTGTCTGCGGTAACACCCCGACACAACCGCACACTCAGTGTGCGCTGCGCGCCTTCGCTACACGGGAACCGGTGGGGCGCCCCAGCACGGTACAAATTTGCTGGCCGGCCAGGATCAGTGCATCCAGGTTGATTCCGGTTTCGATCCCGAGGCCGTTGAGCAGGTAAACCACGTCCTCGGTGGCGACGTTGCCGCTGGCGCCCTTGGCATAGGGGCAGCCACCAAGGCCGGCGATGGAGCTGTCGAACACCGAGATACCTTCCAGCAGGCTGGCGTAGATATTGGCCATGGCCTGGCCGTAGGTGTCGTGGAAGTGCCCGGCGAGTTTTTCCCGGGGCACATCGGCCGACACCACGTCGAACATCTTGCGTGTGGCGCCCGCGGTGCCGGTGCCGATGGTGTCGCCCAGCGACACCTCGTAGCAGCCCATGGCATAGAGTTCCCGTGCGACCCGTGCAACTTGCTCGGGTGCGACGTCACCCTCATAGGGGCAGCCCAGCACGCAGGACACGTAACCGCGCACGCTGACGCCATGCTGCTTGGCGGCCTCCATGATGGGGGCGAATCGCTCCAGGCTTTCACTGATCGAGCAGTTGATGTTGCGCTGGGAAAACGCTTCGGACGCCGCGGCGAACACCGCGACTTCCTTGACCCCGCAGGCAAGGGCATCTTCAAAGCCGCGCAGGTTGGGGGCGAGAGCGCCATAGGTCACGCCGGGTTTACGCTGGATCTGCGCAAACACCTCGGCGGAACCCGCCATCTGCGGTACCCACTTGGGCGAGACGAAACTGCCGACTTCTATATAGCCAAGGCCCGCCGCCGTCAGTGCGTCGACCAACTGCACCTTGTCGGCAACGCTGATGGGTTGGGCTTCGTTTTGCAAACCGTCGCGAGGGCCGACTTCGACAATGCGTACGTGGGTTGGTAGGGACATAAGAATCACCTGAAGTATTGGGTGAGCGGTGATCTAATGTGGGAGCGGGCTTGCTCGCGAATACGCCAGTTCAGCCCACATCAATGTTGAATGACAAATCGCATTCGCGAGCAAGCCCGCTCCCACATTCGATTTGTGTGGATCTATTGAACCGATTCCTGGTTCTTGAGGGTTTGTTCCAGCGCCTGCACACAGCGCTCTTCAGCCGTATCAAGCTCCAGTTTCATCTGCTCGATATCCAGCATCTGCTGTTCCAGTTGTTCCCGACGCTCGCTGATTTTCGCCAGCATGCTGTGCAGTTGCTTGGTGTTACCGCTGGAAGGATCGTAGAGCTCGATCAGCTCGCGGCACTCGGCCAGGGAAAAACCGATACGCTTGCCCCGCAGGATCAACTTCAGGCTGACCTTGTCGCGGGGTGAGTAGATGCGTTCCTGGCCACGTCGCTCGGGGCTGAGCAAACCTTGTTCTTCATAGAAGCGAATGGCCCGGGTGGTGATGTCGAGCTCACGGGCGAGGTCGGAAATGCTGTAGGTCTGGCTGCTCATGGGCGCGCTCGCAAAAGGTCATGGCGCTAAGCTAATGGCAGGTTGACGTTTACGTCAAGGGGCAGGGTTTTTCAGTAACCTCGCTGGCCCCATCGCGAGCGGGCTCGCTCCCACAGGGGATCTCTGTCTGACACAAATATTGTGTTCACTGGAGACCCATGTGGGAGCGAGCCTGCTCGCGAAGAAGGCGCTGCGGTCCAGCGTCCTACACCTTCTCCAGCTTCTTCTCCTGCGCCGTCACCTGCTGGCACAACTCGATCATCTGCTCGCGCATCCAGCGGTTCGCCGGGTCCTGGTCAGTGCTTTCGTGCCAGTAAAGGTGGGTTTCCACCGGGGGCACATCGTTGACTGGCAGATAAAAGGCGTGCAAATCGTTGCGGCGCGCGAAGCGTTCCGGCACGGTCATGACCATATCGGTCTGCTGCAGCACCTGCGAGGCCATCAGGTAATGCTGGGAGCGCAGGGCGATCTTGCGCTGGATGCCCATTTTGCCGAGGGCCAGGTCGACATAACCCAGGCCGCTGCGACGGCTGGAAATGTGGATGTGGGTCAGTCCCAGGTAATCATCGAGGGTGAATTTTTCCTTGCCCGCCAGCGGGTGCCCTTTGCGCATGGCGCACACGTAGCGATCCTCCATCAACTTGACGTGACGCACCTGCGGGTCGGTGTTGAGTGGTGCATCCACGGCGAAGTCGAGTCGGCCCGCGGCCAGTTCCTTGGTGGTCTCGCGGCGCTTGGACAAAAAGCTTTCGATGATGACCGTCGGCGCAAGGCGGCGCAGGCGCTGGAACAGCGGTGGCAGGATCACGGCTTCAGTGAGGTCGGTCATGCTGATGCGGTAGGTCTTGACTGCCTGCAATGGATTGAAGATGCGGCTTTCCTGTACCGAAACGCGCAGCAGTGACAGCGCGTTGCGCACCGGGCCGATAATGTTTTGCGCCATGGGTGTTGGCACCATGCCTTGGGCGGTGCGCACGAACAATGGATCGTTGAAGGTCTCGCGCAGGCGGGCCAGCGCGTTGGACACCGCAGGTTGGGTAATCCCGACCCTCTGGCCAGCACGGGTCAGGTTGGCTTCGGTGTAGATCGCGTCGAAGACGATGAAAAGGTTGAGGTCGACCTTGCTCAGATTCATTTACGCGGCTCTCTTATTGTGTGGACGGTAGCCTTGGCTATCAGTCGATCATATATCGGTGATGAATGTTTATACACGCCGAGAATAGGCTAGGTAAATTTTCATGGCTGTTCTAGCATCGATTGCATGACCTAAACAACCTCCCGCAAGAAGGTAGCTGCCCATGGATTTCGCTTATTCGCCCAAGGTGCAAGAACTGCGTGAGCGCGTGACCGCGTTCATGGACACCTATGTCTATCCCGCCGAAGCGGTATTCGAGCGCCAGGTCGCCGAGGGCGACCGCTGGCAGCCGACCGCGATCATGGAAGAACTCAAACTCAAGGCCAAGGCTCAAGGCCTGTGGAATTTGTTTCTGCCTGAGTCCGAGCTCGGCGCTGGCCTGACCAACCTTGAATACGCTCCGCTGGCGGAGATCATGGGGCGTTCGCTGCTGGGGCCTGAGCCGTTCAACTGTTCGGCGCCAGACACTGGCAACATGGAAGTACTGGTGCGCTACGCCAACGAAGAACAGAAACAACGCTGGCTCGAACCCTTGTTGCGGGGCGAGATTCGCTCAGCGTTCGCCATGACCGAACCAGACGTTGCATCCTCCGACGCCACCAACATGGCCGCCCGTGCCGAGCGCCAGGGTGACGAGTGGGTGATCAACGGCAAGAAATGGTGGACCTCCGGCGCGTGCGATCCGCGTTGCAAGATCCTGATCTTCATGGGCCTGAGCAATCCCGACGCACCGCGCCATGCGCAGCACTCGATGATTCTGGTTCCGGTGGACACCCCCGGCGTGAAGATCGTGCGTCCGTTGCCCGTGTTCGGCTATGACGATGCACCTCACGGCCATGCTGAAGTGCTGTTTGAAAATGTCCGGGTGCCGTACGAAAACGTCCTGTTGGGTGAAGGGCGCGGCTTCGAAATTGCCCAGGGTCGTCTTGGCCCGGGCCGGATTCACCACTGCATGCGTTCGATCGGCATGGCGGAACGTGCGCTGGAACTGATGTGTAAACGCTCGGTGAACCGTACCGCGTTCGGCAAACCCCTGGCGCGTCTGGGCGGCAACATCGACAAGATCGCCGATTCGCGGATGGAGATCGACATGGCTCGCCTGCTGACGCTCAAGGCGGCGTACATGATGGACACCGTCGGAAACAAAGTGGCGAAGAGTGAAATTGCGCAGATCAAAGTGGTGGCGCCAAACGTGGCCTTGCGCGTAATCGACCGGGCGATCCAGATCCATGGCGGGGCAGGGGTGTCCAACGATTTCCCGCTGGCCTATATGTATGCCATGCAACGCACCCTGCGCCTGGCTGACGGCCCGGATGAAGTGCACCGCGCGGCGATCGGCAAGTTCGAGATCGGCAAATACGTGCCCAAGGAAATGTTGCGCAGCAGTCACTAAGACCGCAGTCGTAGCGTGGGCCCGATCCGGGCCCGCGTTCAATCCACGCTGGGCAGCCCGTAGAACGCCCGCGCGCACGCCGTACTGTGGGCGGCCAGGTCTTCCTGGCTTTCCCCGCGGTGCAAGGCCACCTCACGTAAGACTTCCGTCAGATACGCCGGCTCGTTGCGACCGTTTTTCGGTTTGGGCCGAAGGCTGCGCGGTAACAGGTATGGCGCATCGCTCTCCAGCATCAACCGCCCACGCTTTATCTCCTTGACCAGCGGGTGCAAATGCGTGCCTCGGCGCTCATCGCAAATCCAGCCGGTGATGCCGATGTGCAAATCCATGTCCAGGTAACTGAACAGGGCTTTCTTTTCGCCGGTGAAGCAATGCACCACGGCGGCCGGCAATTGATCGCGGTAGTCGCGCAGGATTTCCAGCAGGCGCTGGCTCGCATCGCGTTCGTGCAGGAACACTGGCATTTGCAGTTCTACCGCCAGCGCCAGGTGTTCTTCGAGGACTTTCTCCTGTTGTGCGCGCGGTGAAAAATCGCGGTTGAAATCCAGGCCGCATTCACCAATCGCCACGATGTTCGCCGTCTTCAGCAGGCTGCGCAGGCGACGCGCACTGTCGGCATTCCAGTCGCTGGCCGCGTGGGGATGAACGCCGGCGGTGGCAAACAGCCGTTGCGCTGTTTCGTCCAGTTGCTGGCACAACTCCAGTGCCTGCTCACTGCCCTCGACACTGGTGCCAGTGAGCACCAATTGGCAGACTCCGGCGGCATAGGCGCGGTCCAGTACAGCCTGGTGCTTGTCGGCAAAACTGGGGTTGGTCAGGTTGACGCCGATATCGATGAGTTGCATGGTGCTACCTCGGGCCCAGGACCGCAAAGCATACCAGAGCCCAGGATTTATAAGAAAAGCCAAGAACTACAACAGGTTATCGCTGTCTCTTAATGCCGCGAAGAAGTCTGGGTGGTGACGCTGCCATCATTGTGCCAGTCTTTCGCGCGTTGCCAGCGCTTCAGGGCGCTCTGTTTCTGTCGCTTGATTGCGTGAAGCCATTCATGCAGTCGACCTGAATTCTTTGCGGAGAGTGGATGATTCGTCCCTCGATTTTGCTACTGCTGTGTTGCTCGCTGCTGCTGCCGATGTCGGCGGTTGCGCGTCTGCCCGGGCCGCTGCAAGCCGTACCGGCGACCAAGGTGCGTGACCTGACGGACATCCGCAGCAGCCGCGTGCTGCGCGTGCTGGTCAATCAAAGCCGTAACAGCTCCGGCGAAGTCCAGGGCCAGGCCATCGGCGTCGAATACCATCGCTTGCGTGCTTTCGAGCAATACCTCAACGGCCATGCCCGCGACGGCCAGGAAATTACCCTCAAGATCATTCCCAGAGCCAAGGATCAACTGCTCGGCGCATTGCAGCGTGGGGAGGGCGACCTTGTGGCTCCCGGCGAGTTGCTGGATTTGCAGCCAGGCTTCGCCGTCAGCAGCAGTGAGCCCGTTGCCAGTAACATCCCGTTGGTGCTGGTGGGGATCAAGGGCGAACGTCGCTATACCCGTCTTGAACAACTGTCGGGTAAAACCCTGGCGTTGCCCAACGGCAGCGCCGCCGGTGACGCCATCAGCCAGATCAATCAGAAGCTGGCGCTGCACAAATTGCCGCCGGTCAAGATCGAGTGGGTCGACCCGAGCCTGGCGGTCGAGGATGTGCTGGAGATGGTCCAGGGCGGGATATTTCACCTGACCATCGTCGAGCAACCGATCGCCGAGCGCTGGGGCAAGATCCTGCCGAAATTACGAGTCGATCGCCAGGTGCTCATCAGCGAGCCAGGCGAAGAGTTCTGGTTCGTGCGCCGCGATGCGTCAATGCTGCGCGCCAGCATCGATCGTTTCCTGGCAGGCTATAAAAAGCCGTCGGACCAGGATGCTGCGTTCCTGCGGATCTATCGACGCCAGTACCAGGTCCACTATCCCCTGGCCAAGGCTGACCGCCAGCGCCTGGAAAAGCTGCGGCCGGTGCTGCAGAAACATGCAAGTGCCCAGGACATGGACTGGCTGAACCTGGCGGCGCTGGCGTTCAAGGAGTCCGGCCTGCAGCCCTCGGCACGCAGTGGCGGTGCGCCAACCGGCCTGATGCAGATCACACCGTCAGCGGCGCAGCGGGTGGGCGTCAGCAACATTCATGAGCTCGATGCCAATGTGCAGGCCGGGGCCAAGTACCTGGCGATGATCCGCCGCAAGTTCTTTGCCAGCCCCAAGCTCAATGAGCGCGAGCGCATGGCCTTTGTGCTGGCGGCCTACAACATCGGCCCGGAGCGGGTGCAAGGGATGCGCGCGGAAGCCAGGCGTCGCGGGTTGAACCCCAACCAGTGGTTTTTCCAGGTGGAGCGCATCGCCATGGAGCAGGTGGGAATGGGACCTGTCAGCTATGTTAATAGCGTGAACAAGTATTACCTGGCGTTCGATCGGGAGCGGGAGTCGTTGGAGCCCCAGGGGCAAAAAGTTGCCCTTCGTAAATGATCGAATAAACTGATTGTTATGGCGGATTTTTTACGCTTTTAACATGAGATTTACTGATTAATATAGCGGCCAACCAACACACACTCTTTTAGGGATGACACAGCATGAGCACACTGATCAACAAGGTACTGTTTACCCGCGCTGGCTACGGCCTGACCGTTTTGCGGATTGTTGTCGGCATCATCTTCGCCGCCCACGGTTCGCAAAAACTCTTCGGGGCATTGGGTGGCTATGGCCTGGCGGGCACCGCGCAGTACATGGAAAGCATCGGCCTGACACCGGGCTACCTGATGGCGACGCTGGCGGGCGGTACCGAGTTCTTCGGCGGCCTGGCATTGATCATCGGCTTGCTGGTACGTCCGGCAGCATTGGGCCTGACCTTCCTTTCACTGGTGGCGATCTTTACGGTTCATATCAGCAACGGCCTGTTCATGGCCAACAACGGCTATGAATTCGCCCTGGCGTTGCTCGGTGGCAGCATTGCGGTGCTGATCGAAGGGGCTGGCAAACTGTCGGCGGACCGCGCCATCGCTGGGTAAAGGCTTTGTGAGCAAATAAAAAATGCCCGTATCAGCAGATACGGGCATTTTTTTAGCGCATTAGAACCCGAGTTTGTCGCGCAATCCGTAGTACCACGCACCCAGCGCAGCAAACGGGGTGCGCAACAGTTGCCCACCCGGGAACGGGTAGTGGGGCAGGTCGGCAAAGGCGTCGAAACGTTCTGCCTGACCGCGCAATGCCTCGGCCAGGACCTTGCCCGCCAGGTGCGTGTAGGTAACGCCATGGCCGCTGCAGCCCTGGGAGTAATAAATGTTGTCGCCCAGTCTTCCGACCTGAGGAAGACGTGACAGGGTCAGCAGGAAATTACCGGTCCAGGCGTAGTCGATTTTCACATCCTTGAGCTGCGGGAACGCCTTGAGCATCTTCGGACGTATGATCGCTTCGATGTTCGCCGGGTCTCGTGCGCCATACACCACGCCGCCGCCGAAAATCAGGCGCTTGTCGCCGCTCAGGCGGTAATAGTCGAGCAGGTAGTTGCAGTCTTCCACGCAATAGTCCTGGGGCAGCAGGCTTTTCGCCAACTCATCGCCCAAGGGTTCGGTGGTAATCACCTGCGTGCCGCAAGGCATCGATTTGGCCGCCAGCTCCGGAACCAGGTTGCCCAGGTAGGCGTTGCCCGCCACGATAATGAACTTGGCCCTGACTTTGCCCTGTGGCGTGTGGACGACCGGGCTGGCGCCGCGTTCGATGCGTACTGCCGGCGACTGTTCATGAATGGTGCCGCCCAACGACTCCACGGCCGCCGCTTCGCCCAGCGCCAGGTTGAGCGGATGGATGTGCCCGCCACTCATGTCGAGCATGCCACCGATGTATTGATCGCACGCCACGACCTCGCGAATGCGGCGCTGGTCGAGCAACTCCAGCTGCGTGTGCCCGAATCGCTCCCACAAGCGCTTCTGGGATTCCAGGTGGCCCATCTGTTTGGGGGTGATGGCGGCAAACACGCCGCCGTCCTTCAAATCGCATTGGATGTTGTACCTGGCCACCCGATCACGAATGATCCGCCCACCTTCGAACGCCATCTGCCCCAGCATCTGGGCCTGCCGGGGGCCGACACTGCGCTCGATCACATCGATATCGCGGCTGTAGCTGTTAACGATTTGCCCACCGTTGCGCCCCGACGCACCGAAACCCACCCTGGCCGCTTCCAGCACCGTCACCCGAAAGCCGTGCTCCAGCAGGAACAACGCCGAGGACAGTCCGGTATAACCGGCGCCGATCACGCAGACATCAGTCTCGACCTCGCCTTGCAAAGACGGGCGCGGCGGCACCGCATTGGCCGATGCGGCGTAATAGGACTCTGGGTAAGGGGTGTTCGCCATCCTGCAGCCTCTGTTTAATAAATTTAACGATTGCGTCGATCCTACCCGAGTTGAAAAACCGCCGCCAGCCACCGGAAAATCTTCTTCGCCGCAGCAAAATTAAATATTTTGCATATTCATAGGGTTAGCTCGAAAAAAGGTGTTGACACCCTCCCGGAATTCCGTAGAATGCCGCCTCACAGCAGGCACGTAGCTCAGTTGGTTAGAGCACCACCTTGACATGGTGGGGGTCGTTGGTTCGAGTCCAATCGCGCCTACCAAACAAAATCCGCTCTGCTGGGCGGTCTAGAAGGGCTCACCGAAAGGTGGGCCCTTTTTTGTTGTCCGGGATTTGAGCTGTGGTTTCAAAACTCGCACCCAAAGCGCCAAAGCGCCAAAGCGCCAAAGCGCCAGGCATTACTGAACTGCTTCAGCCCCGCCAAGCCGCAATGAAAACCAATTCGTCTCGCATTGAACTGCCTGCAACCAATTGCATCAAAGCAGGACAGGCAACCGGACTATTCGTGGGTTCACTGAGGCGGGAGGGTAATGATGGGGAGGCGGGCAATGATCAAGTTCTTTGCGGCTTACCTGTCCATTTGCCTCTTGCTGCAATGGACGATGGTCGAAGCGTCCTCCTGGATAGCCAGCCACGTGCTGCTGTGGTGGATTTTGTAGTGGCCCATCTGCAAGTGACGGCCGTCCCTTGCTACTGCAATTCAGGCGTAATATAGGCAGTGTTATCTCATCTGAAGGAGTCGCATATGATCTCCGACCAAATGAACAGGCAGGCGTCCGATCACAAGGCTGTGTGGGATCAATATTTCTGCGCCGCGTTGATTGCCGAAAGCCATCTAACGGCGCCCGTTGTCGGCGCGGTCACGCATGAAGACCGGCAGAATCTGTTGATTGAAAGGGCCAAGGCGCTCGCGGACAAGATGATTGAATGCAGGAAATAACCTGAGCCCAGCCTTCGCGCTGGGCTCTTCACATCGGCTACATGGCAATGATGGCTGGACGATTCAGGCAACCAGTTCGACTTTACCTGTCGCCAGGCGATAAATGCCCCCCACTATTTTCAGCTGGCCCTTGCTGAGCGCATCAGTCAGCAGGGGCGTGGCTTGCTTGAGGCGTTCGATCGAGTTCTTGATGTTTTGCACGGTCGCGTTTTCCACCAGGTCACCTGGACGACCTTTGACCTGCTCGACAGAGGATTTGAGTGCATCCGTCAGTGCAGGGATCTTCCCGGGGAACACCGTGTGCTCCTTGACGGCTTTAACGCCAGCCTCGATGGCGCCGCAGCGCTCATGGCCCAATACCAGGATCAGCGGTGCGCCGAGCACGGCCACGCCGTATTCGAGGCTTGCAAGGCCTTCGTCGGTGACGAAGTTGCCGGCCAGGCGTACAGCGAAAAGATCGCCCCGAGCGGTATCGAATGCGTATTCCGGGGCGATGCGCGAGTCAGAGCAACTCAGCACCGCCACGAAAGGGTTCTGACCGGAAACCAATGCTTCTCGTTCATCCTTGAAGTCGTGCGTTTCGGAATTACCGCTGACATAGCGTTCGTTGCCCGCCATCAACCTTTTCAGGGCCTCATCCGGGCTGATGACGTTTTTGGGTTTTGGAGGGGCGGCGGTTTTCTCGGCTGCCTGGATTATTGAGCTCGGCAGCGCACCGGCCAATAGCAGGGCGCCTGCTCCCAATCCGGCAAGGCGAAGGAAACGACGACGCTCGTGGGTAGTTGCTGTTGAGTTTGAATCACATGATTCACACATGATGTTGTTTACTCAGGTCACTTCGGTGGGAATGACAGCGGTTGGGGAGTGCCTCGAAGAGCCTCGGCACTGGAGTGTTGGAGTCTAGTAGACCTGTAACATTATGTTTTTGCGGCAAACCCCGGGTTCATGAACTACTACTGACAGGCTGATTCAACTTCGTCCTTACAGGAGTTTCCCGATGCTGACTCACTGGTTGCTCGCAGCGATTCATCTTTTGGCGTTTGCGCTTGGATTCTGGGCTGTCCTGGTGCGTGGCACGGCTTTTCGGCGCCTGGCTGTCGGCGCGGGCGAGGCTCGCGATGTATTGATGGCAGACAACATGTGGGGCATTTCTGCCCTTGTCTTGCTGGTTACCGGCGGCATGCGGGCCTTTGGCGGTTTCGAGAAAGGCACGGATTACTACCTGAGCCAGCCGTTGTTCCATCTCAAGATGACGTTGTTGGTGGTTATCCTGCTACTGGAAATTGCGCCCATGGTGACGTTGATCAAATGGCGGGTTGCACGGTCGCGTGGCGCGGCTATCGATACCTGGCGTGCAACGCTATTTGCACGAGTCAGTCATATCGAGGCGGTGCTGGTGTTGCTGATGATGGTGGTGGCGAGCGGGATGGCGCGGGGTTTCACATTCGGCTGACAGAAAGTGAAGGGAAAGCGCAGGCGTGTTGCTCTGGAATCTTTAGCCAGCCGTCGTTGCGGGGCGAACGGGCTGGCTACTGACTACGACAGGATTCAGGTTTGTGGCTTTTCCGGGGCGGTCAGGCCGGCCTGAATGCGCTGGTAAATTTCTTCGCGATGCACTGCGACGTCTTTGGGGGCATTGATGCCAATCCGGACTTGCTGGCCGCTTACGCCCAGGATGGTGATCGTAATGTCATCACCAATGTTTATGCTTTCACCGACTTTGCGGGTGAGTATCAGCATGGTCTTCTCCTTGATTGCTTCGTGGGGCACCTGATTCGGACAGTGCAGAGGTCGGTGTTATGTATAGATTAGTGCGAAGTCTCACGGTTTGGGTGCCTCTTTCTGACGCGCAGATACAGCATTAATTCCCAAGGTGTAACTATACAGAGGCCGCCACTATCATTCTCGTTGTTTTGCGCCCATTTTTACGGCACTCGCGAAGTATTCATGAATGCTAAAATCCCCCGCTTTAAGCATTCAGAGGGAAACGCTGTGCGCAAAATGGTCTTGGCAATCGCGGTATTGGCTCTGGCGGGATGCGGTGATGGCAAGCGCGAGGAGGCACCAAAGCCGCAGCCTGCGGCGGCGGCAACGTCGGCGCAGGTGGCGGGGCCACAGTGGGATCTCGAAGTACGGGGCGAAACGCCCCAGGCCGTCAGCGATCTCAGCGGCTGGCTGATCGAGCACAGCTTCATGTCCAACGTGGTCAGGGAAAATGGCAAGACTCGCATCCTGATGGGGCCTTATAGCTCCAGGGAAGAAGCCGATGCCAAGCAGGCACAGGTAAATGCCGCGCTCATCAAGGCGAAGAAACAGAACATCGAAGTGCTGGTGCTGGAGCGCACGACGGCTCAGTAAGGACCCAACCGGGTGGCTGAAAAAAAGGCCTGGGGTGTTCAGCCCCCAGGCCTTTTTTTAACCGCTAGCGTTCAGCCGCAGGCTTTCATGTCGACCGGGCCGACGAACTCGTTGCCGCGCCCCATGACACACGCCACGCTCTGGTTGCGCTGGCGTTCCCAGGCTTGCACCGGGTAGGTCTTGTCCCACGCCTGGTACAACTGCTGGTCCTGTTTCGACAGGCGCAAACCATATTGCTTGCTCATGTAGAAATAGGTTCGGGCGATCATGCCGCGAATGGACGGGCGGGGCATGACTTTCTTCGCCTTGAAGTCGACCTGGGTCAGGCACGAACCGTATTGGCCCGATTGCTCCGGTAGCCAGCCGAAACTGAAATTGCTACGGTCACCATTAACCTCGCCAATGCTGGGCACCAGGTTGTGCAGGTCGGCTTCGGCTTTCTGGTAGGTCGGGTCGTATCGCGTACAGTTTTTACGCCCGCCCTCCTGCCAGCACTGACGCTGATGTCCGATTTGCCATGCCGGAACAATGTGTTCCCACTCGATGCGGGCGGCACGCTTGGCGTTTTTGCGTGGAACATAACCGCAGGCCGCGAGGTTCACTTTGTTACCGGTGTATTTGCAGCCGCAATAAAACTCGGTGGATTGCGGTGCATACAGCTTCCAGGCGACTTTCTTGGCCTCGCTGAACGTGCGTGGCGCATCAGCCTGGGCCCACATCGCGAGCAACAGGAGCAGCAGGGCAAAACAACGGACACTCATCGACTCAGTCTTCCTTCGGCACTACCCAGAAAATCTGCACACCACCATCGTCGCGGTGGGCGAGGGTGACGTTGTCGTTCTCGTCGATTTCTTCGAGCAGGCGTTCCCATTCATCCACGGGCTCGTCTGGAAGGCGGAAGATCAGGGCTGCCCTGGCTTTTTGAGCGGTTGGGCCGTTGATGATTTTCTGAACGCGCAGGCCCATGCGTACATAGGTGTCTGGTGAGGCGGAGGTGGTGTCCACAGGATTATCCTTATTAAGCTGTACGTGCATACAGTATTTAACTGTAGGCATTTTCGCAACTGCTTAAAATTCAAGAGAATCCTCTGACAGTGTTTTTTGCCGATTGGTGTAGGAGCAAAAGAGTTTTTTTGTCAGGCGGGAGTGATGAGAGATGCCCGACCGGAGTCGGTCGGGCGAGGGGCGAATCAATATTCCCAGAACATCCGTTGCAGCTCTTTGCTGTCATTGGTCTTGGTCAGCGCGACCATCGCCAGGATTCGGGCTTTCTGCGGGTTCAGGTCATGCGCCACCACCCAGTCATATTTGTCGTCAGGCTGTTCGGCGTTACGCAGGACAAACCCACCGGCATTGACGTGGGAAGAGCGGATGATCTGCACGCCGTCCTTGCGCAGGGCCTGCAAGGCAGGCACGACCCGGGAAGAGACCGAGCCATTGCCGGTGCCGGCATGGATGATGGCCTTGGCACCCGACTGGGCCAGTGCCTTGTAGGCGGTGTCGCCGACGTTACCGTAGGAGTAGGCAATTTCGACGTCAGGCAAGCTCTGGATGTTCTTGATGTCGAATTCCGAGTCCATGGTGTGGCGCTTGGACGGGAGGCGGAACCAGTAGGATTTGCCTTCGACCACCATCCCGAGGGGGCCCCAGGCGCTTTTAAACGCTTCGGTCTTGATGTTGATCATTTTGCTGACATCGCGACCCGACTGGATTTCGTCGTTCATGGTCACCAGCACGCCCTTGCCACGCGCGTCCTTGCTGCTGGCCACGGCGACGGCGTTGTACAGGTTCAGCATGCCGTCGGCGGACATTGCGGTACCCGGGCGCATGGAGCCCACGACAATGATGGGCTTGTCGGTTTTTTCCACCAGGTTGAGGAAATAGGCGGTTTCTTCCAGGGTGTCGGTGCCGTGGGTGATCACGATGCCATCGACGTCCTTGCTGTCCGCCAATTCGGCAACACGACGGCCCAGTTGCAACAGGTTGTCGTTGGTGATGCTTTCGGAGGCGATCTGCATGACCTGTTCGCCGCGGACATTGGCCAGTTCGCTGAGCTGCGGTACCGCGGCAATCAATTGCTCGATGCCGACTTTCGCTGCTTGATAGGTGGCGCTGTTGGCGGCGCTGGCGCCTGCACCGGCGATGGTGCCGCCGGTCGCCAGGACCACGACATTCGCCAGTTTCTGTTGGGTTTCGACTTCTTTTGCCTGAAGGGCGGCGGGCACGAGCAGCAAGAGGGCCAATGTGCCCGGAATAAGGTTTTTCAAAGCAGATGTCATTATTTTTCTCTCTTGTAGTGACGGTGCTGATGCAGGTTCATCTAGATGCGCCCCCAAACGGATCTGAACCCGTGGGGTGCTGAAGAAAGAGCACGTCCCGTACCAGTTACAACTGGAATCAAAAAAAAATCCTAACCTATTGATTTGTTTATCAATTTAAACGAGTTGTTGAGCGGCGACCTTCCTGTGTTGTCCGGCTTTCCGACTGTGCGTGGATTTTTCATTCGGCTTTCCGAAAAGGATTTCGATTCCCCTTTAAATATCGGCGTTAAAGAAACCGGTCGGCAGGTCGATGTTTCAGTGAAGAATCATCTACAGGGAGTTCACATGTCGTTGACGGTCGGTTTGCCACATTCAGCGGTTGTTAATATCGGCGGGAAATCAGCGGCTGCCGTCGACACCTTGAGTGACACGGCATCGGTGCAGCAGTCCGGTGAGCCCGTGCAGGATGAAAAGCCTGTCCGAATGGAGCAGGGCGCGCAGGCGAGTGAAGACGCCGAAGGCGCTGGCAGCCAGCAAAGCGTTGCGGCGCAATTGCTGCTCAAGCGCATGCAGGAACTGCAAGAGCAACTGCGTGAGCAACAGCAACAACTGGCGGCTGCCCAGGCCGCGTCTTTTCAGTCTGAAGAGGCCAAGGCCGTGGCCGTGATGGCGCTCCAGTCACAGATTGCTGATACGTTGTCGGCATTGATGCAGGTGGCCGCCAGCCTGGCAAAAGAGTTGACTGGTTCCGGCAGTATTGTCAGCACTACGGCGTGACCTTGTGTGCTGGTGGCTATACGCGCAACCTGCGGACGGGGTATGACGGCCGTTGACAAATTCCGGCAAGATTCGCATAGTCAGGGTTCGCAAACGTTTGCGACATCTCTATATGCCGCCCCGACGTTGCTCACAATAATCATAAGATCGGAGTGAACCCATGAAGCTGCCATTCGCTGGACGTCTTCTTGCTGTCGCAATACTGGCTGGCGCAACCGCCACGCTGCCTGTTTCTTCGGCGTTCGCCCAAACGCCTGAAAAGCCAAAAGTCGCGCTGGTGATGAAGTCCCTGGCCAACGAATTCTTCCTGACCATGGAAGACGGCGCCAAGGCGTATCAGAAAGATCACTCCGACGAGTTCGAGCTCATCTCCAACGGCATCAAGGACGAAACGGATACGGCCAACCAGATCCGCATCGTCGAGCAAATGATCGTGTCGAGGGTCAATGCGCTGGTGATCGCGCCCGCTGATTCCAAGGCCATGGTGCCGGTGATCAAAAAAGCCGTCGACGCCGGCATTACCGTGATCAACATCGACAACCAGCTCGACCCGGCCGTGGTCAAGAGCAAGAACATCAGTGTGCCGTTCGTAGGCCCGGATAACCGAAAGGGCGCGCGCCTGGTGGGTGAGTACCTGGCCAAGAAGCTCAAGGCCGGTGACGAAGTAGGCATCATCGAGGGGGTGTCCACCACCACCAATGCCCAGGCCCGCACCGCAGGCTTCAAGGATGCGATGGAGGCGGCGCAGATCAAGGTCGTGTCCGTGCAATCGGGCGACTGGGAAATCAACAAGGGCAACCAGGTGGCGTCCTCGATGCTCAGCGAATACCCGAACATCAAGGCCCTGCTCGCCGGCAACGACAGCATGGCGGTGGGCGTGGTGTCTGCCGTGCGTGCCGCGGGCAAGGCTGGCCAGGTCCAGGTGGTCGGTTACGACAACATCAATGCCATCAAGCCGATGCTCAAGGATGGCCGCGTCCTAGCCACCGCCGATCAGTTTGCCGCCAAGCAGGCGGTGTTCGGCATCGAGACCGCGTTGAAGATCATCAAGGGCGAGAAAGTCGACAGCGGCGCCAACGGCGTGATCGAAACTCCGGTAGAGCTGGTTACACAGTAAATTTCCGGCGACGCAATGGCGCTCGCCATCCCTGCGAGCGCATGGAGAGTCTTATGTCTGTTAGCGCCCCGCACGCTGTCCTCTCGGTCAGCGACATTGGCAAGACTTACGCGCAGCCGGTCCTGGCCGGCATCAACCTCACGCTCATGCGCGGCGAGGTGCTGGCACTGACCGGCGAGAATGGCGCCGGCAAAAGTACGCTGTCGAAGATTATCGGCGGGCTGGTCACGCCGACTACTGGCCAGATGCAGTTTCAGGGGCGCGATTACCGCCCGGGCAGCCGCACCCAGGCCGAAGAGCTGGGGATCCGCATGGTCATGCAGGAGCTCAATCTGTTGCCGACCCTGTCGGTGGCGGAAAACCTGTTTCTGCACAAGCTGCCCAGCACTGCTGGCTGGATCAATCGCAAGCAACTGCGCCTGGCTGCGATCGAGGCCATGGCTCAGGTCGGGCTCGACGCTATCGACCCGGACACCCCGGTGGGCGAGCTGGGCATTGGTCATCAGCAGATGGTCGAGATCGCGCGCAACCTGATCGGTGATTGCCACGTGCTGATCCTCGATGAGCCGACCGCGATGCTCACCGCCCGTGAAGTCGAAATGCTCTTCGAGCAGATCACGCGCCTGCAGGCCCGTGGCGTGTCGATCATCTATATCTCCCATCGCCTCGAAGAGCTTGCGCGGGTGGCCCAGCGCATTGCGGTCCTGCGTGATGGTCACCTGGTGTGTGTCGAGCCGATGGCCAACTACAACAGTGAGCAACTGGTCACGCTGATGGTCGGGCGCGAATTGGGTGAACACATCGACATGGGGCCGCGTGACATCGGCGCTGCGGCTTTGACGGTCAAGGGCCTGAGTCGTGCCGACAAGGTGCGTGACGTGTCCTTCGAGGTGCGGGCTGGCGAGATCTTCGGCATTTCCGGATTGATCGGAGCAGGGCGCACCGAGTTGCTGCGCTTGATTTTCGGGGCTGATACCGCGGACAGCGGCACGGTGGCGCTAGGCTCACCCGCCCGAGTCGTGAGTATCCGCTCGCCGGTGGACGCGGTCGGGCATGGCATTGCCCTGATCACCGAAGACCGCAAGGGCGAGGGCCTGCTGCTGACGCAATCGATCGGCGCGAACATTGCGCTGGGTAACATGCCGGTTATTTCCAGCGGTGGCCTGGTCAATCCTGGCGCTGAAGCGGGGCTGGCCCAACGGCAGATCGACGCCATGCGCATTCGCAGTTCCGGACCGGCGCAGTTGGTGTCCGAGTTGTCCGGTGGCAACCAGCAGAAGGTAGTCATCGGTCGCTGGCTGGAGCGTGATTGCTCGGTGCTGCTGTTTGACGAGCCGACCCGGGGCATCGATGTCGGCGCCAAGTTCGACATTTATGCGCTGCTCGGTGAGTTGACCCGTCAAGGCAAGGCGTTGGTGGTGGTGTCCAGCGACCTGCGCGAATTGATGTTGATCTGCGACCGCATCGGCGTGCTCTCGGCGGGGCGTCTGATCGACACCTTCGAGCGCGACAGCTGGACCCAGGATGATTTGCTTGCCGCCGCGTTCGCCGGCTACCAAAAACGTGATGCGCTGCTCAACGAAGCGGCGCCTAGGGATCTTCAATGAAAACCGTATCTTCGGCCGGCCCACGCAGCGGCAATTTCTATGGGCTGGGCACTTACCTGGGGCTGGCCGGCGCCTTGCTGGCCATGGTCGTGCTGTTCTCGGTCCTGAGCAGCCATTTCCTCTCCTACAACACTTTCAGCACCCTGGCCAACCAGATTCCGGACTTGATGGTCCTGGCGGTCGGTATGACCTTCGTGCTGATCATCGGCGGTATCGACCTGTCGGTGGGTTCGGTGCTGGCGCTGGCCGCGTCGACGGTCAGCGTGGCGATTCTCGGTTGGGGCTGGAGCGTGCTGCCAGCGGCTTTGCTCGGCATGGCGGCTGCCGCGCTGGCGGGGACCGTCACCGGTTCGATCACCGTGGCCTGGCGCATTCCCTCGTTCATCGTGTCCCTGGGTGTGCTGGAAATGGCCCGCGGCGTGGCGTACCAGATGACCGGTTCGCGCACGGCCTACATCGGCGACGCCTTTGCCTGGCTGTCCAATCCGATCGCCTTCGGAATTTCGCCCTCGTTCATCATCGCCTTGCTGATCATTTTCATCGCCCAGGCCGTGTTGACCCGTACCGTATTCGGGCGCTACCTGATCGGCATCGGCACCAACGAAGAGGCGGTGCGCCTGGCGGGGATCAACCCCAAGCCCTACAAGATCCTGGTGTTCAGCCTGATGGGGTTGCTGGCCGGTATTGCCGCGCTGTTCCAGATTTCTCGCCTGGAAGCGGCGGACCCCAATGCCGGCTCCGGGTTGGAGTTGCAAGTGATCGCTGCCGTGGTGATTGGCGGCACCAGTCTGATGGGTGGGCGCGGCTCGGTCATCAGCACCTTCTTCGGCGTGCTGATCATTTCGGTATTGGCGGCCGGCCTGGCGCAGATCGGCGCCACCGAGCCGACCAAACGCATCATCACTGGCGCCGTGATCGTGGTGGCGGTAGTGCTGGATACTTATCGCAGTCAGCGCGCAAGCCGGCGGACCTGAGTCATGGCAACGATCAAGGATGTAGCAGCACTGGCGGGGATTTCCTACACCACGGTTTCCCATGTGGTGAACAAGACCCGGCCGGTGAGTGAAGAAGTACGGGTCAAGGTCGAGGCCGCAATCAAGACCCTCGATTATGTGCCCAGCGCCGTCGCCCGGTCCCTCAAGGCCAAGACCACGGCAACCATCGGCCTGCTGGTGCCCAACAGCCTCAACCCGTATTTCGCCGAGCTGGCGCGGGGTATCGAGGACTACTGTGAGCGTAATGGCTACTGTGTGATCCTGTGCAATTCGGACGACAATCCGGACAAGCAGCGTAGTTACCTGCGAGTATTGCTGGAGAAACGCATCGACGGCCTGATCGTCGCCTCGGCCGGTGGTGACGGCGGGTTGGCCCAGGGCCTGGCGGCCGTGCGCACGCCGATGGTGATCGTCGACCGAGGGCTCGAAGGCGTCGACGCGGACCTTGTGCGCATCGATCACGAGTACGGCGCCTACCTGGCCACGCGGCATCTGCTGGAGTTGGGGCACCGGGATATCGCCACCATCAGCGGCCCTGCAACCACCAGCGTGGCGCAGATGCGCTTGGCCGGCTTTTGCCGGGCCCTTGAAGAGGCGGGTATCCGTGTTGCGCGCGGGCGCATGCTCGAAAGCGATTTCACCAGCACCGGTGGCTACAGCGCCGCCGCTGTGCTTCTGGAAAACAATCCGCCCAGCGCGATCTTTGCCGCCAACGACATGATCGGTATCGGTGTGCTGCGTGCCGCCGCCGAGCGCAATATCCGCGTGCCGACGGACCTTTCCGTCATCGGCTTCGACGACATCCAGATGAGCCGCTATGTCTATCCGGCACTGACCACCGTGGGCCAGTCGATCCTGCAACTGGGCGAAATGGCGGCCGGGGTGCTGCTGCGCCGGATTGCCAAGCCGGACCTGGCAACCGAACAACGCATCGTGACCCCCAGCATCGTCTTGCGCGAATCGACCGCGCCGTTGGCCGGGGTGTTCGCACAGTATCGTTAAATGAAAAGCATCGCTAAATCCCGAGCAGCGCTGGAACAGTCTTGATGAGTAGTAATGTATGTCAGCAAAAGTAGTGGTAGTCGGCAGCTTGAACATGGACCTGGTGACTCGGGCGTCGCGCTTGCCCCGTGGTGGAGAAACACTGATCGGCCAGTCGTTTGCGACGGTCTGTGGCGGCAAGGGGGCGAACCAGGCCGTGGCGGCTGCGCGCCTCGGTGCGCAGGTGTCGATGGTGGGCTGCGTGGGCACCGATGCCTACGGCCAGGTATTGCGACAGGCGTTGCTGGACGAGGGCATCGATTGTCGGGCGGTCAGCGCCGTGGAAGGTACCAGTGGCGTGGCCTTGATCGTGGTCGACGACAACAGCCAGAACGCCATCGTGATTGTCGCCGGGGCCAACGGCGCGCTGACGCCAGCGGTGCTCGGCTGTTTCGATGCGGCGCTGCAGGAGGCGGATGTGATCATCTGTCAGCTGGAAATACCGGACGCAACGGTTGGCCATGCGCTCAAGCGCGGTCGTGGGCTGGGCAAGACCGTTATCCTCAACCCTGCGCCGGCCAGTCGACCGCTGCCGCAGGAGTGGTATGCGTCCATCGACTACCTGATTCCCAACGAGAGTGAAGCCGCAGCGCTCAGCGGCTTGCCGGTGGACTCTCTGCAAACGGCGCAGATCGCGGCTACTCGACTCATCGACATGGGCGCCGGCAAGGTCATCATCACCCTCGGCGCCCAGGGGTCGTTGTTTGCCGATGGCAAAGGCTTCGAACATTTCCCGGCGCCGAGCGTGAAGGCGCTCGACACCACGGCGGCCGGCGATACCTTCGTTGGTGGCTTCGCCGCGGCGTTGGTGGCCGGGATGAGCGAAGCGCAAGCGATACGTTTCGGCCAGGTCGCCGCCGCATTGTCGGTCACCCGGGCTGGCGCGCAACCCTCGATTCCCACCCTGGCCGATGTGCAGGCGTTTAAAACACCATGAAAAAGACCCCTCTACTCAATGTCGCGCTGTCGCGGCTTATAGCTTCCCTGGGCCATGGCGACAAGGTGGTGATCGGCGATGCGGGTCTGCCCGTACCGCCAGGCGTCGAACTGATCGACCTGGCCTTGACCCAGGGCATTCCGGATTTCGTCACTACCCTGAAAGTCGTGCTCAGCGAAATGCAGGTCGAAAGCCATGTGCTGGCGCAAGAAATCCTCGAGAAACGGCCGTCGGCACTGGCGACCCTGGACGCACTGGAGGTCGAGGGTGCGCTGGGACGGCGCGAACTGCTCAGCCATGAGCGATTCAAGGCTCTCACTCAACAGGCGCGGGCGATTGTGCGCACCGGAGAATGCCAGCCTTACTGCAATATCGTGCTGGTGGCCGGGGTAACGTTCTGATGAGTAACACCACCGGCTCCCAGTCGGCACAACCGATCGACTTGATTATCGATACCGATCCCGGTGCCGACGACGTGATTGCCTTGCTGTTTGCCCTGGCGTCGCCGCAAGAGCTGAACGTGCGCGCATTGACCACCGTCGCCGGCAACGTACGCCTGGACAAAACCTCGCGCAATGCACGGCTCGCCCTCGAGTGGGCCGGGTGTGAGCACGTGCCGGTGTATGCCGGGGCATCCAAGCCGCTGGTGCGCAAGCCTGTCTATGCCGAGCACGTCCACGGCGAGGAAGGTTTGCCGGGTGTTGCGGTCCATGAGCCGAAGAGGGGGCTGGCCGAGGGCAATGCGATCGACTTCCTGATCGACACGTTACTGGCCGCCAGGCCCCATAGCATGACCATCGCCATGCTGGGGCCGCAGACCAACCTTGCCCTGGCGCTGCTGCGCGAGCCGCAGATTGTCCAGGGCATCAAGCAGGTGGTGGTCATGGGCGGTGCGCACTTCAACGGCGGTAACATCTCGCCGGTGGCCGAATTCAACCTGTTTGCCGATCCGCACGCGGCCGAGGTGGTGCTCAAGAGTGGCGCAGACCTGGTCTACCTGCCGCTGGACGTGACCCACAAGATTCTTACCAGTGAAGCACGCCTCGAGCAGATAGCGGCGTTGAACAACAAGGCCGGCAAGCTGGTGGGCGATATCCTGCAAGCGTGTATTGGCGGTGATATGGCGCGCTATGGCATTCCCGGTGGCCCGGTGCATGACGCCACGGTCATCGCCTACCTGCTTAAGCCGGCGCTGTTCAGTGGCCGTTCGGTCAACGTGGTGGCCGACAGCCGCGAAGGTCCGACGTTTGGCCAGACCATCGTCGACTGGTATGACAGTCTCAACGCGCCGAAGAACGCCTTCTGGGTTGACAGCGGTGACGCCCAAGGCTTCTTCGATCTGTTGACCGAGCGCCTGGCGCGCCTGTAGGAGCGAGCATGCTCGCGATGAACGTCCAGACAACGCGCTCATCCAGGCAGCCAACGTTATCGTTGACGACCATCGCGAGCATGCTCGCTCCTACAGGGTAGCGAGTGCATCCGCGAAAACGCCCAAAGGCTTTCTCTCACCGCGAATGCCCGGTGCGCGAGTGTTTTTCGAAGATCTGGTCGATGAAAGAGCGTGCCGCTTCGGTGCCCAGATCCTTGACCAGCAGGTCGATGCCGATAATGGCCAGCTCTTCCGGGCTACCCGGGCTGTAGGAAATATGGCCGTCTGGCCATTTGATCTTGATGTCGGCTTCGATGCTCACGGTGGTCATGACAGGGCTCGGGAGTCAGGGGGAATGGTGAGTGTCGAGTTAATCACTTTGCGATGCTTTTGGCACTGCGACTTAGGCATGGGCGCAGGGCTATGCGACACTTGGTCTTTGATGGCTAATCCAGGATTGTGCTGTGCAGATCGATTTGAACACTCCCGATGGCTTGACCCTCGAAGCGGTGCGCCAGATGTTAGCCGCAGCCAGCGACGATGAGCACACGCAATTGCGCGTGACCAAGGGCGGCATCGCCTATATTTCTTCGGGTGTCGTGGGTGGCAGCGATATCGACGGCTTGCTGTTTCGCCTGGAAACCTGGGCGAAAGGGTCTGGCTATGTCGGGCGGGTGGCGGCCAGTGACGAAGTCTGGGTCATGCAAATCTACAATGCGTTGAAGGATAACTGGCCAAAACCGGCCTTTGACTACATTGACGTTTATTGAGTGCCGTTCATATTCAGTCACGATTGAATGATGAAGGGCAGGGCGTTGCTCAGGCAAACTTGCCGTTTGTCCGTTGTGAAGGGCGGGGTGCCTGGCTCCCCGTGAAACCAAACGCCGAAATGGCGGTCGCAAGAATTCAGCTAAATCATCGAATAAGGAGGCGTCATGCCTTGGAAGCTCGCGTCATTGGGTACTGTGCTGGCTGCTGCCATGCTGGTCGGTTGCAGCACGGGAACCACCGAGCCGACTGACCCGGCCACTACCACTGAGTCTGGTCATAGCCGCTGCGAGGCCAAGGCGGCCGAATTCGCCATCGGTAAGCAGGCGTCGCCCCAGTTGCTGGAGCAGGCGCGCACCCGTGCAGGCGCGCAGAATGCGCGATTCCTGCAGCCAAACGACATGGTGACGCTGGAGTACCGCTCGGACCGCCTGAACCTCAACACCGATGCCAATCGTGTCGTCACCCGCGTCAACTGCGGCTGATCGAACACGCTTTATAGCGCCCACAAAAAACCCCGTCACATGGACGGGGTTTTTTTAGTGCGCCTGGAAATTACTCTGGGCGAACTTGAGCAGCTTGCATACCCTTTTGGCCTTTCTCAGCCACGAAGGAAACAGTCTGGCCTTCTTTCAGGCTTTTGAAACCGTCGCTTTCGATAGCTTTGAAGTGTACGAACAGGTCGTCACCGCCACCTTGAGGAGTGATGAAGCCGAAGCCTTTTTCATCGTTGAACCATTTAACGGTGCCGGTTTGGCGATTAGACATGGTGTATCTCCAAGAAACATATATTTTCAGTAGTACTGTGCTGCTCAGGCCAACTGGGCACACCCGAGTATCATAGTCGAAATGTTCGCTTTGGGAGCCCCCCACAGCGGTTGTTTGCCCTACAGTCGCACATTCTTTGTTCGCTGATTGGGCTGAAAGCCCCGTATTTAAAGGCTTTTAGCCCAAAGTAAAGGTGAGAAAAAAACCTGTAAAACCTGCACAATTTGTAGGAAAAAGCGTTTCCCCGAGGGTTTTCACCGGCTGAAAACGCTTTTACAGCACGTTTTCAGGCTTATTTTTTCGCCGCAGGGGCGGCCTTGCACTTGGCTATCTTGCCCAAGGCCTCTTGTTTCAGTGTGTCGCTGGCCTGGTTGTCCATCAGTGCCTGCAGGTCCTTGGCCGGGTACGACTTGATAGCGTCGGCGCCGCAGGCGCAGTGGGATTTTGCCGCTGCGGCGCCGATCTGTGGCGTGGCGGCCTGGGTGCACTGGGCCATGTACTTCTCGCGCTCACCCTTCGGCCAGTCGGCGTGGGCGGCCAGCGGAAGCAGCAGGACGATGGGTGCGACTACAGCGAATAAACGATTCAGACGCATGCCGGGATGCTCCTTATGGGGGAATGTCTTGTTATCTGAGGGGTAAAACGCGGTTCAAGTTCAGCACTCTGGCACAAAAACCGCAGTTTCGCCTCGACGCAAGGCCTCGACGCCGCCATGACCGTTCATCTGTGCTAGCATGCCTCGCTCGGGCGTTCGCAGGCCCCGGTCGACCTTCAGTCCCGGCCGCGGCAGATGCCCGAATAACCCTGATTTGAATCCCAGTCACTCTGGTTCGATTTTCCGGTTGGCCGCAAGGCTCCTGCCGCTGTAAGGCAGGCGTTCGTCATTGAATGGCCTGGATCGGATCTTGTACTGGCTCATCCCAACCCACGTGACCTTTGGTAGGGGTCACCACTAGGAGAGGAGGCGCCATGCCAACTATTACTCTTCCCGACGGCAGTCAACGTTCATTCGATCACCCGGTTTCCGTAGCCGAGGTCGCCGCATCCATTGGTGCCGGCCTGGCCAAGGCCACGGTAGCGGGCAAGGTCGATGGCAAGCTGGTCGACGCCAGCGACATCATCAGCAGCGACGCCACGCTGCAAATCATCACGCCAAAGGATGAAGAGGGGCTGGAGATCATTCGCCACTCTTGCGCCCACCTGGTCGGTCATGCGGTCAAGCAACTGTACCCGACGGCCAAGATGGTCATTGGTCCGGTTATCGACGAAGGCTTCTATTACGACATCGCCTTCGAGCGTCCTTTCACCCCGGACGACCTGGCCGCCATCGAACAGCGCATGCAGCAGTTGATCGAAAAAGATTACGACGTGATCAAGAAAGTCACTCCGCGCGCCGAAGTGATCGAAGTGTTCAAGGCTCGCGGCGAAGACTACAAGCTGCGCCTGGTCGAGGACATGCCGAACGAGCAGGCCATGGGCCTGTACTATCACGAAGAATACGTCGACATGTGCCGCGGTCCGCACGTGCCGAACACGCGTTTCCTGAAATCCTTCAAACTGACCAAGTTGTCCGGCGCCTACTGGCGTGGCGATGCCAAGAACGAGCAATTGCAGCGCGTCTACGGCACCGCGTGGGCCGACAAGAAGCAGCTGGCCGCCTACATCCAGCGCATCGAAGAAGCTGAAAAGCGCGATCACCGCAAGATCGGCAAGCGCCTGGGCCTGTTCCACACCCAGGAAGAGTCGCCGGGCATGGTGTTCTGGCACCCGAACGGCTGGACCTTGTATCAGGTGCTCGAGCAGTACATGCGCAAGGTACAGCGCGACAACGGCTACCTGGAGATCAAGACGCCCCAGGTCGTTGACCGCAGCCTGTGGGAGAAATCCGGGCACTGGGCCAACTACGCCGACAACATGTTCACCACCCAGTCGGAAAACCGCGACTACGCCATCAAGCCGATGAACTGCCCTTGCCACGTGCAAGTGTTCAACCAGGGCCTGAAAAGCTACCGCGAGCTGCCGATGCGCCTGGCCGAATTCGGTGCCTGCCACCGTAACGAGCCATCGGGTGCGCTGCACGGCATCATGCGCGTGCGCGCATTCACCCAGGACGACGCCCACATCTTCTGCACCGAAGAGCAGATGCAGGCTGAATCCGCTGCGTTCATCAAGCTGACCATGGACGTCTACGCCGATTTCGGCTTTAAAGATGTCGAGATGAAGTTGTCCACTCGTCCGGAAAAACGCGTGGGTTCCGACGAACTGTGGGATCGCGCCGAAGCGGCCTTGGCTGCAGCCCTTGATAGTGCTGGCCTGCCGTATGATCTACAGCCGGGTGAGGGCGCGTTCTACGGTCCGAAGATCGAATTCTCGCTAAAAGATTGCCTTGGCCGTGTCTGGCAGTGTGGTACTCTGCAGCTCGATTTTAACCTGCCTGTGCGTCTGGGTGCCGAATTCGTCTCCGAAGACAACAGCCGCAAGCATCCGGTGATGTTGCATCGGGCGATCCTGGGCTCCTTCGAACGTTTCGTTGGAATCCTGATCGAGCACTACGAGGGTGCATTCCCTGCGTGGCTAGCTCCGACCCAGGCAGTGATCATGAATATCACTGATAAGCAGGCAGATTTTGCCGCTGAAGTGGAAAAAACTCTCAACGAAAGCGGGTTTCGTGCCAAGTCTGACTTGAGAAATGAAAAGATCGGCTTTAAAATCCGCGAGCATACCTTGCTCAAGGTTCCTTATCTCTTGGTTATCGGAGATCGGGAAGTCGAGATGCAGACTGTCGCTGTGCGTACTCGTGAAGGTGCTGACCTGGGCTCTATGCCCGTCGCCCAGTTCGCTGAGTTCCTCGCGCAAGCGGTTTCCCGGCGTGGTCGCCAAGATTCGGAGTAATTATTATTAAGCGTGAAATGAGACAAGATAAACGAACTGCACCGAAAGCCCCGATCAACGAGAATATCTCGGCACGCGAGGTTCGGTTAATTGGGGCTGAAGGTGAACAGCTCGGGATTGTGTCAATTGAAGACGCGCTTCTTAAGGCTGAAGAGGCCAAGCTGGATCTGGTGGAGATTTCCGCCGATGCAGTACCACCTGTTTGCAAACTGATGGACTACGGCAAATCGATCTTCGAGAAGAAGAAGCAGATTGCTGCGGCCAAGAAAAACCAGAAGCAGATTCAGGTTAAAGAAATCAAGTTTCGTCCAGGGACGGAGGAAGGGGATTACCAGGTAAAACTGCGCAACCTGGTACGTTTCCTGAGTGATGGGGACAGGGCCAAGGTATCCTTGCGATTCCGCGGCCGTGAGATGGCCCACCAGGAGCTGGGGATGGAACTGCTCAAGCGAGTTGAAGGTGACTTGCTGGAGTACGGTTCGGTCGAACAGCATCCTAAGATGGAAGGACGCCAGCTGATCATGGTCATCGCCCCGAAAAAGAAGAAGTAATCAACAGGGCACGGCAGGCCTTCTGATTATGTTTATCAACTGAATGCGGAGTATCCGAACATGCCAAAAATGAAGACCAAAAGTGGTGCTGCTAAGCGGTTTCTGAAAACTGCTAACGGTATCAAGCACAAGCACGCTTTCAAGAGCCACATCCTGACCAAAATGTCGACCAAGCGTAAGCGTCAACTGCGCGGTAGCAGCTTGCTGCATCCGTCTGACGTGGCAAAAGTCGAGCGCATGCTGCGCCTTCGTTAATTTTAGTCAAGAATAGAGGAAGTAACTCATGGCTCGTGTAAAGCGTGGCGTCATTGCCCGTAAGCGTCACAAAAAAATTCTGAAACTTGCTAAAGGCTACTACGGCGCACGCTCCCGCGTATTCCGTGTTGCCAAGCAAGCGGTAATCAAGGCAGGCCAATACGCCTACCGTGACCGTCGTCAGAAAAAACGTCAGTTCCGCGCTCTGTGGATCGCTCGTATCAACGCTGGTGCTCGTATCAACGGTCTGTCCTACAGCCGTTTCATCGCCGGCCTGAAAAAAGCGTCCATCGAGATCGACCGTAAGGTTCTGGCTGATCTGGCAGTGAACGAAAAAGCGGCGTTTGCTGCGATTGTCGAGAAAGCTAAAGCCACCTTGGCTTAAGTACCCCCGACAGTCACCGGGCCTCACCTCTGTGGGGCCAGGTGTTAAACGTCATAAATAGGGGAAGAGCCTTCAAGCTCTTCCCCTATTTTGTATCTGGAGTCTGTACATGGAAAACCTGGATGCGCTCGTCTCTCAAGCACTAGAGGCTGTGCAAAGCGCTGAAGATATCAATGCCCTGGAGCAAATCCGGGTTCACTACCTTGGCAAGAAGGGCGAGTTGACTCAGGTGATGAAGACCCTGGGGAATTTGCCGGCAGAAGAGCGTCCGCAAGTCGGCGCCCTGATCAACGTTGCCAAGGAGCGTGTCACAGAGGTCCTCAATGCCCGCAAGGCACTGTTTGAAGAGGCCGACATGGCCGCCAAACTGTCTGCCGAGTCCATTGACGTGACCCTGCCTGGCCGTGGCCAGGCCTCGGGTGGTCTGCATCCGGTTACTCGCACTCTGGAACGTATCGAACAGTTCTTCACCCATATTGGCTACGGCATTGCCGAGGGCCCTGAGGTCGAAGACGACTACCACAACTTCGAAGCGCTCAACATCCCTGGCCATCACCCGGCCCGGTCGATGCATGACACCTTCTATTTCAATGCCAACATGTTGCTGCGCACCCATACCTCGCCGGTACAGGTCCGCACCATGGAGTCGAAACAGCCACCGATCCGCATCGTCTGCCCAGGCCGTGTGTACCGTAGCGACTCGGATATCACCCACTCGCCGATGTTCCACCAGGTCGAAGGCCTGCTGGTCGATCGCGACATCAATTTCGCCGACCTCAAAGGCACCATCGAAGAATTCCTGCGGGTGTTCTTCGAGAAAGAACTGGCCGTGCGTTTCCGTCCTTCCTACTTCCCGTTCACCGAGCCGTCGGCCGAAGTCGACATGGAATGCGTGATGTGCAGCGGTAAAGGTTGCCGCGTCTGCAAGCAGACCGGCTGGCTGGAAGTGATGGGCTGCGGCATGGTTCACCCGAACGTGCTGCGCATGTCCGGGATCGACCCGGAAGAGTTTTCGGGCTTCGCCTTCGGCATGGGCGTCGAGCGTCTGGCCATGCTGCGTTACGGCGTGAACGACTTGCGTCTGTTCTTCGACAACGACTTGCGGTTCCTCGCGCAATTTCGCTAGTCGTAACGAATTCTTAGGAGAGCAGGATGAAATTCAGTGAACAATGGCTGCGTGGCTGGGTAAGCCCGCAGGTAAGTCGCGACGAGCTGGTTGCCCGTCTGTCGATGGCCGGTCTTGAGGTCGATAGCGTGACGCCGGCCGCCGGCGAATTCACCGGTGTGATCGTTGGCGAGGTGCTGAGCACCGAGCAGCACCCGGACGCCGACAAGCTGCGCGTTTGCCAGGTCAGCAATGGCTCGCAGACCTTCCAGGTGGTTTGCGGCGCGCCAAACGTGCGCCCGGGCCTGAAGATCCCGTTCGCCACCCTCGGTGCCGAACTGCCGGGCGACTTCAAGATCAAGAAAGCCAAGCTGCGTGGCGTCGAATCCAATGGCATGCTGTGCTCGCAAGCCGAGCTGCAAGTGGGCGAGGGCAACGACGGCCTGATGGAACTGCCGGCGGATGCGCCGGTAGGCCAGGACATTCGTGAATACCTGGGCCTGGACGATGCCAGCATCGAAGTCGACCTGACGCCGAACCGTGGTGACTGCCTGTCCCTGGCCGGCCTGGCCCGCGAAGTCGGCGCGCTGTATGCCGCGCCGGTCACTCGTCCGGTAGTCGCCACTGTCGCGGCTGTGCACGATGAAGTGCGTTCGGTGGAAGTGCTGGCCCCTGCCGCCTGCCCGCGTTACCTGGGTCGCGTGATCCGTAACGTCGACCTGTCCAAGGCAACTCCGCTATGGATGGTCGAGCGCCTGCGCCGTGCCGACGTGCGCAGCATCGACGCCGCCGTCGATATCACCAACTACGTGATGCTGGAGCTGGGTCAACCGCTGCACGCCTTCGATCTCGCCGAAATCAATGGCGGCATCCGCGTGCGCATGGCCGAGGAAGGCGAGAAACTGGTTCTGCTCGACGGCCAGGAAGTCAGCCTGCGTAGCGATACGCTGGTGATCGCCGACCATACCCGTGCCCTGGCAATCGCCGGCGTCATGGGTGGCGAGCACAGTGGCGTGAACACCGCGACCACTCGCGATATCTTCCTGGAAAGCGCGTTCTTCGATCAGATCGCTGTCGCTGGCAAGGCCCGTTCCTATGGCCTGCACACCGACGCATCGCACCGTTACGAACGCGGTGTGGACTGGCAGCTTGCCCGTGAAGCCATGGAGCGCGCCACTGGCCTGCTGCTGGAAATCACCGGTGGCGAAGCCGGCCCGATCATCGAGACCGTCAGCGAACAGCACCTGCCGAAAATTGCCCCGGTCACCCTGCGTGCCCAGCGCATCACCCAGATGCTGGGCATGGAAATGGATCCGGCCGAAGTCGAGCGTCTGCTCAACGCCTTGGGCCTGACCGTTACTGCCGAAGGGGCAGGGCAGTGGCGCGTAGAAGTGCCAAGCCATCGTTTCGATATCAGCCTGGAAGTCGACCTGATCGAAGAGCTGGCTCGCCTGTACGGCTACAACCGCCTGCCGGTTCGTTACCCGCAAGCGCGCCTGGCACCGCAAGCCAAGGCCGAAGCCCGTAGTGACCTGCCTGAGCTGCGCCGTCTGCTGGTCGCCCGTGGTTACCAGGAAGCGATCACCTACAGCTTCATCGATCCGAAACAGTTCGAGCTGTTCAATCCAGGTGTCGAGCCGCTGCTACTGGCCAACCCGATCTCGAACGACATGGCCGCCATGCGCTCGTCCTTGTGGCCAGGCCTGGTCAAGGCGCTGTCGCACAACCTGAACCGCCAGCAGGATCGCGTTCGTCTGTTCGAGAGCGGCCTGCGTTTTGTCGGCCAGCTCGAAGGGCTCAAGCAAGAGCCGATGCTCGCCGGTGTCGTGTGCGGCAGCCGTCTGCCGGAAGGCTGGGCGCAGGGTCGCGATACGGTCGACTTCTTCGACGTCAAGGCTGACGTGGAAGCGGTGTTGGGCTTTGCCGGTGCTCTGGATGCCTTCAGTTTCGTGCCGGGTAAACACCCTGCGTTGCACCCGGGTCAAACCGCGCGCATCGAGCGCGAAGGTCGTCTGGTCGGTTTCGTTGGCGCCATCCACCCAGAGTTGTCGAAAACCTTGGGCCTGGATCGTCCAGTCTTCGTTTTCGAGCTGGTCCTGGCGGAAGTGGCCTCGGGCAAAATGCCTAAATTCCAAGAGTTGTCGCGCTTTCCTGAAGTGCGTCGTGACCTTGCACTGATTGCGCACAAAGACGTCGCTGCCGCGGCAGTACTCGACGTAATCCGTGAAAATGCAGGCGAATGGCTGACAGACCTCAGGCTATTTGACGTGTATCAGGGTAAAGGCATTGATCCTGATAGAAAAAGCCTCGCAGTTGGCTTGACCTGGCAGCATCCATCGCGCACTCTTAATGACGATGAGGTGAATTCTACGACGCAAAACATCCTCACCTCGCTCGAACAAAGGTTGGACGCCACGTTAAGGAAGTGACGTATGGGGGCTTTGACGAAAGCTGAGATGGCGGAACGTCTGTATGAAGAGCTGGGCCTGAACAAGCGGGAAGCCAAGGAATTGGTAGAGCTGTTTTTCGAGGAAATCAGGCACGCTCTTGAAGACAACGAGCAGGTCAAATTGTCCGGTTTCGGCAATTTCGACCTTCGGGACAAACGCCAGCGGCCTGGCCGCAACCCGAAAACGGGGGAAGAAATCCCGATCACGGCTCGCCGTGTGGTCACCTTTCGTCCAGGGCAGAAGTTGAAGGCCCGAGTTGAGGCTTATGCTGGAACCAAGTCATAACGACGAACTTCCCGTCATCCCAGGCAAACGCTACTTCACCATTGGTGAAGTCAGCGAGCTGTGTGCGGTAAAACCACACGTGCTGCGCTACTGGGAGCAGGAGTTTCCTCAGCTCAACCCCGTCAAACGTCGCGGAAACCGCCGGTATTATCAGCGCCAGGACGTGCTGATGATCCGGCAGATCCGTGCGCTGCTGTACGATCAGGGTTTCACCATCGGCGGCGCACGCCTGCGCCTGTCCGGCGATGAAGCCAAAGACGACACCACCCAGTACAAACAGATGATCCGGCAGATGATTGCAGAGCTCGAAGATGTGCTGGTTGTCCTCAAGAAATAAATTTCTGCTTTTAAATACTTCCAGTTTTCAAAAGCTTGCGATATATTCTTGAGCGTTCCTCGAGGTGAGGAACAGGTTACACGCCTAGTCGGGGCGTAGCGCAGTCCGGTAGCGCACTAGCATGGGGTGCTAGGGGTCGAGTGTTCGAATCACTCCGTCCCGACCATATTTACTGAGTAAAATCAGACAGTTAAGCCGATCATCTAGATCGGCTTTTTTGTGTCTGCGCCTTCCCCCTCATCCCGTGTAGCAGTTTGCCACCTCCCTGGATTCCTTAAGCGCTCGCTTCAAATACCGTTCCTCAACCTTCGTCCAAGGGGCCGTGGTCTGCGTCTGCTTCAGTCGCCCGTGGGCATTGTGGGGTTCCATTTCCGCTCCAGCGCCTGCGCTTAAACCGACTGATCTTGATGATTTCTTTTTTCATTGAATGCCCCATGTCGCGCATGGCGGTCGGCATTGGGTTGAAGGGGGAGTTAACCGTTCGTCAGGGCTCACGCACGATCAGCCAATTGGCAAGTCGATTAAGTAGCCCAAAAAAAGAAAGGTTCCTTATGCGACCGCTAATCCTCGATTTGCCGAATGGGCGTGAGCTCGCAAATGAACTTGATCTTGCTATTGAGCAGATGATGGCCATCTCGGTCGAGCTAATCGGTGGCGCAGAGTGGCTCGCGGCCTCCACCAGGCAGCAGGAAGCCTTCCAAAAATGGCGAGAGTATCTTCAGCTCATGGCTTATGGGCGAGTGCATGTCGACTCATTAAAGGTTGCCTGAATTTACGGCTCCTTGTAGCTGAGCCAGAGCAAGTTGAGCGGAGCTGCTGCTTGAGTTGGATGCTTCAACTACAAGCATGATGCTGCTGGTTTCATCACGAGACATGGCGGGGATCGATTGGGATCTGGCCGTTCAGAGGCATCGCGATGTTTGTGAGGCCTGGAACTCATTCATCCATCAGCCAGTCCCCAAGGCGAACATTTGAACGCAAGGCGTAGCCTAAAATGAACTACAGACGCCGTGAGGATCAGGTGTTGAGTTCAGCTACATTTGAGCAATCAGCCAAACAGGTGAAGCTCATGACTTGCTTGATTTGCAACGGGCCTGCAACGGCAATTGATGCTGATGAAGATTATCTGGAGAGGGCCTGTCCGAAGTGCGGGCATTATCGAATCACCGGTGCGGCGCTTGTGCTGATAAAAGCCCACGGCTGGCACTTTGACGTGGAGCTGGCCAGGAAGTGGATCGCGGACAATCAGGCATCTGGCATGATTCCAATCATCGATTCGCACCAGGCACCTCGCTTGATCGACGTTTAGATTCACTTCATGTTGCTTTTTCGACAGTCCGGCGAAAGACGGGAAGGGCAACTGCCTGTTCACGCCCAGTCGTCCTGCCCGCTTTGTCGTAACCCCAGAGGTTGCTGCCGTCGAACCGCTCAGGGCCGAGGTAACCGAGATGCAGTGGTTCGACGGTACAGCGGTAATTGCGCTGTTCTTATTGGCCGGGCTTGGCTGGCGGCTGCCCCTGCATGTAGTTTTGATGCCACATCATGTGATCCATCATCATCTGTTGCATCCCGGTGTACCTTTCCATCATGTACTGGCGTTGACTCTTTTGCTCCGGGGTCAGGTTCGAGTAGTCGTGCCAGCCCATCGTGTGGCCAGCACCCATCATGTGGTCGCCACCCATCATGTGTTTTTTGCCCATCATTCCCGGCCCCCACATGCCATTCATCATGCTCATCCCATGTTGCATCGTTTCCCAATGCTCCTGAAGGAGCTTTTGCCGTTGCTGGGGATCCTGGGTTTGCTGGATTTTCTCCATCTGTGCCTGCATCTTCTTGAAGGTGTCTTGCGCCTGAGCCATCTGTTTATCGAACTCGGCAACATTTGGCGTTTGTTGCTGCGTCTGGGTCGGTTGAGATGGCTCGGCTGCCAGGGCCCATGCGGGAGTTAGGGATGCGACGAAGAAAAGCACGGCCAATTTGCTATTTTTCATGTCTGGCTGCCTTGGGTGGGGGTGAGCTGAACCCAATTCTGAGTTAACCGATTGCGGAATTTGCGTTAGCCCGCATTCGCCAACATGACGGATTTCAGCATGACGATTGCCTGTGACCCTTCAATAGTTAACAGGGCTGTCAAAAACAACCTTGATATTTATCAGATACCGAAGGGGTTCTATGGCAAACGCATCTTCCCGCCAGCCAACGCTGCAGCAGTGCCCATGCCATCGACCTTTCATGGCAACCAACCGATCAATGGCTGCGCCGGGACTCCAGCGCAGTGAACAAGAGCATGCCAGCCAGCATGGCTAGCATGAATACGATGGCTTGCCAGTGCCCGGTCAGCAGTATGACTACAGCAGGACCTGGACAGATCCCGGCGATTCCCCAACCAATGCCGAATAACAGGCTGCCGCCAATCAGGCGTGGGTCCAGTTCACGCTTGACCGGTAGCTGCATTGGCCGTCCCAGCAGCGAGCTGGATTGTCGGCGTGCCCAGGTCAGGGGGGCAATGGCGACGCCAATCGCTCCAACCATGACCAGCGCCAGGGAAGGATCCCAGGCACCGGTCAGATCCAGGAACGCCAATACTTTTCCCGGGTTGGCCATGCCTGCCAACAGAAGGCCGAAGCCGAACAGCAAGCCGGCAATGAATGCGCTCAGTTTGATCATGTTCAGCCCCCCAGCAGATGACGCAAGACATACACCGTGGCGAAGCCACTGAACATGAAGCACGCAGTGGCAACCATCGATCGCCGCGACAGGCGCGATATGCCGCACACTCCATGGCCACTGGTGCAACCGGAACCGTACCGTGTGCCGATGCCCACCAATGCACCGGCAATAATCAGTCCGAACCAGCCGCTGTGGAACTCAATTCGCGGCAGCGTGGCGAACAAGCCCCATAGCAGCGGCGCGATGAGCAGGCCCAGGAGAAACAGTGCTTTCTCACTCACCCCCTCGCTTCTACGCTGTAAAAGACTGCCGATCAGACCGCTGATGCCTGCAATACGCCCGTTGGCGACCACGAACAGACTGGCCGCCAAGCCGATCAAAGCGCCGCCTGCGAGGGATGACCAGGGGGTGAAGTTGATCCAGTCGATAGTCATGAAGTTTCTCCGGCGCAAAACGTAGGCAGAAGCGAAGGGTGCTAAGTGTTAATGTTTGGAGCGGTCATGCATTTTCGTACTGATCAATAAACGAACTCAACTCGGTCGGTCTGAACATGGCTGATCGGCACAATCCAGTTGACGACTTATCGCGTTACCCAAGGCTTTATGCAAGGAGGCATGATAATGACATCCATAAATTTCCATTTCATCGACGCGCGCGGCGCGCTTATCGATCACCGTGATTGGCTTCACACCCGCCTGTTAGCAACCTACGCAAAGGCAAGTGCGTTGATGCCGTTGCGCCCACTTGATGTGATCGTGAAAGCTGGCACTCATGTCATTCCAGAAAAGGGGCATCTGGGATATACGCCGGAACCAGGCCTTATTTTTTTGACCGTAGATCCTGCAAGTGACATTTTCAGAGCCAACCAAGAAGCGTCGCTCGAACGAATGTTTGCACATGAGCTACACCATGCCGCCCGATGGGATGGGCCAGGTTATGGATCGTCTTTAGGTGAAGCGCTTGTTTCGGAGGGACTGGCGGGCGNNGAGGGACTGGCGGGCGCTTTTGCACAGGAAGTCTGTGGTGGTTTACCTGAACCATGGGAGCGCCTCGATGTGTCTGACATTCGACGCCATGTCGCAATGGCGGCAAGCTACTGGAGTCGCAAGGATTATGGCCACGACGCGTGGTTCTTCGGTGCATCTGACCTCCCAAGATGGTTGGGCTATTCTCTTGGATTTCATCTCGTCAAACGATTCCTGCTGGAGCATGAGGGCAGTACATCTTCCAGTCTCGTGGAGATGGAGGCCGAAGCGTTTCGTGGGGTGCTCGCAGTTATCTAAAACGTTCAGGCTCAGGTCATCAATCGATCTTCGAACTGTGGACACGCCTCGTATTGTGCATCTAACCAGGCGTTCAAGCCGACGCCCTGGCTCTGCGCACCTGGCTTCATGGCATTACGCACAGACGTTGAATCGTCATGCAGGGCGATCGGGATATTTCGTCTGATTATCGGGTAGACCATCGTGCGCCTCTTGGCCATTGCGAGCGCTGGTGTGCTGATGTCCACAGCAATTGGCATGTTCATTACTCTCACCGTGTTTATGTCCGCCATGCCCACGATGCATGAAAAAATGCATCAGTGGACAGGCCAGTAACAGTAGGAATGGCAGATAGGGAAGGACGTGAGCCCTGTGCTCGGCAAACAGGAAATAGCCGGCGATGGCCAGGAAGCCTAAAAAGTACCAGTGGGTGCCCCTTGCGCGGTGCTGGGGCAAGTTATGTTGATTCATGATGGCACTCCTTGCAGGGAACGGGAGAGAGGGTCATGACGCAAGGCCACTTCCAATTTTGCTGAAGCGCTATCGTAGGTGTGAGCATAGCGAGCCAGAGCATCGGTTTACGTGTCCAATGCGTCGGAAATTCAGGGTGGTGAGTCGCATAAAGTATCAAGGCAGATTCTTCCTTTTCAGTTGCCGATTGGCCCCGGCCATGTCCTTGTCGAATTGGCGGACACCTCGGAAAAGTTGCACCCCGACCACGACCGGGCACAGCAGGAAAATCGCTGCTATGACAAACGATTTTCCGGTCAACCCCAGCAGGTAAAGCACGGTGGCGATGCCCACAACACTCACCAGGAGGCAGATAATCAGAACTTCGCGATTCATTATGTAACCTCCTGACTCAAGCCAATATGGGCACGTTTCAGCAGCGCGGAGTTGGCGATTACCGACAAGGAACTGAGCGCCATAGCGGCGGCAGCGATGATGGGATTAAGCAGGCCAAAGGCCGCAATTGGAATGCCGATACTGTTGTAGATGAATGCCCAGAACAGGTTCTGTTTAATCTTGACCATGGTTGCGCGCGACAGCTTGATCGCGGTGACCACGTCGCGTACATCGTTCTTGAGCAGGATGATGCCGCCAGTTTCCTTGGCGACATCGGAACCCGAGCCGATGGCGATGCCGATGTCAGCGGTGGCCAGGGCAGGTGCATCGTTGACACCGTCGCCAACCATGGCCACGACCTGCCCTTCGCTTTGCAATTGACGGATCATTGCGGCCTTGTCGTCGGGCAAGACCTCGGCAATCACTCGCTCGATGCCGACCTGCCGCGCGACCGCTTCGGCAGTCCGGTGGTTGTCGCCGCTCAGTAGCACGACCTTGATGGCGCTGGCCTGCAATGCCGCAACGGCTTCAGCCGCTTCAGGTTTTATGGTATCGGCCACAGCAATTACCCCGAGCAAGCGGTCGTCGACCCCGACCAGCATCGCGGTCTTGCCATCGGCTTCCAGGCCGATGAGGTGCTCCTCGGCAGCCTCGGTCGAAATGCCTTGGCGGGCGAACAAACGTCGGTTGCCCAGCCAGATTTTGCGACTGTCGATACTGCCTTCGATGCCGTGACCGGCGATCCCACTGATGCCGGTCGCCTTCGGCAGGCTGATGCCGCGATGCCGTGCGGCGCGCACTATCGCTGCGCCGAGCGGATGTTCTGAACCGGACTCCACGGCGGCGGCGAGCATCAAGACCTCGTTTTCCATCGCGGTCCCAAGCGAGATCACATCGGTTACGTTGGGTTCTCCTCGGGTAATGGTGCCGGTTTTGTCGAACACTACCGTACTCAGTTTTTCAGCTCGCTCTAATACTTCACCGCCACGGATAAGGATGCCGTTATCGGCGCCCTTGCCAACACCGACCATTAACGCGGCGGGCGTCGCCACGCCCAATGCGCAGGGGCAGGAAATGATCAGGACCGCGATAAAGGCCAATAACCCCTGCGGGAAATTCCCCACAAGAGACCAGCCGACAAGGGCCAACAACGCGACCGCCACCACTGCTGGCACAAAGTAGCCGGTAACCTGGTCAGCCAACCGCTGGATCTGTGCCGTACTGGTCTGCGCCTCCTCGACCATCTTGATAATCTGCGCCAGTGCGGTGTCGGCACCGATCCTGCTCGCCTTGAAAGTGAGCACGCCACTGCCATTGAGCGTACCTCCGATTACCGGGCTGCCCGGGTGTTTGTCGACCGGCATCGACTCGCCGGTCAGCATGGACTCATCGACCGTTGACTGACCCTCACTGACATCGCCATCGGTGGGGATCTTCTCGCCAGGCTTGACCACCAAAAACTCGCCGACCATGACGTTTTCAGCGGGCAAGTCGACCTCCTGTCCATCACGAATCACGTGCGCAATCGCAGGCTTGAGATCAAGTAGGCGTCGTACTGCGGCTGAGGATTTTGTCTTGATGATCTCCTCCATGTACCTGCCCAGCAGCACGAAGGCGATGATGACCGCCGACACCTCGAAATAGACGTCACGTTCGGACACCTTGACCGGCAGGACGTCTGGGAAGAACAACACCGCGACGCTATAGAAATAGGCGACGGACGTGCCGAGGGCGATCAGAAAATCCATGTTGATGTTTAGGGTGCGAATGGCGTTCCACGCCCCCTTATAGAAACCCCAGCCACCGATGAACTGCACCGGTGTTACCAGCAGGAATAGCCATATACCCCATGTGAACCAGGGGAGTGCCGGAATCGGCGCCCAAGTCAGCAGTGTGGCACCAGCGGCGAGTGCAATGAAGGCGCCTGCACGCAGCAGTGCCAAAGCCAGTACCCCGGTCAGGGCGATAGTCACGCGGGTTTTCATCGCCTTCAGTTCATTTTCCGGCGACTCGAAGGTGCGCAGGCAGGTATCGCTGCAAAAGTAATAGCTGCGCCCGCCACGTTCTCGTGACAACGCGGTGGTCTTGTCCACCATCATCCCGCAGATCGGATCTTTTGCCATTTTTCCTGATGCCAGCGCCTGTTGGTGCTGCATGTGTGATTGGTTCATCACGGCCTCCTGATTCGAAGCGCCTATCAAGGCCTGCCATGGAGCTTGGCGGACAACCACGCAAACAAGGTGCCGACCATCGCTCCCCATACACTCAAGACCAGCAGCGGCACGACGAAAGTCGCCACACCGTAGTCTTGCGGAGCTTGCAGGCGACCGAAGTCGAGTCCATGGAACAAGGCGTTGAGAAAGGCGATTCCCTGCACCGGCCATAGCGCATAGAGCAGCGCACAGATGCTGTAGGAAATGGCCATGGTCAGGGCCAAGGAAATGCCGGTTTTCCAGGGGGCGTTCATGGCTGTTTTCCTGAGTTCGGAGGGGCGCCAGTAGGGGAGGGACTGCGGCGGGCTGACCAAGGCAGGAATGCCTGTGTCCGTTCGCGGTAAGTGCGGTAGGCATCGCCGAATTGTGCAAGCATCTCCTGTTCTTCCCGCTTCGCCAGCTTGATGTAGACCAGTAGGAGAATTGGGAACATTACCAAGGTGATCAACGTGGGCCATTGCAACAAAAAGCCAAACATGATCAGCACGAAACCGACGTACTGCGGGTGACGGATCCGCGCATAGGGCCCGTCGACCGCTAGCTGTCCAGTACCTTGGGCCTCGTAGAGCACACGCCAGGCGGCTGCCAATAACCAGAAGCCGCCAGCGATCAGCAGGTTGCTGAAAATGTGGAATGGCCCCCAATGCGGATTGACCTTCCAGCCCATCAGTGTTTCGAGCAGATGCCCAGCGTCGTGCGAGAGGAAGTCGATGCCAGGGAAGTTACGAGCGAGCCAGGGCATCAACAGGTAGATAGTCAGCGGGAAACCGTACATTTCGGTAAACAGTGCCACCAGGAACGCCGAGAACACGCCAAAGGAGCGCCAATCGCGGCGCGTCTTGGGCCGGGTGAAGCTGAAGGCGAACAAGATAAACACTAATGAGTTGATAATGACCAGCGACCAGAGACCGTAGGCCGATTCAGTATGGCTCATGGTTGGTACTCCTCACTTGCCTGGTGTGTTTACCGTTCGTGCCTTTGCTGATGATCACCTTGGTCGTGGGGCATAAACAGTTGCACAGATGGGCAGGCTGCTAGTTGCAAGCAGGGTAAGGCGCTCTGTACCTGAGTTGTTAGCTCAATTGACTGTAAGGAACTGTAAAGCGCCCATGGCCCAGAACATTCCGCGGCTCTACCGCACATTTACTTTTTCATTGGCATTTCCATCATGGACGACTGTTGCTCCATCATCTGCATCATCATGTCCATCATCCCTTTGCCTGCGCCGTCCTTCGCACCAGACATGCCCATGCAACCCATTGCACTGTGTTCCTTGCTCATCATGGACATGCTGTCCTTCATCGCTTTCATGCCTTCTTGCAAGGCGGCCTGGCGCTCAGCTGGCGTTTCAGCCGCTGCCGCTTTGTCATGTGCAGCCTGCATTTTTTGCATTTGCTCGGTCATGGCATTGTTCACGGCCGTCGATGCCGGAGCAGTGCTCACGGTTGAGTCGGCCGGGTGATGGGCATCCTCGGCAGAGACCATGAATGCACTGCTAGCCAGGACGGCAGCCAGAACCCATTTAGAATGCACTTGCATGATGAACTCCTGAGATTGTGAGGGATAAGTAGAATGGCTTGGTCGCGAAAAAGCGCCGCAGCAGTGCAGAGCAACCAGTGCTCTGCCACTCTGAGGCAGGGGGGGCTAATCGTTGAAACGGACGAATGTCAGCCGTACCGGGCTTTTTGGCGGCGCGGGACGTTTTAGTACAAGGGTGGCCAGAGAGGATTTTTGCTCAGGATCAAGCACCAATATCAGGACTGCCGCTGTTAGCAGTAACAGGGCGGCCCAGTGGACAGGATCCGCTGCTGGCGTCTGCAATGAAGGTTTTATCGCCGTGGCAGTGTCTTCACAGTTTTGAAGACAACCATTGGCGTGGAGCGCATGATCATCCACCACATACTGCTCGATAGTGTGTGGGGCGGCCAAATTGTGAATCGGCTGTACCAGACACCCCTGGATTGCCATCACGGCCACAGCCAGCACCCATACCGCGAGGGTAAGGTGCAATAGGCTGCGGCGGTGACGATGGAACCAGTACATGAAGTACAACCTCGACTTATTACGTCGTGTTGATTTTCAGTCTAGCTGGCAAAGCAATGGAGAGTTTGATCAAAATCAAACTCAGGTCACTTGTGAAGGCTCCCCAACAACGCCAACACGGGGATGGGCGCAATGCCCAGATGTATGACCCGACGCTTGATTTACTCACCTCAAACTCTTCAAATAAGCAATAAGATACTGACGACTCTGCCTGTCGGCCTGCCCCGCAAACATCATCACATTGCCCGGCACCAGGCTGGCAGGACTGGTCAGCCACTTGTCCAGATTGGCGTCGTCCCACTTCAGGCTGGCGCCTTGCAGGGCGGCGGAATAGGTAAAGGCTGGAGCCTGGGCACTGGTGCGATCGAATACGCCGTGCAGGCTCGGCCCCATCAGGTTCTTGCCCGCTTCGGGGCTGTGGCAGAAGCCGCACTGAGTCTTGAACAGGGCTTGGCCCTGAGCGACGTCGCCTTGGGCCAGTGTCAGAGGGGCGGCCAGCACCAGCGCGGCGGCCACCAGAAATTGTGTGTAGGTCATTGTGTTCCCTGTCGATAAAAAGCCCCGCCAGGACAGTCCTGGCGGAGCCTCAAGCGCAATCAGAATGAGTTGGCGAGGTCGATGCCCGACTTGCCCGGTGCCAGGATGTTGTTCGGGTCCAGCGCCCGCTTGATGGCATGTTCAAGCTTGCGTTTGACCGGGCCGTAGCTCTGCGCCACCCGCTCCTGGAAAGCGGTGTTGACGCGGTAGACGGCGTAGCCTTCCTTCTCGAACACATCCAGCAACTCGGCGAAGCAGGCGTTCGCGCGCTGGGTCTCTTCAGGGTTGGTGCGGTCATATAAAACGTCGATGACGTGGTGCATGTCGCGCCAGCCGACGATGAACTCGCCGACGTAGTCCAGGCCATGTTTGTTGAGGGTCTTCTTGGCCAGGGCCTGCTGTTTGTCGCATTCGCTGCCCCGGGCCTGGCTCACCGGTGCGAACCACATCGAGCCGCCGCCACCACGCCAGTTGTACAGGCCGAATTCCTGCAGGTTAGGCACGCCGGACATCAACTGGGCGCGGTACTTGAACGGCTGGGTATCACCCGCTTCTTCCTGGGTGACGATCCGGCCTTTGCCCAGTTGCTTGAGGGCGCCGGTGACGATGTTCCAGTTGACGTCGACCTGCTCCTTGGTGCCATACAGCGCGGCGTAGACGTTCCAGGCGCCCAGGTTCTTGTCTTTCTGGATTTGCTTGAGGATCGCGTCGGGGGTCGCGCCCGGCTCGCTGGTGTAGTCGGAACGGCGGGTGTTGCAGGTGGAGGCTTCCCAGAGTACGCCAGCGATCACTACCGAATTGGGAATGACTTGGGCAATGCGCAGCGGGCGGATGAATTCGACGATCTCGGCGATGTCCGATTCGTTCTCGAACTTGATCTCGAACGGTTTGAATACCGGAGGTTTTGGCATCAGCCAGAAGCCCATCTTCGTGCAGATGCCGTAGTTGGCCTGGGTGAACATGCCATCCAGGGTCGGGCCATAGCCCCACTTGAATACCTGCCAGGCGTTGTCGCCTTTTACGCCGCCCATGCCGGTGCGGTACACATCGCCGTTGGCCAGCACAACCTCCATGCCGCACTGCATCAGGAAGTGTTCGCCGTAGGGTGTGTAACCCACGCCGCGATCCATGGTGTTGCCCAAGGGGCCGGCGATGGCCGACGGCGCGGAGAACGACAGCATCAAAGGCAGGTTGTGTTCCTGGATGTAGTCGTAGAGCTGCTGATAGGTCACGCCCGGCTCGACCAGGGCGGTACACAGTTCAGGGTCGACGTGGAGGATTTTGTTCATCTTCTTCAGGTCGAGAATGATCTGTCCGCGCTGGCCTGGTGCTGCCGAGCCGTAACCGAAGTTGCGACCGGTGGAGATGGTCCACACCGGGATCTTGTGTTCGTTGCAGATCTTCACCACGCCCTGCACCTGTTCGACGGTGGTGGCGGTGACGGCGGCAGATGGCGTGTGCTCGGCATTGTCCACGGCCATCATGATCTTGGCGTAGGGGATCAGTTGATCGTCTTTGACCAGGACGTTGTCATCGCCCAGCAGTTTGCGGAACTTGGCGATGGCTTGCTCGAAGTTTGCGCTGTCGACGCCGCGCGGGAGCAGGGTCTTGTTGTTTTGCTCAGTCATTTGATTAGCTCCTTCAAGCCTCGATCGAAAACGAAACGAAATTGCCGGTAAGCGGCACGGGTCGGCGGGCAATCAGTGGTGCCTGCCGGTCGCTGGTGGTGCCAAGGGCTGCAAGGGTGTAGCCCAGCGTGGCGGCCCATTGGTCTGAGCTGTCTCTGTTGCGGGCGGTGGCAGACGCTTGCAACGGCGCTTGCAGGCTGTGCATACGCTGTTCGGTCAGGCTGAAGCCGCTGCCACAGGCGTTCAGGCTCAGGCCCAGTTGGGGGGCGCAGCCGCTGGCGGCTTCGGCGCTGAGCAGACGGTGCTGTGAAGCGTGGGGCGTGGCGCGGTGCTGGCCGAGCCACTGCACGCGCGCGCCAGCGCTGCGTGCCAGGTCGACGATCAATGCGGCGCTGGCATCGTCGACCAGGCCGATGATGCGTTGCGGCTGGCCGCTGCGCAGGCGTTTTTCAAAACCCAGGATGAAGTCCAGGCTGAGGTCGGTACGCTGTACCTTGACCTGCTTGCCCCCCGGGCTGGCGTTGACGCCCTGGAGGAAGACCGACTCGGTCACCTCATTGTTGACCAAGACCAGGGTCGGCAAGACAGGCTGGGCTTGAGCGCCCAGAACACTACCGGCCATGCTCAGGCCGGAGCTGGTCACGGCTATGCCGGCCAGGCTGCTCAATGCCAAGCCCTTCAGTACCGTGCGACGTTCGACGTTCATGGCAGGCTCCTCAAGGCTTGGCCGCCGGGGCAGGCGTTTTGGAAATGTACTCGGCGACCTGTTGCAGCGAGTTATCGTCGATGAACGAGGCAGGGAAGGCCGGCATGGCACGAAATCCATTGCGCACAATCGCAGTGATGTACTGCGCTGGCAGCTGGCGGCCGGTGATTTGCGGGCCGACCTGTTTTTCGTGTGAGTGGCCGCACACCTTGGCATAGACGTTTTCCCCGCCTTTCCAGACGCCGTCGCCATCGGCGGCGGCGTTCCCAGCCAGCACGATAAAGGGCAGGGCAAGGCAGGCAGACAGGGTCCGTTTCACAGCTGAGCTGTTGAGGAGTGAAGACATTTCGTACTCCATTTTCTTATTGGCAGGTGGGTTCATGGGAGGCGTCATGCAGCTCAGAACGGATACGCCCTTGGCGCATGTTGCAAGGTGATCCAGTGGTCAGTGGTGAACTCGTCGATCGCCCAATCGCCGTTGAAGCGACCGAGCCCGGAGTTCTTCTCACCGCCGAACGGCGCGTTGGGTTCGTCATTGACCGGGATGTCGTTGACGTGGGTCATACCGGCGTGGATGCGTCGGGCGAACTGCACGCCGCGCTCCAGGCTGGAGGTGAATACGGCGCTGGAGAGTCCGTATTCGCTGCTGTTGGCCAGTTCCAGGGCATGCTCGGCGTCACGGGCAGACTGAATGCCGACCAGAGGGCCAAAGATTTCTTCATGGGCGATGTCCATGTCGGCGGTGACGTTGCCGAACACGTGCGGCGGCAGGACGTTGCCGTGGGCTTCACCGCCAACCAGCAGCGTGGCGCCTTCGGCTTGGGCCGTGGCGATCTTCTCTTGCAGGCCCGCCAGTTGCTTGCTGTTGATCACCGGGCCTATCACCGTTTCAGCTTTGTTCGGGTCGCCGTAGGGCAGCGCCTTGACGAGCTCGACGAATCGCCGGGTGAAGGTTTCCAGCAGCGGCTGTTCGACGATGATGCGGTTGATCGCCATGCAGATTTGCCCCTGGTGGAGGAATTTGCCCACCACGGCGGCACTGACGGCCTGTTCGACGTCGGCATCGGCCAGGACCACGAACGGACTGTTTCCACCCAGTTCCAGGGCAACGTGCTTCAGATGCTCACCGCCGCTGGCGATGCGGCCGATGTTGCGGCCGACCTGGGTCGATCCGGTGAAGGAGATGAACGCCGGGACCGGGTGCTCGACGAAGGCATCGCCGATTTCCGCGCCGGAACCGACGACGACACTGAGCACGCCAGATGGCAAGCCGGCTTCCTCGAAGATGCGCGCCAGCAACAGGCCGCCGGTGACGGGGGTGTCACTGGCCGGCTTGACCACTACGGCGTTGCCCAGCGCCAGGGCCGGTGCGAGGGAGCGTGCGGTCAGGTGCAAGGGGAAATTCCACGGGCTGATCACACCGATCACGCCCAGGGGGGTGCGGTAGACGCGGCTTTCCTTGCCAGGGATGTTGGAGGCAAGAATGCGCCCATGCACGCGGCTGGGCAGGCTGGCTGACTCCAGGGTGATAGCGCGCGCGGCGCCCCATTCGATCTGCGCCTTGATGCGCGTACTGCCGGACTCGCGGATGATCCAATCGATGATTTCTTCACGACGCTCGTCGAAGATTTTCACCGCGTTGAGCAGCACCTGGCCCCGTTCGGCCGGCCCTTTGGTGGCCCAATCGAGCTGGGTGACGCGCGCCTTGCGGTAGGCGGCATCGAGGTCTTCGCGATTGGCCTGGGTGATCTGCAGCAAGCGTGTCTGAGTGAAAGGGTCGAACACGTCCAACGTTCGACCGGCGCTGCCGGCGCGCCATTGTCCGGCGAGTGGCTGCAATTCAAGGTTCTGGTAGGCAGGGCGAACGAAAGGGGTAGTGGTCATGACGAGGTCACCTCTTTTTTTATTTATGTGCAGAGGTGCCTGTTAACATTTATCGTGCCATGTCTGTTTAATAGGTATATTTCCTTAATAAACAATAAGTTAAGTTGTACCGTGGTCGCGCTGAATCCTGCCTGTGGCGCGGACTGGAAGGCAGTTGTGCGCAAATTTATGCAGAGAAAATCGCACGCTGTTGAAAGCTCGACGCCAGGTGAGCGTCATCAGAAACTGTGCGGTTATCGAGCAGGCGGACGACAAGGAGCAGTGGAGTCGATCGCAAGCGGAT
>CXWK01008649.1_pt1 | contig 47781 bp, 42 predicted proteins | sample 590851 | NCBI WGS metagenome assembly CXWK01 (sample SAMEA3498364, study PRJEB10139) | wastewater metagenome | biome: wastewater treatment plant; material: activated sludge | place: Denmark | collected 2014-08-01 | reverse complement strand
TACCTCCCATATCACCACCTCCCATACTCATACCACTCATATCACCACTTCCCATACTTGTAGGGCCACTTCCCACACTCATACCACTCATATCACTTCCCACACTCATACCACTCATGTCACTTCCCACACTCATGCCACCAAGACTTCCAGACATATCACTGACCATACCTGGTATTGCTGGGGCAATAGGAACACCTATAGGTGCATTTTGAGTTGGACCTTTTCCAACTCCGGTATAACCAGTTGGACCCACCCATTTACCCATTGATTTATCATATACAGCGCCACCACTTTGAACCAGTGCGCTGAATCTTGAAGAATTGGGAACATTTCCATCCGGATACATACGATTGAGATTACGTACATCTTGGTTAGAAGATATGTTAGTATTACTGTTGTAATTATTTCCACTACCTTGTCCTACACCACTGTAACCAGATTTATTTACCCATTTGCCACTCGCTTTATCGTAAATAGCGCCACCACTATTTATCATACCACTATATTTAGAAGAAGACGGGATAATACCATTTGGATACATACGATTCAAATTTCTAATATCTTGATTGCTCGCGCTACCAATATTTACCATATTATTTCCCACACCTTGACCTACTCCACTGTAACCAGTTTTATTTACCCATTTACCACTTGTTTTATCATAAATAGCCCCACCAGTATTTACCATACTATTATATTTAGAAGATGAAGGAACTTTACCATCCGGATACATACGATTCAAGTTTCTAATATCTTGATTATTAGCGCTACCAATATTTCCAACATTAATTTTATTATTACTTGCACCACCTTGTCCAGTTCCAGTGTAACCAGTTTTATTTACCCATTTACCACTTGTTTTATCATACACAGCTCCACCAGTATTTACCATACTATTATATTTAGAAGATGAAGGGACTTTACCGTCAGGATACATACGATTCAAGTTTCTAATATCTTGATTATTGGCGCTACCAATCTTTCCTACATTAATATTAATTTTATTATTACTTGCACCACCTTGTCCACTTCCAGTGTAACCAGTTTTATTTACCCATTTACCACTTGATTTGTCGTAAACAGCTTTACCGTTATTTACCATGCTATTATATTTAGAAGATGAAGGGACTTTACCATCAGGATACATACGATTCAAATTTCTTATATCTTGATTTTTAGCACTACCAATCTTTCCCACATTGATATTAATTTTATTATTACTTCCGCTATTTTTATTCTTATTAACAGACAAAATATTTGTCAACAAATTAGCAACTTTTCCATTTTTATTTCCACTGCCGCCACTAAAATTTGTTTGACCTTTTTGATTAACTGTTAATTTACCAACTACAGCTGGTTTATTTTTTACCATTTGTGGGCCAGCTTGTTTTTGAAGTCCTCCTTTACCAGCTTGACCTAAAACATTTTTAGGAACTTGTTTTTGAAGTCCTCCTTTACCAGCTTGACTCAAAACATTTTTAGGAGCTCCTTTACCTCCTTTATTGGCGACAGCTGCTGCCCTGTATTGAATAGAATTTTCTTTAACATTGTTATTACCCCCCATGTACCATAAAATTAGCACGACAATTAAGGCTACGAATATTATAGGTATAAACGTATTCATTTATTATACTACTAATCTGTATGCAATAGTATTTTTTCTTGTAATTTTTAACAAATCTCCCTGTTTAAAATTATAATATTTACATACTGGGTCAGTTTCAAAAATATGGGGGAGATTTTGTTTTTCTTTAACGATAGATTTAAATTCATCTGTTTTATCGTTTAATTTTTCATGTTTAGGTACCAAAGAATGTTTTGAAACATTATACATGAATGATTTTTCACTAAAAAACTCGATATTATAAAGTAGTTTGATATCATTAATATTTTGAGTATTGATAGTTATATTTCCATTATAGATGACTATAACGTGTTCTATATTTTGTTCCAACATCAATCGAGTTAAATCTTTTATATAGTTGATATTGATTTTAATATCTTGTGTAAATATGATGTAACATTGGTCCGTGATAATTTCAAATTCCTTTTCATCTAAAATGTTATACCCTCTATCTGAACACATTTCTTTTATATTTTTAATAATAGTAGGATGAATAGTCATGTTTACTAAATTAAAAATATTTATACAAGTAAATTCATTTTGATAGAAAGATTATTTCTCAATTCAGATAAAGAATTTTTATCTTTATAAAAATAAGCATCTTGCAATTTTTTGTAATCATTAATATCTTCAAACATTGCATTTCTATACCGATGGTACAATAATTGTAAATTAGCCATTAAAATATTGAGAGGTGTTATATCATCATGCTCTAAAAATTCATCAATTTTTGAAATAACATGTCTATAATATTTATATTGTTGTTTATCAATTTGTTTTTTCAACATTATTTATATGTATAATCATTAATAAAATCTTTAAATAATAAATGAATCAATGTGGTTATTATGCTGGTAATGGTTACGCTAATTGTAATACAGGAGACATAATTATTCCTCCTGTAGTAATTGTCCCTCCAATAAATCAAGTAAGTTGTTGTCCTGCAACTACAAATACAAATACAAGTACAAATAATTGTCAACCCGCGAATGATTGCTGTTGCCCTATGATGATGGGTGGGATGGGTATGTGCAACCCAATGATGATGGGTGGGTATTCTCAAATGCCTATGCCAATGCCCATGACACCAATGAATCCAATGATGGGTGGTATGAATCCAATGATGGGTGGTATGAATCCAATGATGGGTGGTATGAATCCAATGATGGGTGGTACGAATCCAATGATGGGAGGTAGTACGAATCCTGGTGTAGGATATTTCATGTAAAAATGAAAATTAATGTAGATTGAATTATAAAATATATGAATTATTTTATAATAGATACAGAAACAACTGGGTTACCAGATTATAAAAATAAAGTGTGGCCAAAAGCGATTTCCGTTGCACTTATTCATGGTGTTATAGTTGACGATGAAATGGAAATTTATTACGAAAAAGAATGGTATATCACTGATTGGGTAGACGAATTGAATGAAAATACTGAAAAATTTTTAGGACTTTCAAAAAAATTTATTAAAAAACACGGCATACCTTTTGAACAAGTTAAGAATGAAATTTTGAATTATATAAACAAGTGTAGTGTAAAAACTTTTGTAGCTCATAATTCAGAATTTGATATGCAAGTACTAAAGTCATGTGGTTTAGATTTATCACATTTCAATTGGTTTTGTACTATGAAATTTGGTCTCCATTTCTATCAAAAATTTCCTAAATTGAAAGAACTTGCAACCCTTTTTAATATACCATTTGACGAATCTTCACTTCATACCGCCCTTTACGATGCACAAATTTGCAGTTATATCCTATATTGCATAAAAACTAAAACTGTAAATATCGATGTTAAAGAATACAAAATATTATCGTTAAGGAATCGTGAAATCATTATTTCCATTTAGATTGAAATTCGAACAAACCCATGATAGCGATAAGAATAACTAGAGCGACAATTAAACTTAAAAGTACACTTTTAGAAATTGTATTTACATTAATATTAGCGTCAGAAATATCAAAATCTTCTTCTATATAGTTATCAAGTGCCTGCATGTCATCTTCATCTTCATCGAAATCGTCGTCATCTTCTGCATATTCATCTTCTGCATATTCATTCAAAGCTTCCATATCATCTTCTTCAAAAAAGTCTTCTTCGTCAAAATCGTCTTCAAGATATCGGTCAGAAGGCATTGGTCCTAAAGATTTGCATTTACTTGAATCAGAAGTAAAACCTTCTAATTTACAAACAGCTGTTTTACCTTTTCCGTCACAACAGAATTTTTGAAAATCTTTATTGTCATATAAAACAGCTCTAAAAGCTTTATCTCCGAAAGAAGTAAATTCGATATTCCATTGATTATTGGCATCATCAGATGTAGCAACTATATTATCCCCGCGTTCTGCAAGAAAAATTGTTTCATTATTAGTAGTAAGGACACGTAATTTGCATTTTAAATTCATTTTACCACCTAAACTTGATATAAGAAATACTGTCCCAGAATTTTTATTTCCATATACTTGTTTATTTGAATTTACAAGTATGTACCAACCACCAGTTGTAGATTTTAGCAAATACCCGGTTTTGTCGGCGACGAGTTTAAAGGTATATGCATCTTTTTTATCTTCAGATGGCTGTTGTTTTATAACTTTTGGTGAGGTAGAATCACTTGTATTTAAAGTTATGGCATTTTTCATATCTGACGAAGTAAATAGAATAATTTCACAACCATCTAAAAGACCTGTAGTATTGACAATATTATCAGATTGATTTAAATTTGATAAATTTAAATTTGTATAAATTCCTAAACGATTTTTACTCATTTTATTAAAAAAAATAAATAAAATTTTATATATAAATAAATATAATGGCGAAAGTTACTAAACGTTCATCACCCCGTCGAGGTGGCAAGAAATCTAAATCACGCTCTAAATCCCGTCCCAAGCGTTCTATGAAGGCTGTCCTTCTCCGCGTTTCCAAGTCCCCAAAACGCAGTAAGAAATCCAAGTCCAAGTCACCAAAACGTTCCAAGCGCCGTTCAGCTAAGCGTTCTGCTTCCAAAAAGAGCAAAAAGACTTTTTTCAGCTGGTTCTAAATAATAATTTTGTATAATATTTATATAAAAAAGATATAAATATTAACTAATTGTAAAAATGAATTTAAAAGAATTTGAACTTTAACAAATTAACAAATATGAATTTTTATGGTTGTTTTTATTATGATGTGCGAAAGAATCCGCCAAAAACTGTTTCTCAAATTAAATCGCCAAGTGAAGTGGTAGAATCACCAAGTGATGTAGTAGATTCGCCAAGTGAAGTAGTAGTAGAATCTCAGATTGAATCACCAAGTGAAGTAGTAGTAGAATCTCAAACTGAATTACCAAAAAATATCAATTTAAATATACTTAGAATTGCATCATTTATGGATTTGGATACACAAAAAGAACTTGTTGAAAATATTGTTGACCATAGTGTTGATATGATTGAAGACGTTAAAGAACTTGTTGAAGATATTGTTGACCATAGTGTTGATATGATTGAAGATATTAATGATATCAAGGAGAAATATGAAGATTATCAGAAAACTCACAGTAACAAGGATATCGTAGAAATTGAAAATGATACAAGAAAAATTGTTCAAGATGGAGAAGTTATCTACGAAGATGCAAAAAAATTAAACTGGTTTAGTTGGCTTCTCTAACTCAAACCCAATATTCGTTTATGTATGGGAAATTTGGACGAAGGTTTTCAATAGTTTCACGGTTATCAAAATTATTACCTGTAAAATCAGCCACTTGTAAACCCTTTAGATTTACCATGGTTTCTGGTAATTCTGTTAGATTGTTGGATTTCAAGTTTAATATAGATAGATTAATTAGATTGCCAACACTGTCCGGGACAGATGTTAGCTTATTATCAGACGCATTGAGAATATTGAAAAATCCATTTGGACCAAATTCGCACAATTCAATCAAATTATTATGATTCACTTCTAATCGTGTTAATAGAGGAAGTAATCCCAAATTTACTGGAAGTGACATTAAATTGTTATTATTAATCCACAATTCTCGCAAATTTTGCAATTTTTCTATAGATGAAGGAAGATGGGTAAGCTGATTAAAAGATAAATCTAATTTAGTAACTGCCCAAGTTTCATCAAACAAATTGTCCGGCAAGTCTGTCAAATCTAGACGAGATAGATTGATAAAAGTTTGTTCTTTGTAATCGGAAGGAAGGTATTGCATTTTAAATATTATCTACAAATATTTAAAATGGATTTATTGTGTTAATATAGATTTGAATTGTTTTTTAATTTGTTGTTTTTGTTTTGGTTTTTGAATCGTTTTTGATATGATAGGTATAGGTTTTTTACTTGAATCTAAAAGTTGTTTACTTGTATATAAAATAGGAATATCATAGGGTTTGTATGAATATACCAATACTGATACATTCTTATTTGTTGTATAGGGTACATATTGAATGTTTACCATGGGTTTATCTGATTTACTATTGCAAAATTTTTTAAGCGTCATATTTTTAACAACATCAAGTAAGTATTCAATTTGTTTTTTTGCATCTTGCATTACAAAATTACCAAAGTAATTTGCATTTAAATTTAATCTTTTATATTCTTCACTTTGAACAGCTTCGTTCAAACTATTGTATCTAGTACCAACCGGAGAAATAAATACATGTTTCAAACTATGAATATCATCGCTCGATGCATATTGAGTAGTCCAACCTAAATGTTGGAAATACCGTTGATAAACACTTCGTTGTTTTTCATAATCAATGTCTGTCAAGTATTTTTCAACCTTGTTGAATACACTACTAATTTCAGTTCCAGATAAAAATCTTAAATCAATAAGAGTTTCGCTAGTCACATTTAATGTATAAAAACCATCACAAGCAACTACTATATGTAACAATAAACCAGTATGAAAAGTATTTGTCAAAGTGTAAAATATATCTGCCATACTTGGCCATGCAAAAGTAGTCTTGAATAAATTGGTACCAATTACTGGATGAGTATGAAAATTATAAACTCCAGTTGGAGGGTACACTGCTAATTCTTCTTCCGTACCTTCTGATATTTTTTCCGTATTGGTCAATTTTCTATATTCTAAATGTAAAGCATTGTTTTTATCTGTCGGTTTCGGGGGATTGGATGTATATATAAATGTACCACCAACTTCGTAATCAAGTTTGCCATATTTGGTGAAAATGTCGTGAATGAGTTTGGGTTCTATACATGTATATAGAGGTGTAGTTTTGGTATAAGCACATTTCCATGCCAATTCGATTAAATCCTTGTTGTAAAATTGTGAAAAGATGGTCGGTTTACTAGAATACTCTTTTACAATTTGAACAAAACCATCTTTGTGTTCAATGCCTAAAGGTGTCTTGGTATTGAAAGAAGTATAATAGATGAATCCTAGTTGAGAATACAATTTTATTAAACTTTTAAATGTAATTTCATTCAACGTAGAGTCAACTCCAATCCAAACATATTTATAAAAAGTTTGTAAACTATTCAATACTTCTACCAGCATCTGAGACGCATAACCTTTTTTTCTAGATAAAAAGGATGTACACAGTGAATAAATTTCATAATGTACACCATTCTTGGGTAATAACAAGACAGCCGATGTACAAACAGTATCATTTTCAACTCCAACGGCACCATAACTATAAACATCTGATTTAGTTGTAGTCATATCAGCGAATTTACATTGACCTTGGAGTTGTTTAAATTTATCTAGACAATTCGTATCATTGGTATAAATGGGGATTTGTAAAGGAGGATTTGAAATAACAAGTGGAAAGATGATGACTTTCATTTATTGTTGAAAAAAAATCAAACAATTGCAAGTATTTGATTTTTCTAAACTAGATAGATAGATTTGTGGTAATTCCAAATTACCAGTGAGATTCAAGAATTGTAATTGTTTCAAATCACTGATACTAGATGGTAGGCTTGTTAATCGATTATTACCTAGTTCTAATATTTCTAATTGTTTCAAATCACCTATACTAGATGGTAGACTTGTTAATCGATTGTTAAAGAGATTCAATGATTGCAATTGTTTCAATTCACCTATACTAGATGGTAGACTTGTCAATCGATTGTTATTGAGACACAATATATGTAAATTTTTTAAATCTCCAATAGTTTCAGGGAGTTGTGTCAGTTGATTATGACCTAAATATAAATATTGCAATTTATCCAATTCACCTATATTTGATGAAAGTTGTGTCAATCGGTTGAAAACAGCAGCCAAAAATTGCAATTGTTTCAATTCGTTTATACTGCTACTGCTACAGTTTAAACCTTTCACACGAATATGTGCAATATAATTGTATATATATTTAGGTACATATTCTATAATTATTGGTTCAGTTATTTCTATAAAACACAAGTGTTTTTCAAACCATTTTTGAAACGTTTTTGAATTTAATATATTTATAGACACTTTTACAATTTGATTTCTATAAATATATTTATTTGTATGGTACCACTCTTTGCACACAAGTGCGCTATTTACTTTATCTTTAAGAGGCAAGTATGATAAAACTTCAATCCATATATCTTGATTCATATTGTAGTTTAAATTAGAATACGTCAGATGAATCTAAATCATTTTTAAAATATTTTCATTTAAGATGTCGATTTATTTGAATAAAATATGAACGTTAGTAAAATTAAAATTAAAATTGTAAAATATGATTGTATGAAATTGCGTTATAAAATTGATAAAACAGTTATAGTAGCCAAGGAATTAGGCATTACACCTCCTCCTCCAGCAATGTTGAGAAAAGGTGGTAGCGAAATGCAATGTATGCTAAATTATCGATTTAATCTTGCAACATATCTTAAAAATTTGAAGAAAATGATTGAGAATCAAAATATTTCCATTATCGATAAAAACATGGTATCCTGAATATCTTGTATTTTACCACAAGTTTTAATACAAATGGTCATATCCGTTTCTTCTGTTACTGTATAGATGTGATGAACAGTTTCACAATTGGATACTGTCAACAATTCTTTTTTACAATAAGGCACTATATATACATTAGATTTGCAATATCGTTGTCTGGCAAAACATAATTCCAACTGAATAGAATTACCTTCTAGTGTATCTGCATTATGTATACACCCCTCGTTGGAAAAATTTGTAAGTTGTAAACCACATTCTATTTTATACACTCCATATTTTTTAGGAAAGGATATTACATTATTCTTAACTACAAATCCATTGTTTGCTATGTGATACCAAGGTATAAGTTTGTAATCTATTTTATCATCTGTATATTGATACTGTTTATCAATTTTTGCGTACAAAAAACTACGAGGATACTTATACATTGGAGGCCCTTTATCCCCTATTTCACCAGGTGGACCTTCAAGACCAGGTATTCCTCTTGGTCCTATTCGTCCCATACACCCCTTAGGACCATTGTCACCAATATCACCAACTGGCCCAACTATACTAGCTCCAGTTGGGCCAGTTTCACCAATATCACCAATTGGTCCTTTATAACCCTTTAGTCCATGTAAACTAGGTCCAGTTGGACCGGTTTTACCTGTGATACCACTACTAGTTTGATATGACAATTCACCAATATGTTGGCCATTCATATACACATCACCATATTCATTCATTAAAAAATTCAATTGTTTCTTTGGATGTATTTTTAACAATACCATTTGTTAAAAATACAAATCTCAGCTTTAAATACGCTATTTTTTTAATTATCTTTAAATACTATAACGTTTCCCACCTTTAACTACAAAAGTATATGCAATAATATCTCCTACACCATGCAATTGTTCTACATTTTTGCATGCCTGGATTTGCACATCAGTCAGCAATCTATTGGAACGAAATCGAGTTTGAGTATTTGCCAGCATATCAGAATCTGCGGAACAGTTGCTACTAAATTTTACTCTGGTCAAATTGAATTTACCATCGTCCAACAATTTTTTAATTTTTTCAGATTGTAATTCATTTATAGGCTCTGTATATGAAAATGTAATACCTGCTTCTGGACTTATTTTAGATTCCATTCTTGATGCTGTATTTACCGTATTTCCAAAATAATCCTTTAACTTTGCATTTTGGATTTTTTGAATTTCGCAGTCCATTTTACCGTAACAAATACCTATACGGAGAGGGAGAGTTTCTTGTTTAATAATTTCGATACCACATCTTATAGCATTGTAAAGAGAACAATTGGGTGTATCTTTAAAAAATATCATGAACGCATCGCCTATAGTTTTTACGATAAATCCATCATTTTGTTTAGATAATTTGTCAACAAGATTAAAGTGATTCTTCAACATTCTTTTCATATTTTGAGGATTTTTTCGCCATAAATTTGAAGAACCTACAATATCTGTAAATAAAATTGTACCGTTCATTTTATTATTATTACAATTTTAATAAAATGAATGGAACTGGTTATTATTGTAATGATATAAATAATTGTAGTAAATTTTATCAAATTTATTCGGAAAAATGTAATTGCAACGATGGACCAACTGGATATCCTGGTTTAATTGCCAATATCACAGATGGTAACGGGCACGATTTACTTCGTGGTACTATAAATGCTAATAACAACATGGTTGCATTATTTTCAGACTATAGTACTGGACAAGTTGGTTGTTGTAAAGATTATATCAATATTTACAAAAATAAAACAAAAAATAATCCTGTTACAACAGGTACTATAAATAACGATGGAATTATAACTGTCCAATATAATAACGGATCTACTGGACAAATTGGTTGTTATTGTATCAGTGGTTATACAGGTGTAAAAGGTGATACTGGTTCATTTGGATTATTAAAATATTCAAATAAAATTGGCATTGTTTCTGGTGTTATCAATAATGGTGTACTCACCTTTGGGACGACCAATTTCGGCACAGGTACTATAGGTTGTAATTGTCCTACAGGGGCTACTGGTGTAACTGGAGACAATGGTAGTTTTGAATTAATTACCGATACATTTTACTCTCATATACTTTCTGGCCAAGTAAATGGTGATATAGCCAACATTTATTTTGAAGATGGTTATTTATATCAAGTTGGTTGTGATTGCCAAACTGGTGCGACAGGACCCACGGGTGCACCCAATACATTTCCTAATATAATTGGTCCAGATGATAATCTCATACAATCTGGTATAATAAATACAGACAATGTACTTATCATCACATATAATGATGGTACAACTGGACAAATAGGTTACGCCAATTATACTGGTATCATTGGTGATACTGGTCCTACTGGTAAAACTGGATTAACTGGAAGACCAGGTATTATAGGACCTAAGGGACTTAGTACAACTGGACATACAGGTAAAACTGGACAAACTGGGTGGAAAGGTACGGTAGGTGAAACTGGGATAATTGGTATAACTGGTTTAACAGGTCCTCTTGGACCTCAGGGGCCTACCGGTGTACAGGGAGAACAGGGGGACAAAGGTGATTCTGGATATACTGGAGCAACTGGAGCAACTGGAGCAACTGGGGCAATGGGTTTTCGTATCACTGGTTATGGTAGTGATACAACAGGACCAACAGGTACAACAGGTTCAACAGGCACGACAGGTCCAACTGGGATGATTGGCCAAACTGGAATAACAGGTATCGATATAACTGGTCCAACCGGATGGACTGGGTCGATGGGTGCAACTGGACCAACTGGGGTATTAGGTACTACTGGAAGACGAGGTAAAACGGGTGCTACTGGTGCGACCGGTGATATTGGATTTACCGGTGTAACTGGAAGAACTGGTAGAACAGGCTGGACTGGTGCTACTGGTCATATAAGTGTCACTGGTGTAACTGGAAGAACAGGATGGACTGGTAAAACTGGTCACACTGGTTTGGGTATAACAGGAGTAACTGGTTCAACTGGTATAACTGGACCAACAGGTTTATTTAGTACAACAGGTATATTTGTACCACAGATATCGTTAGTCACAACTTATGTTAACACTGTCAATGCGCTTAGACAGCCATATAGTTATTATCCAGTTCATTTTGGAAATAATATTAATTCATCTTCTTTTCCAACATCCATCATGTTTGGTAAAAATATGGGCAATGTTACACAGAATAGTTCCACTATCGCAATTGGCAATTGTGTACAACAAACAAATAATGGACCAAATACCATCGCAATTGGTTATTATGCAGGACAAATAAATCAAGCTACTGGTTCAGTAGCTATAGGTATTAATAGCGGAAGTAACATGGGTGTAAATAGTATTGCACTGTCATCTCAACATACTATATCACATTCAAGTATTAATATAGGTCATAGTGATAGTAATTATACTCAAGGAACTAATTCAGTTCATGTAGGTAATAACTCTCAATATATTGGAAATTATTCCACAGATTTATGTTCAAATAGTTTATATTCTGATGCATATAGTGTAAATATAGGAACTAATAGTAATTATGCAACGACAGGGGGTATTAATATTGGCGATACATCAGTACCTAGTAATTATAGCGTCAATATAGGTAACAGTGCGGGTAATACAGGCCAACAAACATATTCAATAGCAATTGGAGATGGTGCTGGTAATTTAAATCAAGGTACTGGTAGTATCGCTATTGGTTCAGCAGGTGTTGATACAATAGGTAACAAATCTATTGCCATTGGTACAACTACTGGAAATTTATCTGGCGATGGTTCAATTTGTATAGGTAACAATGCGGGAAATAGTTCATGTGGTATAAATTCAATTGCCATAGGTAGTGGAGCAGGTGTGACTGGTTTATCAGAAAATTCTATAGCTATAGGAACCAATGCTATGCCAAGTAATGTGAACAATATAATAATAAATGCAACAAATTCAACTGTACCTTCATATTATAACAATTCAACATATATAAACCCAATGAACGATTTGGGGTCAGAATTGCCAATAAATAATTATCGAGTATATTATAACCCAACAACTAAAGAATTGTGTTATGTAAGAATTATCGGTTTTCTAAGTTAATTTTCATATAAATAAATGGATACAACATCAATTGCAGTAATTTCTATTATTGTCATTTTATTTTTGATTGCTCTTGCAGTATTCTTGTATTTTGTATTTTCAGGTAAATTGAACAAAAAAACTGAAAATATACCACCACCTACAGGTACTACTCAACCAAATACTACCAAAGCACTTACAGGTACTACACAACCAAATACTACCAAAGCACTTACAGGTACTACACAACCAAATACTACCAAAGCACTTACAGGTACTACCAAAGGAACTACAACCAAAGCACCAGCAGGTACTACAACCAAAGCACCATCTAAACCACTAGACAATACTGCTAAACTAGCTCCTGGTCCGTATGAATCAATGTTTTTATATTAAAAAATACTATTAATAAATGGAAACTAGTACAATGGTCTTTATAGGTCTTGGTATTTTAGGAATGATTGGAATAGGAGTATTTTTATATTTTGCAATCAAGTCCAGTAAAAAACAAGAAACACCATCACCTCCTCCTGATAATAACACAACCAAATTAATAACTGGTGGAGATACCACACAACCAGGTACAACACAAGGTACAACACAAGGTACAACACAAGGTACAACACAAGGTACAACACAAGGTACAACGCCGCCATATATAGCAGTAGATCCATTATTTCCACCATCATCTCATTATGAAGTTGTAGTAGATGATTTGAATAAATTAAATCCCACTAAACCCACAGAGAATGGAGAAGTTACAATAAATAATGTATCTTTACTATTAAAAAACCAAAATGTATTGCCTCATACCGACAATATGACTATACAAACCTTATTTAATATGGGAAAAATCTTGTTTGATGAGACTGCAAATATTTATAAAATAGCTCCATTAGAATATCGTCCACCAGAATATGGTAAACCAACTTTGGAACATATAATTGATGTATTAAATACACTTCCTATAAATGAAAAGGATGGTATATTGTATTATACAGCAGTACCTTTGTCAGAAGTTAATACGATAGTTCCAGGTGTTACAAATAAAACATTACAAAGTTTGCTAAATAAACGATTTCAATCAAAGAATAATATGTTTGTAATTATGTAAAATTTTAAGTTTTAAAAACGTTTAGATTTTTAAAAGTTTATCTGATTTCAATGTTTAAAAAAACACATCAATAAATTATGATATGGATTAATTTAATTTTTTTCGAAAATTTATGGTTTGCTTTATATTCACTTTATTTACTAGCTCAAACTAGAAACTATAATGAAATTTCAACCGAATTGAATAAATTATACAATACAACATGGGCAACAACAATATTTACTAGATATCTATATCTCTACATTATCCATATCCTTGTAAACAAGTATATACCTGATTGTGTTGTATATAGTTATATTATTCATCTACCTCCGTTATATAATATTTATATTGAACCAGTATTGAGAACAGGAATTATTCATCTTTATAAAATTTGTTCCACCATACTCAAATTAATCTTTATTCTATTATTCTGTATAACTATTCGAATTCATCCAGAAACTTCTATTATAGAACCTAATAATTTATACATGAATTTATCCAATATATACAACTCTGACTTGTATGAATGTATATTTCACTGCATATCCATCATTCTCATTACTTTGACACGAGATTACAATTATACCAATTACAAAATTTTAAAATACATATATTATTACCAATACCGATACAATTTTACTATTACCACCAATGTAGATACATACAATTATTTTAACCATATTATTACTTTGGGTTATTACCAAAATGTTATCTCTACCCCGACATTTGCTTATAATCTCGTACGTCTATTTCCTTTAACATTAAATTACATTGTATTTGTGTTATATTTGTACAATATATTAAACTGTGCAAATATAATATTAGACATGTATACAGAAAGTAGATTAATAAAGTGGTTATTGAATTTTGCAATATTGGTATATATAGATAGAAAAGAAGAATTACGTATACATCATATTCGTTTTATATGTGGATTAGTATATTCAAATGGTATACTTTGGTGGCTATTAATCAATTCAGAAACTTTAACCTTTCTCAATGTATTGTATAAAAAATATACCAATATTTATATATCTGTCGTGGATACAGACGAATTAGAATTGGATGTAGATGAAGATTTTTGGAATTAATTTAATAATAAATGGTTAAACGAGTTAGTAAATCGCCTAGACGTATCCGACGTAGTAAATCACCTAGACGTATCAAACGAAGTAGTAAATCTCCTAGACGTAGTAAACGACGTAGTAAATCTCCTAGACGTAGTAAACATGTGAGTAAATCTCCTAAACGAGTTAGTAAATCTCCAAAATTTATTTCTAAATTAACTGCAGTAGCGAGCGATTTAAAAAAGAAATTAAAACCAAAATCAAAATCCAACCAACTTAAACAATCTCCAAAATCCAACCAACTTAAACAATCTCCAAAACAATTACCATATTTAAATGAAGACGTTGTAGGTCAAATCATGTCTTATTTACCTCAAAAAGATATAATAAAGAGTTCTACAGTGTCGAAAACTTGGAATACTGCAGTTGGATACAATAATAAACCAATAAACGTGTCTTATACTCAAATGAAAAGTGGTTCGTTTGAAAAATGGTTCAAATCTCATCCATCGGCAAAATTTAATATAACGATAGATAAAACGGATACAAATGTCTTTGAATTTTTATACAACTTTAAGAGTAATATATATGGCTTAGCATGGGTTCAAAATATAAATAAATTGACAGAAGATATTGGAAAATTTTCAAATTTACAAACCTTGTATCTAACTAAAAATCAATTAACACATCTCCCATCTAGTATAGGTAATTTAAAAAATTTACAATACTTGTTTTTAGGTGATAATAAATTGAAACAGCTTCCGGAAACTATAGGTGAATTGAAAAATTTACAAATATTGGAACTTGTTGATAATGAATTGACACAACTCCCTGAGTGTGTAGGGAAATTGGATAATTGCAAAAATTACAACTCGGTCATAACCGATTGACAAAAATACCAGAATCTATTGGAAAATTAAAAAGATTAGAAATCTTGCGTCTTGACGGTAATGAATTGACACAACTTCCAGAGTCTATTGGTGAATTAAAAAATTTACAAAGATTGGTACTTCAGTTTAATCAATTAACACAATTACCAAAATCTATTGGATATCTTACAAACTTACAAACATTACTTCTCGGTGAAAATCTATTGACATCACTACCAGATTCAATTGGACATCTTACAAATTTACAGATACTTGATTTGAATAGTAATAAATTGACAACACTTCCCGAGTCAATTGGACAGCTTAAAAATTTACAAAATTTCTATTTATCTAACAATAATTTGACATCATTACCCGATTCAATTGGACAGCTTCAAAATTTACAATATTTGGATATCAGTAATAATCAATTGACACAATTACCGCTACTAAATCGATAGTCATTATTGGTCATATGAATAACTAGGGATTCGCCGTCGATATCTAGGTATAACAGATACTAGATATAATCAGCTTTGACGAGTATGTAGCTCTACCCGGTATAGATACTTATACATAACGTAGATGCATCATACACATAAAGATAGAACGTGCACTCCCATCGTCTCTACCTATTTTATGGTTACAAGTTAGACAGTCGTAGATTTTGTTACTTCCCATATACTTTAGAGTTCCACAGTTGGTACACGATTGTGTAGTGTAACTCTCATCAATTTTTAATACATGAGACAGTTGTCTTGCTTTAGATTCTAAACGAGTTCTAAATTTGAAATGTCCCCAATTTAGCATTTCCAATTTGGTTTTCTTATTTAGTTTAGAACTCGTTACCATTTCACTTGTTTTAAACGGTGGTAAACCAATCACTTTATAATTGGATACTAGATAAGAAGCGCATTTATAATGCATGTCATTGACTAGATTTACCCACCGTTTTCTTGTTCTATATCTAGCTTTTTTATAAGAACGATTTCTTATTTTCTTTATAGCTCTAAGAGATTGTAATAATTGTAGTTTTTTAATAAGTTTGTTATAGATTTCTTTTTTATATTCCATAGAAATTAAACGTTCAGCATCATATAAAGTCAATGGTGTTCTTACACCTGGATCAATAGCACATGCTCCTCGTACTTCATTTATTGGTGTTATTTCTGATTGATAGGGTACAATTAAATACCATTGTCCATATTCATATTTGATTTTACAGTCTTGGTCAGGTTTCTTGCCAATATATTTTTCTACAAATTGTCTATCACTCTTATTGACGAGAATACATGGATTATATATCTTTGCTTTTTTCAATATAGAAGGAAATAACTTGATATATTTTCCATTTGAAACAGAATTTGCCTGTTTTTCTATATGAAAAGCAGGGTCATTTATATATTTCCTGTAATTCATTTTAAACGAAGCGATATTTCCACGTTTTAAATTTTCAAATGCTGCTTTTATACTTGTACAATAATCTTTTATCGCACCAGCTCTTACTACTTTAGGTACTTTTCTAACCCAAGTATTTAATTCTGGGTTTGGAATACTATCAAGTATAGCACCATTTAATTTTCGATTACCTTTCAGTTCCTTGTTTAATTCAGATACATCTTTTCTTGTGACAATCATTTCATTAACAAATTTTTCTCGTAATTCAAAATGAGACATATTCTTATCTTGTTCAGAACAATTGGATTGAAAATAAATTACTTTATTATAAATACAAATCGTACCAGCAATCCAAGTTTTAAATTGCTTGATTATAGATTTATTTGGATAAATCCGCACTCTCCTTGTTCTCTGAATGACATTTGATTTTTCTTTTTCGCTTTCCATTGATTTTACAAGTGTAGACGTGGAGGATGTGGAGGACATCAAAGACCATTTGTTCCTCAAATCCAATGTTGGTTCTGTCTTTTTCATTGTGAACCACGAGTTTGCATCCACATAACTTGAACAGCTGTCTAAGTAAATCGGTTGAGAATCTTGCNNGATTCCAATATGGCTTTGAATCCTTTTCTATACCAGTTAATACCTGAGCCAACATCAGATACCAATTCATAGCCTGGGTAGTGAAATTGGAGGTACTCAGATTGTCTAACAAGGTCGTCCACCTGACCTTTTGAGCTGACTCTACTATAACAGATTTTTCTTTTTTGAGTAGAAGGGATATCCCTGCCAATATTGTGATATATATCTGATTGATTATATGTTCTTTGTCCTGTCGAGCGCCTAATAACTCTGACCTTATTTTGTTTATGCCATCTACGAAGTGTGACAGCTGAAACACCTGCCAACAACCTAGCTTGTCTAGAATCAATATAGATTTCTTGGGAACTATCGGTTTTGGTAAACGAGGTATAACTTTCTTTTGTACTTTGAAATTCTCGTTTTTTTTAGCAATGATACTTTTACCAATAGCACCTGATTTAAGAACCATTCTGTTGGTATCAGGATTTAAAATATATCGTTCATCCTGTTCTTTACTCATGTATATATTATTCTATTTCATGTATTTAAATTTCATTTTTAATTTATATATTGAACCATAAACAACTTTAAAATATGGTTCAATATATAAATTAAAATAGTGTGACCAACAATGACTAATATATATGCGAACAGTTCTAACCTTATTATTATTTATACTTTACATTTCATCTCAAAATACTCTACAATATTACAATTATATGGAAAGGAAAAAACAAGAATATCAAAAAGAATTGGATTTAAAACTATTTTATGCTCCACTGGTAAAACCAACTAGTACACCTATAAAACCACCTACACCAATTAGCACTGGTACACCTATAAAACCACCACCAGCTACTGGTATAATATCGAGACCAGAATGTGTAGATTTTATAACAAAATTTGAAAAACCCATATGTGTTTGTAAAAATGTTATACATGCAAAATGTAGAGATTCTTTACCAAATTATGTACCTATAAACGACGATGAAAAACGCTGTGTTGAATATGTAAAAACCTTTAAAACAGATATATGTGAATGTATGAATAATTTTCATGATAAATGTCAATAAAAATTACTTAATTCTTTTAATTAAGTAATTTAATTCAAAACTTTAATTAGAAACGTATATCAAATTATAAGGATTGTCGCTTTGATATTCATCCACAGTGCATGTCTCATTTGGTATTGCTTTTATAGATTTGAATTGGTTATAATTTACCATATGATGAACTCGAGAGAAACGAACTGTTTCCGTTGCAACATCACTGTGATTTTCAACCAATTCTCTTGTTTTCAAAGCATGAGCACCATCTACGGCATATATAGTATCTGTATTACCACCAGACATTACCATAGTTCTCAATTTACACGCAACAATTCTATTAAATAATACGGTTGAATAACCAGCTTTTAAAATTCGAAGTGATAAATCAGTATCTTCATTATAAGTACCTCGCCATGCGAATTCAGGGTAAATATCATTGCTCAATAAAATAGAAGAGTATATACGAGTATTTTTAGTAATGGGATAAGTAAAACGAGAAGAAATAACAAATGAAGTATAATTATGTCCAGCCATTTTTATATTTTCAAAAGAGTCTACATAATCTTCAATGATTCTAAATATAGCACCAGAATTGATTTCTACTTTTTGACCTTGATCCAAACGTTCATATTTAGAAATGTTGTCATCCAATATCCAATGTCGTTCATCTTGATGAGTTTTAGAATGTTCCCATACCCAATTTCGAACAGGAATGCCACCATTCTTTCTCAAAGAAAAGTCTTCGGGTGTTTTTAAAAGAATACTATGTTCTTGTTCTTTTACATTTTCATAATACTCGTCATATTCACTTGGTTCTACAACGAGATAATGTTTTATACCACATTTATTTAAAAATGTCGAAGTTTTTTGCACCGTTGCTCTCCCTTTAGAAATGATATAAATTGGATATTTAGGTGTAATTTTTTCTTTAGAGATGCATACTGAATTTTTCAAATTGACAAGTTCATTAGGTTTTTGAGGATACCACACAGAATTATTCCATATTCGTGGGTATTTCATAGTAAGTAATAATTGTTGAATAACATTGCCCACATCCTTTGTATAACGAATATACAAAATAGGAGAATTATATAAACTATCAACATCCGTGTATTTAATCATATACTTGTCATCTTCTTCTGGTACGACCCCTTTCTTTTCATATACAAATGTTATTTTATCTAGTTCATCCTTATATTGAGGGAATATTTGACTTAATTTTGTAATTATATCCATCATATAAATTATATTTATAGCTCTGATACTTAGTTGACGAAACGATTTGTTATTACTCTCTTCTTTATAGATTTGAAGACCTTTATCTTTATTAATCCATTTCAAAGTTAAAGAAGGAGCAGTATCTGTAGTAGTTATAAAATCCTTTTCGATATTGTATAAAAGTTCTTTAGGGTAATAACGGCAGTATAAAAATTGCAAAGTAGAATTCCTTTCATAATAATAATATTTACCTTGATGAAACCCATTGATATAATTTTTTTCTAAATAGTAATGTAATTGTTTATCAGTCACATCTGGAAATAGTTGATGAATTTCAATACTAGATATGTAATCACTTTGAATGACACATTTTTCATCTAGATATTCTTTAATTTTTTCCGAATATAAAGTTACATTACCTTCTTTTATAGAATCAATATTGTGTTTTCGAATAATGTAACGTATTTGTTCTCTAGTTAAAGATGGATATAAGGATGTAATTTCACTGTGAGATAAATACATTTTTAAAATTAAATTTAATTTTAAAAACGGAAATCATTTTTTACAATTCTTCCTATTCTTTTTATTCAAATTTTTTAAACAATTCTTGAATCAATTCGTCTGTCAATAATCGCCCCTTTTCTTCATTATCAAAGTCTTCGTCATCACTATCACTATCCAAATTTCTAAACCATCTATCGTTAGAAGTATCGGGGCTATAAATTTCATACCATTCGTCAGTTAATGCGTTGTAAATTTCAGTAAATTCAAAAGTAGATTTTAATGCGTGTTCAAAACATTCTTTAAAGGTATTGTATTTACAGACAAAATCTCTATAAGCTCCTTCTGGATAATAACGAGCATATGCAAATAATAAAAACATTTTTTAAATTGTATTATCATTAAAAATACAATTCATTTTTTATTTTCAACTAGTAATTGTGCTTCTTGTATCAATGTGTTTGCACGATTATACAAATATTCTTCTGCAATTTCATTGGGTGGTAATCCAGAGTGTTTAAGATAACATAATTGGTTGTACAAATTCTTAATCGTTTCGCTATCTTTTGTAAACAATTTATATGCATCATAGAGTTTTAACTGTTAAACGATAACATTAGAAAACAACCATCTTTTTCTAATGTTTCAATTTATTTTTAACCAAGTATAAATTTCATTTTCAATGGAAAAAAATGAAAATTTAAAAGAAGAAAATATAATATATACAAATATATATGGTAAAGAAAAAATGTCAGACAACGAATATGTTTCATTCAAAGAAACTAGAAAATGCATTGGAGTCACATCCAGGACTCTTAGAAATTGGGATAAAGAAGGTAAAATCAGAACTATTAGGACTGCATCCGGAGCACGAATGTTTAATAAAAGTGACATACAAGAACATCTTAAACAACATAAAACTGTACAAAAAACTAAAGCTACCATATGCTATGCCAGAATTAGCAGTAGAGCTCAAATTAGAGACCTTGAACGACAAGTCGATTTTCTTAGACAAAGATATCCTCAAGCAGAAATGGTTACAGATGTCTGTTCTGGTATTAAATGGAAAAGAAAAGGACTATCTTCCGTTCTGGACAGAGCAGTCAAAGGTGAACTCGGAGAGATTGTATTTGCCCACAGAGACCGACTATGTAGATTTGCATTCGAGCTCTTTGAATACCTGTTTACCATTTGCGGAGTCAAAGTTACCATTATCGATCACGACGAATCAGCATCCCCAGATGTTGAACTCGCAGACGATATCCTGTCCATCGTACACGTCTATTCTAGCAGACAAATGGGTAAAAGACGATACAAAGCAAAAACTTCTAAAGTCGAAGAATAAACAAGAAAATAAACAAAGTCAACAACCTGATCCAACTGGTATAATTAAAATACGTATTTTGCCTACTAAAAAACAGCAACAAGTATTTAAACGTTGGTTAGGTTCTTATAACTATACTTGGAATAAAACTTTACAATATATTAAAGATAATAAAATTTTTAAACCTAAATATGTATCATTAAAAAATAAATTTACAGTGTTGAATCCAAATCATTTAATGGGACAAACTAATCCAGATGTACCATTATTTATGGCTTTTACATCTAGTAAAATACGAGCTCGCGCAGTTCAAAATTTATGTACTGTATATACTTCAGCACAATCAAATCTTGAAAGGGGGAATATAGCTGGATTTAATATTAAACCTAAATGCAAAAAGAACCAAACACGTTGTTTTTCTTTACCAATACCTAAAGATGGTATTTCATTCACAGAAGATGCAAATCAACGTAAAACACATATTTCTATATTTCCTGATGTAATGAAACACTGTTTTGGTAATGTAAAACCTAAAGCTACTTCTAAAAATCAAACAATAAAAAGTCATTTAGATTACAAGAAACGAGTTGGTTCTAATGAAATGTATCAGGAATATTTATCTTTTATGGTATCTTGTGGTGTACCAATCACTTTGAGAGATGAGATTTTAAGAAAACATTATCAGTCTTCAAGTGGTTTAGATGTTTGGAATGATTATTTTGATTATATGATATACAATGGTTTTCATGACAATATAGATTCAGACTATAAACTTGTATATAAAAATAATAATGAAAAAGTTGCAAAACCGAAATTAGAAGTAAAACCATCTAATTCAACTTTAATTCGTTTTTATCACAGAAAAAATGATAAACTACTATATAATTTATCAGCTAATTACGATTGTACATTAAAATATGAATATGGTTCGTGGTATATGATTATACCATATATAAGAAAACCTAAATATGAACCAGAACAGCGAAATACAATCGTTGGTTTAGATCCAGGTATTAAAACATTTCAAACTTTTTTCTCTGAAAATATGCATGGTAAATTACAACAAACAACAAGATTTAAAACAATAAGACATGTGTTAGATCGATATCATGAATTATATAAGAACAAAAAAATCAAGTATTGCAAATTCAAATTCAAAACAAATCAATTGTATAGAAAACAAAGTAATTTGGCTAGACAAATACATTATGAAACTATAAATTTTCTTACTAGTAGATATAACTGGGTTCTTTTACCATCTTTCAATACCCACGATATGGTAAGAGGATATGGTATGTCTAAGGAAACAAAACGAGAAACATCCCAATTACAACATTATAAATTCCAACAACGATTACTATCTCATTGTGCTTCAATGAAAAATTGTAAGGTTTTAATTGTATCAGAAGCATATACAAGTAAAACCTGTGGTCGTTGTGGACACCTTAAAAATAATTTAACATTGAAAGATAGAATTTATAAATGTTCACATTGTGGATTACATATCGATAGAGATATAAATGGTTCTCGGAATGTCGTACTTAGAAACATACAAACTGACTGTTTATAATAGTCAAGAGAGCTTACATCTAATAATATGGTTAAAAATAAATGAAAGATGAACTCTTCGAGGGATTTCTATTATTTTCCTATTAATTAATAAGCAGTTCATCCAGAATGATTTCACGTTCAGACATTTATATACAAAATTCAAATATTTAAATATCGTTAAACTCGTTAAACTCGTTAAACACGTTAAACACCAGTTTCTGATTCAATCATATCTTTACTCTTGATATAAATACGTAATTCACCTATATTTCCAACCTGAGTTTTCAATAAAATAGGTAAATGTTGAGTGCAATATAATTGTATTTGTCTACTCAAACCAGTAATTTTAATAATGGTGAGAATTTGAATAATATCAAATTCTCCCTTGTATGTAACTGGCTCTCTAACATTAACATGTTCGTGTATATCACCCCCAAATGACACTTGTTTAGAAAGTACTTCATCAACCATACAACTGAATTTAGCGAGATGAGGTGTAGATTCGATTCTAATATCGCTAGAAATGCTACACAAATCTTTAATTTGTTTTTGGAAATCATTTGAAAGAATATTAATAGGTCTACCATATTTGAGACCACCTTCACTTTCACCTGGTAAATCAATATCAATCATTTGATATTCATGTATCTTGATAAAAGACTCTGATATTCGGTTATTTTCTCTAGGGATAACTCGAATCCCAAAATTTTCAACATTGTTATCATCTATAAAAAATTCAATGGTATCCTTCTTTTTCATACTGCGAAGCATTTTATATAAATGTTTTAAATTAAGTCCAATTTTAATGGGAGAAGAATGGTTAAATTCGTAAATCATAAAGTTGTCACTGTGTAATTGTAAATCAAATAAAACCCACATCTTAGCATCCGTCACTCTCATAAACATTCCCTTTTCATTTATTGTGAAATAGGTCTGTTTCATATTCATTTGAATCAACTCGGACAACATTTTAAATACATGTCCATTATCACTTTTAACACGAAATAACATTCTTTGTCCAAAAATATTTTCTATTTAAATTATAAATAAATGAAAAATTATCATTACACATTTATATTCATCTTAATTATATTGTTATTCATAACTATTTACTATATCGTAGAAAAGGTAACAACTGTATTTGAAAATTCAACACCAAGTAAAACACTGACACCACCACCGACACTTGCTAAAATACCTACACCACCACCAATAACATTATCTCCATCTCTTTTAAAAAGCACACAAACACTATCTCCATCTCTTTTGAAAAATCCACAAAATCCGTCGCCTAACAATAAAAGTTATTCAGTAACTCCGTTCAAAATTGTCAACAATACGGTTGAAAAACAAACTACAAAACCCACAATAATTGTAAAACAAAATTCAACGTATATTGAACCTGAAAAATTTGTTCTTGAACAAAATTATGAAAAATTTTATAATTTTAATCTAAACGAATTTACTAGTGCTGAATTATATAGTATAAGAAATGCACACATTATATTTGACCCATCTGACCTTATTCAACGTCCATCACCTATTTTAAAATCTTTATTACATGAACAAGATGTGCGAGATGTATCACAAATAGTATACTATCTTGTAACTCAAAATAAAAATAATGTAGGTGCGTATATGACTATATCTTCGCTTGAAAAAGATAGAGAAGATGTAAATCAATTATATTTACAAAAAGATATAGATTACAGTACCAAATATAAACGCACATTGATGAGTGGAGAAGAATATCTTCCAATTGGTCAACCAACACCTCAATACGAAGCTTTGATGCAATATCGTCTATCGCAAATTAAACGATGTGGTTTTACCTTTGTTCAACTTGGTATATTGGACCCGTTGAGTATATTTAATTATACAACTGATGAATACAACGTAAATCCAGATGTAGATTTGGATGAATTTAGAAAATTCGTAATCCGAATATTAAAATATTGTGAAGAACTTGAACTAAAAGTATGTATATCAGAATTTCCAGCCATGTTTACAAATTATGAAAAAGAATTGGTAAAATATATACATTACGTTCATGTATTTAATAATGATGCTCGTTCATTTAAAAAACCATCTTCTAGTTTTATAAAAGAATTTAGTTCTAAACCAGTATTCCTAAGCACAGTACTGTGCAACAATGTCATTGATAATTTTATACACAATACAGGTTGGTCTATAAATTCAGTTTTATATGAAATGTCCATGTTTGGAAATCCATTACCTACTCCAAATGTGCCTATAAAAAATATACCCAAAATAAAATGGTGTCCATACCCAAAAAGATGGTGGAAATCTATCCCTCCAAAATTACCACAAGTAACCATGTTAATACCTTGCCCTACAAATGATATGCTGTATCCACACATTGAACCAAAAAAGATTTAAAAGATTTTTAACTACCATTTTTATTAAAATTGTTTCAATAAAAATGAAATACGATTACATTGTTGTGGGGGGTGGTCCATGTGGTTTAAGTATTTGTCATCTGTTGGCTAAATCAGGAAAGAAAATATTACTACTTGAAGGAGAAAATAGTGTAGGAGGGTGTCACAGAGTAGCCAGGGTAAACGGATATTTTACAGAACACTCTCCGAGAGTATATTCAACATCTTATAAAAATTTGGAATATTTTTTCAATGATATGAATCTTTCATTTCACCAAGTTTTTACACCCTATAAATTTAAAATTTCAGATATAGGTAAAAGAAACATTTTTTCTTTGAAATATAATGAATTGTTACAATTAGTTTATCAATTTTTAAAACTAATTATGAACAACGATTACGGTTCAGATATATCTATGAAACAATTTATGGTTGATAACAAATTTACGGATGAATCTATAGACTATATTGACCGCGTATGCAGAGTTGTAGATGGAGCAACATCTGACAAATTTAGTTTAAACGAGTTTTTAGAAATTGTAAATCAACAAATATTTTATCCGTTATATCAACCTAGAAAACCAAATGACGAAGGATTTGTCAAACATTGGGAAGAATATTTAATTAAACAACATGTAGATATAAAAATTAATTCCAAATTAACAACATTGATACCCGAAGAAAATAAAATTATCATCAATGGTACCGATACTTATGAATTTAATAAACTAATTTTAGCTTTAAATCCATACATTATTTCAAAAACAATACCCAATTATGTATTTCCTTTGATTACTCCTCAATATGCATCTCGGACACGTTATCTCACTTATATAAGCATGTCATTTCATTGGAATAAAAAATTGGCTCTTCCCGCGATACAAGGTTTTTCAGCGTCTGAATGGGGTGTTGTATTTATAATGATGTCTGATTATTTTGAAGGTTATAAAGGTTATAAAGGTACATTAGCATCTGTTGCCATAACCATTTTAAATAAAAATTCACCCGTTTTAAACAAGAATGCAAATGAAATTTCAGACGTGGACCAGTTACAAAAGGAAGCGTTTAGACAATTCACCTCATCTTTTCCAAATACGGATATCCCAATACCAGATAAAATTACCATGTATCCAGGTACCACATATGTTGGTAAAGAGCCTTATGGCGGGTGGACTAGTCAAAATGGTTCGTTTTTCAATTCTTTTGAAAATAATAATGTATTTATCCCATTTCAAAGTCCTAGTTTTAAAAATATCTACAATTTAGGGTGTCAGAATGGTTATCAAACTTATAAATTTACTGCAATAGAATCTGCAGTAACAAATAGTTTATATTTAGCTAAAGAATTGGAACCTCAAATAAAGTATTTCAATGCCAAAACTGGTATATCAGTGGCTATCGTTTTTAAAATTACATTTATATTATTAGGTATATTAGCCCTAGTTTTATTGTATAAACAAAAAATGTCACCTCAATTGGTCATCGGGTTTATATTTGTAGTTGCTACATTATTAATTTACATTTCGTCTCAATGAATTTGCAACAAGTCGGCTACAAGTTTTTTATCTTGAGGTGAACTAAAACGGAAATATGAATTCATCAATTTGGGTGCGAATAAAGATAAATTTAACTTTTCTCTATATTTGTCAAATATTGGTGTATACTTGTCGATATTCCGCTTATTAACGATATTGATGAACAAATCAGTCCATTGTTCTTCAGTTATATCACCTAGCGTCATAAAGTGTTCAATCAATTGGTTTGATTTACATTGAGAAAAGAATCGTGTATCATTTAATAACGGTAAAAATATATCATCACCAATACTATCCCAATTTTTGATTATATATTTTACAATTTGTTCAACTTGTTTTTCATTGCAATATTTCTGTAAAATAGTTAGATATTCAATTTTCTTGTTTTTAACCATGTTGTAAAAATCATATTCTCTACTACCGTCATCATTACAACTATACGTTAATGGACTAATTCCATGTTGCAATAACCATTCAAATATAGGTAACGAATGACGGTCTATATCAGAATAATAATTTTTGGTACCAAGTTTAAAACCCAAATCATGTAAATAATGAACTAATTCTAAATTACCACTGTTACATGCTTGATATATATAACCATTATTTGTCATATCACATTGTGTTGTTCTATTATCCATTAAATATTTTACCATTTCTATATTACCCGTGATACATGCAGTTGTAATATAATCACTCTCCATCGATGTTAAATCGTACTTGCGTTTATATTTAATATCTAATCTGGTTTGTTTTCCGTATAAATGCATCATCATTTTAACTCGTTCTATTTTACCACTTTCTATACAGGATAAAAAACATTCAGCTTCATCTTTTAAAGTACAAAGTGGTAAATTATAAAAATATAAAAATGTTTCGTCACTAGATTTACATATTTTTTCATAAAAATTCATACCAAGTTTATCTTTATACATGTTGTAATATTTTACAATGACATTATGGTCTAATTTACATATATTGGAATAAACGTTATAATCATATTCTTCAATTTTAAGCTCTATCTTATCCAGTAAAATATTTACAATTTCACTATTACCATTTTTTAACGCGATGGTAAACATGGTATCATTGAAATCACATTTACAATATAAGCATTGTTCAACGAGTTTAACATCATTCAATTTCACGCCTCGTTCCAAAAGAATACGTGAATCTGTTTTACCTATAAACGATTTGATATCAAAATTCAAAGTATCATACTTTTTTATCAATTCAAGAACATCATCTACATCAAGTTCATTTAAGAGCGGTTGCACATCGTGTTCTAGTCCAAATTCTTGTATAAAAATAATTTTTTGATAAGCTGTTAATGCATCCATCATAATAATTACAAATATTAGTTAAAAGAGTGTTGCATTTCATTTTTCCAATTATTACAATAATAAATAAATGAGTTCATCAAATGCATATATAAATCCAGATAATGGTCATTTAATAATATTTAATAATGGAAATGTAATAGATACCGGAATTATTCCAAATACAAATTGCTGTTTTCCTCAAAAAGTAAATAATATATTTTTTGGTAATGCAACAGTTATGATTCAAAATTGCAGTGGTAAATGTGGTGATACTATAGTAGATTCTATCAATGGTAATATTTACCGTTTTAACGGGTTTGTATGGACTTATATTGGTAATATCATGGGCCCGACAGGTTCTACAGGATGGACTGGTCCAACTGGTTTACCTGGTGAAGCCACAAATACGGGTGCAACTGGATATACTGGTGCTACCGGTGAAACTGGTCCAACTGGTGAAACTGGTGCTACCGGATATACTGGTAGTACTGGTTCAACTGGCTACACTGGACCAACAGGATTGCCTGGAGAAGCTACAAATACTGGTGCTACAGGTTGGACAGGTAGTACCGGATATACTGGTAGTACTGGTTCAACTGGCTACACTGGACCAACAGGATTGCCTGGAGAAGCTACAAATACTGGTGCTACAGGTTGGACAGGTAGTACTGGTGATACAGGTAGTACTGGATATACTGGTAGTACAGGCAGTACCGGCAGTACTGGTTGGACAGGTAGTACTGGTTGGACTGGTGATACAGGCAATACTGGATGGACTGGTGATACTGGATATACGGGTAGTACAGGCAATACAGGTAATACGGGTAGTACTGGATATACGGGTAGCACTGGTTGGACAGGAGCTACAGGAATGCCTGGAGAAGCTACAAATACTGGTGCGACAGGTGATACGGGTGCTACTGGTTATACTGGTGCAACAGGTACAACTGGCCCGACAGGTGCACCAGGGTCTGCTGCAAATACAGGTGCAACAGGTTATACCGGTTATACTGGTTATACAGGGTGGACTGGCGCAACTGGTCTTCCTGGCTCTGCTGCAAATACAGGTTCTACAGGTTATACTGGTTGTACTGGAACAACTGGGGCAACCGGTTCTCCTGGATCTGCTGCAAATACAGGTGCGACAGGATACACTGGGTACACAGGATATACTGGATATACTGGATTTACTGGTTACACTGGATATACTGGTCCAACTGGTTTACCTGGTTCAGCTGTAAATACTGGTGCGACTGGTTACACTGGTAGTAGAGGTTATACAGGTTATACTGGCAGTACTGGTACAACTGGAGATACAGGCTGCACAGGTTATACTGGATATACTGGTCCAACAGGATGCACAGGAGATACTGGTTGTACTGGTTGGACAGGAGATACTGGATGTACTGGAGATACTGGAGATACTGGTCCAACTGGAGATACTGGAGATACTGGATGCACAGGAGATACTGGAGATACAGGAGATACTGGTTGTACCGGTTGTACCGGAGATACTGGTTGTACTGGTTGGACAGGCGATATAGGTAGTACTGGGTGGACAGGAGATACTGGTCCAACTGGTTGCACAGGAGATACTGGTTGTACTGGTTGCACAGGAGATACTGGTTGTACTGGTTGGACAGGCGATATAGGTAGTACTGGGTGGACAGGAGATACTGGTCCAACTGGGTATACTGGTGATACAGGAACAACAGGATGGACTGGAGATACAGGAGCAACAGGTAGTACAGGAAACACTGGTGCTACTGGCCCGACAGGTACAAGTATAACTGGCCCAACTGGGCCTGCTGGTGGTGTAGGTAATTACACTGGTACAGGATTTTTCGGTCCTGGTTTTACAGGTGCTCAAACTACTACACCAGAAAATATGTCTTTCAATGATGCTATCAATTTACTTCGTCAACCATCTACATATTATCCGACATTTTTTGGTTCTGGTATTGGTACTGACGAATCTCGTATACCTAATCCAGAAGCAGTTGTTATTGGCACTCACAGTGATGTTACTGGTCCAAACAATGCTCAATATTCTGTTGCAATCGGTTATTATTCTGGACAACTATCTCAAGGAACTGGTAGTATCGCAATCGGTTTTCAATCTGGTTATTCTAATCAAGATACAAATTCCGTTGCTATCGGTCCATATTCAGGTAACGTGTCTCAATCGACAAGGGGTATAGCAATAGGTGATAGCGCTGGATATAATTCTCAAATGCTGGAAGCAATCGCTATAGGTAATGCAGCTGGGTCACAATCTCAAAGTAGTTATTCAGTTGCTATTGGTAGTTATTCTGGAAATAGTTCTCAGGGAAGTAACTGTATAGCAATCGGTTTTTTAGCTGGTTATGATACACAATCAAATAGTTCAATTGCAATAGGTCAGAATGCTGGCAGTAATTTACAAAATGGGAATTCTATCGCTATAGGACGGGAAGCTGGATATACTTCACAAGGTTTAAATTCTATAGCTATTGGTAGTTCCGCAGGATATGCTTCTCAAAGTGACGAGTCAATAGCTATTGGTTATGGAGCTGGAAATACAACACAATTAAACTTTGCAATTGCAATTGGTTCAAGTGCAGGTAATACATCACAAGGTATTGATTCTATAGCTATTGGTAATCAAGCTGGTTATACAACTCAACAAGCACAATCTATAGCAATGGGATATCAAGCTGGCTATTCTTTACAAGGTACTGGAAGTATAGCGATAGGATATCAAGCCGGTTATACTGGACAAGGAACAGGTGCTATTGCTATTGGTTATCAAGCTGGTTATAATCCCCAACAAATGGGTGGTGTCGCCATTGGTATGAGAGCCGGTTCTAGAAATCAAGGTACTGGAAGTATAGCTATTGGAGAAGGAAGTGGTAATACAGGACAAGGTCGGTATAGCATAGCAATTGGTTATCAATCTGGTAATACATCACAAGGAACTGGTGCAATTGCAATAGGATATCAAGCTGGTTATACAGGTCAAAATTCAAGTGCAATTGCTATTGGCAATTATGCTGGTTATTCTGGCCAAGCTGCTAATTCAATTGTCATTAATGCAAGTAATGTAGCTGTAAATAATACAACATCTAGTTCATGTATTATTCAACCTATACGAAATAGTGGAACTGCTACAAATATGTTGTTATACGATTCTACATCCGGTGAAGTGACATATACAACAAGTAGTGCAACAGCAGTTCAAACAATATCAACAAGCTATAGTATTATTGATACAACATCATCTACAACAATTATTACACCAAGTGCGTATGGTTCGTTTACAATGGGTACTGGAGCAGCAGATTTGTTTAAAAAACAAATTATACTCCAATATAATACTACGACATTTGGATCTGGATTGAATGGTTATTGTAATACACTAACTACCATTGGTTCTATTTTATATGTTGGTGGACAATTCACGACTGTAAATGGAAGTACTTGTCAATATATAGCATCTTATAATACATTGACAAATACATGGACAACTTTTGGAACGACTTTAAATAATCCTTGTAATTCACTGACTGCCATTGGTTCTATTCTTTATGTAGGAGGAACTTTCTCGACTGTAAATGGAAGTGCTTCTGCTCGTATAGCATCTTATAATACATTAACAAGTACATGGACAACTTTTGGAACAGGATTGAATAGTATATGTTATGCACTGGCTGCCATTGGTTCTATTTTATATGTTGGTGGACTTTTCACGACTGTAAATGGTTCAACTTCTCAGTATATAGCATCTTATAATACATTGACAAGTACATGGACAACTTTTGGCACTACGTTGAATAATATATGTTTTGCACTAACTACCATTGGTTCTATTTTATATGTTGGTGGTACTTTCACGACTGTGAATGGAAGTGCTTCTCAATATATTGCATCTTATAATACATTGACAAGTACATGGACAACTTTTGGAACGACATTAAATGGTAGTTGTCTAGCACTGACTGTCATTGGCTCTAATTTATACGTAGGCGGCAATTTTACGACTGTTAATGGAAGTACTTCTCAACGTATTGCATCTTATGATACATCTACAAGTACATGGACAACTTTTGGAACTGGGTTAAATGGTACTTGTAATGCACTAACTACCATTGGTTCTATTCTTTATGTTGGGGGGCAATTCACGACTGTGAATGGAAGTGCTTCTCAATATATTGCATCTTATAATACATTGACAAGTATATGGACAACCTTTGGCAATACATTGAATAATCCTTGTTATGCACTGAGTACCATTGGTAATTCGCTTTATATGGGGGGAGCCTTCAATACATATAATAGTACAATAGTCAATTATATAACCTTGGGGACTGTGTACAATATCGGCACATATAATTTTGGAACTGGGTTGAATAACGTTTGTTATGCACTGGCTGCTATTGGGTCTATTTTATATGTTGGTGGATTTTTCACGACTGTGAATGGGAGTGCTTCTCAATATATCGCATCTTATAATACATTGACAAGTACATGGACAACATTTGGAACTACATTGAATAGCACTTGTCGTACACTAACATCAATTGGTTCTATTTTATATGTCGGTGGAGATTTTACTACTGTGAATGGTTCAACTTCTCAATATATTGCATCTTATAATACATTGACAAGTACATGGACAACTTTTGGAACTACGTTGAATAATTTATGTTTCGCGTTGACTGCAATAGGGTCTATTCTCTATGTAGGTGGACAATTTACTGCTGTGAATGGAAGTAGCCGTATAGCATCTTATAATACATCGACAAGTACATGGACGACAACTTTTGGAACTGGATTGAATGGTGCTTGCAGTGCACTAACTGCAATTGGTTCTATTCTATATGTTGGGGGGAGTTTCACTGCTGCGAATGGAAATGCTTCTCAATATATCGCATCTTATAATACATCTGCCGGTACATGGACAACTTTTGGAAACACGTTAAATGGTTTTTGTTTCGCACTAACTGCCATTGGTTCTATTCTTTATGTAGGTGGTTCTTTCACAACTGTAAATGGAAGTGCTTCTCAATATATAGCATCTTATAATACATCTTCCAGTACATGGACAACTTTTGGTACTACGTTGAATATTAGTTATTGTCACGCACTGACTGTCGTTGGGTCTATACTATACGTTGGTGGAGATTTTACGACTGTAAACGGAACAACTTCTAACTATATTGCTTCTTATAATACATTGACAAGTACATGGACAACTTTTGGAACTACTTTGAGTAGTAATCAATGCAATGCACTCGCAGTTATAGGTAGTAATGTAATTATTGGAGGAGGGAGCACTTATATAACATCGATAATGAATCCAACTATTCAATCCGTTAATACACGAACATATTCAAATTCGATATACTCTAGTACGATTTTACCATGTTCAGCAACTTATGACAATAATATTAATTTAATATATTCTTCTACTCTTGGGGCTTGGAGAGTTTATACAGATGCTCAAAATTTATCTTATATAACGATATAATTGCTATTCGATAGAATTAAATGACATCGTATAACAAATAAAACTGATACAAATACATGACAGTAATGGAATATTAATTTAAATAATGTGATTCATTACATTATTTAAATTAATAAAATCAAGTTTCAAAGTACATTTTGATTATATTTTTGAAATTCTTGTTCAACATTTTCTTCAACTATTCCTTCTCTTATATTTGAAACATTCGCAGTGTCATCTAGTAAAAATACAGGTTGTTTAGTTCTTACCATGTACAATTGTTGTTGTCTTGCTAAAAAGTCGTCCATAGTAATTTCAATACAACTATTCATCGTATCTACAAGGTATTGTGCAGTCTTTTTACTGATAATATAACTACATGCGTTCGTAAATGAAGAAAAGACTCCTAAATTTAAATATTCACTTATAGAGTGTAAACTATTTTCAGTTACAAATCTAGGTTCATTTAAAAATACAACATCCCATAAATTTTTATACAATGAAATGTGTTTTAAAATTTTATCCAAAGAATAATTTTCATCACTTGTTAATTTCACATCATCTTCAAGAATGAGGTAATAATCATATTCTTTATCATTCAACAATTGATTAATCACTTGCATATGTGATAAAACACATGCAATTTCTCCCATAGTCATAAATTTTCTAAAATTGGAAATTTCTACAAAAAATTGATATTCCCCATTGTAGGTAATCCATTTTTTATTATGGTCATCATGGTCTACTGCAACAATATTATCAGCATAGGGTATGAATTTATATTTTCTAAAGTGATTTCGGCCAAAATGTTCAACCTGGTCCATAAGATATCTTTTTGGATTATGAGTGTAACCACTATCCTTGTCCTTAACTTTTACACTCTTGAGATATTCTACATTGATATCATACTCGCCATTTTCTTTTACCCCATTGATTTTGATTTTATCGCTTGTTAAATTTGTTTCCAATTCAACATCTTTATAATCAATAGCAGTACTGAATTCAAATGGAATTATTCCCTCTAATTGTTTAGAAACTTGTTCCATTTTTTCATATCTATCTTGACAACGTTCTAAATTTATGCAAACAGCTTTAATTTTAAAATCACTCATTTTAATTTTAAAATTCAAATGTTTAATTCAAGTATTTTCAAAATTCTAAAAGTATTTTTAAAATTCTTAAAAATACTTTTAGAATTTTGAAAAGTGTTGTAGAAAAAATTTTAGAATGATTAAAATCATTTGACATGATTTATTTTCATGCAATGTAATTTTCATCTTGCATCCATCTTTCTTTTCAAGTAATTCAATGTTAAGGAAAAGTTGAATTTAAACTTTTCAAAAATACTTTTAGTTTTTGAAAAGTGTTGTAAAAAAATTTTAGAATGATTTTAATCATTTGACATGATTTATTTTCATGCAATGTAATTTTCATGCAAGTTGAATTTAATTTTTAATTCCTGGAATATTAATTTTATATCTTTTATGAATTTGTTTTACATCATTATTTTCAACAAATGGTTTTATACTATAAAGTATTTCCAAAGGAGATTTATCGACATATCCCATAATTCTATATTGACCTGGTAAACTATTGTTCAGAGTTACAAGTTTCACGTATTCTCTAACCGTATCTTTTAACAAAGACTTGTCATCTTGTTTCGAAGCTAATTTTGGTGCATTATTTTTAAGTTTAATAAGACTATTCAAAAAATCGTCATACGTGTTGATATATTTATTCAAAATGAGGTATTCACTGTTTAATTTTTTATACTTGGGAATCAAACTAGGGGAATATTTATTCAAATTATTATAAGATTTAGATAATAAGACGATGTAGTCATTCAATTCTTTCTTGACCATTTGTAATTGTGTTTTCATCAATTCTGGTACTTTTTGACCTAACGCGCTTTCTCTATCTCTAGTTATACGTTGAATTAAATTTTCCAATTGAGCGTTAATAGATACAATTTCAGATTTAACGGGTTTAATTTTTTGTAAATTCAATTCTTTAGGTTCATAACCAAGACGCTGTTTACTGTATTCCAAATTCATTTGACTACGTTCTGGTACAGGTGGTGGTTGATTTTTTTGTAAAAGTTTTTCTCTTAATTTGGTTGGTAATTTGCTATAATCGAGAGATGGTGGTTTAGTAGGAGGAGACTGTTTTGGAGGTGGAGATTGTGGTCTAGGTGGTGGTGTTTGAACTTTTTTAGGAGTGATACGTGAAATGTTGTATACAACATTGGTTAATAAATCAATATCGTATTTACATTGAGGTTTCTCTCTATCCTCTGGTTTACATCTATTTATAAAAATTTTGTTCAAATCGTTTACAGATTTACCCTTGTATTTAGAAGCTAGAGTTTGCAAATCTGTTAAACTAATATTGTCAAAAGTAGACCATAATATTGAATCGCTCATTTATTAAAATATGAACTAAAGAATTATTAAATATATATAAATGTCTGAAGATTATTATAAAATTCTTGATGTTGATAAAAACGCTCCCATTTCAGATATAAAATCGGCTTATAAAAAATTAGCATTGAAATATCATCCAGATAAATGTAAACCAGAAGAACGCGAAGCAAATGAAGCTGAATTTAAAAAGATTAAAACTGCATATGAAACTTTATCGGATGAAAATAAAAGAAGAGAATATGATTTAGGTGGAAATTTGGGTAATATGGGAAGTTTTCACAATTTTTTCAATCTATTTGAACAACAAGAACAAATGTATAACATTACTGTCAATGTGCCAGTAACCTTGTTAGAAGTATATACTGGTGCAATTAAAACAGTGAGTTACAATAAAAATATTAAATGTGATACTTGTGATTGTAAAGGATATTTGAAACCAGAAGATGTGAATAGATGTTCCCCGTGTAATGGTACCGGTTTTATAGACCAAATTATTCAAATGGGTTTTCTTCGTCAAATTATGAAGAATCAATGTCCAAGTTGTCTAGGCAAAGGGACTATTATATTAAAACCATGTAGTTCATGTGGTGGTAACAAAGTTATATCTAAAGAAGTATCAGTCAATTTGAAGTTTCCCAAAGGAATTAAAAATGGTGATTCTATTAATTTAAAACAAAAGGGTAATTACTATGTCAAATCCGGATTTACCACTGATTTAATTATTATTGCAAACATTCAAACTCATCCCAATTTTGTTAGAGAAGATTGTAATTTAGTAACAACACTTACAATTTCATTAGCAGAGGCGTTGAAAGGTTTTACCAAAGTGATTAAATTTATAGACGATACTGATTTAGAAATTGTATCCAATTCTATTATAAATCCAACATCAACCATTGTTGTAGCAGATAAAGGAATAAAAGGAGGTTCACTTATCGTTAAATTCAATATTGAATTTCCAACAGATTTACAGGAATTTAAAAATCAAATTAATAATTAAATTTTCAATTAATTATTAATTTTTTAATCTATTTATTCTTCATCAGCAAAATCATCTTCTGCAAAGTCTTCATCGGCGAAATCATCTTCCGCATAATCTTCATCAGCGAAATCGTCTTCAGCATAGTCTTCTTCAGCAAAGTCGTCCTCTGCGAAATCGTCTTCGGCAAAGTCTTCTTCTGCATAGTCTTCTTCCTCAGCGAAATCATCTTCGGCATAGTCTTCTTCCGCAAAGTCGTCTTCAGCATAGTCGTCTTCGGCGAAATCATACTCGGTATATTCCATTTATTAATTGTAATTTAAAAACAAATTAAAAAATTCGTTATGTTTTTAAATATATATTTTAATTAAGCCAACAATTCATGAAGGTCAATATCATCTCCCAAATATTTCATAAAAGTATCTGAATTTTGAATCATTTCGTCGTTGAAACCGCTTGCTTTTCTAGCTTCCATATAATGTTCAAAATAATTTTGTTTATAACTAGAATCTTTTGCATCCAATGTTTTAACTTCAGCATCAGTATCCCAAATAAGTTGTTTTAATTCTTCAAGCTTTTTCTTATTTTCCATATAGGTGAAAATCAATTGAGAACGTTTAACTCTGAGAGTTGTATATACTTCATCAGTTGGAATTTCATCTACTGTTCTGGCAACATCCTTTTTCAAATTGTCTTCACGTTTCTTAATATCTGCCATCTCTTTACTTTCCTCTTCACGTTTTTGTTTTATATCTTTGGAAATAACTTGTTCCGTCTTTTTATCCACATCAATCTTTTTCAATTTAGCACCATATTTTTCACCATCACAGGCAATCAAAGGGAATGGACGTCCAACAAAAGTGGTTAAAATGGATTGATAACTATCTACATTTTTAACAATAAATTCAGCTCTTTCATCTGCTTCATCAAGAGTTGCAAATACACCTCGAATCTTCATACATCCATAACACCCTTCTTCATCTGGTTTAGCATCTACACTAGGTACAAAAGAAACTAGAGCGTAATTTTGATTAGTGATGGGTGGATCTGCATATCTTCTCTCAACCCGTGGAAAAGTTTGTATTGATACATTGTCATATAGTTGAGCAACAGCTTGAGTAGATTGTTCATCATCTAGTGGTGACGCATTTACAGCAGATTTAAATGGATTCTTTTTAATTTGAGAAGGTGTTTGTAGTGAATGATTATCGTTATTACTCATTTTTCTATTATTGTTTTTTCTTTAATATTGGATTTCTAAAAAATGAATTATTAAATTGACATTTTATTCAAATAAATTCATCATGAACCCAGATGTATATATTCATATTTTGTCACACTTGTCCCAATGTGACAAAATAAAATCTTCTCTAGTTTGTAAAGAATGGTATGACTTTAATAAATATATATATTCTAATCCTATTCTTATCAGTAAATCAATGTTAAAAAATGATAAATTTAAAGATTGGTTTTCTAAACACAAGTGTCTTTTAAAAATACAAGATAAAATAAATATCGATGATGTACCTATAAATATGTATGATTATATAATTTCTATATATCTTGAAGATGTACACGAGAATATAGGAGAATTGAAAAATTTACAAGAATTGAATCTAAATCGTAATCAATTGACACTACTCCCCGAATCTATAGGAGGATTGAAAAATTTACAAATATTGGTTCTAAGTTTAAATCGAATGACAAGTTTACCAGAGAGTATATATGAGTTAAAAAATTTACAAGAATTGGATCTAAGTGGTAATCGTTTGACACATCTTCCCGAATCTATCGGTGAATTGAAAAATTTACAAGAATTGGATCTATATGGTAATCAATTGACAAGTTTGCCAGAAAGTATCAGAGAGTTGAAAGCATTACGAGCATTGAATCTAGGTTTAAATCGATTGACAAGTTTACCAGAGAATATAGGAGAGTTGAAAAAATTACAAGAATTGCATCTATATGGTAGTCAATTGACAAGTTTACCAGAGAGTATCATAGAGTTGAAACAATTAAAATACTTGAATCTGGATAGTAATCAATTGTCAAGTTTACCAGAGAGTATAGGAGGGTTAAAAAATTTACAAACTTTGCATCTAAATAACAATCAATTGACACATATCCCAGAAAGTATTGGTGGGTTGAAAAATTTACAAGAATTGAATCTATTTTATAATCAATTGACACGACTCCCCGAATCTATTGGAGAATTGAAAGCATTGCAAAAATTGTATATAAGTTATAACCAATTGACACAATTCCCAGAGAATATAGAGTTGAAAGGATTACAAATATTAAAACTATGTTATAATCAATTGACACATCTCCCAGAGAGTATATATGAGTTGAAAAATTTACAAGAATTGGATCTATATCATAATCAATTGACACATCTCCCAGATAGTATCATAGAGTTGAAACAATTACAAACTTTGTATCTAAATAATAATCAATTGATACATCTCCCAAAAAGTATTGGAGGGTTGGAAAATTTACAATATTTGGAACTAGGTAGTAATGAATTAACAAGTTTACCAGAGAGTATAGGTGAATTGAAACATTTGCAAACATTGGCTTTATATTGTAATCGATTGACAAGTATACCAAAGAGTATATGTGAGTTGAAAGCATTACAAACATTGTATCTAGGTTATAATCAATTGACAAGTTTACCAGAGAGTATCGGAGAGTTGAAAGCATTACAAACTTTGCATCTAAATAATAATCAATTTATACATCTCCCAGAGAGTATCGGAGAGTTGAAAGCATTACAAACTTTGACTCTATATAGTAATGAAATGACAAGGCTCCCAGAATTTATCGGAGAGTTGAAAGCATTGCAAATATTGGACCTAAGTAGTAATGAATTGACACAGCTCCCTAAATCTATTGACAAGTTGAAAGCATTGCAAAAATTGTATATAAGTAATAACCAATTGACACATCTCGCAGAGAGTATCAAAGGGTTGAAAAATCTAAAAATATTTCATTAAATTATTGTAAAAATGAATTTATTTATATACATCATGATTCAAATAAATTCATCATGAACCCAGATGTATATATTCATATTTTATCACACTTGCCCCAATGTGATAAAATAAAATCTTCTACAATTTGCAAAGAATGGTACGATTTTAATAAATATATATATTCTAAACCTATTCTCATAAGTAAATCAATGTTGACAAATGATAAATTTAAAGATTGGTTTTCTAAACACAAGTGTCTTTTAAACATACAAGATGAAATAAATGTTGATGATGTACCTATAAATATGTATGATTATATAATTTCTATGAATCTAGGTTATAATCAATTGACACAACTCCCAGAGAGTATAGGAGAGTTGAAAAATTTACAAGAATTGATTCTAGAGTCTAATAGATTGACAAGTTTACCAAAGAGTATCGAAGAGTTGAAAGCATTACAAAAGTTGTATCTAAGTGGTAATGAATTGACACATCTCCCAGAGAGTATAGGAGAGTTGAAAAATTTACAAACTTTGCATCTAAATATTAATCAATTGACACGACTCCCCGAATCTATTGGAGAATTGAAACAATTACAAAAGTTGATTCTGAGTTTTAACCAATTCATACAATTCCCAGAGAGTATTATAGAGTTGAAAGGATTACAAATATTACAACTAGGTTATAATCAATTGACACATCTCCCAGAGAGTATATATGAGTTGAAAAATTTACAAGAATTGGATCTATATCATAATCAATTGACACAACTCTCAGAAAGTATTGGAGGGTTGAAAAATTTACAAACTTTGCATCTAAATATTAATCAATTGACACAACTCCCAGAAAGTATAGGAGAGTTGAAAAATTTACAAAATTTGGATATAGGTGGTAATGAATTAACAAGTTTACCAGAGAGTATAGGAGAGTTGAAAGCATTACAAAGATTGGCTCTATATAATAATCAATTGTCAAAGCTCCCCGAATCTATCGGAGAATTGAAAGCATTACAAAAGTTGTATCTAAATAACAATCGATTAACAAGTTTACCAGAGAGTATCGGAGAGTTGAAAGCATTACAAAGTTTGCATCTATATAATAATCAATTGACACAACTCCCAGAGAGTATTGGAGAGTTGAAAAGTTTACAAAATTTGGATCTAGGTGGTAATGAAATGACACAGCTCCCTGAATCTATTGGCAAGTTGAAAGCATTGCAAAAATTGTATATAAGTAATAATCAATTGACACATCTCCCAAAGAGTATCAAAGGGTTGAAAAATCTAAAAATATTTCATTAAATTATTGTAAAAATGAATTTATGTATTGACATCTTGATTCAAATAAATTCAACATGAATCAAGATGTATATATTCATATTTTGTCACACTTGTCCCAATGTGACAAAATAAAATCTTCTCTAGTTTGTAAAGAATGGTACGATTTTAATAAATATATATATTCTAAACCTATTTTTATCAATAAATCAATGTTAAAAAATGATAAATTTAAAGATTGGTTTTCTATACACAAGTGTCTTTTAAACATACAAGATGAAATAAATGTTGATGATGTACCTATAAATATGTATGATTATATAATTTCTATAAATCTTAAAGTTGTACATGAGAATATAGGAGAATTTAAAAATTTACAAGAATTGTGTCTAATCAATAAAGATTTGACACATCTCCCAGAAAGTATCAGAACGTTGAAAGCAATGCAAAAATTGGTTGTAAGTGGTAATCGATTGACAGAAATCCCCGAGTCTATCATAGAGTTGAAAGCATTACGATATTTGGATCTAAGAAATAATCAATTGACAAATTTACCCGAGTCTATCATAGAGTTGAAACAATTACAAACATTGTTTCTAGGTAGGAATCGATTTACAAGTATACCAGAGAATATCAGAGAGTTGAAAAATTTACAAGCGTTGCATCTAGGTGATAATCAATTGACACAATTCCCAGAGAGTATCAGAGAGTTGAAAAATTTAAAAGATTTGTATCTAAATGGTAATCAATTTACACGGCTCCCCGAATCTACAGAAGAGTTTACAAATTTACAAACGTTGTGTCTAGGTTATAATCAATTGACAGAAATCTCCGAGTCTATCATAGAGTTGAAAGCATTACGATATTTGGATCTAAGAAATAATCAATTGACAAATTTACCCGAGTCTATCAGAGAGTTGAAATCATTGCAAAGGTTGTATCTAGATAGTAATCAATTGACAAATTTACCAGAGAGTATCAGAGAGTTGAAACAATTACAAATATTGTATCTAAGTATAAATCGATTTACAAGTATACCAGAGAATATCGGAGAGTTGAAAAATTTACAAATATTGTATCTAGGTTATAATCAATTGACACTACTCCCAGAGAATATCGGAGAGTTGAAAAATTTAAAAGAATTGAATCTAAATGGTAATGAATTGACACAACTCCCAGAGAGTATTGGAGAATTTAAAAATTTACAAACATTGTCTCTATGTAGGAATCGATTGACACAACTCCCAGAGAATATCGGAGAGTTGAAAGCATTACAATTTTTGGATCTAGATAATAATCAATTGACACAGTTGCCAGAGAGTATAGGAGAGTTGAAAAATTTAACAGTTTTGTTTCTAAATAATAATCAATTGACACATCTCTCAAAGAGTATCGGAGGATTGAAAAATTTAACAGTTTTGTATCTAAGTTATAATCCATTGACACATCTCCCGGAGAATATCGAAGAGTTGAAACAATTACAAACCTTGAATCTAAATAGTAATCAATTGACACAACTCCCAGAGAGTATAGGAGAGTTGAAAAATTTACAAATATTGTATCTACATGGTAATCAATTGACACAACTACCAGAGAGTATAGGAAAGTTGAAATCATTACAATATTTGGATCTAGGTGGTAATCAATTGACAAGTTTACCAAAGAGTATCGGAGGGTTGGAAAATCTAAAAATATTTTATTAAACTCATTTTCTTAATACAGATTTCCACAATTTACCAGTCATAGAATCCACTATAAGTATAGAACCATCTTTCAGTTTGGTTAATCCAGATGGTTTTGTCAAATGTCTTTTATCAAATTGAACCAATATTCCATTATCTACAATTTCCATTTCTTCATCGTCTTTATTTAAAATATGATATGTAACTGATAAATTTGAACACGTGTCTGTCGAACATTTTAAAGGATATGGTTTACCATTCCAAGCTATGTATAATACATTATCATCTATTAACAAATCATTAGGTCCATTATGATTATCAAACGTTTTGATTGGTTTATCAGTAAGTGAATTACAACCAGCAATTTCTTTACCATTTCCTTTATATTCTGGAGCTAAAACACGTTTAGATATAGTACTATCCCAATAACAATAAGGGAAACCAAATGATGAATTGCGTTGAATAAAAACCAATTCGTCAGATGCCAATTTATCACCTTGTTCTTTTGTATAAAACTGGGGATACAATTCAAATAAAGAATCTCTACCTTGGATAATACCATACAACTGATTATTGTATATGACCAAACTTTTCATTTTTCTTATACCAGTAGCATACAATTGTCCCATATCAAGCGTTTGATTAACTTTATTAGCTTCAAATAACCAAACATTACTTGTAAATTTAAAACGATTACATGGCATTTCACCAGGTGCGTCTCTTTTTCTATCGAGATGAATAATTTGACATGAATTTGTTTGAGATGGAATATGTACATACATTATTCCTTTATCTATCACAAATATAGGTGAATCAGAAACTCGATTAGAATGAACACCTCGTAATATAAGAGATGGAGAATCCTTATTACTTACAAGCCCAGTTGCCGAATCAATGTCATATCTATATATATTATGAGGAACACCTACATATAAATAATTACCAACTACTTGTATACAAGTTCCAGGAACTTTACAAAATTCATCTATAACTTTGAATCGTTTATTCAATACGACAATGGTATTACCCTTTTTATTTCGTTGTAAAAATCTAATATAAATTAAATCATTATATAATGCGATATGCTGAGCATTTCTACCTAAACCATTAGAACGAACAAGTTTGGTAATGGCAACATTATTTTTAATAATTCTAGGTATAGGAGGTCTTTTAACCTTCTTTTTTGTTGTTGACAAAATTGTAGACGGTGAGGGTGGAAGAGGATGTGACGGAGTAATTGGACAAGTTGATTTAAATTTTATAAAAACAATTACAAGTGACAATGTTATTAAGATTAAAATTATTAATAGCATTTATTGTGAATAAAAATTAAATAAAAAAACATTATAAATAAATATTCACCATGAAAGAAGGACTTGCATTATCGATACTTTTAGTTTTAGGTGTTGCCTTATTTTTACAAACGAAAAAGAATACAATTGAAAATTTCGCTGGTATGCCTTATCCCATGACTTGGAAAGTCAATAGAGAAGTTTCTGTGCCTCGGTGCAATAAGAAACCTAAAATGTTTTCAGTCAGTGGAAACTATCAATCTTCTCTAAGTCCCAGATTTTCTAATGTATCAGGTTATGGCACCCGTATACGTTACCGTAAACCATGTCAAGGTGTGATGGGTGTTCCAGAACATCCACTCTCTTACTATAAAAATACTGTAGATTCATGTAACCCATGTCCTCCATCCACTGTCAATCAACGTGGTTGCTCACTCGCTCCACTTTGTGATTTATCTAAAATAGATACCTATGATAATTGCCCAAAGAAATGCCCACAAAGTGCTACTGTAAGTAGCATGTTACCAGTCACTGATATGAGAACTATCAATTCAATGGCTAAAGTACAAACTCGGGAAAATTTTGAAGCAATAAACGGTGGTCTCAAATGCAATATGCCCAGCTCTGTATGTGAAGACAATCAACAACCTATTGTTTATGACCGTCTTATCTACGCTAACGCTCGTAGTCGATTGCGTGGACAATCAGACTGGATTAGAGGTGACTTGCCAATAGTACCAGTATTACCAGAATCCAATCCAGATAGTTTAATCATGTTTAGACCAAGTGTTGCACCATCCATTGACCTTAACCAAGGTGCTCTTAATGTGTTGGGTGGTTATGATAATACTTCTATGAAACAACTTCAAACTCTTATGGCCAAGAGTACTGATGGTACTTTGGGTACATTTGCAGGTTGTCCAATCAATAATCAACAAATTAATTGCAATAGTGCAAGTGATGTTGTTGTAGCAAGTTTCTTGTAAAGCAAACATGTAAATTTGTATTATAAATAAAATACAAATTTAATTACATCTTCCACCGTTGAGAGAAGGACCTCTACATGATGGATGAAATATGTTATCTCTAAAAGTACAAATTTGTTGTGGATTAGACACAGTCGTTTGAATTTGTTTAGCCAGTTCAAAACATTTTTTATCGATATCTGATGTAGGATTTACTTGTCGTTTATCACGGAGATAGGAATGAAAGATGTGTTCACAAGAACAAATTTGTTTACCAGTAGAAGTTTTAAAATCTTCAATCATTTGTTCAACTGTTTTTGTTGATTTAGTAGAAGGAGGTTGAGTTGTAGAAGGTTGGGGAATTTGTGTAGTAGGTGGTGGGAGAGGAGGTTTTGGTTTAGGTCTTGGTTTAGTTTTTTTACCAGGTTTTACAGTCTTTTTACCTGGTTTTTTAGTTGTCGAAGGTGGTTGAGTAGTAGATGGAGTATCAGTAGATGGAGGAGTATCAGTAGAAGGTGGAGTATCGGTAGATGGTTGAGGAGTATCGGTAGATGGTTGAGGAGTATCGGTAGATGGAGGAAGAGTATCGTCATAGTAAAAATTATTTGTATTGGATACAACATATAATAAAATCAAACAGCAAATTATAATTAAAAAAACAATCAACATTTATTATATTCAGAATCAAAAATCGTAGCTAAATGTTTCATAACATGATTTCGAGACGAAAGATGAATGTGATATCTTTTGTTAAAAATTTCCAATTCAAAACACAATCCACGGATATTAAATTTAATTTTCATTTATCTTCTTTGAAAATTAAATTATCTTTATAAATTAATTTTCAGTTTTTTCTATAGAATTATAACCATTAGAAAACATATCCAACATATCTCCGATAGATATAGTTGACGACCATAGCGGATTTGCATCACCTGGTTTGATATTTATTATTTTAGCCTTGTCTTTAAACAATTCACATTTATAATGACTTCCTGAATTGATGAGAATTTTATACAACTCGTAGAGATATACATTAAATTTCAAATGTTCTTGATGGTCACTATACATGTACAATATATTAAAGGCAATAGGGTACTTTGATAAATTTAAAGGATACTGAATGGCTAAATTGTCGTATACGCCTCCGTCAATATAATGATTACCATTATACATACATTTTTCAAAGATGATAGGAAGTGAACAACTCATTTTAATGGCTAAAATACATGGTAAATCTGGATAATTTTCATGAGTAATGTATTCAATTTGATTGGTTGTATAATTAAAAGTAACACAAACCAATTCTTTTTTATATTTTTCATACAAGGATTTCATAGTAAATAGAGTTCCTGTTTTTTCCAGGGTAATTTGTTGCAATAAATTTTCAATATAAGAAAAGGAAATACCACCTTCTAATTTAAATAATTTCATCATACTAAATTTTATTGCCATGGTATTTAATTCATCTTGATGCTTTACTATATAAGTAATTATTTCAGTTGGGTATAAACCTATAATAAGTAGAAATGAAATAATTGACCCAACTGATGTACCTACAAATAAATCAATATTGGACATTGAAAATAGATTTTCATCCAGTGTTTTTTGAAGAGCCCCCAATATCATAATTCCGTGTAACCCTCCACCTGAAATTACTATACTATTGATATTATCATCCATATCATCGTGGCACATCTTTTTAAATTTGTGTTACAATTCAATTATCTCCGAGGTTACAATTTATAAATCAATTTATAAATCAATTAAAATGTCGATTTACAATTCAATTATTTCATCGTTAATCCATGTTTTTGTAGTGTCATCGAGATATGTACACACTATTTTATAATAACCTAGACATTGAGGTGTATAATTTATATTATGGAAATCCATATTTGGTCCTAAAAATTGTTGAATGTGTTCAAAAATTTCTAGTGGTTCTTCTGTTTCAGCATCCTTATAACCATGTATAGATACAATTCTATTGGGCCCCTTTTTTTTGGAAACGAGTAGATTGTAATTTTTACCTTCAAAATTATAAGTTATAAAGTATTTATTCTTATGTTTTGGGTGAGGTATATGGGTTGGTTTAAATAACAATGATGAGTAATAATAAATATAGTTGTAGAACAGTTTAAACATTTATTATTTTACACTAAATTTTAAATCCATTTAAAATTTATCAATGGTACACTTGTG
>CXWK01005782.1_pt1 | contig 48156 bp, 53 predicted proteins | sample 590851 | NCBI WGS metagenome assembly CXWK01 (sample SAMEA3498364, study PRJEB10139) | wastewater metagenome | biome: wastewater treatment plant; material: activated sludge | place: Denmark | collected 2014-08-01 | reverse complement strand
GGTTGAAACGTCGTTTGAAGCGGCGCGCGAGAGGATGCGGGCGCGTTCGGCATTGACCGGCGTTGCCGTGTTCCTGACTGTTGCGAGCGTCACCGCCGTCCTGTGGTATGGCGCATCCGAAGTGATCGCCGGCCATATGACCGGCGGCCGTCTCGGCCAGTTCGTGCTCTATGCGCTCTTCGCCGCCGGTGCACTGGGCGAAGTGTCGGAAGTCTGGGGTGAGGTCAGCCAGGCGGCCGGTGCCACCGAACGTCTGAGCGAATTGCTCGCAACCGTGCCCGACATCCGCTCGCCAGCCCACCCAACGCCGTTGCCCAACCCGCCGCTGGGCACGATTGCCTTTGAAGGCGTGTCGTTCGCCTATCCCAACCGCACGGATGCCCAGGCCGTCGAGAACGTGACGTTTAGTGTCGGCAAGGGTGAGACGGTGGCCCTCGTCGGCCCATCGGGCGCCGGCAAGAGCACGATCCTCGGCCTGTTGCTGCGGTTCTACGATCCGCAAGCAGGCGTCGTCCGCATCGACGGCGTCGACGTGCGGCAGGCCGATGTGGAAGCCGTGCGCGGCCGCATGGCGCTCGTCCCGCAGGACGTGGCGCTGTTTGCCGACACCGTGAACGAGAACATTCGCTATGGCACGCCGGGGGCATCCTTGGAGGATGTGAAGCGGGCCGCCGCCGCCGCACAGGCCGACGCATTCATCCGCGCCCTGCCGGAAGGCTATGAAACCAAGCTCGGTGAACGCGGCGTGACGCTGTCAGGTGGGCAGCGCCAGCGCATCGCCATTGCGCGCGCTATTCTGAAAAATGCGCCGGTCCTTCTGCTCGACGAGGCGACGAGCGCGCTCGATGCCGAAAGCGAAGGCGCGGTGCAGCGCGCGCTCGAAGGTCTGATGTCGCATTGCACGACACTCGTCATCGCTCACCGCCTGGCAACCGTGCAGAAGGCCGATCGCATTCTCGTGATCGACAAAGGCCGGATCGTCGAGAGCGGCACGCATGGCGAACTGGTGCGCAAGGGCGGCATCTATGCCCGGCTTGCCGAACTGCAGTTCGGGCGCGAAGCAGCGGAATAGGTCGCGCGGCGATGTGCATTGGGCCGGCGCCGTGGTAGGCTGGCGCCATGGCCGCCACCGATTTCAAAACCGTCGACGAATACCTGGCAGCACGGCCCGCTGCCGTTCAGCCGCTGCTGAAGCTGGTGCGCAAGGCCATTCAGAAGGCGCTGCCTGAGGCCGAGGAAGTCATCTCCTACCAGATCCCGGCCTATAAGATCGGCGGCAAGACGGTGATCTATTTCGCCGGCTGGAAGGAGCACTATGCCATCTATCCGGCGAATGAAGCGCTGATTGCCGCGCTGATGGCCGATAGGAAGCTCAATCGCGGCAAAGTCCTGCTGCCCGGCAAGCTGGTCAGCCGCACCATCCAGTTTCCGCTCGATGCCGGGGTGCCTGCCGATCTTATCGGCCGTATCGCGCGGTTGCGCGCCAGGGACGTGGCGGAGCTGACGAAGCCAAAGTCCGCTCGCAAGGGGGCTGACAAGACAACGCGCCGCGCCGCGTCCATGAAATCCAAGCGCTGGCTCTAACTCTTTCCGGCTCTAGCCTTTGGTCACCACGACTTCGAGATATTCACTCGGCACGATGAGCGAGCGTGATCCGTCGCGATTGAAGCGGTTGAGCAGGTCGACGATGTCAGCTTGCAGAGCGGCCTGCTTCTCGCCGTCGAGCGCGGCAAAGGCCCGGTTGGTCGGGCCATAGTAGGTCTTGAAGATTTCCAGCCAGTGGCCGGGCGACTTATAGCGGAAGTGAAAGATCTGCTTGGCAGCTTCCACCTTCTGTCCGGGGAAGAGTTCGGCAAGCCGCGCCTGGGTTCCCCAAAGTGCGGGTGATTTGATGCCGGCAGGCGGCGGCACGTGCTTGCCGATGGTCTTGAACAGCTGGCCGATGAAGCCGTCGGGGGTCCAATTGGCAAGGCCGATGCGGCCGCCACGGCGAACGACGCGCGTCATCTCGGCCGCGGCCTTATCCTGATTGGGGGCGAACATCACGCCAAAGGAGGAAAGCACGGCATCGAACGTGCCGTCATCGAACGGGAGGGCCTCGACGTCGGCTTGCTGGAACGTGACATTCAGCCTGTCGGCGTGAGCGCGCTCCTTGGCGCGCTCAAGAAGGGCACCGACATAATCGGTCGATGTCACGTCGGCAAACTGCCGGGCGGCCGCGAGAGTGGCGTTGCCGTTGCCGGCCGCGACGTCGAGCACGCGCTCTCCCGCGCGAAGATCGATCGCCTCGCACAATCTTTCACCGGCCAGTTGCAGGGTCGTGCCGACGACCGAGTAGTCGCCGGCGGCCCAGGTGGCCTGTTGGCGTTGCTTGATTGCCGTGTAATCGGGGGCTGTTGACGTGTCAGACATGGCGAACCTCCTGGTGTAGCCAATTCCCCTCGGATAATCCCTTTGCGATCCGTCCGGTTCCCGTCAACCGGCGGCTATCTGTTCGTCAGCTTCAACTCGATGCGGCGGTTCTTTTGCAGTGCTTCATCGCTCGTGCCTTGCTCGAGCGGGCGAAACTCGCCGAAGCCTGCGGCCACAAGCCGGTCGGCCGGCACGCCGCGCGAGATCATGTATTTGACGACGGAAGCGGCGCGCGCGGTCGACAATTCCCAGTTGGAGGGGAACTGCGAGCTGGCAATCGGGCGCGAGTCGGTGTGGCCATCGATCTGAAGCGCCCAGTCGACCTCATTGGGGATTTGCTTGTCGAGATCGAGGATGGCGGCGGCGAGCTGGTCCATGGCGCTGAGGCCTTCAGGCGTCAGCGTCGCGGAGCCTGAGGGAAACAGCACTTCGCTTTCGAACACGAAGCGGTCGCCGACGACGCGGATATCCTTGCGGTCCTTCAACAGCTCGCTCAAGCGGCCGAAGAAGTCGGACCGGAAGCGCTGCAACTCCTGCACCTGCCGGGCGAGCGCCGCGTTCAACCGTGCGCCCAGATCCTTGATGGTCTTGTCGCTCTCCACGTCCTTCTTCTCGGAGGCTTCGAGCGCTTCGTTCAGCGCGGCGATCTGGCGGCGCAGCACAAGCAACTGCTGGTTCAGCAAATCGACCTTGGCCAAGGCCTCGTTTGAAATGTTCTTTTGCGATTCAAGATCGGTGGTGAGCGCCGAAATGCGTCCCTCGGCCAGTTTTGCCTGCTCATCGGCGCCTAGACCGGCGCCGGAGAGCTTGGCATTTTCGTCCTTCAACGTCGCAAGCGAGGCCTGCAGCGCCGCAAGTTCGTCCTCGGCGGATTTCGCCTTGCCTTTTTCCAGCGACAGGAGGCTCGTCAGCTCGGTAATCTGGCGCGTCAGCCGTTTCAAGGCCGTGTCCTTGCCGCTCGCCTCTTCGGCCGCGAAGTACTGCGCGATCATGAACAGCGACATGAGGAACGTGACGACGAGTAGCAGCGTCGAGAGGACGTCGACATAGCCCGGCCAGAACTCGCCGTATTCGCCTGAGCGCCTGGTGCGACCGCGCGCCATCGCCTGCTAGCTCCCGCGCTTCATGGTTTCAGCGAGGCTTTTCAGCATATTTGCGACTTCGGCCTGCTGCGCGGCCTGCTCGTCCACCCACTCGCGCACCACTTTCTGTTCGACGCGCATTTGATTGACGAGCTGGTTCACGCCCTTGGCGAGATCGCGCACGTCGTCTCCGGCGGCGGGCGCGCCCTTGCCAAGAGCGGCGGGCGGCGCCACCGGTTGCTCGGCGAGCCGGCTCGTAAATTCTTCAAGCGAGCGCTGCATGTCGACGACGGCGCCGAGCAGCTGGCGATTGACATAGTCCGACGATGACGAGCCTGTGCCCGACGGTGAAAGCTCGGTGATGCCGGACAGCCATTCTTCAAGTTCATTATAGAACCGGTTGTGGGCGTGGCTGGCCTGCAGTTCGAGGAAACCCAGCACCAGCGATCCGGCCAGACCCAGAAGCGATGACGAGAACGCCGTGCCCATGCCCTTCAAAGGCGCGGACAAGCCGGCCTTGAGATCGCCAAACAGCTGCACGTTGTCGGTCGCCTTGGTGTCGAGCGTATCGATGGCCCTGCCGACGGAGTTGATGGTCTCGAGCAGGCCCCAGAAGGTGCCGAGCAGGCCTAGGAAGACCAGCAGGCCGACAAGATATCGGCCGGTATCGCGCGCTTCGTCGAGCCGCGAGCCGATCGAATCCATGAACGAGCGCATGGCGGCGGTGGAGAGCGACAGTGAACCGGTGCGGTCGCGCAGCATGGTCGCCATCGGCGCCAGCAGCCGCGGCTTATGGCCAATGGCCAGTCCCGGATCGGCGATGCGGAAAGCGTTGACCCAGCGGATTTCCGGATAAAGGCGGATGACCTGACGGAAGGCGTAGATAATGCCGAGCCCCAGCACGCCGACAATCAGGCCGTTGAGGCCGGGATTGTTCATGAACGACTTGACGAGCTGCTCGTGCAGGATCGCGGCGAGGAACCCGACAAGAGTCAGGAAAATCAGCATCCGCAACAGGAAAACGCCGGGTGGTGTCAAATGCCGGGAGACGGGCGCCACGGCCGCGGCATCGCTTTGACGGGTCTTGGCCATGCGGCTCACTCCGGCAATGTCATGTCCCACTTAAAGTCGGCCCGCACCATAGCCGAAGCCACTGCCAGCGAAAACCGGCAAGATCATGCTCCGCGAGGCGTGGAGACTTGGCGTCACAATCAGCAAAACGGGAGCTTCGCGAGGCGAGGTTAACGCTCCCGGCGCGTCAGCCGGAGGTATGGCCGACGAACGGCAGCAGCAGCTGATGGATGGCCTTGTTGGCGGCGATGACGTCGCCCGTCTCCAGCATGCGCTCGGCGCCATCGAGATCGGAGACGAAGCCGCCCGCTTCCCGGACGATGACGATGCCGGCCGCGAGATCCCAGGATTGCAGGTTGCGCTCCCAGTAGCCGTCGAAACGGCCGGCAGCGACGAAGGCGAGATCGAGGGCGGCGGAGCCGGTTCGGCGGATCCCGGTCACTTCCTGCATCAGCGTGCCCATCTCTTTCAGGAAGCGGGCATGTCCGGTGCGGCCGCGATGAGGGATTCCGGTCGTCAACAGAGCGTCGGCCAGCGTCTTGCGGCCCGCGACACGCAAGCGCCGGTCGTTCATGAAGGCGCCCTTGCCCTTTTCCGCGGTGAACAATTCATCGCTGACAGGATTGTAGATGACGCCCGCGACCAGCTGGCCCTCGCGCTCAAGTCCGATCGAAATGGCAAACAGCGGATTGGAGTGCAGGAAGTTGGTGGTGCCGTCGAGCGGATCGACGATCCAGCGGTGGGACTTGTCGCCGCCCTCGATCACGCCGCGCTCTTCCATGACGAAGCCATAGCCCGGCCGCGCCTTGTTGAGTTCCTTGAAGATGATGTCTTCGGCCTTGTGGTCGGCGGCCGAGACGAAGTTGGCCGGCCCCTTGATCGAAACCTGAAGCTGCTCGACTTCGCCGAAATCACGATTGAGGCTGCGTCCCGCCTTGCGCGCGGCCGAGATCATCACGTTGAGGGTGGGCGAGACGTTGAGCATCGAGGGGTCCAGTTGGCCTAGTCCGGCAAGCCCGGCTGCGCACCAGAGATGCCGCGGCAGGGGTGGGCGGGTGACTAGCCCCTATCGCAGCCCCTGGCAAGGCTCATGGGCGGGGCTCATGGACGCTATACTTACTCGACCGGTTCGAGCTGTATCCGGTCGGACCATTCGGACGCCGCTGCCTGGGCTTTTTGCAGTTCGGACTTGGACAGTTTGGCAACCCTATCGTCGAGTGTCTTGTCTTCGACGCCGTTCTTTGCGGCAATGAGCCGCCACTTGGCGCCTTCGACCGGGCTTTTGTCGACGCCCACACCTTCGAAGTGAATATAGGCCAAGCGGTTCTGAGCCCCGGCAATTCCTTTACCCGCAGCCGACTTCATCAAGGCGATGGCCTTGGGCTCGTCCTTGGTGAGGCCGAAGCCTTTCAGAAGCAGCACGGCGTAGTCGTATTCGGCGGCGGCATGCCCCTGTGCCGCGGCCCGTGACAGCCAGCGCGCCGTTTCAACCGCGTTCGGTTCCACGCCGCTGCCGGTCTGATAGAGGGCCGCCAGATCGTACTGCGCCTGAGGAATGCCCTTTTCGGCAGCGTAGCGGATGTGCTGAAAGGCGCGCGAGGGGTTTTCCGGCTTGCCGTCGCCTTTGAGAAACAGGACGCCAAGATTGTAATTGGCTTCCGCGTGGCCGGTCAGCGCCGCCTTTTCAAACATCTGCGCTGCGGCAACGCGGTTCTTCTCGACCCCGCGGCCTTCGGCCAGCATGAGGCCAAGTGCGAACATGGCCGGCACGTCGCCGGCCTCGGCGCCGCGCGTATACCAGTTGACGGCCGCCTTCTCGTCTCTGCCGACGCCGAGACCTTCCGCATAGATGCGGGCAATGAGCGTGTTGGCCTGCGGCTCGCCGCGGCCGGCCGCTTCTTCGGCGAGCTTCAAGGCGGTCAGATACTGTCCCTGATCGAAGGCGAGGTAAGCGGGATCGTCGCCGCCAGCCGGCACGGAGGCGGGAACTATTTTCTTGATGTCGCTGGCCGAAGCGGGTTTGCCAGCGGTGGTCTTTGCGGCGGCTGGCTTTGCCGGCGCAACCTTTGGTTTATCGGCTGGCGTTTCCGAGCCGCCGAACCAGGAGCTGCTTTCCGCTCGCGCTGGAAAAGCAATGCAGGTAGCGCTCACTGCTGCGCATAGGGCGAGCGCGAATTTGGCGCGTCCGAGGCTCATGCCGGTGTCTCGATCGTAGTGCCGCCGGCGGCAATGGCGTGCACGAATGCTATCAGTTCGTCAGCCGAGGCGGCGACCGGCAGCGACACGGCGACAAAATCCGCGCCGGTGGCGTAAAGTCCGGCCGCATCCTCTTGGCCTTGCACGTCCATGGCGACGCAGGGGACTTCGAAAATCTCACTCCACCAGGACACCAGATCGGTCTGGCGCTGCCGCGCGGTCGGCTTGTCTTCGACATGCGGAGGAATGCCGAAGGCGACGTAATCGGCGCCGGCCTCGGCCAGCTCCATGGCATCGTGGCGCGAGCGTCCGGCGTCGGCGCCGACGATGGCGTGCGATCCCAGGTGCTCACGCGCGGCGCGGTAGCGGGTCAGTTGATCCTTGCTCCACGTCAGGTGCACGCCATCGGCCTTGAGACTGCGGGCGAGCGCCACATCGTCCGCGATCAGCATGGCAACGGACTTTTTCTGGCCGAGACCGATCAGGTCCTTGGCGAGCGCGGCATCGATCCGTCCACCCGGGCCAGGGGTCAATAGAACCGTCGAAACGGGAGCGGCGGCGAGCGCCGTCAGCAGCGTCTCTCTCGCACGCGTTCCACCCTCACCGCTGCAATCGAGGGTGAGATACAAGTCTGCAGGGTCTGGCACGTCGAACTCCTCGTCGCTCCGAGGGGCTATCGAAGCCGATTGAGGCAGAAAAAGGAAGATCGGCGTGGCGTTGCGTCGAAGCGATGGAAAACTTGAGGCGGTTGAACCGGCAACGGCAGGTAAATTTTGCTAATTTGATGTCTATGCCGGTTGTCCACGGGCGCGGCGCAGGTCATGGTGTCGCTCCAAAGACGCGATTTTTTTGGGATCATTCCCCTCCGACTTCAAATTGGCCATGTTGCTGGGTCACCAGCAAATGGCTCAAAGGCCCATGTTTCAGGCATTGCCGACGGGAGCACAACGCACATGACGACCAAAGCTGCCTTGCGCGCGGCGACTGCGGGATTTTGTCTTGTGACCGCTGGCGGATTTCTGACGGCAAATAACGTGCGCTCCGAGCCCGCAAAGGACGCCGGCGCCAAGCCGGTGCAAACGGCCACGCAGACGACAGGTGAGCAGGGCGCGCCGCCTGCGACTGATGCAACGCCGGTCACGGCTCCGCCATCGACCTCAGTACCATCGCCTGCTGCGGCGCCAGCCGCTAGCCCTGAAACACAGCCTCAGCCGACCGCGCCCGCCACGACCGCCGTTCCGCCCGCGCCTTCAGCCGATCCTGTCATTGATGCCGTGCGCCGCTTGCTTGCTGACAAGTCATTCTCCGGCAAACCGGATGCCGAAGACGTCGCCGCGCTGAGCGCCTTCTATGGCGCGCGATCCGAGGCGATCTGGATCAAGCACGGCGCATTCAACGACAAAGCGAAGGCGTTGGTGGCCGAGTTGAAAAAGGCCGAGGACTGGGGGCTCGATCCCGCCGCGTACGCCGTGCCGGACCTGAGCAGTGGAGCGGCGGCCGGCGTCTCCGGCGAGGCCGAGGCAAAGCTGTCGCTCGCTGCAATGCGCTATGCCCGTCACGCCCGCGGCGGCAGGGTCTCGCCCCTGGCGCTGAGTAACATTCTCGACATGAAGCCGCCGGTGAAGGAGGCCAAAGAGGTCATCGCCGAACTGTCGGCGGCGGCCGAGCCCGACGCCTACATCCGTGGCCTGCATCCCAAACATCCGCAATTCGAGGCTCTGCGTCAGGCCTTGATCAAGGCGCGCGGACCGGCCGCACCCGAAGCGCCCATCGACGAAGCGCTGACCGTCAAACTGCCGGACGGCAAGACGCTCAAAAAAGGCGCCGAGCACGACGACGTCGCGCTGCTGCGCAAGCGGCTCAAGATCGAGACGCCGGAAAACGCCAATGCGCGCATGTTCGACGACAAGGTCGAGGAGGCGGTAAAGGCCTATCAGACCGCCAACGATCTGAAGGTCAATGGACAGCTCACAGCCAAGATGCGTAGCGCGCTCAATAGGGAAGGCGAACCCAAGAAAGCCGACCCCAAGCGCGACATCGATCAGTTGATCGTCAACATGGAGCGCTGGCGCTGGCTGCCGGCCGATCTCGGCCCGTTCTACGTGATAAACAACATTCCCGAATTCGTCAGCAGGACGATGAAGGGGAACGACGAAGTCTTGAAGCAGAAGATCATCGTCGGACTGCCGTCGTGGCCAACGCCGGTTCTCACCTCCAGCATGGAATTCGTGATTTTCCATCCCGAATGGGGCGTCCCGGACGGCATCAAGATGAAAGAGCTGCTGCCGCGCTTGAAGCGGGCGTCGAACCAGGGTGGCGGTTTCTTCGATCAGCTGTTTGGTGGCGGGTCCAGCGGCGGCGCCCGGGTGCTGGCTGCCTACAAGCTCAAGCCGTCGATCAACGGCCGCCCGGTCAATGCCGATAACATCGACTGGGGCAAGGTCGATATCCGCCAGTTCAGCTTCGTTCAGCCGGCGGGGGGAGAAAACCCGCTCGGCATGGTCAAGTTCCGCTTTCCCAACCGGCATGACGTCTACATGCACGACACGCCGCAGAAGTCGTTGTTCGCCAAATCGTTCCGCGCGCTCAGCCACGGCTGCCTGCGCGTCGAGCAGCCGCGCAAGCTGGCGGAAGTTCTGCTTGCCGAGGATTCCGGCATGAGCGCGGAGAAGGTTGGTTCGTTGTGGTCGGGCGGCGGGCACGTGACGCTGTCGAAGCCGGTGCCGGTCTATCTCACCTATTTCACCGCGCGCGTCGACGAGAGCGGCAAGGTCATCCGCTATGGCGATATTTACGGTCATGACAGCCGCGTCGGGCAAGCCCTCATCGGCCGCGCGATCCGCAACGTGGCGCCGACGCCGAATGTCGAGGATGTGGTGGCGAGCACCGAGGATGACGGCAGCGAGCCCCCGCCCACGACCAAGAAGTCAAACAAGAAGCAGCAGCAAGCCGCAAAGAAGAAAAAGCCGGGCACGGAGACGGCCGGCGACATCTTGAACAATGCGCTCTCGGGCCTGCTAGCGAACTAAGAAAGCGGACAGTACCGCAAGCCTTCAGCAAAGGGAGCAGGTAAGCAAGCCGCCTGCTCCCTTTGCTTGATATGCATTGACCCTCACCGCAGAAGTGCCTTGGCGGCGCGGCAGTCGGACGCCCTGCCGGGGCTATTCGTCGTCGTCCTTGCGATCGTCGCTGCTCGCGCGCCCATCGTCATCATCCCCTTCACGCACGTCATCGTGATCGGTGCCGTTTGCGAGGCCAAGAACGTACGGCTGGTTCTCGTCCAGCGTCGAGATGACTGGGTTGCCCGACACCGGATCAACGACGTACCGCACGAAACGGCCCTGCGCATCCATGGCGTTGATTTCGACACAGCTGTCGCCGCTCATTTTTGCCTGAGCAAAGACGTGCCCCCTTTCGAGAACGAATGTCCTGAGCGAGGCAAGGCTCTGCCATTGGCCCTGCGGGGCCGTCGTGCAGGATGCATTCGGTTCCAAGGTCGCGGCTTGTACCGACGAGCCGAGGGCAAAAGCGGCGGCGGTTGCTGCGAGCAGCGAAGTGATTAGAGTTGTCATCGAGTGGCTCCTTTACAGGCTCTGCGGGCCAAATTGCCCGGCGCTGAGGAGCACCATCACATGGTCGCAGTGACGGCTCACTGATGCCCAGTGTCATCGTCGTGTCAGGGGAACGGAAGCAACGCGATGAGCATTCGCGCCGAACAGAAAAAGCGGGTCGCGTTTGGACCCGCCTTTTGTTTTTCGCGTCAGGCGTAGAGTTTACGCCGCCTTTTCGAGCTTCTTGTCCCATTTGCCGAGTGCGGCAAGGCCGTTCATCCGGGCGCGATGGGCGAACGCGCGCTGGCCCGCCGCGACGTTTTCGGATTTGCCGCCCCAGGCCTGCAGCGCGGCTGCCTGCAGGGCGCGGCCGTAGGAGAAGGTGAGCACCCATGGCAGGCCGCCCATGGCATTCATCAGCGAGAGATGCTCGGTCGCCGCTTCATCCGACTGGCCGCCGGAAAGGAAGGCGATGCCCGGCACCGAGGCGGGGACGGTCGCCTTCAAGCACTTCACGGTCTTCTCCGCGACTTCGGCGGCGGATGCCTGCTTGGCCGACTTCTGACCGGCGATGATCATGTTCGGCTTCAGCACCATGCCTTCGAGATTGACGCGTGCATCGTAGAGCTCGCGGAACACCGAGCGCAGCGTCCACTCGGTGACGCGATAGCATTCGTCGATGTCGTGCTTGGAGTGCTCGCCGTCCATCAGCACTTCCGGCTCGACGATCGGCACGATGCCGGCTTCCTGGCACAGCGCGGCGTAGCGGGCGAGCCCATGGGCATTGGCCTTGACGCAGTTCCATGTCGGGCAGCCGTCGGCAATGGTGATGACGGCGCGCCACTTCGCGAACCGGGCGCCGAGCTTGTAGTACTCATCAAGCCGCTCGCGCAGCCCGTCGAGACCTTCGGTGACGGTCTCGATCTTCGAGGTGGGACCGGCGAGCGCCTTGGCGCCGGTATCGACCTTGATGCCGGGAATGGCGCCCGCGGCCTTCATGATGTCGGTGAGCGGCGTGCCGTCCTTGGCCTTCTGGCGGATGGTCTCATCGTACAGGATGACACCCGACACGTGGTTCTTCATGGCGTCGGTCGAACGGAACAGCATCTCGCGATAGTCGCGGCGGCTGTCGGCGGTCGATTCCGTTTTGATCTTGTCGAAGCGCTTCTTGATCGTGCCCGAACTCTCGTCCGCGGCGAGAATGCCTTTGCCGGGCGCCACCATGGCGCGGGCGATGTCTTCGAGTTTTTCGGACATGGAGTGCCTCCGGAACGGGGTCGGGTGTTGATGAAACTTTGGCGCCTCTCTAGCGCCATTCGCAGGAGCGTTAAAGCCCCCCGAATGGGGCGAACGGTGGACGGGGTAGACCAACGCCGGTGGTGCGGTCCAGGATGGCGCAAAAACCCATGTGGAGGGGCTGCTTGCAGGCGTCAGCCCCGCTTCGCCTCGCTCTCGCTGTCGGTCAGTTCCAGGTCCGTTCTGACGCCGGCGGATGCGCCGTACCTGGCCGACGCATAGCGGATGACCAGCACGGCGAGCGCCAGGATCAGGATGGCGCCGGCGAGGATCAGCACGCCGGTATCGGGCTTGCCCTCGTGGTTGACGTAGCCGATCAGGTGACGCGTCACCGCGGTGATGGCGATGTAGACGACGAACCGCAGCGGCATGTGGTTGGTCTTGAAGTAGATGCCGACCATCGAGCCGATTTCGAGATAGATGAACAGCAGCAGCAGGTCTTCGACCGTGGCGTGGCTCTTGGCGGTCATATCGAGGAAGGCGTGGAACGCGGCCCACACGGTCGCCGCGCCGATGGCGAACAGCCCTAGAAAATGAAACGCGTCCATCATCACCGTGCCGAGCGGGTCGATCCGCCGGCGCATGGCCTCCGACAGTCCTTCGCTCGTGGTCTCTGGATCCGCCATTTCGCTCTCCCGCACGTCCCGCTCGCCGCGCTTCAGAGATAGCACGGTCCGCAGGCGCCCATAAGAACGACTAAAGCCGCGCGGCGATTGACGCAGCGCGGCTTTGCAGGTGATCCTGATCGGGATTGGCGGGGCGGTGGACGCCGCCGCGATCCGGCCGGCAATTCGCTCAGATGAGCTTGCCCATCGCCACGGCCGTATCGGCCATGCGGTTGGAGAAGCCCCATTCGTTATCATACCAGGAGAGCACACGCACCAGCTTGCCGTCCATGACCTTGGTCTGGTCGAGGTGGAAGATCGAGGAATGCGGGTCGTGGTTGAAGTCCATCGACACGTTGGGCTGATCGGTGGTGCCAAGCACGCCCTTCAACGGACCCGAAGCCGCCTTGAGGATCGCGGCGTTGATCTCGGCTACCGTCGTCTCGCGCTTGGCGAGGAACTTGAAGTCGACCACCGACACGTTCGGCGTCGGCACGCGGATCGAGGTGCCGTCGAGCTTGCCATTCAACTCCGGCAGCACGAGGCCAACCGCCTTGGCGGCGCCGGTCGTGGTCGGGATCATCGACAGGCCGGCGGCGCGGGCGCGGTAGAGATCCTTGTGCAGCGTGTCGAGCGTCGGCTGGTCGCCGGTGTAGGCGTGGATCGTGGTCATGAAGCCCTTGTCGATGCCGACGAGGTCGTGCAGAACCTTGGCGACGGGGGCTAGGCAGTTGGTGGTGCACGAGGCGTTGGAGATGACGAGGTGATCCTTCGTCAGCTTGTCGTGATTGACGCCGTAAACGACGGTCAGATCGGCGCCGTCGGCCGGTGCCGAGACGATGACGCGCTTGGCGCCGGCATCGAGGTGGGCCTTGGCCTTGTCCTTCGACGTAAAGATGCCCGTGCATTCGAGCGCGATATCTACGCCCAGAGCCTTGTGCGGCAACTCGGCCGGGTTCTTGACGGCGGTCACTTTGATCGGGCCGCGGCCGGCATCGATCGTGTCGCCCGTCACCGTCACATTGTGGGGGAAGCGGCCGTGCACGCTGTCGAAGCGCAGCAGATGCGCGTTGGTCTCGACCGGACCCAGATCGTTGATGGCAACAACTTCGATATCCTTGCGCCCCGACTCGATGATGGCGCGCAGCACGTTGCGGCCGATGCGACCAAAGCCATTGATCGCGACTTTCACTGCCATGATGATGTATCCTCCGGAAAGATGACAGCGGCTGCCGTAACGCCATGAGCGTGACACGGGGGAAGTGAAGTTGTGCCGCTTCAGATGATTAGCGGGCGCCATTAACTGGACGCAGCGGGGCCCTGTCAATGCGTCACGCCTTTCCTCAGGGTGCGACTTCTGGCGAATTTGCCGGTTTTCCCGAGACGGCGAACAGAATTGCGCCGACTTGTGTTGACGCGGTTTGGTTAGCGCACGTAACGTGTCGCTTCGAATTGATGAGTGATCGTTGCGTCCGCCGTGTCGCCGTTTGAGGCCAAGTGAGGCAATGCCGGAACGCTCAACAGCTAGATCCAAGCGTGGAGACGCAACAACCGCCCGCAAACCGCCTGCCGGAACCGGTTTGGAGGAGGAGAACGCGCGTCTTAGAGCCGAGCTTGCGGCGGCACATGCGCGCATCGCCGAGCTTGAGCTCAAGAACACCGAAATCATCAATCGCATTGATTGGGTTATCGATTCGCTCCATAACCTGCAGGATTGAGGTTAGCCGCCGCAAGGCGAGGGGAGCGGCCGTTGGCCCAGGTTGCCATCAGTCTCAACAAGCGCACCTACCGCTTCGAGTGCGGCGAGGACGAGGCCGAGCGGCTGGAAGCGCTCGCCAATTATCTGAAGTCCAAGCTTGACGCGCTGATGCTCCAGCATGGCTCCATCGGCGACGAGCGCCTGGTGATCATGGCGGCTCTGACGCTTGCCGACGAGCTTTTCGATGCCCGCGCCGATATCGACAATCTGCTTGAAGGGTCGGCTGACGAGCAGACGGAGAAGCTGCGCTCTGCGCTCAAGACCGGATTGGAAACCAGCAATCCAGTGACCGCCGCAGCCGTATCCTCGTCGTCGAAGACCGGCAATTGAAGTGATCTACGCGCCGATGACCCTGGATTTTGCCGGGCCAATCGCCTAAATCAAACGGGCTGCGGGGCCCGTTAGGGGCAATATGACCCGGGGGCCTATAAGATCCGCTTGGGTGCTGTCCCTGGCCGGAACCGTGGTTCCGGACACATGGTGCCCACCTACACTCGTAGGGACCACGCGGGATCATCGTCCCGACGGCCTTCGCGGCATTATTCATTGCGCCTTCCGAACTCCGCACTCTCTCTGCGCTTCGGATGCCCACCCGCATCCGCGCAGGCGAGCCGGCCGGAAGGTGCATCGCGTCCGGAGATGAACTCAGCCGATGAGTGAAGCCAAGAAGGAGCTGCGAACCCGCGCCCTTGCGTTACGCGCCGCCGCCTATGACCGTCACGGTCCGGACGCAAGCCGCAAGCTTGCCTGTCACGGGCTCGATTTTCTGAAAGTGCAGCCGCCGAAAATCGTCTCAGGTTTTGCCGCGATCCGCGACGAGATCAATCCCGCGCCGCTGATGAGCTGGCTCCATGAGGAAGGCTATCAGCTGGCGCTCCCGGTTATGCAGGGCAAGGGCAAACCGCTTCTGATGCGCGCGTGGACACCGGGCGACGCCATGAACAGCGTTGCCTGGGGCATCGCCGAACCGATGGACGACAAGCCTGAGGTCGAGCCCGACATCCTGCTGGTTCCGCTGCTCGCCTTCGACGCGCGCGGCTATCGTCTCGGCTACGGAGGCGGCTTTTACGATCGCACGCTTGCAAGACTGAGGGCCAAGAAGCCAGTTGTCGCCGTGGGACTTGCCTACGATGAACTAAAGGTCGACGCGGTGCCCACGGAAAGCTATGACCAGCCGCTCGATTGGGCGCTGACACCGTCGGGCCCGGTGAAGTTCTGACATAGGTTTTCCCTCTCCCCGTCCTTCCCGGGGAGAGGGTTAGGGTGATGGGCGGCAACACGCGCTGAACAGGCGGCCGCCCCTCACCCCGACCCTCTCCCCATTTCAAGTGCAGGGAAATAGGGATAGGGAGAAAAATGCGCTTACTATTTCTTGGCGATATCGTCGGCCGGTCGGGCCGGACCGCCGTCTGCGAGGCATTGCCGGGCCTGATCGCCACCCACGGCATCGATTTCGTGATCATCAACGGTGAGAACGCCGCCGGCGGCTTTGGCATCACCGAGGCGATCGTCGATGATCTGATCGATGCCGGGGCCGATTGCATCACGCTCGGCAACCACGCCTTCGATCAGAAGGAGACGCTGGTTTTCATCGAGCGCCAGCCGCGCCTCATCCGGCCGATCAACTTTCCCAAGGGCACGCCGGGGCGCGGCGCCGCCATGATCAAAGCCAAGAACGGCGCCGACGTCCTCGTGATCAACGCCATGGGCCGGGTGTTCATGACCGAACTCGACTGCCCGTTCCGCGCCGTCGACAACGAAGTGACGGCGTGCATGCTCAAAGCCGGCGCCGATGTCATCTTCGTCGATTTCCATGCCGAAGCGACGAGCGAGAAGCAGGCTTTCGGTCAGTTCGTCGATGGCCGCGTGACCGGTGTCGTCGGCACCCACACCCACACGCCCACCGCCGATCAGCGCATTCTCGCCGGCGGCACGGCCTATATGTCGGATGCCGGAATGTGCGGCGACTACAACTCCGTGCTCGGCATGGACCCGGACGAGCCGCTCAACCGGTTTCTCACCAAGATCCCGCGCACGCGCTACGAGCCGGCGCTGGGGCCGGGCACGCTGTCGGGGTTCGCGGTCGATGTGGACGACAAGACAGGACTGGCGGTCCGCTGCGCCGCCTTCCGCCAAGGTCCGCATCTGGAACCGGCGATGCCGCCGTTCTGGACGGACGCAGCCGGCGCCTGAGCCGCCGCCGCGGGATCGGCCAGGGCTTGACCATCGAGACTTGACCAGCAAGGGGCCGCCCGCGCAAAAAGGGCGCCAAATCACCAATTCAACCGGATCTGCGACCCATGGCCGGCCATTCAGCATTCAAGAACATCATGCACAAGAAGGGCCGTGCCGACGCGGCCCGGGCCAAGATGTTCGCCAAGCTCAGCCGCGAAATCACGGTGGCGGCCAAGCTCGGCATGCCGGACCCCGCCATGAACCCGAGGCTCAGGCTCGCCATTCAGGAAGCGCGGGCCGAGAACATGCCCAAGGACAACATTGACCGGGCGATCAAGAAGGCGGCCGGCAACGATACGGCGAACTACGACAGCGTGCGTTATGAGGGCTACGCGCCGGGCGGCGTCGCCATCATCGCCGAAGCGCTGACCGACAACCGCAATCGCACGGGCGGCGCGGTGCGCGCCGTATTTACCAAGCACAACGGCAATCTGGGGTCGACCGGCTCGGTCAGCCACATGTTCAGCCACGTCGGCGAGATCACCTACAAGGCCGGCAAGGGTTCGCCCGATGCGATCCTCGAGGCGGCGATCGAGGCGGGTGCCGACGATGTCGTCTCGGATGCCCAGCAGCACGTCATCACATGCTCGTTCGACAACCTCGGCACGGTGGCCGGTGCTCTCGAAAAGGCGCTTGGCGAACCGGAGAGCGTCAAGGCGATCTGGAAGCCCAATCTGACCACCCAGGTCGACGAAGAGGGCGCGCAGGCGATCATGAAAATGATTGCCGCGCTCGAAGATGACGAAGACGTGCAGAACGTTTTCGCCAATTTCGAAGTTTCGGAAGAGGTGATGAAGAAGCTGACCGCGGCATAAGCCGGCGCCCACGATTTCAATACAATTGAAACTGTCCCTTGAAGTCTAACCCAATTGTTACCCGCTCGATGGCGGAGAAAAGGTCTTTTGCCGGCCGGTTAGGCTGCAATGCCTTCAATTGCTGAAATTTTGTAAACGATTTGATGACCAGTTGGTCATACTCTGACGTCTGGCGCAGGTCATTTGGCATTGAATGGCGCGCCCGGATCAACCCATGGCGCAGCACGGCTCACCACTGTTTGAAGCCTACACCCGCAATCTGCGGCGGCTGTACTGGTCGGAGTTCATCGACCGGCAGATGGATGCGTCGCGCAACTCGACGTTCAAAGCCTCGATCGTCAATGATCCGATAACTGACGCCGACAGTCTGGCCCCTGCCTACGATTATCACCGGCACAGAACGTTCACGCCGAACAGCGACTGACCGGCAACGCCGCTCACGTCAGGTGCCGAAGACGCCGATTGCGGCCGTCACCAGGCCGGCCATGAGCAGTATGAACCCTAAGACCCCGAACACTTGCGAAAGCGAATTGCGCACGGCGTAGCTGGCGACCGTTTTGGCTTTCCCTGTGACGCCCTGTGCGGCTTCAAATTCCGACATGCGGGCTTTGACGTTGTCGGGAATGTCCGGCCTGCCGCGCTTGGCGATGGCGCTCATGGTGGCGCTGACGGCGGCGTCCTTGATTTCGGACGCCATGTTGTTGCGGCTGGCCCAGCGGATCAGCCAAATCCCGGCGGCGCATAACGCGAGGCCGGCAACGAGCCAGCCGGCATCATCGATTGGCATGGTGAATCCCCTCTTTGCTTCAACCGGTTCGCCGCGAAGTGATACGGTCCGCCGAGCGCGTCATTGAAACCATAGCGCCTGTCAATTCGGCCGGAGATGTCCGCCGGAACGTTGACAGGACGCCGTCCCAGGCAAAACACTTATACCCAAATGGCGTGGCGTGGGAGGTGGCGGGATGGCGAGCGATGGGCCGGTAGCAACAGATGCGCCGCGCCGCGTCGGTATTGTCGCGATCCACGGCGTCGGCGATACCGAGCCTGGCTATTGCATCAACAGCCTGATGGACGGCCTCGGCCGGCTCGACCCCGGATACAAGGTCTCGGCGCACACCGAGTATGAGCGTCTGACGCTGCCGCCCGATGATGCCGACCCCGTGACGTTTCCGGTCGCGCGGCGACGGGCCGGGCACAGGGACGGACTGCAGCTGACCGCATTCGAGCTGCATTGGGCCGACATCACGCGGCTGGAACCGGGGCGCATCGCGGCGCTGCTCGGACTGTTCCGGGTCATTTTCGAGTCCCATCACCTCGTCGACGCCATGATCGAGCGGGGGCGCAGCGTCTGGAATTCGGCGGTCCGCGCCATGCTGCTCATCGCCGGATGGATGATGCGCGGGCCGATGGCGGCGTTGACGATTGCGACCTCCGCCATATGCATTCTGCTGCTGTTTGGCCCGGTCGAGCTGAACTTCGGCCCGCAGGATGCGCGCATCAAATTCCTTGGCATCCAAGGTCTGCTGTTGCTGGCCGCTGTCATCGCCCTCGTCTTCATCATCCGTCACAAGGACGTGTCGTGGTACGACACCGTATTCTGGCTGGTGATCACGACGTTCGGGCTGATCGCCCTCGATTTGAACAGCCTCCTTTTCCCTGTCCTCGACTATGTGCCGGCCTTGAAGTTTGGAGACGTGGACAAGGCCGACTGCTCGCTGATCGACAATGCCGGCGCCTGCTACATCAACGAGCTCTACAAGGTGATCATCTGGGGCTGGCGGATCTGGGGGCTCATGGTGTTCGCGTGCATCGTCATCCTGACGTTCAAGATGATGGCGGCGCGCAGCAACACGGCGCGGGCCGATGTCGCGAAGATCGCGACCAGCATCAGCACCGTTATCCTGCAGTTCATGCTGTGGACGACAATCGTCGTTACCGCGCTCTATCCGATGCTCAACCGCGCCGAAACCAATTCGACGTTGAAGCAGGCGCACGGCGTGATTTTCGAAGCCGTCGATGCCGGCAAGATCCCCAAGGACAGCCCGGTCGTCAAAATGGTGCAGGTGCCCAACATCGATCTGGAATGGATCGACCGCTTCCGTTTCATCTACGGATCGACGGCGATGACCATCATCCTGTTCGTCCTGTGTGCCGGCGTGCTTTTGGAGATCCGCCGGGTGAAGGCGAACCGGGGACGGGAGGATTTGAAGCGCATTGCCGAGCGAATGCCGAAACTCCTGTTCAACCGCACGCTCGTCACCATGCTGATCCTGTCGTTTCTGGCGGTGATCACGATGGTGATCTTCCAACCGCGCCTCGACCAGGTGCCGAGCTTCGTCAAATTCCGCGAAAACTTCCTGCCCTTCGCCACCTTCGTAGCGCTGGTGCTGCCGTTCTTCATCGGCCAGAAGATCACCAACGTCGTGCATATCGCCCGCGACCTGATCGACCACCAGTACAGCCCGCGGATCGAGACCGGCACGTATTTCATCCCTTCGCTCCGGAATGTCCGGCATATCCGTCCGCGCCGGACGGCCATTCAGGGCCGTCTGCTGGCGTTGCTCGAAAAGTTCGTCGCCAAGGAACGCTTTGACGAGGTCATCTTTGTCGCCCACAGCCAGGGTTCGGTCGTGGCGTATGACTTCATTCGTGCCGAGGCTCCGGATTATCCCGAGCTCGGCGGGGCAAAGCCGTCGTTGATCTCGTGCGGATCGCCTCTGGGGCCGGTCTATCAGAAGTATTTTTACGAGTATGGGCCGAAGGATTTCATGCCCGCCCCGATGGCCGGCGCGCTGTCGCGCTGGATCAATCTCTACCGGGTCGACGACTATATCGGCGGCCGGGTGGAGGTGGCGAAGGGGCTTGTCATCGACAACCGCGTGCTGCCCCCCGGCGGCCATATGGACTATTGGAGCGAGCCGGCGGTCGCCGCCGCTATCGACGCCCTGCTGCGCCCAGACGCCGCCGGTAAGCCACCTGCTGCCGCCGCGACGCCCTCAACAGCCCCGGGCCATGCTATGGCGGAGGCATGAGAGACACTGCGATTCGCATCTTGGGGCTGGACCCCGGACTCCGCCGGACCGGGTGGGGCGTGATCGAGAGCGACGGCGCGCGGCTGACCTACGTCGCCTCCGGCGTCATCACCTCGGACGCGGAGGAGGCGTTGGCCTACCGGCTGAAAATGCTGTTCGACGGCGTCGCCGGCGTCATATCGAGTTTCCGGCCGGCCGAGGCGGCGGTTGAGGAAACCTTCGTCAACGAGAACCCGCGTTCGACCTTGAAGCTCGGCCAGGCGCGCGGCGTGGTGCTGCTGGCGCCGGCCACGCGCGGGCTCATGGTCGCCGAATATTCGGCCAACCTCATCAAGAAGACCGTGGTTGGAACGGGGCATGCCGAGAAGCAGCAGGTGGGCGCCATGATCGGCTTTCTGTTGCCTAAGGCGAAGTGCCAGAGCGCGGACGAGGCCGATGCGCTGGCGATTGCCATCTGCCACGCCAACCACCGCACCAGCCGGGCGCTGGCGGCCGAGCATCTGTTGAAGGTCGCGCGCACATGATCGGCAAGCTCAGGGGCAAGGTCGATGCCATCGGCGAGAGCTTTCTCATCATCGACGTGGGTGGCGTCGGCTACGAGGTTCAAGCCTCTGCGCGGACGCTGCGCAATTTGAAAACCGGTGATGAGGTGACGCTCACCATCGACACGCACGTGCGCGAGGACGCCATCCGCCTGTTCGGATTCCAGAGCGAACTCGAGCGCAGCTGGTTCCGCACGCTGCAGACCATTCAAGGCGTCGGCGCCAAGGTGGCGCTCGGTGTCTTGGGTGTGCTGGCGCCGCAGGATCTGGCCAACGCCATTGCCTTGGGCAATTTCGCCGCCGTTGAAGAAACGCCGGGCGTGGGCAAAAAGCTCGCGCAGCGCATCGTCATCGAGTTGAAGGACAAGGCGCCGGCCTTGTCGGTGGCCGGTCTTCACGTGCCCGTTGCCGCAGCCGGTGGACAGAGCCTGGCCGCCGCCGCCCCGCCGCATGCTGCGGCCGAAGCCATTTCGGCCCTGACCAATCTTGGCTACAACCCGGCGCAGGCTTCCGCAGCCGTGGCCGTGGCGATGAAAGAGTTCGGTGACGCCGCCGATACGGCCAAGCTCATCAAGCGCGGCTTGAAAGAATTGGCGCGTTAGGCTGACGTCAGAGCAATGCAGGAATGGCTGTGCTAGGATTTGTCCGTGAAGGCTTGGTAGCGTGCGATTGAACGAGCGTAAGGGTAAAATCTGGCGATGGCGGCATTTGTAGTGGCGCATGGCGCGTGGTCGGCGGGCTTCGTGTGGAAGAAGATGCGGCCACTGCTCGCGGCCTCAGGTCATACGCTGTGGGCACCGTCATACACCGGCCTCGGCGAGCGTATGCATCTCGCCGCGCCGGAGATTGATCTCAACACCCATATCGAGGACATCGTCTCGCTCATTTTTCATGAGGATTTGAGCAGCGTCTCTCTGATCGGCCACAGCTACGGCGGCATCGTTGCGACTGGCGTCGCCGATCGCATGCCGGAACGGGTCTCGCGGCTGATTTATCTCGATGCCTTCATCCCGAAAGATGGCCAGAGCATGCTCGATTGCGCCATCCCCGAGCAGCGCAGCCGCTGGCTCAAGAGTGCGGAGACCGACGGTGATGGCTGGCGCGTCATGCCCAATCCGCTGCCTCCCGATACGAGCGCGGAGGATGCCGCGTGGATCCTGCCGCGCCGCCATCCCCAGCCGCTCAAATCGATGTCGACGCCATTGTTGCTAGGCAATGGCAACCCAAAAGTGCCGAAAAGCTATGTCTACTGCACGCGGATCGGGCCTGGCGACATGTTCGGTCCCTACGCGCGGCAGGCCAAGGCCGATCCCAATTGGCGCTATTTCGAAATGGATGCCAGCCACTCGCCCCACGTGACAGCGCCGGAGGCATTGGCGCGCATCCTGAACGACATCGTGGGGTCCGGGTGACGATCTACGTCGATGCCGACGCATGCCCGGTAAAGGACGAGGCCTTGAAGGTCGCGGACCGCCACGGCCTCAAAATCATTTATGTGGCCAACAGCTGGATGCGCCTTCCCGATCACCCGCTTGTTGAGCGCGTCGTCGTCGCTAACGGCGCCGATGCGGCCGACGATTGGATCGCCGATCGCGCCGGGCCGGGCGACATCGTCGTCACCCAGGATATTCCCCTGGCGAGCCGCGCTCTCAAGGCCGGCGCTCAGGCGATCGGCAACACCGGCAAGCCGTTCAACGATGCGTCGATCGGGATGGCGCTGGCCATGCGCGAACTCTCGCAGCACCTGCGCGAGACCGGCGAAAGCCGCGGCTTCAACGCGGCGTTCACCAAGCAGGACCGGTCCAGGTTTCTGGAAGCGCTGGAGCAGGCGGTGCAGCGGACTAAGCGGAGCGGATGACGGCAAGATGCAAAACACCACCAACGGACAACGGGCCCTGTGGATGGTGCTCATCACCTCGCTGGCCACACCGTTCTTCGCCGCTCTTGTAATGGCGGCGCTGGGGATCCTTCACCAGATCCTCGATCTCGATCTCCTGCCGATCGGCGAGGGTACGGTCGGCGCGTTCGCGGCGCGCATCTTCTTGTGGTCGACGTTTCCTGCGGCGATCACAGCCTTGGCGCTGGTGCCGTTTGTGCTGCAAGGCGGCACCTACGGTTGGCTTCATGCTGCAATCGCAGGCGTCGCGGCCTGCGGGGCGGCGGCCATGGTGTTTCCGGCGCCGTTCACCGGATCCGTGCCGCTGGTGGCGTTTGCCGCCGGGCTTCTCTCCGTTGGGATCAGGGCTCTGCTGATTCATGCCGGGATCTTGAAACCATGACGCCGTCCTGGCCGCACCCGATACGAGGGGCCGGCGTGGCGCTGCTTACCGCCGTCCTGGGACCGCCCATCGGTAATGCCGCGTTATGGGTGTCCCTGTTCCTGCCGAGCGCTCTCGCCGAGGGCATCTCCGCTTCAACCGCCGAGACCTTGAGCGCGTTCGCGGCGTTCCTCGTCTATACAAGTGTGTTCGCTTTTGTATTCGCCGGGATTGCGGCGATCATCGCCGGTATCGCCCTCGGTCTCCATACCGCCCGGCATGGAACGTTCTCGTATGCGCGGGCCCTGGCGACGGGCGCGCTCTCCATGTGCGCCAGCATCGTCATCATCGAACTGTCGGTTGCCACCCGGCCCGATGGCCAAAGCACCCTTCCGGTCCTGCTGTTTCTGGTGCCGCTCGCCGCGGTTTCAGCCGCTATTTGCCGGTTCCTGTCCGGTCTCACGGGCCTCATATCGACTCGTTAAGGGTTCGCCCACGTTTTCGTTAGCGAATCATTAAAGTTCCGCTGGCAGACTTCCGCGTCAGACTGTTCACCATGTCGAACTGCAATTAAGAAGGGTTTTGCGATGGAAGGTGGATTTGGCCGCCGCACGGGAAGCGTCAAGCCGGCGTCTGCCTATGCCATCATGCGCTCTGACGGCGACAAGCGCTTTGCGCCTCGCCGCAACAGCCAGACGCCCGCGCAGATTTATTTCGACGGCACGGCGCAGTCGGTGCCCTGTCTGATCCGGGATATGTCGACAACCGGCGCCAAGCTCGAACTGAAAGAAGGGTGGGACAATCCCTTCAAGTCGGAAGCGAGCCAGATGGAGCGCATCAAGCTCGTCGTGCGCATGGATCGCGTCATGTACGAATGCAGGATCATCCGCCGCGGCGAAACCGAGCTGGGCGTCAAGTTCATCTCCGCCCCCAAGCCGATGACCAAGGTCACGCGCTAACCGCGGGCGTTCAAAAAACATTATTCGTGGTGCTTGCCAGCCTTTTGGCGGGTTGGTGTGGCCGCCCGCGCGCTTGACGTTGGCCGCGAATAGCCCCACGAACAAACCATGACCGACCGGCCAGCAACCGATAGGCTTCTCAGCAGTGCCCGCAAAGAGGTGGACGCCTTCGAGGCGACGATCCGCCCGCAGTCGCTCGACGACTTCATCGGCCAGGAACAGGCGCGCGCCAACCTGCGCGTGTTCATTCAGGCGGCGAAAGCGCGCGGCGATGCGCTCGATCACGTGCTGTTCGCCGGCCCGCCGGGGCTGGGCAAAACGACGCTCGCCCAAATCATGTCCAAGGAACTGGGCGTCGGCTTTCGCGCCACCTCGGGGCCCGTGATTTCCAAGGCCGGCGATCTGGCAGCGCTGCTCACCAACCTTGAGGAGCGTGACGTACTCTTCATCGATGAAATCCATCGCCTCAATCCGGCGGTCGAGGAAATCCTCTACCCGGCGATGGAAGATTTCCAGCTCGACCTGATGATCGGCGAAGGGCCGGCGGCCCGCTCGGTGCGTATCGATTTGCCGAAATTCACGCTCGTTGGCGCGACGACGCGCGCAGGCCTGCTCACCAATCCGCTGCGCGACCGGTTCGGCATTCCGGTGCGGCTCAATTTCTATTCGGTCGATGAACTGGAGCTTGTCGTCTCGCGCGGCGCGCGCGTGCTGGGCGCACCAATGTCGGCGGATGGTGCCCGCGAGGTTGCCCGCAGGTCACGCGGTACGCCACGTATCGCCGGCCGGCTGTTGCGGCGGGTGCGCGACTTCGCGGCTGTCGACAATGCCGCGATCATCAACGCGGCGGTGGCGGATAAGGCGCTGCGCATGCTGGAGGTCGACAGTGAAGGCCTTGATGCGCTCGATCATCGCTATCTGAACTGCATCTGCCGCAACTACGACGGCGGCCCAGTCGGCATCGAAACGCTCGCCGCCGCGCTGTCCGAGCCGCGCGACGCGCTGGAAGAAATCGTCGAGCCGTTTCTGTTGCAGCAGGGCTTCATCGGCCGAACACCGCGCGGCCGGGTGATGACGCTCAAGGCCTACCGGCATCTGGGCGTCTCCGGACCGTCTCGCGCCGCGTCTCCCGAATTGCCGATTTTCGACGATGAGGACGGCTCATCCAAAAACGGCTGAAAGTGGCGAAAATTTCCCGCATCGCTTTCATATTTGCGATGCCAGACCGCGTCAGGATGAGTGGAACGAAAACGTCTGGACTGAACCGATGATCACCCGCCGCAATGTTCTGAAAGCGATTGCAGCGCTTGGCATCGGCGGCGTGTCATTCACGACCTACGCCTTTGCGGAAAGCTTTCGCGGCAACGTGACGAACTACGCGTTCACCCCGCCGCGGTGGCCCGAAGGGCTCCGTCTCAAACTTGCCATTCTGGCCGATCTGCACGTGTGCGAGCCGTGGATGTCGCTCGAACGCGTGGCCGGCATCGTCGAGACCACCAACCGGCTCGGCGCCGACGCCATTCTTCTGCTCGGCGACTATGTCGTCGGCCATCGCATGGGGAAGTATTCGACACCGGTAACGGCCGGCAGCTGGGCAACCGAATTGGCCAGGCTCAAGGCGCCCTTGGGCGTCCATGCGGTGCTCGGCAATCACGACTGGTGGGACCAAATCGAGACCCAGCATCGCCGCAAGGGGCCGACGCGCGCAGGTCTCGCGCTCGAAGCGGCCGGCGTGCCGGTTTACGAGAACAGGGCTGTCCGTCTCAGCAAGGACGGCCAGCCGTTCTGGATCGCGGGCCTCGGCGATCAGTGGGCGTTCTGGCCCTTGGAAAAGGACTACGAAAAGTTCAAGCGCGAGGGCAAAATCGGCTACGAGGGCGTCGATGATCTGCCCGCGACGCTGGCGCAGATAAAGGACGATGCACCCGTCATCCTCATGGCGCACGAGCCCGACATCTTCCCCGATGTGCCCGATCGCGTGGCGGTGACGCTTTCGGGCCATACCCATGGCGGTCAGGTGCGTCTCTTCGGCTTCTCGCCGATTGTTCCCTCGCGCTTCAAAAACCGCTACGCCTACGGCCACGTCATCGAGGACGGCCGTAACCTCATCGTTTCGGGTGGGCTTGGCTGTTCGGGGTTTCCCTTGCGCTTCGGCGTGACGCCGGAAATCGTGGTCGTGGATCTGGGAACAAGCACAACGGCATGACTTCAACACATTGGCCTGATCTCGCTGGCCGTATCGTCACCGGCGCGGCGGGACAACACCACGTCCTGCCGGTGCGCGTCTATTTCGAGGACACGGATGCCGGCGGCGTCGTCTATCACGCCTCCTATGTGCGCTTCGCCGAGCGCGGGCGGACGGACTTTCTGCGCCTGCTCGGCACCGATGCGCGCCGCCTGATCGACGGTTCGGATAATCGCGAGCCAGCAGCGTTCGTGGTCAGACGGATGAGTTGCGATTTTCTGCGCCCGTCCCGCATGGACGATCTGCTTGAGGTCGAAACCCGGGTGAAAGAGATCGGCGGCGCATCGGTAACGCTCATTCAGACGATCATGCGCGATGGAGTGCGAATTTTCGAGGCCGAGGTGACGGTGGTGCTGGTCTCGGTTTCAGGCAAGCCGCTGCGTTTGAGCGAGGCCGTGCGCGGCGCCTTTAAAGGAGGTGCTAGGTTTTAGGTTTTGCTTTGCCCGCTAGTCCCCAGCCCCTAACACCTAATCCCTCACCTTGGGGTTGGCGCGCTTCCACAATTCCCAGTTCATCCGCGCGACGCGATAGGCATCCGGGATCGACAATGCCCAGACGAACAGGCCAAGCGCCGAGCGGCCGACGAACGAGCGGTCGGGCGGCGTCATCTGCCAGGTCAGCAGCGCCAGGATCAGAGAAAAGAGGGCGAAGCCGAAGCCGCGTTGCGGTTGGCCGGCGGCCACGTGTCCCGCGCCGGGGGCCAGGATCGAGAAGGCCAGCACCAGATAGGGGTGGAACGGCTTTTTGGCGGGAGTCTTCGGTTTCGTTGCCATCTAGGCCTCCGCGTCTGTGACAGGCGTCAGGTCAAGGCACGGCTGAGGTCGCTGAGCTGTGCCGCTAGGCCATCGAGCAATTCCGGCGCAAGCTTGGGATCGACGAACTCGCTCTGGCGCAGCAGAAGATAGTTGCCGCGCTTGCCTTCGGCCAACTGATAGACGATGCGCACGCCGCGCTCGGTCGCCGCGATCTCTTTGACTTTCGGCTCGGCAAAGATGCGGCTTGCGGCCTCTGTGATCTTATCGAGCGTTTTGCGGGAATGAAGGCTCTCGCCGCGCACCCAGATCTCCTGCGGGAATGATGCGGGGATGTCGAGGCGCTGCGACATGCGCTCGGTCAGCGAATAGTAATCGTTGCCCGAGGGGCGCACGAGCGCGGCGATCCCGGCATTGCGCAAGGGCAGCGGCGTTATCGCGGTCAGCGATAGCCACAGCTGCGGCAGGCGGCGAATGGTCATGGTGTCGGGGATCAAGTCGACCCTCAACCGCTGGCCCTTGTAGTTGCCTTCGAGCAGGGGGAGGCCGTTGCCGGCGAAGGTCACTTTCGGATTGTCGAATAGACCAAGGATCGGGTCGAATATGGCCCGATGCCGGGCCTGGCGGCGTTGGTGCTCGCGCCATGCCAGATAGGTGACGGTGACGGCACCGGCGGCTGCGACGAGAAGGGCGAGCGGCAGGGACGTCACGGCGGGCCTCGACAAAGAAACTTCGACGCTTGCTCGTCACCAACGAGAGCGGCGCACCCCCGTGTGAGGGTGCGCCGCTTTTGGTGTCTATGGCGCGATCAATAGCCGCGCGGGCGTGGCCAGTTCATCGTGAACTGGTCGGCACGGCGGACGAACTTGTAGCGGTGGAAGGCGAACCACAGCGACACGACGATGTAGAACGTCATCATCGCCACGAGCTGCGTGCCGTAGCCCAGGAACACGGCCACGAACGTGACCGAGCACAAGAGCAGCAACACCAGCGCCGGCAGCGGGTGCATCGGGTGCACGTAGCCGCGTTTGATGGTGTCGAGGGGCCACTTGTTGCGGAACATGATCACGTTGAAGGTCATGAACGTGTATTCGAGCAGGCCCGACAGGATCGAGAAGGTGATGACCTGATCGAGCGGTGCGCCAAGCGCGAAGACCAACGCCACCGGCACCAGGAAGATGATGGAGCGGAATGGCGTACGGTACTTGGGATGCACGGCGCCGAACCATGTCGGCAGGTAGCGGTCGCGGCCCATGGAGAACCAGGCGCGCGAGGCGTCGTTGATGCAACCGTTGGCGGATGCGAGCGTCGAGAAGATCGTGCCGATGAACAGCAGGGTCATCAGGAACATCGAATCCGTCAAGCGTGCCGCATCGAACAGCGGCGTAACGGCCTGACCGAGGTATTCCCAGGGCATCAGGCCGGCGCAGATATACCAAGTCATCGTCGCCGCGATGAGCAGCGTGATGATGCCGGTCATGGTGCCGAGCGGAAGGGCGCGGGCGGGCGAGCGGACTTCTTCGGCCGCCTGCGTCGTTCCCTCGATGCCGAGATAGTACCACATGCCGAAGTGCATCGACGCCAGAACGCCGATCCACCCGTACGGCAGGACGTTGTTGTTGACCATGCCCGCCAGATCATGTTTTTCGAAGTAAAGCGTGTTGATGGCGAAGAACAGGATCAGGATCGCGATGAAGGCGATGGCCGTGATGACGAGGTTGAACGTCAACGTCGCGTACACGCCGCGATAGTTGAGCCAAGCCAGGAACATCACGGTCAAGACGATGAAGGGTTTGTCGTGCACCCCTTCAAATCCCGCCATCGTGCCGACTGTCTGTACGAGATAGCCGAGCGTGATGGCGTTGGCCGCTTCCAGCATCGTATAGGCGAGCACCAGGAAGAGACCGACGTTGAAGGCCATGAGCGGCCCGATGATGTGCTTGGCCTGCGCGTACTGACCGCCGGCGGCCGCGACCGTCGAGGTCACTTCCGAGTCGATCATGGCAACGCAGGTATAGAGAAGACCGGCAAACCAGCAGGCGATCAGCGCGGCGATCAGGCCGCCCTTGCCGACTGCGAAGTTCCAGCCCATGTATTCGCCGACGAGAACGATGCCGACGCCGAGTGCCCAGACGTGTCCGGGGCCCAGAACGCGCAGCAGCGAGACCTTTTCGCCGTGGATGGCGGTTGTGTGTGTTGTGCTGCTCATAGGGCACCATGATGGGTTGGGTCGATGACCAGTTCATCCTCGATCTCGCCTTCCTTGGACGACATCAGGACATCTTCCGAATAGGCGGAGTTGGTTCGGATCATGTCGATCAGCATCCAAAAGCCGAACAGGGCCGAGAGGCCCCAGGCGGCGTATTCCAGCATATGAAATGCGTGCATGCCTTCCATGGGTTTGCCCTCACTTGTCGCCAAAGCGTTCGCGGATCACGTCGCGGTATTCCTTGTCCGAATACCGGATGACGAAGAAGTAGTAGAAGACGATCACCGCGATGGTGATCGCCAGCATGATCGGATCGAACACGTAGTCGAACCGCGATGAGATGATGGGCTGTGCCGTCTCGGGCGTGTGCCCCAGCTTCTCCCAGGATTGCTGCATCACGGGCGTTTGGCCCATGCCGGTCCAGGTCTTGTCGTTGAATGCGAGTTCAGTTTTGCCGCCGCCTGCCAGCCCGAGCCACAGAGGCGCGAACAGGCTCAAGCCCACGAGGGTGAGAAGAAACAGCGAATCGAAGATCTGCCCGAACGTCGATTGTTTCGGGGGTTCATAATGTCCGTTGGCCATGTCTGTTCCCCGTCAGTTATGAGTTTTCTTGGCGATATCGAGATAGTGCAGGTCGAGCCCGTAGATGTTCTGCATGTCCTCACCGTAGTGAGAGATCATCGCCCAAACCGCGACGGTGTTGAAAACCAGCACCATTCCGGCGCCGGCTGCCAACGTCATGTAGACCGCTTCCGTGCCGGTCAGCGGCAGAACCTTAGCCAGGACGAAAATGTAGGTCGCCCAGAGCGTTGCCATTGCGACGATCGACCAGAGCCGATCGCCGGAATACATTTTTTTTATGCGTGGATCACTGGATGGTGACATTGCGCCGTCTCCCCAAAAGGCAGATTGGCCACACAGCCTTGGCCCCTGCCCGTTTCTAGTCCCCTTGCGTTGCCTGTGAGGCAACTTTGTTTTTTTATGGGAAAGTGTGCGACGTAACGCCGCCGAAAGTCAAGAGTTGGCTGCTCCAAATTTGACCACAATGCGCACTTTTTTACGTTGCAACGCAAAACATCAGGGTGCGGATTGTCGTGCCGCGCGATCGAAGCGATTCAGCCGGATCGCGCCGCTGCAGCGCATGCGTCCGGTTGCTCACAGCCGTGCGCGTGGGGTCATACCGCGGCCATCGAGAATCGGCCTAAGAAGGCGTTCGGCGGGCCCTTGTTTTGTCATATTGCGTGGCAACAAGTGGGGGCTTGCGGCACGCGGCGGGGCGCGCCGCTGCTGAGATTCGCTGCGTCAGCGGTGATCCTCCGGGGCGGTCATATCAGGAAATCCTCGCAGCACGCCTTTTCGCTCGCAGCCGCGCGCCCGCCGCGTTCGGCTGGCAGAGTGAAAGGGTGTGGACCGGTCACGACAGGGTCTGCTGTCTTCGGCACGACCAGACGCGGCAGGAGCTTATCTCGTTAGGCCCGGCCTGCGTCCGGGCAACAAAACCGGCAAGGAGCCGATCAGTGTTCAATCACGGATGGTCCAATGAACCCCGCTGAAGTCGCCCAAGGCGTCGTCGCCCCCGTGAGCGCCGGCGGGTTTTCGTTTTTTGAGCTGTTCCAGCAGGCGCACATCGTCGTCAAGCTGGTCATGATCGGCTTGCTCGTCGCCTCGATCTGGTCGTGGGCAATCATTTTCGAGAAACTGTTCGCCTTCCGCAAAGCGCGGATCGAAAGCGACAAGTTCGAGCAGATGTTCTGGTCGGGCCAATCGCTCGACGATCTCTATGGCGGGCTCTCGCGCGGCCGCTCGATTACCATGGCGGCGCTGTTCGTCGCGGCGATGCGCGAATGGAAGCGTTCGGTGGAAGGCAATATCCGGGCGCTGGGTGGCATTCAGCTGCGCGTCGAAAAGGTGATGGACGTAACCATCAGCCGCGAGATGGAGCGGCTCGACCGGCGCCTGCTGTTTCTTGCCACCGTCGGCTCGACCGCGCCGTTCGTCGGCCTGTTCGGAACCGTGTGGGGCATCATGACGAGCTTCCAGGCGATCGCGGTGTCGAAAAACACCAACCTCGCCGTCGTCGCGCCGGGTATCGCCGAAGCGCTGTTTGCCACCGCGCTGGGTCTCATTGCGGCAATCCCCGCGGTCATCTTCTACAATAAGTTTTCCGCGGATTCCGCGGCGATTTCGCAGCGTCTCTGTGCGTTCGCCGACGAGTTCGCGGCCATCGTCTCGCGTCAGATCGACGTGCGCAACTAGGTTTGAGCGGGAGCACGATCGATGGGCGCGAGCATCAAGACACAGAGCGGCGGCGGTGGACGAGGCCGGCGCCGTCGCGGCCGTCACGCACCGATGAGCGAGATCAACGTCACGCCGATGGTCGACGTGATGCTGGTGCTTCTCATCATCTTCATGGTCGCAGCCCCCCTGTTGCAGGTCGGCGTGCCGATCGAGCTGCCGCAGGCCAAGGGCAAGCAGCTCGAAGCGAAGAACGAGCCGCTCGCCGTCTCGATCAAGCAGAATGGCGACGTGTTTCTCGGCGAAACGCCGATCAAGCTCGAAGAGATGGCGGATAAGCTCAAGGCCATCGCCAAGAACGGCTACGACGAGCCGATCTTCGTACGCGGCGACAAGGGCGTCACCTACGGCATCATCATGCGCGTGATGAGCCGGATCAGCGCCGGTGGTTTCAAGAAAGTATCGCTCGTCACCGACGTGGAGGAGGGAGGCTAGAGTCCCGTGTCCTTCGGCCTCCTCATCTCGCTTGCCTGTCATGCGGCCCTGTTGTTCTGGGCCTTTTGGGCTATGCGCGGCGTCGAGCAGCTGCCTTTCGAGGACACGCCGGCGATTTCGGCCGAGATCATCACGCCCTCCGAGTTCCTGAAATTGAAGCAGGGTTCGGAGGACGCCAAGAAGCTCGAGACCAAGGCCAAGGACGAAACCAAGCCCGACGATTCCAAGAACGACACCAAGAAGCCGGATAACGCTCCGCCGCCTCCGCCGCAGGAGGAGGCCAAGCTCGAAGAGCCGCCGCCACCCGAGCCCAAGAAGGAAGAGCCCCCTCCGCCTCCGCCCGAACCGCCGAAAGCGGAAACGCCTCCTCCGCCGCCCGAGCCGGCACCCGGCCCCACGCCTGACGAAAAAAAACTTCTCGAACAGAAGATCGAGGAAGAGCGCAAGGCTGCCGAGGAGAAGAAGAAAGCCGAGGAAGAGGCCAAGAAAAAAGCCGAAGAGGCCAAAAAGAAGAAGCTCGCCGAGGAAAAGAAAAAGCGCGATGAGGCCAAGAAGAAGGCTGACGCGGAGAAGAAGAAATTCGATGAAAAGAAACTCGCCGAGCTCTTGAACAAGCTGCCCGACGACGCACAGCCTAAGGCGCTCGTCGACAAGGATCCGACCAAGAAAGGTCAGCAGGCAGCCGGCACAAGCCAGACGGCGACCGATACCGGACAAGAAGCCGGAACGGCGACCGGCAAGGACGAGGTGTTGTCGGCGCGCGAGCAGGATCTGTTGAAGGGTATGATCAAGAGCCAGCTCGCGCAGTGCTGGCGGTTACCCGGTGCCGGTGGTGGGGCGGAAATTCCCGCCGTCAAGCTGAAGTGGAGCCTCAATCCCGATGGCAGCCTCAATGGCGAACCGGGCGTCATGAGTGCTCCAGGCGACACGCTCGGGAACGCCGCGGCCGAGGCGGCGTTACGCGCCGTGCGCACGTGCCAGCCGTTCAAGCTGCCGGCCGAAAGCTACGACGGCTGGAAGGACATCGAATGGGTCTTCGATCCCAGGCAGATGCTGTGAGGGGAAATTCCCTCTCCCCATTGAGTGAAAAAATGGGGAGAAGGGGCAAAACATCCACGGCAGATGTTGTGCGCTGTGAGGCTGCTTCCGCCTAACAGTTGCTTCATTCGACAGCGAAACGGGTTTTGACTAGAAGACCTCGAACCACTCGTGCGGGAATGAGATCACAGATATGACGGCCGGCTACCGCCCTACCCTGATGTTTCGGACATGCGTCGCCGCGCTGCTTGCCGGAGTGTGCGCGCTCGTGGCGATGCCGTTGAGCGCATCGGCCCAGCTGCAAGGCACCCAGACGCAGGGCACGATCGCGCCGATCCCGATCGCCATTCCGGTGTTTCTGGGTGACGATCCTCAGCTCGCCGCCGATGTTGCCGACGTCGTTCAGGGCGACCTTGAACGCTCCGGACTGTTTCAGCCGCTCGATCGCGCCTCGTTTCTGGAACAGATCCGTGACGTCAACGCCGTGCCGCGCTTTCCCGACTGGCGCTCGATCCGCGCAGACGCACTTGTTGTCGGCCGCGTTGTGAAAACCGGCGATGGCAAGGTCGGTGCCGAGTTCCGGTTATGGGACCCGGCAGCCGGCAAGCAGCTTGCCGGACAGCGGTTCTCGACCGCTGGCCAGAACTGGCGCCGCATCGGTCATCTGATTGCCGATCAGATCTATGAGCGTCTGACAGGCGAAAAGGGCTATTTCGACACCCGCGTCGTGTTCGTCGACGAAACGGGGCCTAAGGACAAGCGCACCAAGCGGCTCGCCATCATGGATCAGGATGGCGCCAACGTGCGGCTGTTGAGCCAGGGCCAGGAATTGGTGCTGACGCCGCGGTTTTCGCCCACCAATCAGGAAATCACATACATGTCGTACACGCGCGAGCAGCCGCGCGTCTTCATCATGAACCTTGAGACCGGCAAGCGGGAACTGGTCGGTGATTTCCCCGGTATGACGTTCGCGCCCCGTTTCTCGCCCGATGGCCAGCGCATCGTCATGAGTCTCGGCACGCCGGACGGCGAGAGCAGCATCTACGAGATGGACTTGCGCACCCGCCAGCCCCGCCGCCTCACGCAGTCGAACGGAATCGATACCGGCCCCTGCTATTCGCCGGATGGACGGCAGATCGTGTTCGAGAGCGACCGGGAGGGTTCACAGGGACTCTACGTCATGAACTCGGACGGCTCGGGCGTCCGCCGGCTGTCGGGTCAGGATGGCGGGCGGTACTCGACCCCGGTCTGGTCGCCGCGAGGAGACTATATCGCGTTCACCAAACAGATGGCCGGCCGGTTCCTGATCGGCGTGATGCGTCCCGATGGGACGGGTGAACGCATCCTGACCGAGGGCTATCACAACGAGGGGCCGACCTGGGCCCCCAACGGGCGCGTCCTGATGTTCTTCCGCGAGTCGCAAGGCGCCAGCGGAGGGCCGCGAATCCATACCGTTGATTTGACCGGTTACAACGAGCGGCAAGTGGCGACGCCGTCGTTCGGGTCAGACCCCGCGTGGTCACCGCTTTTGAATTAGGACTTTGATAACACTTATGCGACACACGCGCCGCTCCGGAACTCCGATGCGGCGTTTGTTTTCATAATAAAATCATGAGATTATACAGTCATCCGTAGCGTGATCGAATCTCTTCAAACCATCAAAACACGCCGTTGCATTTTCGCATCTATGGGGTTGGAAAACTTGGGCATTACTGCCTGTGTTCTTGATCCTGGCTCCAAGCGTAGGTACCCCAGAGTACGGCTTTGGCCGGAATCGTATCAGGAGATATGACCATGCAGGGTGTTAAGGGGCTGATCGTTCTGTCAGCGGTGGTTGCGGCTGTAGCGCTCGGCGCTTGCCGTCGCGAAGTTGAGCATACGCCGATGAAGCTCGGCGCTGATGTCCCGGCATCTGAGCATGTCGCTCGCTAAGTCACTATCACGACCGAAGGGCGCTTTGCCCGGGACAACATAAGGAGACTACTATGAAGGGCGCAATCATTCTCGCCACCGCACTCGTGGCTGTTGCTCTCGGCGCTTGCCGCCGTGAAGTTGAGCACACCCCGATGAAGCTCGGCGCGGAAGCTCCGGCTGCTGCTCAGGCTGCTCGCTAAGAGCACGTCTGACGGGTTGGTGTTGAGCCAATCTTTCATCAAGACCGAGCTGTTGGCGATGCTCTCGCCACCATCTCGGTCTTGAACTTTTTCGGGGTGCCCTCATGGGCGCACGGCGCTTGCGCCGGAGCGTTTCCCGGAAGTGCCCTGCCACGTAACGGCTGGGCGACCGGCGCCCTCCTGGTCTCCCTGCCACGGTGGAGTTGCCGGCGGAACCTTATCTCCAGTCTTGAATTGCTTTCGAATTACTGGGGATCACGTCCAGGCGTGGCAAAGTCGCCTGTTGTGCTGCCGGCCAGCAAAAGGGTAAACGAAACCCGACGCCGCAAGCGGCCGGAAAGACTGAACTTTCGGTATCGATTTCGGTGGAGCAGGCCTGCGGGCAACTGGCCGAATCGTCTGCAAGATGGAACTGTTTTGGTGACGACATGCCTTGAAAGGCCTTGGAAGTGGCCACATTTTCGGCGGATCGCAGTTTTATCTCATACACCGATACTAGGGATTTCAGCGGTGGTCCTGTGTGCGCGATGCGAGCAGGGTCAACCGACACCAGAGGGAAGAATACGATGCCGGCCCCCACACTGCCCAGGCCCCTGAAGGGACTTCTGGCCGCCGCCGCGGTGGCGCTCGCCCTCGGCGGATGCGCCGCCAACAAGGAACTGCAGCCGGAAGCGGGCTTGAACGGTGCTGGCGGCAAAGGATACGCAACCCCTGGTTCGCAGCGCGACTTCACGCAGAACGTCGGCGACATCGTCTACTTCTCGACCGATCAGACCGACCTGACGCCGGAAGGCACGCAGATCCTGTCGAAGCAGGCTCAGTGGCTGCAACAGTATCCGCAGTACACGATCACCATCGAAGGTCACGCCGACGAACGTGGTACGCGTGAGTACAACATTGCGCTGGGCGCCAAGCGCGCCACCTCGGTGCGCAACTATCTGGCGGCCAACGGTATCAACGCCAGCCGCATCCGCACCATCTCCTACGGCAAAGAGCGTCCGGTGGCGGTCTGCAACGATATCTCGTGCTGGTCGCAGAATCGCCGGGCCCAGACCGTGCTGAACAACGGCGGCCAGTTGAGCCAGCGTTGAGCGTGCCGGTGCCGCGGATCTCGTAATGAACTCTTTTGCATCGGCGGGCCCTTGGTCCGCCGAATTGCGTTAGGCCGGCGCTTCCTGACGTGGAAGGACGCTCCCGGCGGCAAAGTTTGGCCCCATTGACGCGGCAGGGTGGGGCAGGATGTGGCGGGTTCAGTTGGTCGTATCGACAATGGGTGAGGCTGGACGAAAGCGTGGCGTGGCGAGGCTGGCATTAGGCGCGGCCATCGCTCTTGTGGCGTTTTCAGCCGGGCTACCCGCGCCGCGCGCCGAGAGCGGTCCTCAAGATTTGCTGAGCCATGGCCTCGAAGCGCTGGCAGACGATCAGCCGACCGAGGCGCGCGCTCACTTCGAGCGGCTTCTGAAGGCCTATCCCAAGAGTTCCGAAGCATCGCGTGCCGCCAAGGAACTGCGCGTGCTCGATGGCGGCGAAGATACCGGCGCAGATGAAGCGGATGAGGTTGAATCCGCTTCGCAGCAGGCCGGCGAGGCCGAATCCACCACGCTTTCAGCCAAGGCGTCCGGCACGGCCACACAACGCGCCCGGCGTGCATTCGTGACTGCCGTCGGCGACCGCGTGTTCTTCGCGGAGAACAGCTCCAGCATCGGCGGAAGGGCCAGAGCGATGCTTGAGAATCAAGCACGCTGGCTCAGCTCCCATCCGTCCTTGATGATCACACTGATCGGCCGCGCCGACGACGGCGGCAATGCCGCGCAATCGCGCGATCTGTCGATGCTGAGGGCCGAAGCGGTGCGCGCCAAGCTGGTCGAATCCGGCGTCGCGGCCGCGGTCATTGCGATCGAGGCGCGGGGCGCCACCGATCCGGTCGCGACCTGCCGGTCGCCGCTGTGTCAGGCTCAGAACCGGCTGGTTGAGACTCTGATCACGGTCGAACTCGACCGTGGCGGGGCCGGTGCCCTCAGTGCCGCCCCTGGCCCGGCGCCTGCTGGGGGGCGCGCTGTATCCGTTCAAAGCCGGGATGGCACGCTTGCCCGCTGATAAATGTGACGGCGCGGCCGTTGAAAGGATTTCGGTTTTCACCGGCGCCTTGTCCGCGCAATCGTTTGCGCCGTATGCTGGCGGTGTTGAATCATGAAGGTGGGCCGCCTGGGTCTCGGCGGGCCGCGCGCGCCTCAAGTGCCTGCGATCGTGTAGAGGCGCCAAAGAGGTTGAACTGGAACATGCGGGCTTTTGCGATGCGCACACTTCGGACTTCTGGGCTGAGCGGTCTTGTGGCGGCGATGGCGTCGCTGATAGCGTTGGCCGGCCCTGCGTGGGCCCAGGCGCCGGCTCAGCAGCAACCCGCGGCCGATGCCAAGCCCGCCAAGTCGGCTGCCAAGTCCCCAGCCGGGGCCTCGTCAGGCGGCGACAGCGGTCTCAAATCGCGGGTCGAAAGTCTCGAAGAGCAATTGGTCGATATGCAGGTTGTGGTCGGCACGCTCGAATCGCTCTCCAAGTCCGGAGCTGGTTCCGGCACTGTTCCGCGCCCGGCGTCGAGTGGCGGAGCGGATGGGGCGCGCATCGACAGCCTCGAAAATCAGGTGCGTTCGCTGTCGTCGCAGGTACAGCAGTTGTCGGATCAGGTGCGCTCCATGGGTGGTGTGCCGCGCCGCGCCGAGACAGCACCCGCCGCAGCACTTTCTCCACCCGCGGCAACGGCGGCTGCGGTGCCGCCGCCCGCGACCGGTTTCGGGACCACGTCGGTGAGCCCCGGGGGTGGTGATGCCATCGGCGGGTTGATCGAAGGTTCGTCGCTGCCGCCCGTGGCCACGACGCCGGATTCGGCGGGCGTTGCGACGGCCGCGCTGCCGCCGGCAGCCGACGGCGCCAGTCCCAAGCAGCTCTATGAAACGGCCTACGGTTACATGCTGCAGCGGGACTACGGCGCAGCCGAAGTCTCCTTTGATGATTTCCTCAAACGCTTTCCGCAGGATTCGCTTGCTGGAAACGCGCAGTACTGGCTGGGTGAATCCTATTTCGTGCGCGGCCAGTACAAGGCCGCCGCCGGCGCATTTCTCAAGGGATACCAGACCTACGCGCAAAGCGCCAAGGCACCTGACAGCCTGTTGAAGCTTGCCATGTCGCTCGACCGGCTTGGACAGAAGGATGCGGCCTGCTCGTCCTATTCGGAACTCTCGACCAAGTTTCCGGCCGCGCCGCAAAGCGTGAAGGCACGCGCGCAATCGGAGCGGCAGCGCATCAGCTGTCCGTAGTGTGGCGGCGTGAAGGATGAACATGCCGCCATCGGGGCCGACGAAGCCGGCGCGCTGTTCGCCCCATTGCGGCGTTACGAATTGCTCGTTCTTGCCGTATCCGGCGGTTCCGACAGCATTGCCCTGCTGAAACTCGCGCACCAATGGTGCCTTGGGCTGGGCGCGGCTGCTCCGCACTTGAGCGTTGCAACGGTTGATCATCAATTGCGCAAGGACTCTGCTGGGGATGCTGCTTTCGTCACCGCGTTTGCTGCGGAGTTGGAGCGCGACTGCACGACGCTCGTCTGGGACGGGCAGAAGCCCTGGTCTGGAGTCCTCGATGCGGCGCGCGAAGCGCGATACCGGTTGCTGGAGCAGCATGCTCATGCACTCGCGGGCCAACGCACAGCAGCGGTGGTGACGGCGCACACACTCGACGATCAGGCCGAGACCGTGATGATGCGCTTGAAGCGCGGAACGGGCGTCGACGGACTTGCGGCGATGTCCGTGTGCCGTCCCATCTCCGAGGGATCACCCATCGATTTGGTCCGGCCTCTGCTCGGTGTGCGAAAGACGCGGCTCGAAGGAACGCTCATCGCACGCGGTCTGCCCTGGCGTGAGGACTCGAGCAACGAAGATCAGTTTTTCGAACGCGTGCGGGTGCGCAAGGCGGTTCAGAATCTGAAGTATATGGGTGTCACAACCGAGGCCTTGGCGCGGACGGCCGATCGTGCGCGGCAAGCGCGTGAAGCGATCGACTATGCCGCTGAGAAACTGCGCACGTCGCTCAACATCGCATTCAACGGCGAGATTTTTGCATCCTTCGAACGCGCGGCGTTCGATCAGGCGCCATCGTTGCTGCGGCAGCGGGTCCTGGCGCCGCTCATCACACGCTTCGGCGGCGCTACCCCGGCGGCCGAGCTGCGTGAATTGGAACGGCTCTGCGAGGCGATGACGGCTCTGCCCCGCAGCACCCACACGCTCGGCGGTGTCACCATTTCCTCAGGCGAACGCTACGTCAGGCTATGGCGCGAGGTGGGGCGGATTGCTCGGAAGCCGCTGCGACTGGAGCCGGGACGTCCGGTGCTTTGGGACGGGCGTTTCCTGGTCGCGCACACGCTGTCGCGCGATGAAGCGGTGACCGTGTCGGCGCTGGGTGAGGGCGGCTATCGCGCAATCGCGGCTGCGGACCTTGCGGTGCCGGCATGCCCGGCGCGCGCGGCTTATGCTCTTCCCGCTTTCAGGTCCGGCGGGGACTTGCTCGCCGTGCCGCAACTCGGTGTCGAAGTTTCGGGCGGCGCGTTGATGAAGGCTGGTTCTGCAACACGATGCACGTCGGTCCCAGCCGCTCAGCCTTGAATTTGCCTTTGTGCATCAAGGGTGGGCCAAAGCCGGGCGCCCGGTCAGCCGGCATTAGGGCTTTTTCACGGTTTACCCGAGCTTGTGCAGCCCGAACGCGACGCCTATGTTAGGGTCTTCGCCCGGCAAGACCGGCACGTTCATTGCGCCTGGCCCGACATTTGACAGGCGCCAATAGGAACCGAAATGAATCCGAATTATCAGAAGCTTGCGATCTGGGCTGCGCTCATCGTTCTGCTGCTCGCACTCTACAATCTGGTGTCGAACCCGAACCAGACGCGGCGCGGCAACGAAATCCAGTATTCAGAATTCCTGGACGCTGTCGACAAGGGCGCCGTGCTCGATGCGACGCTGGCCGGCAACCGGATCTCGGGTACGATGCGCGATGCGGGTCCCAACGGTCCCAATTTCTCGACCTTCGCGCCGGAAGATCCGACCCTCGTCAACAAGCTTCGCGAGAAGGGCGTCAAGTTCAAGGCCCGCCCGGCCGAGGACGACGTCCAGTCGATTGCCAGCATCCTGCTGTCGTGGTTCCCCATGCTGCTGCTCATCGGCGTGTGGGTGTTCTTCATGCGCCAGATGCAGTCGGGCTCGGGCCGGGCCATGGGCTTCGGTAAGAGCCGCGCGAAACTTTTGACCGAGCGCCACGGCCGCGTGACCTTTGATGACGTCGCTGGCGTCGACGAGGCCAAGGCTGATCTGGAAGAGATTGTCGAGTTTCTGCGCGACCCGCAGAAGTTCCAGCGCTTGGGCGGACGCATCCCTCGCGGCTGTCTGCTCGTCGGCCCTCCAGGCACGGGTAAGACGCTCATCGCGCGCGCTGTCGCAGGCGAAGCCAACGTGCCGTTCTTCACCATCTCGGGTTCCGACTTCGTCGAAATGTTCGTCGGCGTCGGCGCGAGCCGCGTGCGCGACATGTTCGAGCAGGCGAAGAAGAATGCGCCGTGCATCATCTTCATCGACGAAATCGACGCCGTCGGCCGGCACCGCGGCGCGGGCCTCGGCGGCGGCAACGACGAGCGCGAGCAGACGCTCAACCAGTTGCTGGTCGAGATGGACGGCTTCGAAGCCAACGAAGGCATCATCATCATCGCCGCGACCAACCGCCCCGACGTGCTCGATCCGGCATTGCTGCGTCCCGGCCGCTTCGACCGGCAGATCGTGGTGCCGAACCCCGATGTCGTCGGCCGCGAGAAGATCCTGCGCGTGCATATGAAGAAGGTGCCGCTCGCACCCGACGTCGATCCCAAGGTTATCGCGCGGGGAACGCCGGGCTTCTCGGGTGCCGATCTTGCCAACCTCGTCAACGAGGCAGCCCTGCTCGCCGCACGCCGCAACAAGCGTCTCGTCACCCAGACCGAGTTCGAGGATTCCAAGGACAAGGTCATGATGGGCGCCGAGCGCAAGACCATGGCCATGACGGAGGAGGAAAAGCTCGCCACCGCCTATCACGAGGCGGGCCACGCCATCGTCAACATGGTCGTGCCGGGCAACGATCCGTTGCACAAGGTGACGATCATACCGCGCGGCCGTGCCCTGGGCGTGACCATGAGTCTGCCCGAGCGTGACAAGCTCAGCTATTCCAAGCAGTGGTGCGAGGGCAAGATCGCCATGGCCTTCGGCGGCCGGGTCGCCGAGCAGATCATCTACGGCCGCGAGCACTTGAATACCGGGGCTTCGAGCGACATTTCGCAAGCGACAAACATCGCCAAGCGGATGGTGACCGAGTGGGGCATGAGCGAGAAGCTCGGGCCGTTGCTCTACAGCGAGAACCAGCAGGAAGTGTTCCTCGGCCACTCGATCACGCAGCGTCAGAACATGAGCGAGGAAACCGCCAACCTCATTGACGAAGAGGTGCGCCGCATCGTGACAACGGGCGAAAAGAAGGCCTGGGAAGTGCTGACCCAGCACAAAGCCGAACTTGAAGCCCTGGCGCAGGCGCTGATGGAGTTCGAGACCATTTCGGGCGAGGAATGCGCCGGTATCATGCGCGGCGACAAGATCATGCGGCGCAGCGATGATGAAGGGACAAAGGGTCCGAAAGGGTCGGCCGTGCCGACCGCCGGCCGTCAGCCTCGTCCGCGCGGCGAGCCATCCGGCGGCATGGAGCCCCAGCCGCAGAGCTGAGCCACCGCTCCGCTGACGGTTGGCCGGCTTTCATTGGCCCGCTATCAATTGACAAGCGGCCGCGATACGTTCGCGGCCGTTTTTTTGTGTGTCAGGACATTTTCGGCCCATGAAGCGCTCGATCTATCTGCAGCCCAACGCCCTGTTCTGGGACCATGTGCCCGCGCGTCAGGTAGACGAGGCTGAGCGGCACGAATGGCGCGGCCTGCCGCTCGCCGGTGGCTGGCTCAAGTTCGCCGCACTCGACGTGCTGACGCGCAGCGCCACGGGCACACAGCGCAAAACCTTGGTGCTGGGCGATGCCTTTTCGGGGGACTGGGGCCGCGAGGGCCTGGCCGCGTCCGACCTTTTGCAAGCGATGACGGAACCGCGGCCGCGCCTCGCAGGCTTATCCATGGACCGGCCGCGCCTCATGGGCATCGTCAACGTGACGCCCGACAGCTTTTCAGATGGCGGCCAGCACGCCTTGGCCGAAGCCGCCATCGCGCACGGATTGAAACTCGCGGAAGAAGGCGCCGACATCCTCGACATCGGCGGCGAGAGCACGCGGCCGGGATCGGATGCCGTTGCACTTGAAGAGGAGTTGCGCCGTGTCATCCCCGTCATCGAAGGCCTGCGAGCAAAGACGGGCAAGCTCATTTCCATCGATACCCGCAAGGCCGAAGTGATGCGCCGCGCGGCTTCGGCCGGCGCCGATATCCTGAATGACGTCTCGGCGCTGACCCACGATCCCGAAGCGATGCGCGTGGCGGCCGAGAGCGGCTTGCCGGTGATGCTGATGCACGCCCAGGGCGATCCGAAGACCATGAACGATGATCCGCAGTATTCCGACGTCGTGCTCGACGTGTTCGATTTTCTCGAAGGGCGGATTGCGGCGTGCGAGGCCGCCGGTATTCCCAAGTCCAAGATCGTCGCCGATCCGGGTATCGGCTTCGGCAAGCATCTCAAACACAACGTCGCCGTGATGGCGGGCCTGCCGATCTATCACGGCCTTGGCGTGCCACTCCTGCTTGGCGCCTCGCGCAAAAAGATGATCGGGCAATTGTGCGACGTGCCGGACGCCAAAGACCGGCTGCCGGGATCGCTGGCCGCCGCCATCGCCGGCGCGGCGGCGGGCGTGCAGATCATCCGCGTGCATGACGTGAAGGAGACGCGCCAGGCGCTCGAAGTCTGGCGGGCGAGCACGGCGGGCACGGAAAAGGGACTGTGCTAGGTCGCGCCACTACGTGGCGTCGGGCACAACCGGGCGCAGGATGGCGTAGATGATGAGTATACCGGCGAGCAATCCGCCGGCGAGCGCTGGCGCAGTCCAGTCGCTGCTCAACAAGCGTACGATGATCAATCCGGCACAGACGATCATGCCCAGGATCGGCACAAAGCGGGGAATTTCGAACCGTCCCGGCGCCTCGCCCGCGCGCCATTGCAGAATGGCGAGTGCGCCGTTGACGACAGCAAAGACGAACAGCAGCAGCAGCACGGTTGCCGACGCCAGTTCCTTGATCGAGCCCAGAAGCGCGAGGGGGATGAGGATCGCAAGTAGAGCGACGATGGCGAAATGCGGCGTGCGCCGTTCCTCGTGAACGCGGCCCAGATGATCGGGCAACAGATTCTGCTGGGCCATGCCGTAGAGCATGCGCGACGCGGTGATGTAGTTGACGAGCGCCGTGTTGCCGACGGCAAACAACGCGATGGACGTCATGACCCACGGCGGGAAATCCGGCGCCGACCGCTTCATCACCTCCGTCAACGGGCTCGGGGCGGCGGCAAGCTCGTTCCACGGCACGACCGAGACCGCAGTGATGGCGACCGCGATATAGAGCACGGCGGCGATGAGGGCGGCCGAGATCAGGCCGATAGGGATCGTCCGTTCCGGCGCGTGCGTTTCCTCCGCGACATTGATCGCATCCTCGAAGCCGATGAAGGCGAAGAAGGTGAGCGCCGTACCCTGCACAACGAGGAGGGCGAGGCCCACATCGGCCTTTTCCGGCGGGATGGCGAAATAATCGACGCTGCCCCAGTAGGACATCCCGAACGTGATGACGAGCACGAGGCCCAAGGCCTCGATGATGGTGCTCACCACGTTGACCCACATGGATTCGCGAATGCCGCGAAACACGATCCCGCTCATGATCAGGATGAAGCCGACGGCGATGCCCTCCACCGGTACGCCGCCGATGCCGGTCAACGCGACGATGTTGGTGGCGAACACCCGCGATTGGGTGGCGACCGAGGTCAGGCCAGAGCAGACCAGCGCCAGCCCGACGACGAAGCTCATGAGACCGGACCGGTAGGCGCGATGGGTGACATAGGCCGCGCCGCCGGCGCGGGGATGGCGCGAGCCGAGCGAGGCATAGGACAGCGCGGTCAACAACGCGGCGACGAGGGCCACCAGAAACGACAACCACACGGCCGCTCCGACCTGACCAGCCGCCTGGCCGATGAGGCCGTAGATGCCTGAACCCAGCATGGAGCCGAGTGCATAGAAGGTGAGCTGAAACGGACCGATGGACCGGACGAGGGAGGGGGTGCCGGGGGCACTGGTCGCTTGTGACGTCTGCAAGGCGGCTCTCCGTTGTCCGGGGCGGACCGGAACCAACTTACAGTTTAGCGACGAGATTGCCAGTCACGGGCCATAGGATGTCATCGAACGGACGGCGCTGCGCGCGGTGGCCAATTCAGGGCCTGTTCCAGGCGGTCATCGCCCCAGAACAGTTCGCCATCCACGGCAACTAAGCTTGGCGCGCCGAAAATGCCAAGCGCGATGGCGCGGTCGGTATTCGTCTTGAGACGGGCTTTGATTTCGGCGGTTGCGGCGCTCTTAAGGATTTCATCCGGATCGAGCCGAAGAGCAACCAAGATGCCCTTCAGGACCGCTCGGTCCGCAATGTCCTCGCCGCGTGAAAACTGGGCTTCGAACACGCCCTTTGTGAAGTCATTGATCCAGCCTCCGTCCTCGCCGCACATCGCGATGCGCGCGGCGAGGAGGCCGTTGGCGGGAAAGACCTTCGGCATCTGAAATGCAAGCCCGCGGGCGGATGCGATGCGCGCGATGTCTCGCACCATGTAGCGGCCCTTGGCCGGATAGATGTTGAAGGGCGATGTGGTCCAGCCTTGTGCGGCAAAGATCGGTCCGAGCAGAAACGGCCGCCAGACGATCTCAACGCCGGCGCTTGCCGCGAGGGCTTCAATGCGCATCACGGAGAGATAAGAATAAGTAGAGGCGAACTCGAACCAGAACTCCAAGCGCCGATCTGGTCCGGCTTCATACGCCATCAGCTCGCCGCCGCCTTCCGGTCGGCAAGGCGCTGCTCGGCCGCGGCCGCGATCGCCTTGCGCAAATCCTCGACCTTCTTGAGATTGCGGTCGATGGCGAGGTGCTGGGCTTCTGCCAGAGCCTTGAGATTCTCAGCCGACTTGATGTCGGCGAGGCGCTTCAACAGCCCGTCCCTGCCGGTCTTGGAAAGAACCACCATCGCGCTGAAGGCATAAGGGTCGAACGGCTTGGCGTCCGTGGTGTCGGCCGCAGCCGGCTTGACCTGAGCCGCAGCCTTTGCCGGCTCTGCCGCAGGAGGCGCCTCCGGCATCTCCCAGACGCGCATGAAGTTGATGGCCTTGGCGAGCGCATCGACGAGCCTTTCACCGTCCGCCTCGTTGAGCTTGGTTGCGCGACGGATGTGGGCGCGGAAAAAGCCGCGCATCTTCTCGCCAGGCCAGAGCTGGGTGCCTTTGGTCATGAGCGTCCGATCAGGATCTTACGCACTACACTCAGGCGGGGACTTTGGACTTGGCGCCCGCTGCCATGACGCGCGCAACTTCCTCATACAATTCTTTCACGTCGCTCGCCGCATTGCCGTACTTGGCGTCGATCGACCGCAGCTGACCGATGTAGTCGAAGGCGTTGGCTATGCCATCGCGCTGGGGCAGGAAGGTATCGAGCACCGGGTGAACGAGGCTGATTTCCTCGATCATCATATAATCTTTGTTGTCGTCGCGCACGTAGTTCGCAAGGCACGTGTAGCGGCGCTCCGCCAGCGGAATGGCAGCCAGGTCGTCCAGGTTGCGCTTGTCCTCGATCAGCAGGGCGACGCGGTCGACGGCGAGCTGCGAGACATAATCGGGGCGGAACGGCACGATGACCTTGTCGGCGGTCTTGAGCGCAGCGAGCGCCGCAAACGACAGCCCCGGCGGGCAATCGAGAATGACGACGTCGAAATCGCCCTCGAAGCGGCGGATCAGGCTTTCCATGCGGCCGCGGACGCGGCTCGCCACCACATCCGGTACATTCGACTGATTGGCCTGCTTCAAATACAGCTCGCCCTGAATGTCTTCGAGCAGCAGCGATCCGGGCACGACGGCGACATTGGCCACCTTGCCATTTGAGCTCGACACGTCGCCGACGCCCTTGACCACGTAGTCGCGGGCATTGGCCGGGATGCCGTCGAACAGATCATAGAAATAATCCGAGATCGTCTTGCCGGCTTTGCGGGCCTCGTTCCAGCCAGAGCCGCCCATGAGGATCAGCGAGGCGTTACATTGGCTGTCGAGGTCGAGCACCAGGACGCGCTTNNGCCGACACCACCCTTGCGGTTCGCCACTGCCAGGAAGAAAGCCATACAACCCTACCCCTTGTTTAAACGCCCGGTACTCGAGACCGGAGTGATCGCCAGACATGGCCGCCGTTGCGGCCCCCGCATAGAGCGGCCTGCCTAAGCTCGCTATGAGCCGATTCCATGACAAAAGGCACCCCGCCTGGACCGCCCGCCTGAACCGGCAGCCCGCTTGCGATGTGTCGATGCAACCGCTACGGGAAGTTGGTGCGAAACTTGCGCAATCTCAACCCGGTAATCGGCTCCGGCACTAAAGTTGTCGCGATGTGTGGCGCTCTTGCCCTGCGATTGGGCCGGCGGTCGCCAGATTGGCCGATTGCCGGACACTATCTGCGTTAAAAGTCGTGGGCCAATGCAACCTTCAGGATGAAATCGCCCATCCGCCCGGGTTATGGTTCGCCGAACTGACTTTGTCAGCCTGACGAGGGGTTAAATGTCACGAAAATACTTCGGTACCGACGGGATCAGGGGCAGGGCCAACGCCCATCCGATGACGTCGGAGATCGCTTTGAAGGTCGGCATGGCGGCCGGCAAGATCTTCCAGTCGGGCGCCCACCGCCACCGGGTGGTGATCGGCAAGGACACGCGGCTTTCGGGCTACATGCTCGAAGCGGCGCTGATGTCCGGCTTCACCTCGGTCGGGGTCGATGTGTTCCTCCTGGGCCCGATGCCGACGCCGGCCGTCGCCATGCTCACCCGTTCGCTCAGGGCCGATCTGGGCGTGATGCTTTCGGCCTCGCACAATCCCTCGCATGACAACGGCATCAAGCTGTTCGATCCGGATGGCTACAAGCTGTCCGACGACATGGAAAAGCAGATCGAGGCTCTGATCGATTCCGATACCCGGCTGCTTCTTGCCGACGCCGACAGAATTGGCCGCGCCACCCGCGTTGAGAGCGCGCAGGAACGCTACATCGAATTCGCCAAGCGCACGCTGCCCAAGAATTTGCGGCTCGACGGCCTGCGTATCGTCATCGATTGCGCCAACGGTGCGTCCTACAAGGTAGCGCCCGAGGCGCTGTGGGAACTGGGCGCGGAAGTCATCAAGATCGGCGTCGAGCCCAACGGCAAGAACATCAACTTGAAGTGCGGATCGACCTCGCCGGAAGCGCTGGTCGAAAAGGTGAAGGAAGTGCGCGCCGACATCGGCATCGCGCTCGACGGCGACGCGGACCGCGTGGTGATCGTCAACGAAAAGGGCCAGATCGTCGATGGCGATCAGCTGATGGCGGTGATCGCAGAGAGTTGGCACCGGCGCGGTAAGCTGGCGGCCGGCGGCATTGTCGCCACCGTCATGTCGAACCTCGGTCTTGAACGGTATCTGAAGGATATCGGCCTGTCGCTCGCCCGCACGCCGGTCGGCGACCGCTATGTCACCGAACATATGCGCAAGCACGGATTCAATGTCGGCGGTGAGCAGTCTGGCCATATCGTGCTGTCGGATTTCACGACCACCGGCGACGGCCTGGTCTCGGCGCTGCAGGTGCTGGCCTGCGTCGTCTCCACCGGAAAGCCGGTGTCGGAAGTGTGCAACCGCTTCGAGCCGTTGCCGCAGCTGTTGAAGAACGTGCGCTACGAAAGCGGCAAGCCGCTCGAGGATGCCCGCGTCTTGAAGGCCATCGAAGGCGCCAAGGCCAGGCTTGGCGACCGTGGCCGGCTTGTCATTCGACCGTCAGGCACCGAGCCCGTGATCCGCGTGATGGCGGAAGGCGATGACGAAGGCATGGTTTCGAGCGTCGTCGGCGAAATCGTCGACGCGGTGCGCTCGGCCGCGGCCGCCTAACGGCTGAGAATTCCAGATATCTCATACCGGCTCCAGGGCTCGCCGCTCTGGAGCCGCTTGCCTTAACGCGGCGTTAACGCGCTTTGCGG